>Ga0247843_1000941_pt1 | contig 64501 bp, 55 predicted proteins | sample LaCruzMarch2017__FD_192420 | JGI IMG/M metagenome (GOLD analysis project Ga0247843, IMG submission 192420) | Freshwater microbial communities from meromictic Lake La Cruz, Castile-La Mancha, Spain - LaCruzMarch2017_8m | ecosystem: Environmental > Aquatic > Freshwater > Lake | place: Spain...
AAAGAACAAAAAGGCAAACCTCACAAAGTCGCCATCGTCGCAGTCATGCGCAAAATGATCAACGTGCTCAACCGCCTCATCGCAGACCCAGAATTTTCACTTGCTTAGAAACACCGCTGCTCCTTGAACATGGTAAGCTCGTTACTTACCCATTCACGGTAGTGTCACTTGTAGCACGGTGGAATCTTCCACAGCTTTCAGTGCTGCCGCATCACGCGGCAGCAGGAGCACTTGGCCTTTGCCAAAACGCCTGCCTTGATCGCTTTCCAGTTTACCCTCGATCACTGATACAATCGAAAATTTGCCGACGATGGGATTGCCGATGGTGGACCCTGCGAGGAGCAATTTTCGATCAATTATAAAATACTCGCAAGTCGCAAGCACTTCCTCGTTAGGCTTCTCAAGCCCCGGTTCGAAATCGTTAAAATCGATGCTAGCGAGCGATTGATCCACATGCAACTGTCGCGGCTTGCCATCGAGACCCTGACGATTCCAATCAAAAACTCGATAGGTCGTGTCCGAGTTTTGTTGAATCTCATGAATCAGAAAACCTGCACCGATCGCATGAAGTCGGCCGGACGGAATGAAAATGGAATCTCCCGGCTTCGGAGTAATGACATGCACGCAATCCGCCACGCTACCGGTTTCGATCGCATGCTCGAAGTCCGCCTTGGTGATGCCGGGTTTGAGGCCGACGTAAAGTTTTGCGCCGGGTTTGCAATCGGCGATATACCACATCTCGGACTTGGCTTCGCCGCCGAGTTCCGCGGCACGATGCTCGGGCGGATGGACTTGGATCGAAAGATCGTCGCGCGCATCCAAGATTTTGATGAGCAGCGGAAATCGCAGGTGGTTTTCGTAGCCACTGCCGAAGATGTCTTCGCCGTGTAGAGTCCAGAGTTCATGCAGCGAAGTTCCGGCAAACGGCCCGTTTTCAACGATGGATTGGATTTCTTCGCGGTCCACGAGTTCCCATGACTCGCCGACTGGCTTCACTGGATCCGGCAACTTGCGGCCATAGACACGTTCAAGCTCGCGCCCACCCCAGACACGTTCCATGTAGTGCGGCTTGAAGGTGAAGGCTTCCACGGCGAGTATTATAGGACGAATCACTGGGTTTGCAAGACTTGCGAAAACCCGGCGGTTGACCGGGACTATGAATGCGTCGAGATTCGTGACGTCTTGCAGGAACCGGAAGCCATTATCGATGACGCCATTCAAAGTCCGCGAGGACGTCGGAAATGGAAACGTTGGGTTGTGCTTGTCGCTCTGAGCGCAGGATTGGTTTGGCTGAATGGGCCGGGGATACGCTGGTTGGGACCTAAGATCGCGGGGCATTACCTCAGCCAAAGCGGCTTTAAGAGCTCTTTTGCGCTGGAAGGAAGTCTCCTCAGCGGTCTCATCGTCAGGGACCTGATCCTCGAAAGCGACGATGCCATGCTTCGCCTGACTCTCGCCAGGGGGACGCCCGTCTATCGATTCAAGCGCTTGATGAAAGGGCGTCTTGATGGTCTTGAAATCGATGGTCTGCATGTGGATCTCCAGCTAGACCCAGAGGATGACAACCCGAAAGAGAAAAATGATCTGAATTTGGAAGTGTTGGTGAAAACCTTGCGCGGCGTGCGGGATCAAATCATTCCCGTGGATACGGACCTCAAAAATATCAGCTTGAATGTGACACGTGGAGGTAAACCTCTGATCGCTCTGGCAACATCCCGCATCCATCACACGGCGGGCCATCCCAATATCGATCTGGAAATCGGTGCCATCACGGATGCCACCGGGCGAGTGTGGGCGGCCCGCCAATCATCCATCATCTGGAACCCGGATGATTTAACTGTTGATCGCCTTGATCCATGGCCGGGAGTGATCATCCGCAATTTGGCCTTGGCACTCCCCGCAAGCGGTTTTCCATCGGCGGAGACGGAACTGTACGTCGATGACGCAGTGTTCATCCTCACCGCCTCCCCCGGATTCTCCACGGTGCAGGCCCAACTCCGCGAAGGTAAACTGCGGAGTGAATCTGTGGCCGGTCATTTCAATTTACAACTTCCCGCCACAGGCGACCTCAGCTCGCTCTCGATGAATGTCGAGAATCTATTGCCCGACCCGAAAGCAGCGACCGGCTCGGCACAGGTGTTGCTAGAAAATGTGATCTATGGCGAATGGTCGGCACCCGAGCTCAGTCTGGATCTCGGGCTAGAGGCAGGACGCGCGACCCTTGCAGTACGCGGAGTCACACTTGACAGCGGATTTTCTCTAACGGCCGAAGTGGCGCTTGGTAACGATGTTGGGAAATTCGATTTGGGTGAGATGCGCGGCGAATTTAATGTAGCGCAGGTTTCCAAACTCATCGCCGCGTTAGGCCCACGGGTGTTGTCGATCGATCCTGCTGTGCCGGCGCCTCGATCATCGATCGATGGCACGTTCACAGTCGGTTTTTCCAAGAACCAAGTCTCTTCCGCAGACGTGGTCATGACATTGAAACCGGCCGAGCCGGAAACTGTTGCGCCGCTCGTGCTCACAAGCCGCTGGTTGCCTAACCAGCCGATTTCCACACACATTGAGGTCGATGGCATGAGCGTTAGTATGGAATACGATCTTGCAAATGCCAGCTATCAGGGGCACGTGGAACTCAACGAATTCAACAGCTCCCGTATCGACCGCTGGCTGGCTGTCGTGCGGGCTGACACTCACGGCACGGTCTCGGCCACCGGCGTTTGGCGCGGCGGTGGCTCGCTGAAAAACGCCACCCATCATGGCGAGCTCGCACTTGCTAGATTGCAGTTCACTCGTCAAGGCGTTCAGCCGATTCATGCCCAAGGCGAAGTTCAGTATGATTGGCCTAAGGGTTTCACCACGAAAAACCTCCAACTGCAAACCCATGCACAAACTCTAACCGCCGATCTGAAACTGGCCGACCAATTTCTGGAAATGTCCGATCTGCTTTGGCGGGACGGTGAAAGCGAAATGGCCACTGGCAACGCGAAGCTACCGGTGCCAGAAGATTTCTGGAAGTGGCGTGATACACTTGCTCATGACACCCGTCCGCTGGCGATCTCCATCCAATCGAAGGTGTTGTCGTTGGCGAGCTTGAAAGACTGGCTGCCTGGGGTGGAAATCATTGATCCTCGCTCGACTGGCCAACTGGACATGAGTGTTTCGGGAACTTATGCGAAGCCGGCCATCGATTCCATGTTAGAATTAAAGGACTTGCGCTCGCCGGAACAACCTAATCTGCCACCCGCCAATCTTAAAATGACGCTAGTCGCCCGTGATGGCCACATTGCATTGGAGGGCCGCGCCACTGCCAAGGATTTTCCTCCTGCAGAAATGACCGCCTCCATGCCATTTCGTCCTGCGGAATGGGCGAAAAATCGAGGATTGATTCTGGAGGAGAAAATTTCCGCGCGGGCGGATCTTCCACGCATCGATATCGCGCGTTTCACGACATTGATTCCCGGGGCACGAAAAGTCTCCGGCTTTGTCACCGGAAACCTACAAGTGGCCGGGGCTCTCGGCAAGCCGGAGATCAAAGGAAAGCTTGATCTAACTGACGGATTTCTGGAGTTAAAGACGCAGATTATTCCAGCCGTTTCCGGAGTGACGGCTTCGCTCGATTTAGCGCTCGATCGCATTACACTCAAAACGCTCAAGTCCACGATCGCGGGTGGTACGCTGAATGCTGCTGGCTCACTGGCCATCAAGGATGGAGTTCCCGAAGCCGTGGATTTTCGGATGAAGGGCGATCATCTTCCGCTGCGGCGAGATGATTCATTGATCGTGCGGGCGAATGCCGATCTTCGGCTGACTGGCAATTGGAAACAAGCTGATCTAACTGGAACAATGGGCGTAGTGGACAGTATTTTTTATCGAGACATCGAGTTGATACCGATCGGTTCTCCATTCACCGCGCCATCGGCAGCCTCGCTGCCGAAGATCGATACGATCGACAAGCCGGGCGAATCCATGCCGGAGCCGTTCCGGAATTGGACGCTCAATGTGCGCGCCCGCACCGAGAATCCTATTTTGATTCGCGGCAACCTTGCGACGGGTGAAATAAAAGCGAAAATCAACGTGGGCGGAACGTTCGGAAATCCCGCACCCAATGGTGAGGCCCGAATCTCCAATTTGCGTGCGAGCTTACCATTCAGCACTCTGACAGTGCAATCCGGCACCGCGCGGTTTACCCCTGAGACTGGATTTGATCCAATACTCGAACTTCGTGGCACTGCCGAGCCACGACCCTATCAGGTGAATTTGTATGTTTACGGTCGTGCTTCAGACCCACAATTGATACTGACTTCCAGTCCCCCTTTGCCGGAAAACGAGATCATGACGTTGCTTGCTACTGGCACCACCACAGCCGGTCTGGAAGATCCGCAGGCCGCATCTTCGCGCGCACTCCAATTGTTCGCCGAGGAACTTCGGCGCGGACGTTTTGGCATTGGCAAACAACTTCGCCCATTGTTAAAGCTCATGGATAACATCGATTTCAGCCTTGCCGAGGCGGACCCCTATTCGAGCACATCGTTTTCCACCGCTACCGTGAAACTCACCGATCATTGGTATCTATCCGCCGGAATAGATGGCGAGGGTAATTCACGTGTATTGGCCATCTGGAGGTTGAGATTTCACTAATGCACTATGCGCGAATCACCATCTTGTGGATGCTGCTGGCTCTAACGGGGTTGGCCGAAACGCGGGTGCGCATCCAAGGTATGCGTAACAAAAGCGAAGCCCAAGTTTTGGACATGATGGGCGGTCGTTTGGAGCACGTTCGGTCATCGCCTGCTTCTCCACCTCTGGCAGATGACGCGGCATTTATCCTCCGCCAGCTTCTCCGGAAAGATGGTTATGCCGATGCCTCGGTTGATTGGAAAATCAACGGTCGGGATGAAGTGGCATTGATCGTCAAACAGGGCGGACGGCTTTCTCTCGGAAATGTCATCGTGAATGGCGTGCCTGAGGAAGATGCGAAAAATTACGCGCGGCTATACGCTAAGCCCGCAGAAACCCGGCGTCTTTTTGGTGGAGAATCCCCGCCATTCCGTGAAGAGGACGTGGCTATTGGGTTGTCATATCTGCGCCAGGAGCTCAACGCAAACGGATATTGGAAGGCGCAAGCGGAGCTAACCAAACGCACGCATGACCCGGTAACGGGCGCTGTGGACATCAGCATTGAAGTGAGCCAAGGGCTACTTTTTCATATTGACCGGCCTCGTGTCTCCAGTGTGGTTGCTGAGCAGGCGGAGGCTGTTGCAGAAGCGGCCGAGCCTTTCGTCGGTCGCAAGGCGACCACTGCGCATGTCAATGGGATGCGACTGGCGGTGGAGCAAACGTTCATCCAGAGCGGCTACCCGGATGCGGTGATCCAAATGTCCCGCACTCTCGAAGGCGGGAAATTCATTCCAGAATTCTCCATCGTGCAGGGTGAGCGGGTGCGCTTGGGCAAATTGAAAATCGAGGGCTTGGAGCGCACGAGTTCTTTCAGGATTGCCGATCGTTTCGATAGCATGGTCGGCGAATGGTATGATGAGGATGCCGTAAATCTGAGGCTGCGCGAGTTCCTCGGGACTGGAGCATTCTCTTCAGTCCGTGTTGAAACGAACCATGCTGGTCAGGGTGTGATTGATGCCACTTTGCGCTTCGATGAGGCACGGGCCCGCGAGATTTCGCTCGGGGCAGGGGTTGGTTCGTATCAGGGGGTTATCACCCGCGCGGCCTACACGGACCGCAATCTATTCGGCCGCTTAATTGGCTTGAATGTGGGCATGGAATTGAGTTTCCTTGGGTTGTTAGGTGAGGTTCGTGTCACCAACCCATGGTTGTTTGCCAGCGATGTTTCGGGCACCGCCCGGGCCTATGCGTTGATCTACAACCGAGAAGGCTACACCGCTTATGAATCCGGTCTGGATGCCCAACTCAGATGGAAATTCGGAAAATATCATCAGATGGAATTGCTCGCAGGTTCATCGCTGGTGAGTCTCGAAGCGGACGGGCTTCCGTCATCCGAACTCGGAGAATCCGATTACAACCATTCAAGATTGCGGCTCACACAGAAGCTGGATTTTCGCGATAGCAAGGTGTTGCCGAAGTCGGGTTGGCATTTAGAAAGCCCGCTGGAAATTGGTGCGGCCATGGGTGATGAAACGACGTCTTATGTGATGGGTTCTCTATCAGGTGGTTGGTATCACCAACTCAACCGCCACTATGACATCGGTATCGGCGGCGAATTAGGCCTGCTGATTCCTTCCGGTGGCGGTGCCAACCTGCCGATTGACTTGCGCCTATTCAATGGCGGCGGCCGCAGTGTGCGGAGTTTCCCCGAACGCGAACTCGGACCGCAAGTGAAAGGCTACCCGACTGGTGGCGAGGCCATGTGGAACACCAACTTTGAATTGTTTCGTAAAATCACCAATTCCGTGAGCGCAGTGGCCTTCGTCGATGCCGGAGCACTTTCTCACGAATATGCTAACATTGGTTCTGCAGATCTTGAGATCGCAACCGGGCTTGGCATACGCCTCGATTTGCCCATCGGCCCGGTGCGCTTCGAATATGGCTTCAATCTGACCCGTGACCCGGGCGAACCCGCTGGAGCCTTCCATTTTGCGATCGGCGCGGCATATTGATTTCACTGAAATCAGGCGAGCGTTGATTATTTCTCGACCCCTCGCTCGTTTCATCGCTCAGTCTCCGGCACACCGATGTTCGTCATTTCAATCTCCGCACTCAAACGCAATACCGCCATTCTCCGCGAGGTGAAGGAGGCGGCGGGTTGCCATTTGGTTCTCGCGCTCAAAGGGTTTTCCTGTTGGAAGGCATTTCCTTACTTGCACGAGGATTTGGATGGATGCTGCGCTTCAGGCTTGTGGGAAGCATGGTTGGCTCGTGATTATTTTCAAAAACACATCATCACCTATTCACCTGCCTATGATGAGGCGGATATCGCGGAGCTTTGTGAGTTCACCCATCACTTGGATTTCAACTCGCTCACGCAGTGGTTCCGTTTCCGGGAGCAAGTGATGAATCACCCGCGCTTCAAGAGCGGCGCGCTCCTCTGCGGCTTGCGCGTCAACCCGGAGTGCTCCACCGGACAAACCCCGATCTATGACCCGTGCGTCGCGGGATCCCGTCTCGGCATCACTGCGGAACAACTCGCCGGTGCCGACCTCACTGGACTCTCCGGCTTGCATTTCCACACACTCTGCGAACAAAACTCAGACGATTTGGAAAAGACTCTAACCGCCGTGGACGAAAAACTCGGGCATCTGCTGCGCTCGCCTCAATTCACCTACCTCAACATGGGCGGCGGCCATTGGGTCACCAAACCGTTTTATGATCGCGAACGCTTGATCCGTCTCATCCACCAGACCCAGGAAAAATTCGGTGTCGATGTCTGGCTTGAACCCGGCGAGGCCATCGCCATTCACACCGGCATCCTGCGCGCCACTGTGATGGATGTGTTTGAATCCGCCGGCCATCGTCTCGCGATCCTCAGCATTTCCGCGACAGCGCACATGCCGGACGTGATCGAAATGCCCTATCGACCGGATGTTTTCCTCGTGGATCCCGCACCATCCAGCGACCCGCAACCCGCTGTGACATTCGCCGGAGAAAACTACCACACCGCGGGTGATCCTGCTGCAAACCCAGCATTAACCTTCCGCCTCGGGGGGCCGACGTGCCTAGCAGGCGATGTGATCGGCGATTTTTCATTTCCCCGCGAACTCAAAGTCGGCGATACCCTTGTTTTCGACGACATGGCCCATTACACGATGGTCAAGACTACCACTTTCAATGGTGTTAAACACCCGGCCATCGCTTTGCAGCATGAGGACGGGGAATTGGAAATCATCCGCGAATTCACCTATGCCGATTTCCGGGATCGCCTGTCCTGAGAATTTCAATCGGTGCATCACAGCATGAACTACGCAGCGGGTGGTCCAGGTGTCAGCTTTCGCTGGACAATACGCATTCCGTGCGGACGATAACTTACTTCATGGACGCAAGACCCACCCTATGTTGGCTGGCATTGTCGGCACTGACATGTGCCGAAACTCCGACTCATCCATCCCCGCTAACAGCCGAGAGTATCCGTGCGGCTCTTGATGATTCCAATGGCGATCTTGCGCGCTTGGCCAAGGGCGCACTGGGTCCAAACGGCGGGAACCAGTTATTTTATTTTCCAACACACGATCAACCTGCGACCCCTGCGAACTGGGGATTCAAGTTCGAGAACATTGATTTCAAGTCTGCCGATGGGACTCGCCTCCACGGCTGGTTGATCCCTAAGCGGGGCAAGACCGCGAAGGGCACAGTGGTGTTTTCTCATGGCAACGCCGGCTCAGTCGGCCACCACCTTGGGTTCGTCATCTGGCTGGCTGAAGCCGGCTACAATGTGTTGATGTATGATTACCGCGGATTTGGAAAATCTGAGGGTAGTGTGGATCGGCGGGGCATGGTGGACGACGTCAAAGCCGCCTTTGCCTATGCCACCCAACGCAAGGACTTGGACGCAAACCGACTGGTTTCTTATGGCCACAGCCTCGGCGGGGCGAAATCCGTCACCGCGCTCGGCGAGACCCCGGTCAAAGGATTACGAGCGGTGGTGATTGATGGCGCATTCGCATCGTATCAGGCGATGGTGCTTAGCATCGGTGGGCGTCTGGCAAAAAGCCTTGTCACGGATGAGCTCGCACCCAAAAATTTTGTGGAGAAACTCAGCCCGGTGCCGTTGTTAGTGGTCCATGGCGTGCGTGATGAAATCGTACCAATTTCACAAGGACGGCAGTTATTCGAATCCGCCCGCCAGCCCAAAACGCTATTTGAAGTCGAAGCTGGGCGTCACGGAGATTCGTTGTCCCGCGATGAAGGAGCATTCCGCAAACGCATGCTGGCGTGGCTGGAAAATGCCATGAAGTCTTAGACAGCGCAGGCGTGGTTCGCCATCTTCCCTGCCAGGGTTATTTCTCCGCCGGTTTCTCGACTTTCTCTGCCGGCTTCTCGGTTTTTTCAGCTTTAGCTGTCTTCACCGCCGGATCCAAGTATTTAAGAAAAGCTTTGTATTCTGCAGGAAGTGGAGTTCCGGCACCCAGTGACATTTCGAAAAGTTTGGCGACGGCGGCGGCTTCCTTCAAATCCGAGTGGCCCTTGCTATTTTTATTTTCGTCCGGGGTGCCCCAGACCTTCATGGCATTCTTGACTTCCGGGTCTGCATTGTGGATGGCCAAAATGCGAAGCGCAGCTGGGCGTGCGATTTCCTCCGAAGCGCCGGCATCCGCAGTCGTTGCTATTGAGTATGCAAACAGCGCTTCTTTCGGACGATTGACACCCTCGAGTGCCAAGCCATGGCAATAAGCGACCTGCGCCCGTTGGTCTCCGGGCATAGGTGTTGCCGCGCGTTCTCTGGCAAGGATTTCAAGACGGTCCCAGCTTTTGGTTCTTACGGCATCCCAAAGGACGTAGAGCTCAAGCTGGCGGAGTTGGGTTTCCCGGGTGAGTGGATCTTTGATAAAGGTTTGGAGGGCTGCGGCAAGGCCATCGAGATCGCCTAGTTTGCGCATGCACTCCATTTCGTAAAACGTGGCCATCGCGGCAGGGCTGTTTTCCATAGGCAGGATCGGCTTATAGCGTTCCTTCACGGTGGTGAACATTTGTTTGGCCTCTTTGTATTTCCTGGCCTGATAGAGATCAATGGCCGTGGCATACTCGCGAGGCTCATAGATGTAGATGGAGCGGAAATCGCTGATCCTGGCATCCTTCGTGGTATCTGAGGCCTCAAGCTCGCGGTAGCGGATGGCAGTTTTGGTAGCGGCGGTCAGCCATACTTTTTGGAAACCATCTTCTTTTTCCTTTTTGACCAAGAGCACGGGAGCTAGGAAAACGGTTTCCTGGGCCTGGGTGGTTAGAACAAAAGCGGAGAAGAGGACTATGAGAGAGAGGATTTTCATGGGATCAGATGTCCGGTTGGATTTCACGTAGGGGCGGGGAATTATCACTTCTTAGCGTCTTCTTTTTCCTTTTTCTGTTCTTCCAGCGATTTGACGCTCGGATCAGCCTCATACTGTTGGGTGAGTTTTTCGACTTCTTTCCAGAGTTCCAGATCGCTCTCGGTCATCTTTTCTTTGAACCGGCCGGTGAGTTGAATGAAGTTGGCTCCACCGTTGTAAGCCCCTTGGCGGTCGCCCGGGACTGTTGCTGGATCTGCTGACGCTTTATTGCGTTCCCATGAAAGTCTCATCCAACTCAAGATCGCCGGGGCGGATATTTTGATGTTGCCCATGTGAGCAGACCACACCTTGACATACATGGATAAGGCATCATCGAGTTGATTGCGTTCCTCAAAGGATTTTGCCATCAGCAAGCCGACTTGTGGGGAGTATTTCGCGAAACCTGTTTTCTCACGGTCAAGATAGAGGAGTGCTTGTTCGGCAGCTTTGGCGAAATCTTTTTTGGCCATGTGCAGCTCAACAATGCGATAGAGTGCGAATTCGCGATCGGGTTTATCCTGGGAGTCGGCATAGACCCGGTTGAAATCCTCGAGGCCTTTGTCGATGTCCGCAGCGAGGGCAGACCGGCCATAGACATCGGCCCGGCCGAGAAGAGCTGGGAAACGATAAGATTGATCTTGGCGGCTGAGCGCCTCGTCGTAGTAAGGAAGTGCCTCGCGTGGGGTGGCCGTGTTGTTTCGGAGGAAATCGCCGACTTTGACCAAGATGAAGTTGGTGAGGTCTTTTACAGTGAAATCGGCTTTCAATTGTTGGAACAGCACTTTGATCATGGCTGCGGCTTCGCTTTTACGTTTTTCGTCTTCGGCGATTTTGGCAACACCCTCGAACACGCCGATGATAGCAACCCGGAGCAGGGCACGGGCGGCTACATCTTTAGCGCGGATGCCTTTGAAATCGTAGTAATGTTCTTTGAGTTCCTCGGGCGTGTGTTTTTCGAGATAAGCGGCGGTGTAAGAATTAATCAGCTCTTCAAGACCCCGAGCCTCAGGATTCTTCGCCAAGTCAACGATGACCTCATTCAGACGTTCAAGCGCTTCCTCACCGCGGCCGGCGGCATTGAGGGCGGGCACTTGAGCCACAGCGACACGAGACTTATAAGGTGAGCCCTCGGCGTATTGTTTCCAGAATTTTTCGGCATAGGTAACCGCCTCTCCCAGGCGGGGATTTTCTTCTTTGCCTTTTACTTCCCCGATGAGTGCGACGAGCGAGAAGAGTGCTTCCCCGGCAACCAAATCGTTTCGGCGTTTCTCAGCGGTTTCCAAAGCTGCGAGATAGGATTTTTCAGCGGCTTCTTTATTTTTGAGTGTTTGTTCGACGTTGCCTTTTAGATTGTAAGCCCCCTCGAGCACGTTAGCGTTTGGAAACTCAGTGATGAGACGTTGGAGTTTCACTAGGGCTTCCTCATTTTGCTCTTCCGCATAGTGGCAGGTGGCGCGGTCGTAGAGAGCAAAGGGCAAGAAGACATTCTCATCTCCATTGGGATATTTGGTGAGAAAGGCGTCCAAGAGTGTGGCGGCCTTGGTCCAGAACTGAAGGCGGACCATATTGGATGCGACGAAGTAGGTGGCGGGGATGACAAAAAGGCTCTCAGGATAAGTTGCCACATGTTTTTCCAGCAGCGGTTGTGCCTTGTCGTATTGGCCGGTGTAGAAATAGGAGCCACCCAAGACATGTAAGCAAATGTCATGTTCCGGCGTGCCTGATGGAAGTGTGTCAATCAAGGGTTCTGCGACTTCGATGCAAAGTTCGTATTCGTTATCGTAGAAGAGAACCGAAAGCATCATTCGGCGCACTGCTGGGACATATTTCGAACTGGGGAATGTCTTAACGAACAACTCGGCCAAACGTTGGGTTTCAGAGCCTTTTGCGACGAGCGAGGAGGTGCGGACTAGATTGTATAGGTTGTCTTCACGCTTTTCGGAGGTTGGATAAAAATTTTCAAGTTGGAGGTAAGCGGCAAAGGCCCCCCGGATATTGCCATTTTTTTCATGGAGATAGGCGGTTGCCGCGAGTTTGACCATTTCAGCGGAATTTTTACCCCGTTTTTCGGATTCGAGCGTGGCTAGGGAAGCTTCGAAGTTTTTGGTGAAGAGTAGATTGTTTCCATCCTTGACGCCTGTCATTCCATTGAACGTCTTGAGGCGAACCTTGAGATCTTCGATCGCGACTTCGGTGAACGGCACAAACTGATACAATGCCATGGCAGCGCGTTCCATTTCTGCGTTGCCGGCATCTGCCGCGAGTTTCATGAAGACTCCGGTAAATTGTTGCATTAGGTAGGGGTCGATGGCGATGTCACCACGATTTTTGGCGATAAAATCGAGCAAGGCTTGCTCGTTCTGTTTGAGGATAGCGCCGGTGACGAGAGCTTGAAATCCTGCGACGATTCCTGCGTCCGGAGTGGGAAAGGTCAGTTTGTTCTTGATGGCGATCTCAAGGTTTTCATTCCCTTCGGGCAGGCGGCCAAGCTGATAGTTGCAGATGGCCAGTCCGATATGGAATGCCCCTTTGGCGTAGTTATCCCGGTTTTTATCACGCTCCACCAGGAACTTTTGATAGAGAGAGAGAGCCTGTTCCCAGTCTTCGGCACCCACTGCCGCATCACCCCATTTGAGGAGTGCTCTTTTTTCGAACTCGTTGCCACCTGCGTTGCCCTTGTTGGGGAAGTCTCTGTAACAGATTTCGAAAGACTTCATCGCCTCATTCCATTTTTTGAGCTTCAACTCGCAAAGGCCTTTGCGGTAGTGAATCGTGCCAAAGCGGGCACCGATGCGTTCAAAAGGCTTGTTTTTGCCATATTCCGCGATGATTTTATCGCTTATGACGAGTGCTTCCTCCCATTTTTCCAACTCCATCGCGTCAATCACCTTCTGGACAAGGGTGCCAAGATCTTCGTCTTGAGCTTGGGCTGGAACGGAAAGGACCATTGAAATGCCGCAGGCGATGCAGGCGAAGAATCGGGAAAAATGGCGGAGATTCATGAGTTTGAATGGGTGAGACGTGAAAAATTCTACAATGAATGCATTGATAGAAAAAGCACCAGACAGATATGCCGACAAGGGCAGATGCCCGGGCGAGATGAAATTTTGATACAGACCGACAAGCGCTGACTGCGATTAATTGATAAGATCGGTAAAGGTGACGGAGCTGATGCCAATGGTGGCAAGTGCATTGAGAACATCAATCACCCGCTGCTGGGTGGAACCTTCATCGGCCCAGATCTGAACGAGAGGCGTGGAACTCGATGCACGTGCGGCGTTGTTGTAAACTTCCAATTGGCTCAAGAGTAGGGGCAAATCGCGGACACTCGAGTCACCATCCATGGCTTGTTGAGCGGCTCCGACGCCTGTGTAGACGACGCCCGCAGAATCAATCTTAATGAAAAACGGCTCGATTTTCGGCTGGCTGTCAGAGGGAGGCGCAGCCGCTGGCAGGGACATTCCAAGATCGGATTCGCGGGGCGTGATGCTCGAGGTGACGATGAAGTAAATGAGCAACAGGAAGCAAACATCAATGAGGGAAGAGATGTCCAACATGGGATCGGCTCCCTGTTCGGCTTCGTATTTTTTATGGCGTGCCATGGCTGGTTAAAAATGAGTGGAGGTTTAACTCTAGCGCTCAAAGACGCCGAATACGACTTGATCGACTTTGGACCGGGCGGCGCCGCGAACGGCGGCCCGGGAATACTTGAACACCGCGTTTTTATCACCGCGCAGATGGAGTTTTGAGGTGCGGCCGAGCGAGTCATTGCGTTCCTTCTGAACTTTCACTAAGTCCGCGATGTCATCTTCACCGGCTAGGATGACATTGTAATCTTCTGCGGTGTAGGTGCCATCCTCCCGGATATTGATGACGATCCGGCCATTGCCGTCCTCCTGTCTTTTTGAAGATTTCGCAATGGGTGGTTTGATTTTCGGGTCTGTCTTCACGATAATCGCGGTGGCATTCACGATGAAAAAGATCAGCAACAAGAACACCATGTCGATCATAGGTGACATGTCTAAAGCGCATTCGGCTTCTGGATCAGTATTTGCTTCACGGAGTTTTGAGGAGGCCATGACTTAAAGGGTTTTGAGTGTGATCAGACTTACATAAAAAAGACTAAATTACATGAAAGCAGTAACCTTGATTATTTCAAGTCTTATTCAGCGATGCCCTCAGGAATCTTGGCATAAAGTGTATCCGCATTCACTGTGGCGATCGCGGCATTGAGCAACTCCTCTGCGGTGTGAACCGTTTCAGCCACGAGATTGGCCAAAAGGTTTTTATGAATGTAGAAGACGATGATGCAGGGAATGGCGTTGATCAGACCCCACAAGGTGGTGAGCAGGGCGACCGAGATGTCACCTGCAAGTTGCGATGGATCGGCACCGCCGCTGGTTTTGAGAGTTCCGAAGGCGCTGACCATGCCGAGTACGGTTCCAAGTAGTCCGAGCATCGGGGATGCTTGGGCGCAGACCGAGATGTAGTTGATCCAGGTCATGATCTTACGGTTTTCATTGGTCGTGAAATCGGCCATGGCGTCTTCCACTTGGTCACGACCGAGGTCCTCGGTGCGGGTGGCGTCAATGTTAGGGAATGAGTAGGCGACCATGCGGCCGAGGTAGGAAGGGTGGGTGGAGGCCACCTCAATCGCCGAGCGGACACGGCAATTGACCATGTGGTCCATCAACACGGCTTTGAGGTCATCAGGACAGAATTTGGTTTTTGTCAGAGCCATGAAGTTGTAAATCGCGATCGCGATGAAAGCGACAATGGCGGCGCCGATGAAGAGCATGGTGGGACCACCATCAATCACCCAGCGGTCTAGCATGGTATCGGTCTTTGCTGCGGCCGCCTGAGCGAACACTGCGGGAGTGGTGATGGCGACGGCAAACAGGGTAGAGGCCGTGATGTGACGGGTGCGGCGGGCGAGTTGGTGAATCATGGACAAAGAATTTATTGGTGCGATCTGCAACAACTGTCGAAAATGTGATCGGGGGGGCAAGAAGAATTTTAAAAAGATTAGGCTAAGTTTCCGGGAGGACAGTGGCGATGGTGGGAGTGGTGGAGAAAATGTGGGCGGCGATTTCGCGGACTTGAGCGGCGGTGAGCGCTTGATAGGCGGCAGCGAGGCGGCGGTGTTCATCCGCAGGATGACCAAAGAGGAGGTCGAGGGCGACGTGACGTGCGGTGTGTGCGGGTGATTGCTGCTGGATGGCGAGGCCGCTGAGTACGGTGGAACGGACGCGCTCGAAAGCGTCGTCCGGAATGCCAGCGGCGGCGATTTTTTGGATTTCCGCGAGTAGTTCAAGTCGGGCCAGGCCGGCTTGTTCGGGTGAGGTGGCGAGGTAAAAGGTGAAGAGTCCGGCATCGTAGCCGAGGAATTGGGTGGCACCGACTTGATAGGCGAGGCCGAGTTCCTCGCGGATGCGGATGAACAAGGGGCCGGCCATGTCTGCGGCGTATTCTTGGATCATGGCGAGGGCGTGGCGCTCCGGGCCGTTGACGGATGCGCCGGGGAAGCCGATGGCGAGCACGGCTTGTTTTTTTGGCAAGCGGACGGTGAGGTCCGCGCCGTGGCCGGGCGTTCCGGCGGGGATGGGCCACGGGTTTCCGGCGGGCAAAGCGGATAGATGAGCGGAAAACAGATCGAACGCGGCGAGGGGATCGAAATCTCCGGCGAGAGCGAGGGTGATGTTAGACGCGTTGAAATGGCGGATGTGGTGGGCAGCAAGGGCGGCACGGTCGATGGCGGTGAGGCTGGCTGGGGTGCCAAGCGAATCGAGGCCGTAGCCGGTGCCATTGAATGCAGCGTGGCGCAGGGCGCGGAAGCCTGCATGCAGCGGGTCTTGCATGGCTTCTTCCAACGCGGCGAGTTGGCTGGCTTTTTCCCGGATGATGGCATCTGCGGGCAGGCTGGGTGCCGTGAGGATTTCGGCAAAAACGGCGGTGATCGTCGCCAAATCCGGAGCGAGCCCGGCGGCTTGCACGAGCAGCGCGTTGTTGCCGGTGCCAGCCCCGATCGAGGCGCCGAGCGATTCGAGAGCGACAGCGATTTCTTGAGCGCTGCGGGTGGCAGTTCCTTTGGGCAAGGTGGAGGCGAGCAGCTGGTTGAGGCCGTTGGTTTCTGGGGTCTCGGACGGAAGCCCGGCGCGGACGGCGGCTTGCAGGTGGACGAGCGGCACTCGGCGATCCGGAATCAACGCGATTTGCAAACCGTTTGGTAACGTGTGGACTTCGATTTCTTCGCGGCGATGGCGGATTTTCCCGGTGCGCACAGGTGCCGGCGCATCGAGCGGATCCAGGATGGTGAGCGTGAGGCACTCGTCGGTCAGACGGGCGGCGGCACGGCGGACATCAGCGACGGTGACGGCTTGAATCGCGGCGACGTGGCGACGCGTGAAATCGAGATCGCGCGCTTCATGCCAGTTGGATGCGAGGTCCGAGGCACGGCCAGAGGCAGTCGTGAGACTGCGAAATTGGCTCACGGCAATCTGCCGTTTGGCCTTGGCAAGATCATCATCCAACTGGTCGGTATGTAGTGAGGCGAGGTCCAGATGAATGGCTTCGATGAGGGCCTCGCGTTTCGAAGGATCAGCATCCGCGGAGATGCCGAAGATGCCTTCGCGTGAGGCGGTGGTCCATGAAAAGGCGGAGATTTCCAGAGCCAGGCCGCGTTCTTCGCGGAGAGAGCGGTGGAGGCGTGACGAGCGGCCACGGCCGAGAATGGCGGCGAGCACATCGAAGGCGGGAGCGTCCGGGTGATGGAGGGCGGGGGACTTCCAAGCAAGGGAGATCCGGCTGGCTGGGATGGCAAAGGTTTCGCGGGCAAGGCGTGGTCCGAGTTGCGGGGGATCGATGGCGACGAGGGGTTCGCGACCGCAGCCTTGCAGGCACTCGGCGGTGAGTGAGGTGGCGAGTTTACGGGCCTCGTCGGGATCGAAATCGCCGGAGATAGCGACGAAGCAACGGTCGGTGGTGTAGCGTTCTTTTTGATAGCGGACGAGGTCCTGGTAGGTGATCGCATCGAAGCGGTGGCGGTGGCCGATGACCGGGTGGCGGCGGGGGTCGAGTTGGAAGGCGTTGGCCAGCAGCAAGCGGGTGGCGGTGTTGTCGGGATCATCGAGGCCCATGTCGATCTCGCGGCGGATGACATCTTTTTCCTTTTCGAATTCCGATTCGGGGAGGACTGGGAAAAACACGATGCCAGTGAGGCATTTCAGGAAAACCGGGAGCGAATCCGCCGGGCCATCGATGTAATAGACGGTGCGTTCAAAGGTGGTGTAAGCATTCCAATGGCCGCCGGCGGCTTGCACGGTATCGGCGAGTTCGTCCGCATCGTAATCGCGGGTGCCCTTGAACACCATGTGTTCGAGGAAATGTGAGAGTCCGGAGCCGAGATGGCGGTCTTCGTGCATGCTGCCGGTTTCCACCCAGATTTGGGCGCTAACCACAGGAGCGGTGGGATCGGGATCGAGAATCAGGGTGAGGCCGTTGGGAAGTGTCTCAACGGTGGCGGTGGTGATGGGGTATTCCATGAATGTTCCGGCTTGGATGGGTGAGATGGATGCAGCACAAGTGTGTATCATGCAATGATGGATCGGTGGAGGACTGTAGGTGACACATCTGTGACTCCTTGTTGCCGGAGGTGATTGAGTAACTGGCTGAAACCGAATGCTACTTTTTTCCCTCTACCGCACTCACGGTCGGCCAGCAACCGCGCAGGCTGCCGTAGTGGATATTGAGTTCTGGGTTGTCACCGATCCAACCGGGTTCTCCTTGATGATTTACGAAAGCCACACCGATGGGCATATCGAGTTGTGTGTCAGCGAGCCTGATAATTTCTTCCTCAGCTTTGTCGGAGATGGTGATCCATTCCATTTTCATCTCGATGGGATTGAGTTTCCGGGCGCGGATTTTCTCCATTTCTAACGGATCAATTTTTGCGAAGCGCTTCATCATCTTGAGCAAAAATAGAGGGCTGTAACCTTCGTCCTTACCGCAAGCGGCCCAGGCGATCGCTTCGAGTGGATAGATGAGGGAGAGTTCCAGAATGTCGATGTAGTCCCGCGTTTCTGTGCGTGCGCACAGAGCAAGGGCCTTGTTGACGGCCATGTCGAACAAGTGGAGCCGCCAGCCTAGCAGGGGATCTGGAACTATTGGGAAAAACCGAAAAGCCGAGTCGTGAGCCCAGTCCAAGCCGACTTCTTCTCCGTTCCGCCGGACGAGTGCTTTTCTGAACGAGCTTGGATGCGACCAATCGCCGTATTTGAGGGCTTTTTCCACCTCGTATCCCGCAGTTTCCAAAGCAGCGACATCGCGCAAGCTGTGTTGATCCAAATCCACAATCGCATCGTGGAACATGTCAAAGCCGTTAGAAAATCTTGCGGATTCCTCGGATGCATTGAGCACGAGCCCTCCGGCGAAATGGCTTTCCTCGCAGCGATTGCCGACGATGACGGCAAGAACCTCGCTCTGAAATTTTGTTAGAGGCATCGTTGCAGTTCTTGAGCGGCACGCCAAGCGCGCCAATTTCCATATTCACGCAGATGCTGGACGACCAGACGCACATCCCCCATGAAGCGGACTTTGGCATCAGGATGCCAGAACCAGAAGCAATGGACACTGTATTCTCGCACCAGAGCCTCGGCTTTCGCGATCAATTCGGGCGGGGCGGGTGTTTGAGCCGGATCTGTGCATTCGGAAACCATGTCGGCGAAACTTTAACTTAAGTCGCAGACGGAGGCAAGCCACCTGATGTCGTCCAATCTTGGTTAAAATGCTGCATTCAGCATCAGTTCGTCTTGTAGGCGGCGGCATGAATCGTTTGGAGTCGTTTGACATCATCCGGGCGCTCAGCAGCAATGTTGGTTTTTTCGAGCGGATCAGATTTCAAATCGAAGAGTTCGATGGAAAAGGGAGCTGTGGAAAACGGCCGATCTGGCTTGGCTTTGCCTGGGATGATCAGCTTTGACCAGCCGTTCAAAACGACGTGGGCAATCCGGCTTTCCGCAGGTTTGGCGAGATCGGCGATGTCATGGGTGTAGGCTTCGACGAAGATCGATTGGCGTGCGCGCATCGCCTGGTGGTCGAGGAGATCGAGGCCGGGCAAATCTGCCGGGGGCTTTGCGCCAGCCAGTTTTAAGATGGTGGTGGGAAAATCGAGGATTGAGGCGAGCGTTTCGTCATCGCGTTGAGGCTTCACATGTTTTGGCCAGCGGACAAACATCGGGGTGCGGATGCCCATTTCGTAGGGTGAGAGTTTGCCGCGTTGGCCTTGATAGCCTTGGGCCGCGTTCCAACCGTTGTCTGCGAGGTAGAGGATGACGGTGTTATTGGCCAAGCCATTTTTGGTGAGGTGTGCGTCGAGTTCGCCGCAAGTTTGGTCAAACCAATCGACCATGGCGTAGTATTTTTCCGCAGCAGGAGTGGGCCCTTTGCCGATGTATTTTGCCAAGATTTCTTTGGGCGGAGTGTGTGGGTCGTGCGGCATGAGCGGCGCATGCCAGATGAAAAATGGTTTCTTCTGCTCCTTGGCAGTTTCAATAAACTGATAGATCGGGTTCATGCTTTCACGTCCGATGGTGAGCCCGTCGCCGCCGTGGCGTCCTTGCTTGCTCGTCATCCCGTGGGTGAATCCCATGTCCTGGTAGGTGGCATTCCACAGCTTGCCGGTCTGAAACGTCAGGTAGCCCGTCTCGGTCAGCGCCTTGGGCAGCAGGAGGGAATTTTCCAGCAACCGCTGCATCAGCGGATTGCGATCGCTGCGATCTTTTTTTGCCAAATCATTGCCAGTGATTCCGTGTTCGCTGGGCAGCTTGCCAGTGAGCAAGCAAGCCAGTGATGGCGAACAGACCGGCATCACGTAACCGCGGGTATAGAGCAGGCTCTCGGAGGAAATGCGGTCAAGGTGAGGAGTCTTGACCACCTCATGGCCCATGAAACCGTAATCGGAAAAACCGTGGTCATCGGAAATGATCAGGATGATGTTGGGTTTGACCGGTTGCGCGCCGCTTGCGGCAAACCCGAGGACGCAGGCAAGTAGGATGGGTACGAGGATTTTCATGGGTAAAATGCGTTATAGGGCGAAATGAAAGTGTGGAGAGAATAGGCAAGGTCGCAAGCCTCAAGAGCCCGGACTGGTGCTTGTTGAAATCGAGAGCCGACCTTGACCTGAAGCGAGAAGTTTGAGAGAAGATCTTGCGGAGCGAAATGGCAGGGTTGCCAAATTCGGACCGCTCTTGAAAACATTCCCTCATCCCATGAAATCCATCCATCGAATCGCAGTCCTCAACTTGGCCGGAAGCGCGCTGCTTCTTTCTTCATGCACTCCCGGAGGACGCTCGCCTTCGGGTTTCCTTACGAACTACAAGCAATTGGACGACGGCTACGGTACGGAAAACGCGGTTTCAGCCTATCTCAAGCCAGGTGCCGATCTGAAGAAATATGACAGTGTCATCATTGACCCTGTCACGACGATTGTCGGCACACCGGGCGTCAGCTCTGCACTTACGGAGCAAATCGCCGCCAATCTAAGCAATTCCCTGCGTTCTCAGCTGACCAATGAACTCAAAATCACCAACGTCCCCGGACCGTCCACTCTGAGGCTTCGCGTCGCTCTAACTGATGTGATTGAAAGCCGGAAAACCGGCAAGCCGGTGACTACCGTGCATGCCAATCCGCAAGCCACCTTGTCCGGAAATCTCGGCTCGGACGCGGTCGCTGGATTTGTTTCCCATGTCTCGTTTGAAGGAGAAATCCTCGATTCGGTCACTGGCGAACGTCTCAGTGCGATGGTGGATCACCGGCTGGGTATCAAACGCGAAGCCAAGGCCACCACATCATGGGCCGCAGTGCGCAGTGCCGCCAATCAATCCGCCACCCGGTTTTGGAAGCGTTTCATGTTGGCTAGAAGCAAGTAAATGGCCTATCGGCACGCTCTCACTTCCTCCGCAATGATACGCAGGCCATCTTTCACGACGGCCTCGTCCATTGCGTAGGAAACCCGGATGCATTCGTGGCAGTGCGCCCAATCCGGTTGCTCAAGGCCGTAGAAAAAATACTCTCCGGGGATGACCAGCACGCCGCGTTGCTTGAGCCGCGTGTAGAGTTCCTTGGTGGTGATCTTCAAACCTGGAAACCAGAACCAAAGAAACAATGCGCCTTCACTGCGGTGCATGCGCCACGGGAAATCGTTGCCGAATTCTACCATCGCCGTCTGACGGGCGAGTTTGCATTTTTCTTCGTAAAACGGCCGTACCACTTCGCTACTGAGCCGCAGGATTTCGCCGGATTCCACCAGCGGCAGCATGATTTGCTGGCCGGTGCTTGGGTTGGACAGACCGACGATGGCACTCATCGATCCCAGCGCCCGGATGACATCCGGCGGGCCGATCACGATGCCTGTGCGGGTCCCCGGCAGGCCGATTTTCGATAGGCTGTAAGTTAGAATCACATGCGGTTCCCAGAACGGTTTGGCATCGGTGAAGATTATGCCGGGAAACGGCGCGCCGTAGGCATTGTCAAGAATCAAGGGAATGCCATGAGTTTTTGCGAGGGCGGAAAGCCGGGCGGTTTCGTCGTCGGTGAGGACGTTGCCCGTGGGATTGGTCGGCCGGGACGCGCAGATCGCGGCGATGTCCGACGTGATTTTGAGATGGTCGAAATCCACCCGGTATTTGTATTCATGTGGCCCGGTTTCTTCGATCAAGGGCGGCACGGCGCGAAACACACATCCATCGATGCCCTGATCCGAATAACCGATGTATTCCGGAACCAGAGGCAGCAGCACTTTTTTGCGTCGGCCATCCGGCATCCGGCCGGCGAGCAGATTGAATAGAAAGAAAAACGCCGTTTGTCCGCCGGGCGTGATGGCGATGTTTTCCCGACTGATTTCCCAGCCGAAGCTGCGTTGAAAGAGCGCGGCGATCGCATCTAAAAAAAGCGGATTTCCCCGTGGAGGATCATATAAGGACATGGCGCGATCAATTCCGCCCGCTTGTTCGGTCAGTTCTTCAAGTCGCCTCCGCCAGACCGCATTCATCTCTGGAATCCTTGCCGGTTGGCCGCCTCCAAGCATTTTAATGTCCGATCCACCACCCGTCAAAGCATGGCCCAAATCGTCCATTAACTCCTCGATTCCACTGCCGCAGCCGAGGTGGACACCAAATTCCGAAAATTCGTATGACATAAGCAGTCGACTTGTTCTATCGTCCCGGCCTCACCACAACAACCCCATAAACTACCATGTCCATCAATATTGGCGATCTCGCCCCTGATTTCACCCTCGTCACCAAAACAGCCGAAGGTCCACAACTCATGAAGTTGAGCGAACTCATCGGAAAATCCAACATTCTCCTGCTGTTCGTGCCGATGGCCTTCACCGGCGTTTGCACCACGGAATTCTGCGATATTTCCGCAGGCATCAAGGATTATGAAGCGCTCGATGCCAATGTGCTCGGGATTTCCGGCGACAATCCATTCGCCCAAGCTGCGTGGGCCGAAAAAGAAGGCATCACAATCCCGCTGCTCAGCGATTACGAACACACTGTCGCGAAAGCCTACGGAGTCGCCTATGACCAATTCCTTCCTGCCGTGAACCTGATCATGGGCGGCGTCGCCAAGCGTTCCGCCTTCGTCATCGATAAAGCGGGCGTCGTGCAATACGCCGAGGTCAAAGAAAGTCCGAAAGACTTGCCTGATTTTGAGGCTATCAAAGCCGCCCTTAAAGCGCTCTGATCCTCTTCGACCGATTATTCGTGCGGCCGCACGAATAATCGGTTGCGTGTTGGCGAAGCGGGGGGCTTAAATTGAGCTCCAACTAAATCAGTGGCCGCCGGATTTCAGCGTTTGGCAACGCGGCCGAGGCTCGGTTGCTGGCGCACGATATTCGCAAGCATCTGACGGCAATGGTCATGCTTGGTCCGTTGGCTGAGCAACTCAGCACTGCGGGTGAAGGATCCCCACTGGACGATGCTTACCTCGACGTTGCGCCTGCCCCAGAGGTTCATGACATCTTTGGATGGTTTATAGATATCAATGGTCCCAGTGCCGGTGAGCGCGGAACCGTAATCATCCACCACGTAGAGATAAGGAAGTCCCTTGATGCGGAAGGTGGTGCCAACCGGATAGAACGACCAGTCGGCAGCGGCGCTGCGCACGCGGTTCGAGTAACGGAGGGTGGTGCCCGTGGCATTCTTGCTGCCGTAAATCAAGTGATCGTCCTCGCTGCAAGTGTAAGCCGTCGTGCGGACAATTCGATTGCGTTCGTTGAAGGAATACACCGGCATCGAATGCTTGTCGCGCGGTTTGCCGACTGCGTGGGCCACGGCGGTGGATGATGGCCCCGGTAAGGAAAACTTCTCGTTAGTCGCAAACCCAGAACCAATTCTGGACTTGGGGATGACTGCGATACCGGAATTGCCGCAACTGGTAAAAAGAACTGCGGCAAAGGCGAGAGAGGCGAGGCGGAAAATCATGCGCAATGGTTTTGATAGGGATAAGTGAAATCGCGAACAGTAGCTTGTTAGGCACGCGCATTTCGAATTGCACGCATGGCATAGGCGATTTTTTGGAAAGCGGCAAACTGAAAATCCCTGCGTTAGGCAAAAAAATTTAAGCTGCTATTGATTTTCAACGACTTGTGCTAATCCGGGAAGTGTTTTATTTGCCATTTTAAATTACCATGTATTTACCGAGTCGCCGCCGGAAGCCAGACCTTAGCACCCACACTGCGCCCGGTAGCGGTCCGGAAAAACCCCTGCAGCCCGGGACGTGCCTGCAAATCCGCCACCGCATCCACCGCTCGGCTCCACCGCCACCGGAACCCCGAATCGCGCAAGCGCATGGGCTCAGCCCAGCGGCTTTTGAGCACCAACTCAGGCTCAGTCCGCATCAACCGAGCACCGATTTCCATCATCCATCGGCTGGCCGGCAAGCCGATGGGCATGCCCACAGAATCGCGGAAAACCTTCATCCATTCACGGTTGCACGGAAATTCAGGCGCTGTGACGTTAATGGCACCTGATAGAAACGGGTCATTCACCACCCATTCGACCGCTCTCAGCAAGTCCTCCATGTGGATCCAACTGATTCGTTGGGTGCCTTTTCCCATCGCGCCGCCGAGGCCAAGTGTCGTTAGTTTCCGCAATACGTCGAAAACGGTCTCTGGCTCATTCGCCAACACCATGCCGATCCGCAGTGCCACTTTTCGAGTCTCCGCTGGCACCACCGAACCGAAAAACGCCTCCTCCCACGCCCGCGCGACCTCACAGGAAAATCCCTCCCCATGCTCGCCCAACCAATCATTCTGCGGCTTGTCCTCCGCATGCCGATACCACGTCGCCGTGCTCGCGTTGAGCCACACCTTCGGCACCACCCGGCATCCGGCGATCGCTCGGCCGATCGCCTGCGTCGCATCCACCCGTGAATCCAGGATTTCCCGGCGATTTTCAGGGGTGTAGCGGCAATTCACGCTGCGCCCCGCCAAGTTGATCACCGCTTCCGCGCCCTCCAAAGCCAGCGTCCACGGCCCGGCGGTTTTGCCATCCCATTCCAGAAACATGCCATCACCGCTCCACCCTTCGCGATTGCGTGCCACAGCCACAACCTCCCGCCCCTGACGGGCAAAATGGCGACACAAATAGCGACCTAGAAAACCATTGGCTCCAAAAATAACAACAATCGGATTCATAAAATGAAATAGTTTGGGGTGAATATTGAACGATCAAATGAGTGATTTTTTGGTTCTTTCAGAAAAATTTGAAATATCATGATAAAAATTAAGTAAGCTTCATCTGATTTTTTACATCACCCGAGCAACCTTGCGGCCATCTGCAAAGCGAATCCATGCTTCATCGAGGCGACCCGATCCGACATGTTGGCGGCGAATTCGACGAATTCCTGAAGCTTGCGCATTTGTTCATTGAACGCCCGCCCTTCGGCGGTGTCGATGTCCTGACTCACCTCCGCACAGCGGCGAAGCACGCCTAACGCGGGGTCGATCTCCCGACGTTTCCGCTCGCGGGCGACCGTGGTGAAAATCTTCCAAACGTCCTTCTCAGCCTCAAAATACTCGCGACGGTCACCTTTTCGGACCACGCTGCGGACAAGCGCCCAGGCCACCAGTTCCTTGAGGTTTGCATGGGCGTTGCCGCGACTGATTTGCAACTCCTCCATCACTTCATCGGTCGAGAGCGGCTCCGGCGCGGTCATCAGCAACGCATGGATCTGCGCCATTGTCCGGTTGATTCCCCACTGCGTGCCCAAGGCCCCCCATTGGCCCACAAATTCTTCCCGCGCTTTTTTCAATTGTTCGGATGCGGCGTTCATTGGTTTCAATAATTATTGAAAAGTCAGACATGGCAAGCAAATTAATCATTTCAATGAGGCAAGATTTCTCGGAGAACGTGAAAAACGGAGATCTATAAACGGGGGCAAGATAAAACTGTGGAAATCCTTGCTGGTGTGAGATAACTTATCCAACATATGAATTCGTAACTCATGCCTCCCTTCTACGTCATCGGCCACAAGAATCCTGATACGGATGCGATATGCTCGGCCATTGGATATGCTGCCTTGCTGAGGGCTGTGGGTGAGGAGCCCAATGCACTGGCGGCACGCTGTGGTGAGATTTCACAACGCACCAAGTGGGTGCTGGAGCGCGCCGGCCTGGATGCCCCCGCGCTTGTCACCGACGTCCGGATCAATGCGGGGATGATCAGTCACCGTGAAGTGGTCAAAGTCACCGACTCAGACACATTCCTCACCGCTTATCGTCGGATGCTTGCCGCAGAGATCCGTTGTGTTCCGGTCGAAAATGCGGATGGCGACCTCTGTGGTATCCTTCGTTATTTTGATCTGCTGCGGTTGCTGCTTCCCGAGGACACCGAGGGGCTCAGGGTGCGGACCGTCCATGCTTCATTGGCTCATCTTGCCGAGACACTCCAAGCCGAAAGCCTCGGGGCTGATGAACCGCTACCCGAAGTGGAAGAAGACCTTATCTTGCTTGTCGGAGCCTCCTCCCAAGCCACCGTCGAATCCCGCCTCAAGAAGGCCGCAGCGGATGGCAATCTTGATCGCTTCCTAGTCATTTGCGGCGACCGCCCGATCGTCCAGCGATATGCGATCACCAGTGGTGCGCGGGCCTTGCTCGTCACCGGCGAAAATACGGTTTCTCAAGAAATCAGGAATCTCGCACGGACCAAGAAAGTGGTGCTCCTGCGTTGCGCTCAAGACACCGCCAGCGCATCCACCCTCATCCGTTGTTCGCGAACCGTGCGCCACGTGATGGAAAGAAAATTCGAAACCATCTGCCCGACCGAGCCGGTTTCCCGTTTGCGCAAACGTCTGTCTGCCTCCGAACAGGATCTTTTCCCGGTCGTGGATCCCATCACCGGGAAATTGTCTGGCGTCATTTCCAAATCCGACCTCGTCGATCCACCGCGCATCCGCCTCGCCCTCGTCGATCACAACGAATACGCACAAGCCGTCAACGGGGTGGAAGAAGCGGAAGTCACTGAAGTCATCGATCATCACCGCCTCGCCGGCGACCTTGTTTCCCGCGAGCCGATCCGTTACCTTAACGAACCGGTCGGTTCCACCTGCACGCTCGTGGGCCGCAAGTTTTTCCACCGCGGCCTGATGCCCGCGCCCGGCGTGGCGATGTGTCTTTGTGCTGGGATTGTTTCCGATACTCTCTGCCTCAGTTCACCAACGACGACATTGTTAGACCGTGAAATGCTCACCTGGTTGGGCGGAGTGGCCGGAGTGGATCCGCAAAAGTTCACCGAAGAGTTTTTCGCTGTCGGCTCGCTCATCGCCAATGGCACGCCGGATGAAATCATCAATGCGGACCGCAAGGAATTCAACGAACAAGGCCAAAGTGTTAGCATTTCCCAAGTCGAAGAACGCGATCTCCACGGTTTCGAAGCTCGCCGCACGGAGCTCGAAGTGGTTCTGCAATCCCTGCACAAAGAGCGCCATTACGATCTCACCCTGTTAGTCGTCACAGACGTGGCTCTGCACCACAGCATGGTCATCGCCATTGGGCAGGAATCCACTCTCTCCAAATTGCCGTTCGAGCGGGTGGATAGCTCACTCTTCCACGCGCCTGGCGTCGTGAGCCGCAAACGTCAGATTTTCCCCGCCGTCTGCGAGGCAATCCAGCATTCGCGGTAAAATCTTACGGCCAGCCTCACTTGACTGTGAATTTCCGGCCGCGGCCGGTTTCCCACGCGCTGCGCACGCTGCCGTAAAGTCCCGTCAATTCCTGCTCGGAAAGCACCCGATATTCGATTTGTCGGGCATGAGTGGTTTCAGGAAATTTTTTGACCACCATGTTTTGCACATCGGTTCCTGCAGTTTCAGCAGCGTTTTCGAGGATTTCACGCCCACGATCCACCAAGCGCCCGGCCGCCGCGCCGGCCGCGTTGCCCACCTCATCGGTGATCGGCTTGATGAAATAAAAACGAACCAGCGCCTGACCAAGCGCATCGATCGTGACTTCATCGACAATCAACGTGCCATCAAGCACATATTGGTGACGGCTGATCGCGGAAATGCGATCCAGAGCCACCATGTAGCTGCCTCCGCTAACAGTGGCCTGCCAGAAACGATTGTTTTGCACAGTGTCTTTGCTGGCTTTCTCATCGACAGGATTCTGGTTCTGGGCGTGAAGGGATGCAAAGTTTCCGAGTAAAACCACCATCAGGGCGTAAAGGACTTTTTTGAACATGGCGCAAGATTACAGATACAACGACACTTGGCCAGCACCTCTCTCAAAACTTCGGATAAGTAAAGGATTGTCATCCTCAAGGATGGCATTAAAATTATCTCATGGTCCGTATGGTTCACTACCGCCCGAACGTCGCCGCCGTGGTGATCAATCCAGCTGGGAGCCTGCTGATTTGTGAGCGAGCTACGATCCCCGGTGCTTGGCAGTTTCCACAAGGTGGAGTGGACCCGGGCGAGACGCGAGAACAAGCGCTTTTCCGCGAAGTTCATGAAGAAGTCGGGCTGGAACCCCAACACTATGATGTGATCTCCCACCGCGAAGGATACCGCTATCTTTACCCGAAGCAGGTGAGGAACAAAAAAATCCGCAAACACGGCGGCCACGGACAGGAGCAAACTTATTTCCTCTGTCACCTCAAGTCAGACGCGCCACCGATCAACGTGCATCAGAGGCCGCAGGAATTTCGGGCTTACCGTTGGATTTCACCCCGAGAATTCGATCTCGATTGGCTTCCTGCCTTCAAACGCGATGTTTACCGCGAGGTGATGTGGGATTTTTTTGGAATCGACCTCTGAGCCAGCCCCGCCGGATCAGAGCCGAGACCGGTTAACAACGCGAGCACCCGCCAAGCGAACCCGACCGGAGATTTCCACGGGCGTCCCGGACGCACGATCCGCCAACCGGATTTCTTTGCGATGGCCGTGAGCTTTCGAGAAGGATTGACCACAGTTGCGGATTCACAAAGCCCAAGCATAGGCAGATCCGCGCAACTATCCGAATATCCATGGCAGCAGCGCAGTTGGGCATTTTCAAAATACGCCGCAGGCAGTACTGCCTTCAAGCGTTCCACCTTGACCTCGCCCTTGTGATTTTCCAGATCGGGGAAAAATGCCCCCGTTTCCACCAAGGTGCCGAGCGTGAGGTCAAACCCAAGTTCGCGGCCGATCTCGCGAACGTAGAACTCCGGACTTGCCGAGGCCAGAATGAGAAAATGCCCGGCGGCGCGCTCACGCTCGAGCTCGTCGCGAAGCTCTGCATAAATGCCTGGCATCAAACTTTTCGCAAACTCCCTCGAATATTCAGCCAACGTCTCCGGACTCATTCGCCACAAATAACTCAGGAAAATCCGTTTCATAGTCGCTGTGCCCAGCAGCCCGGCGAATGGTAAAAACACCAGAAAAACTGGCAAAAAAATCCCGCGCCACCCTTCTTTTCGCAGCACAAAATGCCGGAAAACCAATTGGCAATCCCAAGCGATCAAAGTGCCATCCAAGTCAAACAAGGCAATCCCCGCAGGCGGGACAGGTGGAATCAAAGCAGGCACAACCATAAGGATCTGAAACAAGACTTGTCACAATACTCACCAAACTTCAACAACCGTGAAGATTTTAACCACAACAGTTCGCTTTGCCAACGGTAGCGCTGAATCAGGGAGTTCAACCCTACCTCTTGGCTTTTGAACATTTAAAATGCGTCAGCCTGCGGCGAAAGAGGAGCAGGACAGTGCAAATTTTTTTCCCCTGTGACGCCATCAGTGAGAATAAAGAGAATTTTCAACGCCAAGTACGCCAAGCCAAATAAAAATAGATCGAGTTTGTGATGAATCGAAACTGATTTGAGATGCCCGTTGTGGAGTTTCCTTGGCGTTCTTGACGTTTTGGCAGCTCAAATTCTCCCCGCCTGTGCTGATCGATCGTGAGATAAATTTTGATTAAAAGCCTGTCTTTTTGAATTGATTGATGTAAGAAACCTTCGCGATGGTTCGCGTCCTTCGCGGTTGAAAAATAATCCCATCTAAAAACCTTCGCGTTGGTTCGCGTGCTACGCGGTTGAAAAAATCTGCTTCTTGCGGCTCTTACTGGCGTCTCTCCGCCCTACCGTTTCATGCGTTTCAGCATCCTCCGCATGGGACGGAGCATGGGGCTGAACTGCCACTGCCCGTCCAGTTCCATCGGGGCGGTGGCTTTGCAGGTCGCTTGCCATTGGGGAAGCTCGGCGGGCACCCATGTTGACCAACAAAATGTGGTGCTAAACATGACACTTATTCCAGAACCAAGCAGCGCGTTGCTGGGAGCTTTGGGTGTCGCATCACTGTTGATGCGCCGGCGGCGCTAAGGCTGCGAAAATTCGATAAACCTTCCCATGTCAGAGTCAGTGCAGTGGGATCATTAAGAGGTGACAGATAAAAAAACAGAAAAGATTCTTACGGGCTGGAGCTTCGGCGATAGGGTGGGTCTGTGAGAAGAGCAAGATGGTTGGCGGAGTGGGGGGATTCGGTTTCGAAGCCGGCTATTTACCATTGTATTTCGCGGGTGGTGGATCGGCGCTTTGTTTTTGGGGAGCGGGAATGCGAGGCATTCCGGATGTATATGCGGATGTATGAGAATTTTTCGGGGTGTCGGGTGCTGTCTTACTGTTTGATGTCGAATCACTTCCATCTGCTCTTGGAAGTGCCGCCGATGGTGGAGGGCGGGCTGTCGGACGAGGGACTGCTGCAACGACTGTCCGCGCTTTATTCCGAGGCTTTTGTGGCGGATATGGCGGCGGAATTGGTGGAGGCGCGAAGGACCAAGAATGAGACTTGGGCGGCGGAGGTGCATGCGCGTTTTTCCTACCGGATGCACAGTTTGAGCCAGTTCATGAAGGGCTTGCTGATCCGTTTTACGCGCTGGTTCAACCGGACACATGCGCGGACGGGAACGCTGTGGGAAGAACGATTCAAGAGCGTGATCGTGGAAAGCGGGTTCGCGGCGCGGACGATGGCGGCTTATATCGATTTGAATCCGGTTAGGGCTGACATGGTCAAGGACCCTGCGGACTATCGCTGGAGCAGTTATGGTGAAGCGGTGGGAGGCGGGAAGAAGGGGAATGGGAAAAAGGCATGTGAAGGCTTGGTGCGGGCGTATTTTTGCGAACAGAGGGTGGGATTTGATTCCGAGAAATGGGAGGAAGTATCGCGTTTGTACCGGCGCTTGATGGGACTGGCGTTAGGCCGGAAACCGGGACGGGCTGATGTGGCGGGGAAAGGCAATGGTCTTGGTCAGAGCACGATGAACACGGCGGAGATGTTGGAGAGCAAAGACAACAGCACCGTGCTCAAAGACCTAGGCATGGCGAAGATGTTGCGATGTCGGGTGCGCTATTTCACGGACGGCGCAGTGATTGGCAGCAAGGAGTTTGTGAACGAGGCGTTTGCGAATGCGCGGGAGCGATTCGGGCCTAAGCGCAAGGACGGTGCACGGGCGATGAGAGGGAGTGGCAGCGGTGCGAAGGGACAGCTGTGGAGTCTGCGTGATCTGCGGGTGAGAGTTTGAATAGGTATTTCATAGGAGGGCTTTCTTCCCCGTGTAAGGAACCCATGCTTTCCGCTTTCCGCTTCACATTTTTCCCTTTATGCTGCAGTCCATGCCAGATAGCCCCGAAGCGGATGCCAGATTTAACGAATTCGTCATCCTCCAAGCCCAAAACGCTGGCCTCTTTCTCGGCCAAATTCCCAACCCACAATCCGGCCAAAAATCCGTCAGCCTTCGCGCTGCAAAATCCGTTATCGATTCGCTCGAAATGCTGACTTCAAAAACCCGCGGGAATCTCACAACTTCCGAGGCGAAACTCCTCACCACTGCCCTCCAAAACCTCAAGCCTCTCTACCAATCCGCCGCCAACGCAGCAGCCGAATAGACTCGGCTTTCAGCATTTCAGCTTTTACCCAATCATGTCCTTCGATCCTTTCACTATTGGCAATGTTCCCGTCGGCGGAAACGTTCCGTTTTTCATCCTCGGCCCCTGCGCTCTCGAATCTGAACCCTTCGCTTGGGAAATGGCACAATCCCTCAAGGAAATCGCAGACCGCACTGGTATTCATTTTCTCTTCAAAGCCTCTTTTGATAAAGCCAACCGCACCTCAGTTGATTCGTTTCGTGGCCCGGGCGTTAAGGAAGGTTGCCGGATCCTCGCTGAAATTTCCCGCGAAATCGGCATCCCCGTCACCACCGATATCCATACTGCCGAGCAAGCGGACATCGCCGCCGAATACATCGACCTCCTCCAAATCCCGTCCTTCCTCTGCCGCCAAACCGACCTTCTCGAAGCCGCTGCCAAAACCGGCCGCGCCGTGAACGTCAAAAAAGGCCAGTTTCTCGCCCCTTGGGACACCGTCCACATCGCGAACAAAATGCGCGCCTTCGGTTGTGATCGCTTTCTCATCACCGAGCGCGGAACCACCTTCGGCTACAATAACCTCGTCGCCGACATGCGTTCCCTCTATTGGATTCGCAAAGAGGGTCTGCCCGTTGTTTTTGATGCCACTCACTCGGTGCAACGTCCCGGCGGACTTGGCGGCACCACGGGTGGTGATGGCGAACTCGCCCCAGTTCTCGCCCGTGCCGCCGTCGCCACCGGCGTCGATGGCCTCTTCATGGAAGTGCACTCAGATCCCGCCAAGGCCCTCTCCGACGGACCTAACCAAATCCCGCTCGAATTCATCGAAGACATCCTTATCAAGCTCATCGCCATTCACCACGCAGCCCACTGAATCATCCCGTCGTTGCCCTTTGCGCACCATCCTTCCAGTCTTGTTGCTCCTGGCTCCCGCCCTCCCTGCGGCTGAGGCAACCACTCCGCCGCCCCGGAAAAAACTATCCGCCATTTCGCTTCTACCTGATGGCAGCGAACTCATCGGCGTGATGCTTCCCCGCTATGACAAAAACCTCAGTCTTGTCGGTGTCCTGAAAGCCACCACCATTACGCTGGTCAACGAGGAAGTCGTCGCCGGTAAAACCGTGAATATCAAATTTTCAAACCCAGATGGCAGCCCACGCGGCCACATCGATCTCTCTCAAGCCAACTTCAACCAAGTCAAAGGTTTCCTCGAAGCCTTGGAACCCGTTACTTTACAATCCGATCGCTTTTTTGCCAAAGGCACCGGCATCTACTATGCCTTCAACCAAGGCGAGGGATTTTTACTCGGCCCTGCCACCACTTGGATCCTGGCCCCCATTGAGCCGCCCATCACCATGAACTCCAGTCAATCCGCCATCCGCACCACCGCCCTCGCCGGTATCGCCCTCGTTTCGCAATCGCTCGCCCAGCCAACCGCCGTCCCGAGCGAATCTCTCAAAGATGACACCGCCTCGGCATCTAGCGAGCACTCAGCCGCTGCCCGCAGCGCCAGATTGAACTTGCAGGCCGACCTCGAAGCTGCCTCCACCGCCACTTCCAAAGCCAAGGCCTTTCTCGAACAAACCGAACTCCTCAGCGCCAATCCGACCGAAAATTCCCCCTCAATCAGCGAAGCCAAACCCCTTGACGTCCAACCCGGCCCCAACGATACCCTCATCTCATGCGACGGAGGTATGTATTTTGATGCCGATCAAGGCGTCTTCGTTTACCTCAAAAACGTCCGCGTCACCGATCCGCGCTTTTCTCTATCCGGTGCTAACGAATTGAAAATTTTCCTCAGCCCAAAACCCGCCGACAAACCTGCAAAGGACAAACCTGCGAAGGATCCCAAAGAGCCCGCCAGCCTCGGCCTCGGCGCGAAGTTCGGCGATGTCGATCGCATCATCGCCACCGGTGCCGTGCGCATTCTCCAAAAAAATGTCGAAGCTGACAAACCACCGGTCGAAGCCAGCGGCGCGATTTTCACCTACCAACCTAAAACCGGTCAAATCCTCCTCAGTGGCGGCTACCCATGGGTCAAGCAAGGAACCACTTTCATGCGCGCCAAGCAGCCCAACCTCAGCCTTCGCATCCAAAAAAATGGCAGCTTCGTCACCGAAGGAAATTGGGACATGGGCGGATCTCTCGAGTCCAAGTAATCTCCAATTTTCAATTTCAGATTCCCAGCCCATGCACAATCCCGGCTCCACCTGCTGCCACACCGAAACCGCCGTCCTCTTCGCTAAGGAGTTGCGCAAAACTTACGCTGGTAGAGCCGTCGTCGATGGCGTTTCCATCACTGTCCAACCCCGCGAAATCGTCGGATTACTCGGCCCTAACGGTGCGGGCAAAACCACCTCGTTCTACATGATCGCCGGCCTCATTCCCGCCGATGGCGGCTCGGTTTGTTTCCAAGGACACGATATTTCAAAATTGCCCATGCACCTACGGGCCCGCCTCGGCCTCGGATACCTGCCACAAGAAGAATCGATTTTCCGCAAACTCTCGGTGCTTGATAACCTGCTCGCCATCCTCGAAACCCGGCCCCATCTCAACCGCGCCGAACGCGCCGAACGCGCCCACGACTTGCTCACTCGTTTCGGCATCTCCAAGCTCGCGAAATCGCTCGCCATCACCCTATCCGGTGGTGAAAAACGCCGCCTCGCAATTGCCCGCTCACTCTGTTCAGACCCGAAACTCCTGATGCTCGACGAGCCATTCGCCGGCATCGACCCCATCGCCGTGGAAGACATCCAGCGCATCGTTCGCGAACTCCGCGATCGCGACGGCCTCGCCATCCTCATCACCGATCACTCGGTCCGCGAAACCCTCACCATCACCGACCGAGCTTTCCTCATTCATGACGGCCGCGTCATCCTCGAAGGTGCCTCCGACGAACTTGTCAACGATCCCATCGCCCGCAAACATTACCTCGGCGATGATTTCAGAATGTGATCGTTATATTCTAACGAATTCTTGGAAGCGAAGCGTTTTCATGGTTTCGGAACATTCAATTCTTTGATGCGCACGTTGCGATACCAGATCCGCTTGGCCTCATCTTGAAAACTGATGTGGCCCTTGGCCTGGCGGTCTTTCATCGCGGTTTGGCTGAGGTCGAGATCGATGATCTTTTCACCATTGAGCACGACGTTGAGATGGTTGCCTTGCAACGTGATCGTGTAGCGGTTCCACTCGCCCGCAGGTTTCACCATATTCTTCGACGGTCCCTGCGTTTTAATCACTCCCCCGCAATCATGGTGGCCGACGTTTTCCTTGCCATGAGTGTCGAGGATCTGCACTTCGAAGCCGCTGTTGACGTGGTCCTTGAGATCACCGACGCGCATGAAAACGCCGGAGTTTCCTTTGGGTTCGAATTTGAATTCCAGATCGAGGATGAAGTCGCCGTATTGACGTTCGGTCGCGATATAGTCGCCATAACGTTGCCAGCCCGATTCGCCTTCGCGTGGTTTTAGAGTGAGGATGTTGTTTTCTTCAATCACCCAGTTGCCAGTCGTTTTCCAGCCACTCAAATCTTTGCCATTGAACATTTCAACAAAGCCATCAGCTGCCTGTTCTGCGGCCACGCCGCCGGCAAACATGAGAGACAGCGCCACGATGGCATTGATGGATGGGAATGAATGGATGAGTTTCATGGGAATGAATGGATGGAAGTGTTTGGTGCCAATTCGCCTATCGGCAAAGTGTGCTTAACGGTCGGTTTTTCGATGAGGGATGGCAAGCAAGAGTCGCTGGCGAGAACATGGCTTTGTGCTTGCCGCCACTGCGCTGTTCGATGGAATCTCGGCTCCATGCGCATCGACTGCCATGTTCATATGATTGGGACGGGGAGCGGCGGGTCCGGTTGCTGGTATCGTCCGCGCGGACTCACGCGGGTCGGAGAGCCCGTTTTACTTCGCACGATGGGATTGCGCAGTGCGGATTTGCGTGGGAATTTCGATGAGATCTATGTCGAAGCCTTGCGTCAACAGATCGCGGTGGCGGATGTGGATGCGGTGGTGATATTGGCGCACGAAGAACCCTACCGGGATGACGGCACGCTGATTGCGGATACCGGCTCGTTTTATGTGCCGAATGATTATGTTTTGCGTTTGGCACAGCAGCACCCGGAATTCATTCCTGCAGTCTCGATTCATCCGGCGCGCAAGGATGCGATGGAGGAACTGGAGCGCTGCATCGAGGGTGGTGCGGCGCTACTGAAGTGCTTGCCGAATTGTCAGAATATGAATTGGAATGACCGCCGCTATCGCCCGTTTCTCGAGCGCATGGCGGAGGTGGGAATCCTGCTGCTGGCACACACCGGCAGCGAACGGACGATGCCGGTGCTGCAGCCTGAATTTGCGTCGCCACGAATCCTCACTCAGGCGCTGGAGGTGGGCGTCACCTGCATCGCCGCGCACTGTGGAACCGGCATGATGGTCTTGGATCCGGATTTTTTTGAGGACTTCGTGGCGATGACTAAAATCTATCCGAATCTCTACGGTGACAACAGCGCGCTCGCAGGATTGAGCCTGCGTTTTCGCCCTTGGCAAATGACAAGGATTCGTGAGGACAAGGAACTCGCGGGCCGCTTGCTGTATGGCAGCGATCTGCCGGTGCCGCCGAGTGGATTGGTGATGGCCGCTTTAGGAATGATGGGATGGCGTGATTACCGTGAGTCACGCAGCCAACAAGTGGCACTCGCTCGTGATGTGATGCTCAAGCGCACGCTTGGATTTCCGCTAGAAACCGAGACACGCCTAGCGGGATTGTTGCGGGGGAAAACAACCCGCTAGATCAGGGGTTGGAATGCAGAAATTGCTTTCACTTCAGTTCGCGCCGGAGTTCGGTGATGCAGTCGCGGATTTCAAATGCGGAGCAGCGCAAATGAGCGAGCGCGGCAAGTTGATCCGGATCTTCTTCCGCAGACATCAACTCTTGGCAGGCACCCACCGCTTCGTTGAGCCAACTCAGGCAACGTTTGAGAACTGCCAGCACATAGCCCGTCTCTGGTTCATAGCCACTGTTGCGCCCGTTGAGCGCGCCTGCGAGTTTGCCGCTGACCTGTAGGAGATTGGAAACTAACAGGTAGCTCGGCGTTCCCTGCCCGGCATCCCGTTGAACCACATCCATCGCCCGCATCGCGAGTTCCTGCGCCTTGATTTGCAGCGGATGATCATCGTCGCCAAACTCGCCATCAGCGATCTCGGCTAAATCATCTTCGTCCTCATCCTTATCCAGATCGAAGGCGATTTCCTCGTCCTCGGAGAAGTTTCCGCTGCCCGCCTCATCCCTCTCCGCCATCGCGTCGAGCAGTCCGTCCCACCCCATCACGAAAGCCTCTTTTTGCTCGCTGTCCCCGTCCTCCATGTATTTCTCAAGCACTTCCTGATAGGCATCTGATAGACGATCAGATTCTTTCAGTCGTTCTTCCCAGGCGAATTCGTCGAGTTCGTCGGTGCTCTCCATTTCTTCTGACGACGGCTCGCGACGGCGGATTACTTGAGTCATAAAATCGCGCATCGCATTGAGGTTGGCGAGTTTCTGGGCTTCTTCCGCATCCTCATCCATCTGCCACTCATGCGGGGAAATCTCCATATCATACGAAGTCGTCTCAATCAAAACCCTGCCGTTGGTTTCGCTAAACCATTCAAGATAAAGTGTGTTCCGCCATTCGAAGGGAATTTCCGCTTTTTTTTCGTAAAGCCGGTGCATTTCCTCTTCATCCACTGTTGCCACCTTGTTTTTGATCGATGCGGTCATGTCGCCGACGATCCCCGATTGGTCCGCATCCAAGGTATCACCGTCCGGCAGGGCACATGAGTCCGGGTTTTTGAAACGCAGCCGGGTTCCCGCAAGATCCCGCCAACAATCACCGATCAAGTTGAGAACCAGCGGCTCTTCACGTCCGCACAACCAAATCCGACCCGTGGTCAGACCTTCGACGCGATTGTCGATTTCGCCACGGGTCACCGCTTCGTCGATCTTCCATGCCATGGACGGCACTTTCGACAATCAGCGGGTATCCCGTCAAGCCAGTGTGTCAAGCAATCCCAGTTTAGGGGCCGCAATCCCGACTTGCCCGGCGCGCCCGCGCCTGCTTCCATCCGCGCTCCAACAAGCATTCTTATGGCCAACAAAGACGTCACCGATCCCGCCCGCATGGAAAAAATCGTTTCGCTGTGCAAACGCCGCGGATTCATATTTCAAGCTGGAGAACTTTATGGTGGCCTCAATGGTTGCTGGGATTACGGCCCGCTCGGCGCAGAGCTCAAACGCAACCTCAAGGATTTCTGGTGGCGCAAAACCGTCCAGGAGCGCGATGACGTGCTCGGCATGGACGGTGCGATCCTGACGATGGAACAGGTTCTCGTATCCTCCGGCCACGTCGGCGGTTTCTCGGACCCGATGTCCACTTGCAAACAATGCAAGAAGCACATTCGTTTTGACCAGTTGCGCACCATGGTAGCGGAGTCCGAATGGGCACAATCGCTTGCAGGAGCCATGACCGTCACGAACCCGGGTGAAATTGCCGGAACCGCAATCTCTGGCGTGCAGCTCAAACAATGGGCGCAAAGGACTGGCAAAAAACTTGCGCCCGGACTTGCCTTGGTTCGAAATCCGGATGTTACGCTTAGCTTTTTCCTGGAGGAAGCCGCCCGTCACCAACCGATGGACCCGTGGTATTTCACCCAGCTCATGGCCACCGAGCAATTCGCCCAGACAGGAGCCGTGAATCCGTGCCCTCACTGCGGTGGTGAGTTAACCGAGCCGCGACAGTTCAACCTGATGTTCCAGACGAACTTCGGTGCCACCGGTGATGACACTGCCTACCTCCGCCCAGAGACCGCGCAATCAATTTTCTGCCAATACAAGAACATCCTCGATTCCAATCGAGTGAAACTGCCCTTCGGCATCGCGCAAATCGGTAAGTCGTTTCGCAACGAGGTAAACCCTCGCAATTACATCTTCCGCTCGCGCGAGTTCGAGCAAATGGAAATCGAATATTTCTGCCACCCGGACGATGGGATGCGCCTCACCGACGAGTGGCTCGAAGCCCGCCTCAGTTTTTACGAGGAAATCGGCATCCCACGCGAGAAACTCCACATCCTCGACGTGCCGGATGGTGATCGCGCGTTTTACTCGAAGAAAACCTACGACATTGAATACGAATTCCCCTTCGGCATCCAAGAGCTCGAAGGCGTTGCCTATCGCACCGATTACGATCTCGGCGTGCACCAAAAAGGCGCGGGCAAACCGCTCGAATACTTCGACGAGGAAACCAAGCAACGGTTTCTTCCACACGTCGTCGAGCCGTCCGCCGGTTGCGACCGCACGATCCTCGCGCTCATCTGCGAAGCCTTCGACGAGGAAACGCTCACTGACGAGAAAGGCAAGGAAGACATCCGCACCGTGCTGCGCTTCAAACCCACCATGGCACCGATCAAGGTTGGGATTTTCCCGATGCTCAAAAAGAACGACGAGCAAGTCCAGATCGCCAAAGACATTCAGAAATCCCTGCAAAAATGGATGCCTGTCTTCTACGACGACGGAGGTGCCCTAGGCCGTCGCTATCGCCGCCAAGATGAAATCGGCACACCGTATTGCGTGACCGTGGACTTCGACACCCTCGGCGAACACGGCGACGAGCTCAAAGGCACCGTCACCATCCGCCACCGCGATTCGATGGAACAAGAGCGCATCCAAATCGATGCGCTCCTGCCGTGGCTGCTGGACCGAGTGCGATAAGGCACCAAAAGTTTTTTAAAATTTCCTCACACTGGCGGATTGACAACCCGCCGCGTGTGCCTAGAGTTCGCCCCCCGAGCCGCCCGGCGGACGGATTTACGAACCTTTATTGAGGCCCAAGCCATGAGCAAACGCACCTATCAGCCCTCCAAACGCACCCGGAAACAACAATTTGGCTTCCGTGCCCGCATGGCAACCAAAGCCGGACGTGAAATCATTCGCCGCCGTCGCCAAAAAGGCCGTAAGCGCCTCATTCCCGTGGGCGTCGAAATTCAATTCAAGCGTCACACGACGCAACACGGCTCCTGATTTTCCGGGCCTTCGCCGCTACGGGTGCCATCCGCAACCCCGCCATGCGACTCCCACGGAAATGCAGCATGACGGCCCGCGCGGATTTCGCGCGGGTCAAAAAAGCCGGTCAGGCGAAAGCTGGCCGGTTTGTTATTTTAAGCACGCTGGCCGATCCAGCGCTCTCATCTCTGCGCACCGGCTTCATCACCACCAAACGCAGCGGCAAAGCCCACGACCGCGTGTTGCTCCGCCGCCGGTTCCGCTCACTGGTCCAATCCCACGCCCCGGCATTCTCGGAAATCCGGCGATTTCTCGTCACCATCGCCCGTCCCGGTGCCTCACAAGCCACCTTCGACGAACTCGAAGCCGACTGGCTCCGCCAAGCTCGCCGCCTCGGCCTATTCCCACGCCCTGAAGAAAAACCTTGATCCCAAGCATCCTCAGCGCCGTCATCCGAATCGCAATCCGCTTCTACCAGCAGATTTTGAGTCCGATGCTTCATGTGATTTCCGGTCCGGGGGCGGGTTGCCGGTATTCCCCGACCTGTTCGCACTATTTTCTGCAAGCCGTCGAGCTCCATGGACCTTTTCGCGGCTCATGGATTGGAATTTGCCGGATTTTCCGCTGTCATCCATGGGGGGGCAGTGGTTATGACCCCGTCCCGACAGCCAGTGATCCGAAGTCCCGAACTCATTCTTGCTCCTGCCATGGCAATCCGCCTCGCTCCTAACATTTTTCACCAACTATATGTACGATCGTAAAACCTGGGTCATTCTCGGCCTGTGCGGCGCTCTCCTCGCCGCCAATCTTTATTTTTCCGGCCAAAACCAAAAGGCCCAAGCCGAAGCCCGCGCCCGCGAGGAATCGCTGAAACAAACGACTGCCGCCGTTCAGGAAGTGACAGGCAAGAGCACTGCCGAGCTCACCGTCGAGCCGCCGCCACCACCTTCCGAAGAAGAACTCGTTATTTTGAAAAATGACAAGGTGTCCTTCACTCTCTCCAATATCGGCGGCGGGATTAAATTTGCGGAAATCCAGAATGAATTCGAAGTGGGCAGCAAAACTTCGCGCATCAAGATCAACCGCTTCGGCAGCGGCCCGATCGGTGGACTCGCCGGGGCAGGTGAAATCCTCGAAAACATCCCCTATGCCTACAAGGCCGATGAATCGACCGATAGCGTCAAAGCCGTTTACATTGCCAAGCTTCCCTCAGGATTGATCGCGAAAAAAACCTTCACACTCAATCAAGGCAACGAACCCGGTGGGCATTATCTGCTCGATTTTGATCTGCAGCTTGAAAACGCCGCCGGACTTCCCGTCAATCTCAACCAATGGAGTATCTTCCTCGGCGAGGCATCGCCACTCTATCAAGCAGAAGTCCCGCAACAAACCGGCTTCTTCTGGCGCGAAGATGGCGAGATTAATTTCACCGATGGCGGCACTTTCAAAGGCGGCATGTTCGGCTCCGCAAAATCCATCGTCACCAGCCCGGAGGGCGAGCAAATCCAATATGCCGGCGTCACCAACCAGTTCTTCGCCACTGTCGTGCGGCCCAAAGATCCGCTCGCCACCTCGATGTGGGCCAAGTCCGAGTCCGTCAACATTCCGAACGGGCAAAACCCCGTGACCTCCGTTCGCGCTGGCCTCCGTTTGCCGTCTGAATCCCTCAATCCCGCCCAACTCAAGTCCTACAGTTTCCGGATCTTCATCGGCCCGAAACACAACCCGCTGCTTCGCAAGATGGACAAGCACTGGGGCGAAGGCTGGGGCGATGTGATGCAATACGGCTGGTTCTGGTTTGTCTCCCGTCCGCTCAACTGGCTGCTCAACACCTATCACAGCTGGCTCGATGGCATTGCTAGAAACTGGTCGTGGGGACTCGCCATCATCTTGCTCACCATCACCGTGCGCTGCGTCATCTGGCCGCTTCACGCCAAGTCCACCCACACGATGAAGCGGATGGCCAAGCTCAAGCCGGAAATGGACAAGCTGAAGGAAAAATACGGCGACGATCCGAACAAACTCAACACCGAGACGATGGGACTCTATCGGAAATTTGGCATCAACCCGCTCGGCGGCTGCCTGCCGATGTTGATCCAGATTCCGATCTTCTTTGGTTTCTATCGAATGTTGCAATATGCCGTGGAGCTTCGCGGCCAAGGATTTCTCTGGGTGGACGATCTTTCGCAACCCGACACGCTCGGTTACGTCGCCGGTATCCCGATCAATTTGTTGCCCGTGGTCATGGCAATTTCGAGTTTCGTTCAAATGAAGATGACGCCGATGACTGGCGATAAAATGCAGCAACGCATCATGATGTTCATGCCCTTCATGTTCTTCTTCTTCTGTTATAATTTCGCCTCCGCCCTCGCCCTTTACTGGACTACCCAGAACATCTTCTCGATCGGCCAGACCTGGCTGATGAGCAAAGTGCCGGAACCCGAGCTCAAACCCGTCAAGGGAGGTGGCAAACAATCTTGGGTCCAACGCATGGCCGAAAAACAAGCAGAACTCCAAAAGGCCCAAAAAGCCCGCCAGCAAGGCGGTACCGGCCCCGGCGGCATGCGCGACGTCACTCCGGAAACTAAAAAGAAGCGTCCCCCACGCACCGGCGGCTGAAGTTACTCCGCGCTTTCAAACACCCCGCCACCTAACAAGCGGCCACCTTCGTAGAACGCGCAAATTTGCCCCGCTGCGATCGCGCGTTGCGGACGTTGGAAAACCAGTCGCAGCTTATCTTCCCCCAGGGGCTCCATCACCGCGGGTTCCGCCTTGGCGCGGTAACGTGGCTGGGCTTCGATCAGACGTTTCGAATCGAAGGGTTCGTTGATCGCCGAAAGTGTGCCGACCACACATTCCCGCGCGTAGAGCCCTTCGGATTCCGGCGTGTCCCAGCCGACAATCAATTGGTTTTTGGCAGGGTTTTTCCCGACGACCACATACGCCATGCCATCGCGCGGCGAGGCAACGCCGTGGCCTTTCCGCTGGCCGAGCGTGTAGAGGTGAAGTCCGTGGTGTTCGCCTAACACCTTGCCAGCCACATCGACAATGTTGCCCGGCGAGTCAGGCACATAATGGCGGAGGAAATCGGTCATTTTCACCTGTCCGAGAAAACAAATTCCCTGGCTGTCCTTTTTATCAGCCACCGGCAGATGGAACCGTTTCGCCACCTCGCGCACTGCCGGTTTGAGCATCTCACCGGTCGGAAACAACGCGTGCGCCGACTGCCTTTGGGTCATCAATGATAGAAAGTAACTCTGATCTTTGTTAGGATCGGCCCCGCGCAAGATCGCCGCCGTGCCGTCGGATCGATTTCGCCGACGCGCGTAATGCCCGGTCGCCACCTGATCGAATCCCTGGGTGAGCGCGTAATCCAGAAACACGCCGAATTTCATCTCCCGGTTGCACCACACATCCGGATTCGGTGTGATCCCGGCGCGGTAACCCTCGACGAGATATTCGACGATCCGGTCGCGGTAGGCGTCGATCAAATCGATCACTCGAAACTCAATGCCCAACGTCTTCGCCACCGCGCGGGCATCCTCGATGTCTTGCTCCCATGGGCAATCTCCCGGTATGCCTTCGTCGTTGATCCAATTTTTCATGTAGCCGGCGGCCACGTTATGACCTTGCTCGACCATCAATGCCGCCGCCACCGCGCTATCCACGCCGCCTGAAAGACCCACCAGCACTTTCGCCATGGCAGAGCTTGAAACACCAGACTCCGCTCGTCCAATCCTGATCGCGGTTTGGCAGGGATTTTTCGGAGTGACGAAACGAGTTTGCCCTGTCCATGAGAAGCCAATGAAAAAGCGCGAATCACTCCAACGGAGAAGGCACCACAGGAGTTGATTGAGGATGCAGCGCTTGGTTGCAGATGGGTTCTCGATTGCAACGAGCGGTAACCCGTGTAAACCATGCGGTGTGTGGGAATCAATTCAATCGAGTGCGGTCTGGGACGGAGTCGGGGTTGGCGCAGCCTGGGTAGTCACGAGCTGTCTGCTGTTGGCTGGCGTGATCGGCTGTGTAATACCGATTTTGCCGGGGCATTTGATTCTTCTCATGGCTGCAGTGGCACATCGCCTGATGCTGGGGGCGGAAGGTTCCGGTCTTGAGTGGTGGTCGTTTGTGATTCTTGGGGTGCTGATGGCGTTGTCTCAAACATTGGAAATAATCAGCGGCGCGGCGGGCACCCGGTGGTTCGGCGGGACGTGCTGGGGTGCGGTGGGCGCATTGGTCGGCGGAATCGCGGGCATGTTTTTCATGCCCTTCGGCTTGTTGGTCGGGCCATTGGCGGGGGCGTTTGTTTGCGAAATCAGCTTTGCTCGTAAGGAAACGCTGGAGGCCGTGCATTCGGGAGTCGGCTCGATGGTGGGGACGCTGGCTGGAATGGGCATCAAAATCGTCATTGGGCTGGTGATGATTGTGTGGTTTTTTCTCGATGTGTGGTTTGTCGGCTAACTGCTAGAAATTTGTTTTTCACCTAGGGCGGTCCGTGGAAGGGGGGCCGGTGACCATCGCGGTGGATTCCTGCGGCCCAGTTATGGCATGCGGATCCCCGAAGAAGATTAAGGCAATGTCAGGCGCAGGCGGAGAAAGCGCGAGGGGGTGCTGCCGGTCGGGACGATGTCACGGAAGGTGACGGTTTCGGTGCCGTCGCCGTTGTCCGCGGGTGTTGCAAACTGCACCGGATCGGGGAGCCAGGGACCATTGACGAGGTCGCCCGTCGCCTCCACGGTATAATTCAGTCCGCTCGCGCCGATGCGGCGACGGAAAGTCAGCGCTAGGTAGTTGGAGTTGCTGACATTCACCAGACTCTGCGAAGGGGGGCGCGATGCGGTGAGCGGATGGGTTCCTAACCCGTATTCGAGCAACGAAACGAGACAGTCGCTATCGTCATCGCCTAGGTCTGGAGCCGCGAAGTTTCCGAGCGTGTCGTTTTTCCACTGCTGGAAAAGCGACCAGGTTGTCGCGCTTATGGCATCGGTTGGGAGCGAGTCCCCGCCGTCGGAAAAGAGCGAGCGCACACGCAGCCATGTGGTGCTGGATGCTGCGAGTCCTGCCGCAGCTTGAGGGCTGGCTGTGGGAGTGGCGACGAGGCTCCAACCGTCCAAACCGTTCGTGCTTTTTTCTACTCGATAGTGGGTAGCACCGGTCGCGGCGCTCCACGCGAGGGAGAGTTGCGTGCTCGATAAAGCGCTAGTGGCGTGAGCGCTCGGAGGATACCACAGCATCTCATCGCGTGTGATGATGTGGGCATCCGTCATGAACCTTGCGGCGCTGCCGTCGAGCGCACCGTTCGAGACGATGGAAAGGTATTTGTGCGAATGAGTGTCGGCTCCGGGGATGCCGTCGTCGTTGGTGTCGGGCGTGGTGGGATTGTTGTCATCGTCGTCCTGTGAATTGAAGTCGTTCCAAGCAATCATGAACGACAACCGCGGAAACGCCGCCGGGATGCGCGCAAGGTAGATATCATTGCTGAACGTGTGCATCCGCGCCGCCACGTCCTTGATGCCTGCGCCGGCCTGGGGTATGCAATAGACCTTCGGATACTGGCGATAGACCTTGTTCGCATCCCACGTGAACACCCAATTGTCGTTGTAGAGATTGTGCCCGAAGCAATCCACACGGTCATCGCCGGGATAGTAGTAGTCGCTTGCAGAGGAATTCCCCATCGGGTCGTCGTAGAGGTGTTCGCTCGATGCGGATTCATAGACCCAGATCAGGTTGTGTAGATCGTGACCGAGCGGCGCGGGAAGCGTGAGCCGATCGCGGATGTGGTTCCACAGGCCCTTGTATTCGCCAAGTGTGCGATGGCCCCACCAGAACCACGGGCCATTCATCTCGCTGAGCGGGCGGATGAGCATCGGCGCGCCACCGGTCGCCGCGTTGTAGCGCTGGATTTCCGCCGCCACAGTATCAATCCAACCGTCCATGATGGAACGCGCGATCTGGTTGCTCGCGCTCGCGCCCGGCGGTGGTGTGAGTGGCGCGGCATTTAGCGACGTGGCGTAGGTCGTGTTGAGCAGTCCGGCGACGTCCACCGCATTTTGATCACTGGGTTTGCCGCTCACGTTCTGGTTGTTGGCGAGATGAGCGCGCCATGGATTGAACATCGCCCATTTCACCAGTGGCACGCCGCCCGCCTGCGCGTGTGCGATGGCGAGATCGGTGCTCGCCGCGATTTGTAGCGGCACGGTCGGTCCCTCGATCGCGAGGCTCATGATGGCTGGGAAGCGACCGCCATTCTGCGCGAGACCGAGCGGTGTCCAGTAGGCGTCGAAGTCCACCACGTTTTCCGTGATTTGCTGCCCGCTCCATGTGTGGCCGCGCGATGGCGCGAGTGCGAGGGCGCGCAGCAACGCACGCGCGAGAAATGTCGCATTGGCGTCGCTGTGCTTGCCGGGGAAGGAGTTGGTGTTCGTCGGGTCGGTAGCCGCATGGTATTCCTGAAAGTTCGTGAAGTCGTCGCCGTCGCTGTCCGTTGTGGCGTCGCTCGCATTGCGCGGATTTAACACCGATGAGAAACGCTTTTCCCAATCATCCGGCATACCATCGTCGTCGCTGTCAGCGTCGTCGGAGAATGGCAAATTCGTCTGTGCATGGTTGGCGGACTCTTCTGAATTCCAAAGCCCGTCGCCATCGTCATCCAGTTCCATCGCGAAATCGTCAAGATCGAAGCTGGGGAACCATGTCGCGGGCGGTGGATAAGTGTTCCCGCGGTGGAGTTGCTCGCATTCAAACTCCACCGTCGCGGCTGAGAGCGATGTGCCCCATTGCAGCTTGGCGGTGCCCGTCATCTCTACCCACCCATCCGCCGGAGTGATGATGCGCTCGGCAAGGAGCAGCGGAGTCTGCGCGACCGAATTGTCGCGCCAGCGAAGGAGGCAGCGGATGCTCGCCTCTTGCGCCGACGGATCCAGCCGCACCCAGATGCGTGTCGTGTAAGTGCGCCCGTTGCCGTTCGCGATCAGGGCATTTTTCAGGGAGTCTGAATTGAAACTGCCCTGCTGCGGTCCGTCCTGCACATGGTCGCGCCCACTCACGTGCACGAACTGGGCACCAAGACCGTCCGTGCGTGCGCCGACCACCGGTATAAGCTCTGAGATTGGCGGCGATGATGCATTGCCCGGCACCATTTCCTTCGCCGTCCATGCGGTGGTGTCGTTGATGCCGCTTTCAAAATTTCCACTCACCACCGGCCCGGCGTGCACGGCTGCTGCGACGAAGACGAAAACGAGGATGTGCCTTTTCATGTGACGAAGCTGCGGCAGCCGCCGGAATCTGACAATACACCCACGGGAGCATTGCCTGGACATGTTCCAGTCGATACTCTGACTGGAATGAAACGCATGCTTCATTCGCCTTGGCTGGTTGCCTCGGTCGTGCTCGTGATTGCCGCGTTGCCGGTGATTGCGGCGCTTTCGGCGTATCGTGAGCAGGCGCGCAGGGCGGAGGCATTGCTCTTTGAGCGCAGTGCGGAGGTTGTGAAGGGGCAGGTTAGACTCGTCACAGGCCGCCAGATGGGGTGGCTGAACACCCTTCGTACGCGGGTTTCCAATCGGTCCGAAGCGCCGGAGAAGCTCCTCAACGAACTCTTATCGCCGGGCTCGTGGATCACGCTTCCTGAAAACTGCCGCGTGCTTGCCTACGGCGCGATCGAGGGGGGGCAAGTGGCGCTGCGATGGCAGCGCGTGAAATCCGGTCCGCCGCTCGGAGCGATTGGAAGCGATCTCTTCACCTCGCCGGAAACGGCGCAACTGTTAAGCATGGTCAGGGCAAAACCCGCGCAGGTGCAATCCGTGCAACGTGGCAAGGATCTGCTCACGATCATGGTCGTTGGTGAGGCCTCGCCGCGCCAACCGCGCGGCTGGATGATCGCCGCATGGGATCTCGACGCGATGTGCGCGGATCCGCAACTGCGGCTCGTGGTCAGTGATCACACGCTTACCGCCCGTCCGTTTGAAGAACCGCTCCGGCCGACGGAGAGTGTGTTTGAGATTGGCGAGGGTGACGCGCGATGGCGCGTGGCGGTGGGCAAGGGGGCGGAATTCAACGCGCTGTTTCCTCGGGTTTCCGAGAGTGCGATCATGCTAACAGGGGGTGGTTGCGCATTGCTGTTGGCCATCCTTGCCGGATTTGCCATGCGCGCCGCGGGATTGCGCGCCGCGCTGGCAAGCCAATGCGAACTGGTGCGCATGAAGGACCATCTGCTGCACTCGGTGTCGCACGAATTCCGCACTCCGCTGAGTGTCATCCTCTCAAGCGCCGATTTGTTGGAATCCTATGCCGAGCGTTTGGCTCCCAAACGACGCGCTGAAGCATTCGGCCAAATCCGTGACGCGACTTCGCGGATGAACGACATGATCGGGCAGGTGCTGCTGCTGAGTCGCATCGAGGCCAGCCGTTTGCCTGTCGAGGCGCGTGCTCTTGATGTCGCCGCGCTCGCCCGCGAATTGGCCCGCGAAATTGAAACTGCCACGCAATTGCGCTGTCCGGTCCAAGTCACCGCGCCTGCCACCCTCAACGTGACAATCGACCCCACGCTGCTTCGCGCGGTGATTGGTAACTTACTCTCCAATGCCGTGAAATTTTCACCTGTCGGCCAGCCCGTTGAGTTCACGGTTCATCACGACAGCACCCTATGTTTCGTCATCCGCGATCAGGGCCCGGGCATCGCCGCTGAAGACCTGACCCACATGCGTGAGCCTTACTTTCGTGCGGCATCCGCAGAGGAAATCCCCGGCAACGGTCTCGGTCTCACCATTGCTGACAAATGCGCCACATTGCTTGGTGGGACGCTCTCCATCACGAGCGATACTGCCGGAACCACCGCCACACTCACCATTTGATGTCCACGCTCCTACTCATCGAAGACCATGCGCCGCTGCGTCGGAATCTTGAGGAAATCCTCACGTTTGAAGGTCATCGCGTGTTTGCGGTAGGCGATGGTCCGACCGGTCTCCGCCTCGCGCAGGAGCAACGCCCGGACCTCATCCTGTGTGACATCATGCTCCCCGGTATGGACGGACTCGAAATCCTCGCCTGTCTCCGGGCTGATGCCGTCACGCGCGGCATTCCTTTCATCTTCCTCACTGCAAAAGGTGAGCCTCGCGACATCCGCACCGGGATGAACCTCGGTGCCGATGATTACCTGCCCAAGCCCGTCGCGCGTGGCGACTTGCTCGCCAGCATCCGCGTGCGGCTCGACCGCGCGGCCAATGTCCGTTCGCGACTGCCGGATTTCTCCATCCCCGCACCGCTCGAAAAACTCGGCATTTCACCACGGGAAGCGGAGGTATTGCTGTGGATGGCGCAGGGAAAGGCGAACGCGGACATTGCCATCATCATCGGGTGCTCCCATGCCACGGTGAAGAAGCACTCGATCCATCTCTTCGAAAAACTCGGTGTTGAATCGCGTGGCGCAGCCATGCTCATTGCGATCGAAGCGCTATCCTCAGCGTGATCTGTAAAAAGTTGCTGCCTGAAAAAACAGCTGTTGCCGTTTTCAAGCAGGAGGTGCAAAACCTTCGGATTATTCAGCCCGCGCACCTTTTCGCGGGAACTCTTCCATCATTGGTGAGGCGGTAAGGTCGGATGGGGCGACGACCTTTTCATCCATCGGAAGGCGGTTGAGTTGATGTCGCTATAGCGCTGCTCGATGAGACCAACAAATGGGCGCGAAGGCCCTATCGCAAGGGCGGGGACGAAGTGGATGGTGGATTGGAGGTCCTTGATTTCCGATTGATGATCCGAGTTCGCCAAGGCGGGCTCAAGGCGCGGGAAACGAACTTTTCCTTGGAAAGCGCCGGAGGATGGGGCAGGTTCTTTTTGCCGCTCCCCGGACGGTCGCAAGTCCCGTGCAAGCGGGGTTTGAGGAAAGTCCGGACACCATAGGGCAACGCGCCTCATGAAAATGGGGGACGGGAACCGCGAGGAACCCGGACGGAAAGTGCAGCAGAAAGGATACCGCCGATGGTCCGCAAGGGCACAGGTAAGGGTGAAATGGTGGAGTAAGAGCCCACCGCGCCGAGGGCAACCGGAGCGGCACTGAAAACCCCGCGTGGTGCAAGACATAACAGGGGAAGGGCGGCCCGCCCGTTTTAATCTCCGGGTATTAGTCGCACTCCGCGCAAGCGGGGCGCTCCACTTCGGTGGGGTGAGAGAAATGGCCGTCCAATCCTGCGCAAGCGGGAGGGACAGAATCCGGCTTATAGGGGAGCGGCACTCTCCTCTCTCACTTTTTGAAAATCCTGTGATTACGGCTGAGGTGTCAACTCGACTTTGCGCACGTTGACCGGGTTCCAGCCCTCGGCCAACGGGCGGAGAATGAGCGTGACTTGCTCACCTTTTTTGAGAACCACTGGGCCGACATTGGCGGATTGGAACGATTTATAGTTATCGGTTTTTGGGACTGAATAAGCGAGTTTTGCGAGGCCTTGAACCAAGATGACTGACCCGGCAGTGGGGGACGCTGCTTCGATTTGAACCTGGTAATTGCCGTCATGATCGGCTCGCAAAATCCAAGAGACGGAATCTTCTGGATTGTTCCAAGTGCCGATGTTGCTGATGCCGTTCTTGTCTTCGGTTTTCACCGCGCCCTTGAAACGGGCGTCTTCGGGCAGCAGGCGGATCACTCCGTCCGGGGAGGGCGTGACCGGAACATCCTTGATCACAGGTTTGCCTTTGATGACCATTTTAAGAGTCGAGCAGATCGCGTCCGGAGCGCTGGCGGGGAGGGTGATGATGGGTCCGAATTCAGAGCTTGTGGCAGTGAGTTGGGTGCCGCCCGCGAGCAATTCCACGGATTTTACTGGATTGGTGAGACCTGGCACGGCGAGTTTGTTAGTGCTCGGCCAGTTGAGAACGTGGAGGTAGAGGATCGTTTCATCGCCAGAGGATTTCAAGGTGCAGCGGCCCCAGGTGAGTTTTTTGAACGGGCTGGAATGGGTGCCGTAGATCGATTCGCCGTTGGTCTTCATCCATACGCCGACGTCCTTGAGGAGTTTGATGGATTCCGGCGGGATTTCGCCCTCTGCGGTGGGCCCGACGTTGAGCAGGTAGTTGCCGCCCTTGCTAACGATGTCCACGAGGTTGGTGATCAGGGTGGAGAGCGACTTCCAGTCGTGGTCGTCGCTTTTGTAACCCCACGTTTTGTTCATCGTCATACAGGTTTCCCAGTCGCGGCCTGGAAATCCGGTGGCGGGGATGAACTGTTCGGGGGTCTCGGTATCGCCTTTGGATCCGCCGCCGAGACGGTTGTTGTGAATAATTCCTGGGGCGAGCGGCAAGAGTGCCGCGAGTTTTTTCGCGCGTTCCTCGTTCATCAAATGGGGCGTGTCCCACCAGAGAACGTCGGGCTTGTAGCGGGTGAGGATTTCCCGCACCTGAGGCACGGCGATCTGGTCGATGTAAGTGTCGAAACTTCCGTGATGGGTATCATCCCAGCCCTCGCCCTCCTTCATGCCGTATTTGGCTCCGCCCGGGTGCACCCAATCTTGGGCTTGGGAATAATAGAGGCCGAATTTCAAACCCTTGGCTCGGGCGGCTTCCGCCAGCGGGGCGATCAAATCTTTTTTCCAGGGGGTTGCATCGGCGATGTCCCAATCGCTGGCTTCGGAGGGGAAAAGGGAGAAGCCGTCATGATGCTTTGAGGTGATGACCATGTAGCGCATCCCTGCTTCCTTGGCGAGGGCGGCCCAGGAGTTGGGGTCGTATTTCACCGGATTGAAAGTTTTGGCAAAGTCGCGGTAGCTTGCCACCGGGATTTTACCGTTTTTCATGATCCACTCACCGATGCCAGCCACGGGTTTCCCATCGTAGAATCCGGCCGGGACGGCATAAATTCCCCAGTGAATAAACATGCCGAATTTGGCCTCGCGCCACCAGCCCATGCGGGCGTCGCGTTGGATGGGAGTTTCGTTGTTAGATGGCTCGCCATCGATAGCGTGGACCATCGGGCACACCGCAGTGAGGCCCAGAAGCCAGCTGATCAACGAGTTCCATTTCATTAAATGCGATACGATAACCGGGGGTGGGTTCTTACGGGATTTTTCAGGAGGACGGATCGCGTTCGAAAAATAAGGTGAACTCCTGGCGGTTGTAAGTGAGATGAGTGAGAGCAAAAAGGCGGAGGTGGGCTTCCGCCGCTGCGGTCACTACGCCGGTTTGCAATTCATTCACCGCCGAGTAGGTGGCAACTCCCGGGAGTTTTAGAGTAAACACGAGCAAGCCGCCGGGCAGTAGGTGGTTTGCGAGGCGAGCAACGTGCCGGATCGAGTCGAGCGCGTCGCCGTTCATGTCCGAAAGCAGGGCATCGTAGCGGATACTTGGGCCGGGCTTGAAGTTGGCAGCATCGGCGAGCACGGTTTTCAAGCCAGGGAATTTCCCCAAGCGCGGATCGAGGGGAGCGCGGTCCACGGCAGTGACTTGGTATCCCCGGGTGAGGAGTTCGGCGGTCATGCCTCCCGGGCTGGCACCGAGTTCGAGCCAATGACAACCGGCTGGTGGAGGCGGACGATGCAGCTGAAGATAATGAAGAGCCTCGGCGATTTTGGCCCCGGCGCGGCTGATGGTGCCGGGGGCATTTTGGCGGATGAACTTGGTGCCGCCGGGGTGAAACCCATTGGAAGCTTGCGGGCTTTGCACACCGCAAAAAAGCCCCTCTTGGCCGACCAAGCAAAAAAGCGTGGGAGCGCGGCTGTCTTGTGCTTCCGCATCGCGGATCGCGCTGACAGCGGGCGGAAACAATTGCAGTGCCCTGCCACGGAGGTTGGAGGCTAGAGTTCGGTAATAGCGGTTGATCGCCCCGGCATCGAGCGCGCCGGCGATGAGAGTTTGCGGCGGATTTTCACCAAATTTTAGGAACAACGCTTGGGCGGCTTTTTCGATGAAACCGGGAATTTTGCTAGGGTCGCAGGGCCAGCTGTGGTGCACCGGCAGATTCCAACTTACCAACTTGGCGGCCTGCGATTGATTGATCGTCGAACTAGGATTTTCCAGACGGATCAAATGATAGTCTTTGCCCAATTTCCGGAGCGATGTCGCGCCAAGTTCAGCGAGAATTTCCGACTCCCAATCGGCAAAAACCTCAGGAATGCGGATCAACCATGTGGCGGGCTGAGTAAGAGTGTGAAAATTTTCCAACATGACTGGCGGAGCGAGGCATTCAAGCGAGTGAGGTGAGAGCGTCTTGGATTGGCACATCTTGTCGCTTCCGATCGAGAAAAAAGCTGACTTCCGTGTAGCCGGATGCCTGCAGCAGATGCAGCGCGGCCACGTAGCCATCACCCACGCGCTGCGGAACATGGGCGTCCGCGCCGATGACTACGGGGATCCCGCGCTCACGCATCATCACGAGTTGGGACGGTGATGGATTCATTTCCGGCAGCGTTTTCTGGACGCCGCTGGTGTTGAGTTCCATGGCCACGCCGGTGGCGGCGATGCGGTCGAGCGCGCGCTCGATGATCGGGCGCAGGCGGTTGAAATCCCAATCGGCAGGTGATTCATTCTTGATCAAATCCGGATGCGCGAGGGTGTCAAAAAGCCCGCTTTCCGCCGAGAGCGCCAGGTGTTCGAAATAAAGTTCCTGATAACTTTGGATCTCGCCGGTGTAGAATAATTTCCGGTAATCGCCGACTTGATAGTGGATCGATCCAAGCACGTGACTGAGTGGCACTCGTCCGTGAAGCTCCTCCAGCCATGACTCGATCCCTGGATAATAATCGCTTTCCAATCCGGTTCTAACATCCAGTCGGCCAGCGAATTTCTCACGCGTGGCGGCGATCATTTCCACGTAGTCCTCGAATTGTTCCGGAGCCATCCGCACGTTGGCGGAAAATCCGCCGGGCAGCGGGCAGTGGCAGGTGAAGGTGATGCCTCTGAATCCACGGGCGAGGGCCGCAGCAGCGTATGCATCGGGCGTGCCAATGGCGTGTTTGCACAGCGGAGTGTGACAATGGGATTCGTAAAGCAACGGTGCAGGCATGGCGCGGGATGCTGTGGCAGCATGGCGGCGATGAAAAGCGAGATCCTGAGGTAAATCCGTCACCATGCCCGATTTCGAATTCGGAAAAGTGCGGCGAGCATTCCCCAGGCATCGCGGAGTGGCCGCACTTTGCCGCCTTGTTTTTCAGTCCATGTCACCGGGACTTCGAACCAATCGGCACCGTTGCGCTTGAGGGTGGCAAGCAGTTCGGAATCGAAGGCCAAGCCATTTTCAGAAAGCCGATGGGCGATGGGCCGGTAATCCTCGGCCTTGAGAATCTTGATGCCGCATTGGGGATCTTCGCATTGCAGATCGAGCAACAGATGCACCGCCAGCAGAAATCCGCGGTGCGTGAGCGCGCGCCACGGACTCTCGACCACGTGGGTGGTGGCGGTCCGCTTGCGAATGCCGATCACCGAACTGCGTTCTGCGATCGCGGTTTCGAGGAGTTTTAACAAATCTTCCGCTGACACGCTGCCATCGGCATCGACGAAGGCCAGCCATTCGGCGTTTGGCGCGAGTGCCCATGCCTCTCGGACTGTTGAACCCTTGCCATGATGCTGAGAGGCGAAATGCAGACCGACGTGTGGAAAAACCCGCGCAAACGAGCTGCGAAGCTCGGTCAGTCGGTGGTGTTCGTCATGCCCCGAGCCGTCATCGGCAATGATCCAGTGGAGGGGAAGGGGAGACACCGCAAAGGCTTTCGCCAGCATTTTTCCATACTCCGCGAGTCGTGTGGAATCGTTCCACACCGGAGTGACGAGCAGGATTTGAGTTGGAGTTTCAGTCACGGGCGTATCGTAAATTACCGTTGCGGGTGGATCGATTCTTTCATGGTATCGAGCGCTTTGATGAATCGAACCACTGTGATTATCTGTTGGATTTGCGTGATCGTCACGGCGATTTTTATACGCTTTGATGCCCTCGGGGTTCGCCCGTTTCACGCGGATGAGGCGACGGGTGCGCGGATCACTGCACGGCGGATGGAAACCGGCGGCGGCCAGTTTGATCCTAAACATTATCATGGGCCCTTGTTAGCGGATTTGACCATTCCATTGTGCAAATTGCGTGGCGAAACGGGTTGGCGGGACATGACCAAGACCACGCTGCGGGTCCTTCCCGCCATCGCCGGATCATTGCTAGTCTTGCTGCCCTTCTTTTGGCGCAGGCGTTGCGGCGAGGTTCCGATGTTGGCGGCAGCGGCCTTTTTAGCGACTTCGCCGCTGTTGGTTTATTACAGCCGGATGTTCATTCATGAATCGTTACTGGTGCTGTGCGGTATGGCGGCTTTGATGTCTCTAACTGGAAAATGGCGTTGGGGCATTCCCGGAGTTTTGATAGGTCTGATGTTTGCCGCCAAAGAAAGCTTCGCCATCAGCCTCATCGCCTGGACGGGTGCGGCGGTGTTGATCGCCTGGGAAAACCGGAAATCGTTGGATCGCGCAACGCTTACAGCCGCCTGGCAGGCGTATCGCATCCCGGTAATTGTCTCAGGAATCGCGGCTGTCATCGTCGCATTCGGGTTTTACACCGATGGATTCAGGCATCCTCAAGGAGCCATCGATGCGGTCCGCACGTTCTTTGTTTATGAAACCGTGGAAGGGCACGACAAAGGTTTCGGCTACTACTTTCAACTTCTTGTCATGCCGAAGAAATCCGGCGGTGCCTGGTGGTTTGGCACACCATTGTTAGTGCTTGCGCTGATCGCCTTTGCTTCCACCTTCCGCAGGGGTGAAGATACGCCCAACTGCCGCTCGTTAATTCGTTTCATTGCCTACGCCGCCGTTGGTCATTTCCTGATTTACAGCCTGATCGCCTACAAAACCCCATGGCTCGCGTGTTTGCCCTGGGCACATGTCTGCTTGCTTGCCGGGTTCGCGGTCACCCGATTTTCATCGCACCGAATGCCGGTGAAAACCGCGCTGGTTGCTATAATATTCATTTGCCTGTTCACTCAGTATCGCCAAGCGCGCTACGCCATAGGCCGCCTTGCCTCGGATGATCGCAATCCGTATGCATACGTTCCCACCCGCCGTGACGTGGAGGTGATGGAGGAATGGTTAGTAAAACTTCGTGATCGCTCACCTGCCGGAATGGTGGATGAGATGGCTGTCATCGGCACTGACTACTGGCCGCTTCCCTGGTATTTGCGCGCATTTGAGAAAACCGGCTACTGGAAGGAACCACCACCGGATTTGGAAAAATTTCCGCTAGTGTGTGCGATGCCGGAATCGTCGGATGCAGTTGTGGCGTGTATCGGTGGCACTCATGTCTCACTGCCACGTGGTTTGCGCGTAGGTGTGCCAGTGCAATTATTCGTTAGAAATGACATCTGGAAACACTGGATGGAAGCCGATAATCCATGAAGACGCCCGTTCCGTTACCCGATGCCAGGTATTTCGCCCACGAGGCGATGCACACGACGTTCAGCCTGCGCATCCTTGGGATGAACGAATCCACGGCGCGCGGCATTGCGAGGGAATGTTTCGAGCAAATCAATCTTCTCGAATCCCGCCTTAGCCGTTACGCCGAGGGCAGTGATGTTTCCCGCATCAATTGCATGACTGCCGGGGAAACACTTTATCTCAGTGAGACCTGCCACCAATGTCTGCTGCTTGCGCTGGATGCCGCAGCCAATACTCATGGCTTGTTTGATATCACGCTCGGCACTCGCATTGAACACCGGAAATCCGGCAGCTCAGACCCGGAGCCGCCGCTCATGGGGCGGCTGACGATCCATCCGGATGTCCCGGCGATCACTTGTGACGAACCAGGGCGCGAGATTGATCTCGGCGGCATCGGTAAGGGTTTTGCTCTCGATCAGATCAAGCTGCTTCTCACCGACTGGGGCGTTGAAAATGCCTTGCTAACTGCCGGTGCCAGTTCGTTGATGGCCATCGGGCCGCAGTCCTGGCCAATCGATCTAACGGGTGACGCGGGATTTTTGCGATTAGAGCTCATCAATCAATCGATCAGCGCATCCGGAACTGGCATTCAAGGAAGTCATATCATTCATCCATGGGGCCCGGAGGCTATGCCTGTCCATCTAAGCCGCCGCATTTGGGTCACCGGTGCTACCGCAGCCCTTGCCGAGATCTGGTCCACCGCCCTGATGTTGATCGATGTGGAGGAAATCCCGGATATTCTAGCAGGAAACCAGGATGTCACTAGCGTTCATGCGGACCGTGGCGGCAGCATTGAAATCATCCTTTGATTCGCAGGCTGTCACAAGCCCGATAGAGCGGTGATGGCGGCCTCATTCTTGTATTGTTTTGCGATGTCGAGCGCGGTCACGCCTTCTTTGGATTTCAGTTTGGGATCCACCTTGTGTTCGATGAGCAACTTGATGAGTTCCGTTCCGCCGCTTGCTGCGGCTTCATGAAGTGGTGTGCCGCCACGTTCGCTCAGCGTCATCGGGTCCGCTCCACCGGCGAGCAAGGCTTTGGTGGTCTCAAGTTGGTTTTTCGCGGCAGCATGGTGGAGAGGGGTCCAGCCGTCCTGATCGAGCAGGTTGGCTTTAGCACCGGCCTTGAGCAGGGCACTGACGATTTCCGGACTGTTGCGGTCCACGGCAAGATGCAGTGGCGTGCGCTTGGACGCGTTCGCGCTGTTCGGATCGGCCCCGGATTCCAGCAGCAAGGCAGCGATCTCCGGCTTGTTGCGCAGAACCGCTTGTTCGAGCGGTGGTCGAGACGTGGGCTTGCCGCCCTTGTTCGCATTTTGCGGATCGGCAGCAAGGTGAAGTTTCACGTCCGCGAGGTCGCCTTTGGCGATCGCCGCGTCGATGGTCGGATGGACGGGCGCAGCCACTGCGAGCGGGGTTAGCAGAAAGGCGGTAAAAAGGTGATAGCAAAGGCGATTCATAGGATGAGAACTGTCAGTAAACGAATGCTCGTTGCAAAAATTTCACCCATTATGAAAAAACTCACGTTTTGTGAAAGGTGTGTCGCAGATTTCGGGTAATTGGTAATTAAATCCATTATTCCACAACGACCATGAATCCCAATTTGTTTAATCGCCGTTCATTTCTTGGAAACACCACTCTTCTGGGCGCTAGCTTGGCGGCCTCCTCCGTTTTCGGACAGACGGCCTCCGGCGCATCCAAGAAAATCAAAGTCGGCCTGATCGGTTGCGGCGGCCGCGGCAACGGAGCAGTCCAGAATTTCATGGAAGCGTGTAAGATCCTCGGCATCGAAGCGGAACTCGTCGCTACCGGAGATGCTTTCCAAGACAAGGCGGAAGCCGCCGGGAAAAAATTCGGAGTTCCTGCAAACCGTTGTTTCAGCGGTTTTGACTGTTATCACAAAGTGATCGCCACCGATTGTGATTACGTCTTGATGGCGACTCCACCCTCATTCCGACCCTTGCACTTCGCCGCCGCCGTGGAAGCTGGAAAACATTGTTTTATCGAAAAACCCGTGGCTGTCGATCCGGTCGGTGCCCGTTCGGTCATCGCCACTGGCGAAAAGGCCAAGGCCAAAGGCCTCGCTGTCGTTACCGGCACCCAGCGCCGCCACCAATTGGAATACCTGCGCAACAAGGCACTCATCGACGCAGGCGCGATCGGTCAGATCAAGGGCGGTGTGGTTCAATGGAATGGCACGGTGCCGTGGATCAAACGCCGTAGCGAGGGCGAATCCGCTGCCAATTATCTGGCACGTAATTGGCTCAATTTCACCGAACTTTCCGGCGATCACATCGTCGAGCAGCATGTCCATAACCTCGACGTGGCGGTTTGGTTTCTCGGACGTCTGCCGGTGACCGCACTCGGCTTTGGCGGCCGTGCCCGCCGCGAAACGGGTAATATGTTTGATTTTTTTAGCGTCGATTACGACTTTGGCGACGACGTCCACATCCACAGCCAGTGCCGTCAACTCTCCGGGACGTATGGTCGCGTGGGTGAAATGTTCACCGGTACGGAAGGTTCTTGCTACGGCGGGGGAAAATTGAATGGCAAGAAAATCGCGATTCCTGAAATTAAGTTAGAATCATCGAATGGAATGGTGCAGGAGCACGTTGACATGATCCGCGGGGTCATGACCGGCAAGCCGCTCAATGACGCCAAGCGCATCGCCGAGGTGACGACCGTTGCCATCATGGGCCGGATTTCCGCTTACACTGGCCAAATGGTTCGCTGGAGCGATGTCATGGAAAACGAGAGTTCGCCGTTTTACAATTATGCGTGCAAGCCTGCGGCCATTGATTTTGAAAAGGGTCCGGTCGAGCTTCCTGAGGAAGTCCCACCCGTGCCGGGCAAGGCGTAGGCCTGATCGATATCTCAGTGCGGCGGCACTTTTGTTCCAGACAGTAAATACCGCCAATCAGTTGTGTGAAGAAAAATCGTCGTGTCTTTCAGTATTACGAATTCGTGTTGGCACCAAATTGGGGTGGCGCGATTCTGCGGGATCGGATAGATCAACTCTTACTATCAGGGTTCGTGAACAGGTGGATCGATGTAGATCCAGCGGTCGTTCAGCACTTGTTCAATCACCACACCTCTGGGTGATTTCAATTGCTCTGGTATGATCAGTCGGAGGATAAGACTCGTTATCATTCCGCGATTTTTTGCTATCTCATGGCGTATTTTCAGCGCGTCCGCACTGTTGGCAGGTATATAGCCAAAAAGAAATTCTTCGGAATTAAGTGATGTTAAGCGAAAACAAAGCCATGCTCCCGGAGCACTAAACTCATGGCTAAACAAATTATCCTCCTCTGCATAAACCCGGAAGTCGAGGAATTTTGCCGAAGGTCTTTCACGCGCAAACTGGTCCCATGGCATAGGCTGGGCACATACTAGGGTTTCCCAGTCCACACGTGGCACTCCTGACTGGTCGAACTCAATGATTAAGTCGCGGACCAACCCGCCGTCAAATGCCACCGTGCCAATCCAGAAAGTTGCCCGGTTGCCCATGGTGATGGGTTGCAGGCTTTTGATGGCCTTCACTTCGGTCGGTTTGATTGGATGCGCGACTTGGTGGGCGCGTATCAGGGGGAGAACACGGTCGGGATGTCGGGCGTTTTGGGCAAGAGATTCGGCGTCCGTAGCGGAAAAAAATTGGTAGATGGCCTGTTCGATCTTTTTGATTTCATTGCTAGCTTCCAATTCCTCGCGCTGCTGATTATCCAGCATCGTTTCAGCTTCTATTTTGAATCGGCGTACTTGTGGTTTTGATTTTTCGATATTGGCTAGGGACCAAAAAATGGCTCCCGTGATGATCAAGCCAAGCAGCGCAAACCAACCCCAAGGGATTGGTTTGCGCTTTTCAACCGTCTCGCCCCAATCGTTTTCCATCGAACCAGCGTTGACCACAGCAGTATCCATGAGTGTCTCGATGTCTGGCTGGTGTGTCCTTAATTCTAGCTCTTTCTTGTCGGGAATGTTCAGGCGGCTGGGCTGAAGGGCTGCATCATCTTGGTCTAGGCGAATCGGTATCATTCGCATTGGAAACGACTCGGTTTCCGCGTTATCCAGCCGTACTACTTCCCCAGTCTGGGCGATTTTATCGTCAACCAGCTTCAGCTTGATCTTATTTGTCTCCTTGCGAGCCATCGGCGGGTGAATGTAAGCCGTAAATCTCCATCGACGCAATGATCGGATGAGTGTGATCAATAGAAGATCGAAGATCTAAGTAGTTAGCCACCGAACCCGCGCTGCGCTGGAGTGTGGAAAGCAAGTTAGCCGGGAGTGACAAAGGTCTAAGTAGTGACAGATAAGTTAACAGAATAACTTCTTGCGGACTGGGCCTGGGGGGATAAGATCTCTCTCGTGAGAAGAGCGAGATGGCTGGCGGAGTGGGGGGATTCGGTTTCGAAGCCGGCGATTTACCATTGTATTTCGCGGGTGGTGGATCGGCGCTTTGTTTTTGGGGAGAGGGAATGCGAGGCGTTCCGGATGTATCTTCGGATGTATGAGAACTTTTCGGGGTGTCGGGTGCTGTCATACTGTTTGATGTCCAATCACTTCCATCTGTTGTTGGAAGTGCCGCCGATGGCGGCGGGTGGGCTGTCTGACGAGGAGCTGCAGCAGCGGCTATCCGCGCTTTATTCAGAGGCTTTTGTGGCAGAGGTGGCGGAGGAATTGTTGGAGGCGAGGAGGACCAAGAATGAGACTTGGGCGACGGAAGTGCATGGGCGGTTTTGCTATCGAATGCACAGTTTGAGTCAGTTCATGAAGGGTTTGTTGATCCGTTTTACGCGCTGGTTTAACCGGACGCATGCGCGGACGGGGACGCTGTGGGAAGAGCGGTTTAAGAGTGTGATTGTGGAAAGCGGGATCGCAGCGCGGACGATGGCGGCTTATATCGATTTGAATCCAGTCAGGGCAGGCATGGTCAAAGATCCGGCGGACTATCGCTGGAGCAGTTATGGCGAGGCGGTGGGCGGTGGAAAGAAAGGGAATGGAAAAAAGGCGCGCGAAGGCCTGGTGCGGGCGTATTTTTGTGATCAGGGAGTGGGATTTGATTCCGAGAAATGGCTCGAAATATCGCGCTTGTATCGGCGGTTGATGGGACTGGCGTTAGGTCGGAAACCGGGGCGGGCCGAGGTGGCAGAGACAGGCAACGGCTTAGGTCAGAGCACGATGAACACTGCCGAGATGTTAGAAAGTAAAGACAATGGGACCGTGCTCAAAGATCTTGGAATGGCTAAAATGCTGCGATGCCGTGTGCGGTATTTCACGGACGGGGCGGTGATTGGCAGCAAAGAATTTGTGAACGAGGCGTTTGCGAATGCGAGAGAGCGCTTCGGGCCGAAACGCAAGGACGGGGCGCGGGCGATGCGCGGAAGCGGCAGCGGGGCGAAGGGGTTGCTGTGGAGTATGAGAGACCTGCGGGTGCGGGTTTGAAGAGGGCAGACGTGGATTAGCCACCCCTTCCCCAACGCTCGGCCTTTCCGGCAATTGTATTTGGAAAATGGTCTAGCTGATGGGCGATCCATTTTGGTTTTTAAATGGCGGCCAAGATGGCGTTGAGCGTGGCGCTTGGGCGGAGGGCTGCGTTGGCTTTGGCGTCATTCGGGAGGTAATAACCGCCGATGTCCACGGGCTTGCCTTGCACGGCCAGTAACTCTGCTGTGATGGTGGATTCGTTCGTGGAAAGCTGCTCGGCGACGGGTTTGAAGATCGCTTTGAGTTCGGCGTCATCATTTTGTGCGGCGAGTGCCTGGGCCCAGTAGAGGGCGAGGTAGAAGTGGGAGCCGCGGTTGTCGGTGGTGCCGAGTTTGCGGCCGGGTGAGCGATCATTGTCGAGGAAGATGCCAGTGGCAGCGTCTAGAGTATCGGCGAGGACTTTGGCCTTGGGCAGGTTGAAGGTTTCGGCGATGTGTTCAAAGGATGGCGCGAGGGCGAAAAACTCGCCGAGGGAATCCCAGCGGAGGTAGTTGTCTTCGGTGAATTGTTGCACGTGTTTTGGCGCGGAGCCGCCGGCTCCGGTTTCGAACAGGCCGCCACCATTCATCAGCGGAACGATGGAAAGCATTTTGGCGGAGGTGCCGACTTCGAGAATGGGAAATAAATCAGTTAGGTAATCGCGCAGCACGTTGCCGGTGACGGAGATGGTGTCGAGGCCTTGGACGATCCTTTCTAACGTGAACGTACAGGCTTCGGCGGGCGGGAGAATGCGGATGTCGAGACCGGTGGTGTCGTGGTCCTTGAGATAGGTTTCGACTTTGGCGATGATCCGGGCGTCGTGGGCGCGGTTTTTGTCGAGCCAGAACACGGCGGGAGTTCCGGAAGCGCGGGCGCGTTTTACGGTGAGTTTTACCCAATCCTGGACGGGTGCATCCTTCGTTTGGCAGGCGCGCCAGATGTCGCCGGCTTGGACTTCGTGTTGGAGTAGAATGGTTTCACTCGTGGGCGAGACGCCCACGCTCCTTGATGTAACGCGGACGGTGCCGTTGGCGGGGATTTCGAAGGTTTTGTTATGCGATCCGTATTCTTCGGCGGCTTGAGCCATCAGGCCGACGTTGGGGACGGAGCCCATGGTCTTGGGGTCGAGCGCGCCGTTCTTCTTGCAGAAGTCGATGGTGGCTTGATAGATTCCCGAGTAGCAACTGTCAGGAATCACGGCAAGGGTGTCTTGTTCTTTGCCGGTGGCGTTCCACATTTTGCCGCCGCCACGGATCATGGCGGGCATTGAGGCATCGACAATCACGTCGGATGGGACGTGGAGATTGGTGATGCCTTTATCGGAGTTGACCATGGCAAGCGCCGGGCCGTTCTGATAGGTGGCTTGGATGTCCGCCTCGATCTCCGCTTTTTTGTCGGCAGGGAGTTTGTCGAGTTTTGCGACGAGATCGCCGAAGCCGTTTTTGAAATCGACGCCGAGTTCCTTGAGAGTATCGGCGTGTTTGGCGATGAGGTCTTTGAAAAAGACTTCGACGGCATGGCCGAAGATGATCGGGTCCGAGACTTTCATCATGGTGGCCTTCATGTGGAGCGAGAAAAGCACGTTGTCGGCTTTGGCCTTGGCGATTTCCTTGTCGAGGAAATCGACGAGAGCGGCCTTGCTCATGAAGGTGGCGTCGAGGATTTCGCCGGCCTTGAGCGGAGTGGATTCCTTGAGGACTTTGGTGCTGCCGTCAGCGCCGATGAATTCGATTTTCACATCGGTGGCTTCCGGAACGCAGATGGATTTTTCATTGGAGAAGAAATCGCCGTGGCCATCCATAGAGCCGACGGTGGTTTTGGAGTCGGCGGACCAGGCACCCATTGAGTGCGGGTGTTTGCGGGCGTATTCCTTAACGGCTTTCGGGGCGCGGCGATCGGAATTGCCTTCACGGAGGACCGGGTTCACGGCGCTGCCCATGACTTTCGCGTAACGGGCTTTGATGTCTTTCTCGGCGTCGGTGGTTGGATGTTCCGGGAGATTCGGGAGCTTGTAGCCTTTGGCTTGGAGTTCGGCGATGGCGGCTTTGAGTTGTGGGACCGAGGCACTGACGTTCGGCAGTTTGATGATATTGGCTTCCGGTTTTTGGGTCATGGCCCCGAGTTCGGCGAGGGCGTCGGGGATTTTCTGGTCCTCGGCGAGGAAATCCGGGAATTGGGAAATGATGCGGCCGGCGAGCGAGATATCGCGGGTTTCCACGGCGATGCCCGAGTGTTTGGTGAAGGCTTGGACGATGGGGAGCAACGAATAGGTGGCGAGCGCTGGGGCTTCGTCGGTCTTGGTGTAGATGATGGTGGGCACTTCGGACATAGGGATAGACGGGATAGGTGACGGGCGAGGGTGTAAAACATGGCCGGGGGCGGGTCAAAGCAATTGCCTGAGAGGCGCGGCATTGCCATATTTCGGGCATGGATCTTTCCCAATGTCTTCAGATGGACCCTCACATGCTGGTGGGGTTGGTCAATACCGAGTTGCGCAATCATTGCGAATCGTTTGAGGATTTGGTGAAAACCCACAATTTAGAGCCGGCCGAGTTGTTGGGTCGGCTGGGGCGCGCGGATTACATCTATCAGCGGGAGCAAAATCAATTCCGCTGAGGTTTTTCGGGTATTGTAGGGAGGAAAGCGTTGCTTGGTGGATCATTATCACCTTTCCAGTCGAATTATTTTTCGAGTGTGAATCGTTCCAGCATAACGTTTGCAGCGTGCTGCGAAGGTGGATTTTAAAACAAATCTTGCTTATTGCACGGGGACGATCAGTTTGCTGGTCGCTTACAAGCCGTTTGGCAGAGTAAGTGCGCTTTATTGAATCTTTGACGCCATGGTCTGAGGAAGTGTGAAATGAGTTGGCGTTATTAGAACTGAAATACAATGGACATCTACGTGGGCAATTTGCCCTACACTGCTACTGAAGGAGAAGTTTCTGACCTCTTTGCCGCATTTGGACCGGTCGAACGGGTAAAAATCATCACCGACCGCGAAACCGGGCAATCCAAGGGATTCGCTTTCGTGACCCTCGGCGACCAATCGCAGTTGAATGCGGCTGTTGAAGCCCTCAACAATCATGATTACAATGGACGTCCACTTCGCGTGAATCCATCCGAGCCACGCCCAGCAGGTGGTGGTGGTGGCTATGGCGGCGGTGGTGGCGGCGGCGGCTACGGTGGTGGCGGTGGCGGTGGCGGTGGCGGCTACAAAGGTGGCGGCGG
>Ga0247843_1000945_pt1 | contig 64072 bp, 42 predicted proteins | sample LaCruzMarch2017__FD_192420 | JGI IMG/M metagenome (GOLD analysis project Ga0247843, IMG submission 192420) | Freshwater microbial communities from meromictic Lake La Cruz, Castile-La Mancha, Spain - LaCruzMarch2017_8m | ecosystem: Environmental > Aquatic > Freshwater > Lake | place: Spain...
CAGTTACAGTGTAAGAAGTTGCATTAACACCGCCTACTTTAACTGCAGATGCGCCACTGACTGTAGTAAAACCAGTTCCAGTTACTGCCACCGATGTGCCTCCAAGTGTAGAGCCTGTGCCTGGTGAGAAACCTGTGATAGTTGGAGGTGCTACATATGTAAATCCAGCAGCGGTTACAGTTCCATAAGAACTTGTAATCACAGTATTTTGAGGACCTGCTGTACCTGCTGGTGTTACTAGCGTGATGTGAGTGTCATCAGTTACAGTGTAAGAAGTTGCATTAACACCGCCTACTTTAACTGCAGATGCGCCACTGACTGTAGTAAAACCAGTTCCAGTTACTGCCACCGATGTGCCTCCAAGTGTAGAGCCTGTGCCTGGTGTGAAACCTGTGATAGTTGGAGGTGCTACATATGTAAATCCAGCAGCGGTTACAGTTCCATAAGAACTTGTAATCACAGTATTTTGAGGACCTGCTGTACCTGCTGGTGTTACTAGCGTGATTTGAGTTGCACTATCTACAGTGTAAGTTGCATTATTACCGCCTACTGTAACTGCAGATGCGCCACTGACTGTAGTAAAATCAGTTCCAGTTACTACCACCGTTGTGCCTCCAAGTGTAGAGCCGGTGCCTGGTGAGAAACCTGTGATAGTTGGAGGTGCTACATAAGTAAATCCATTTGCACTGGTAACAGAATAATAATCTGTTGTTACAACAACATCTACTGCACCTGCTGCATGAGCAGGGGTTGTTACTGTGACAGTTGTTGCTGTAGACCCCGTTATTGGTGCAGTTAAGCCTCCTATGGTCACAGAACTTGTTGTAGAAAGATTTGCCCCCGTTATTGTTACTGTTTGCGCGCCATTTGTTGAACCTGAGGTTGGACTTATAGTGGTTATCGTTGGATTAGCTCCATAAGTAAATGCATTAGCTAAAACATAGTTAGGATCTGAAGGAGTGCTTAATCTTAAATCAACTAGTCCTGCGGCATGCGCATGAGTTGTAATTACAATTTGCGTATCAGTTTGTGAAGCAATATAGGATGGTGTATCAGAAGCCGAGCCCAATATGACTTTATTGACCTCAAGTAAGTTTGTGCCAGTTAGAATGACTGTTTGTCCACGTGATATGCTTCCAGTGTTAGGTGATACTGTAGATACAAATTGATTAACATAATATGTAAATCCGTTATCAGATGTAGATGAACCATATGGAGATGTTAAAGTAACATTGACTGGTCCTTCAGTACTGAAAGGAGTTGGATAAGTAACAACAACACTGGCATCTGTTATAGATTGAATTGTTCCGGATACATCTCCAAATTTAACCGAGGTAGTATTTGCTAATAAAGTTCCAGATATAGTGACATTTCCGGCAATTGAAGTAGAGCCATAACTTGGTGTAATAGAGGCAATGGTTGGAGCTGCGCCCCCTACTCGATTTACGTTTAATTGAGCCTGATCCAATGGCTGCACACAAGCAAAGGGGTTTGGTTGATCAGTTCCATATAGGGTTTTACAAACAACTGGACCACCTCTAACGCCTGAAACAGGAATATTTGCACCAGTAAAATTCAATGCTATGACACAACTACCTGTTGGTCCTACATTTATTGGATTACTACAAGCATTGGGAACGGTTAAATCCTGTGAGGCCCCTTGAATTGAATTCATGACAATTTTTTGATTTCGACTGGTATTATTTGTCAAAAGATATTTAACTTGTGCAGTGTCGTTCAAATGCAAATTAAACGACGTTGGTGTTTGTGCTGTTAATGAAAAAAGAGGCGTTGCAGCTTGAGCACTCAAAGATATGATTGAAATCAATGAAAAAAGTATTTTCTTAAACATTTAATTATTCCTTTATACGGCAAATGTAATATTAAACAACAACGTATTCATGTAAAGATGTGACATACTAGGTGCGGTATTTAAGACTTGGCCTGGCGCTGAGCCAAGGGCACTTCTACCCCAGTCCATAAATTCATAACCAACACCAAAAATAAAATGATTCCAAGGGCAAGTTTGCAAACCTGCACCAACTGAATATGTAAATGCATTTAAAGAATTATTAGCAAATGCTGGATTGGTTGAAACTGCAGAGGATAAAACAGTTTCGGTGTAAGAATAGGAGCGATTAAAACCAATTCCAACACTGCCAGTAACATAGGGCATCACTTTTTGATTAAATAAACCCTGTTCAAAAATAAGTTTATCTCTGAGAGCTAAACGAAGTTGTCTTACATTATAGGTATAATCGTAGTTATAAAATAAGGGCTCATTATATTGCCATACTTGTCCAGTATTTTTTGCCATCCATGAACCTGAAAAAGCAATTCCAAACTGATTGGCTAAGTTGGTATTTATACTTTTTTGAAGTGCAAGATAAACTTCGCCAAAACCAATAACTTGTTGGTTTGATGTTGGTACGTAGCCATTATTATAATCATAATCAAGATCTAAATTTTGAGTGGTTCCAGGATTTATCCAGCCCGGGCCTCCACTTAATGTAAGTATAGGATGTGCAAAAAGCTCACTTAAATCTTGGAGTTTAGCCGATTGAGAAAAAACTGGCAAACATAAAAGAGAGGACAAAAAACATAATGTCAAAAATTTAGCCATTTCAAACTATCCATGTTCTGAAAATTCATTTAAACTAACTTAAATTTAATTTTTTCTCAATACGTAACCTAGAAAAAATAAATATAAATATCATTTTCAGACCAAAAAGAAGTTACAGGGATAATTCCCACAGGCTTTGATTGTCAGTTGCCAGTCATTGCTTTAAAATGGGTTTTTGTTTTACCTGATGTACTATGATTTTAAACCCGCAACAAAAAGCCGCTATTCAATATACTGATGGACCTTTACTGGTGTTGGCAGGTGCGGGGAGTGGTAAAACACGTGTGATCACTGAAAAAATTGTGCATTTGATTACCAAGACGGGGGTGTCTGCTAAGCAAATTTGTGCAGTGACCTTCACCAATAAAGCAGCCCAAGAGATGAATCATCGTTTGGGGGGGGTGTTAAGCGCAAATGAAAAAAAAGGTTTGTTGGTCGGTACCTTTCATAATTTGGGTTTACAGCTGATTAAACGTGAGACCCGCCATTTTAACCTGCCAAAACGTTTTAGTTTGATGGATGAAGAGGATTCTCGGCAATTATTACGAAGCGTGTTGCCGAAAGTTAAATCCCAGGATAAAGAAACCGTCTATGCCATCGGTCAGCAAATTTCATTATGGAAAAATGCCATGATGTCTTCTGCGACATTATTAGAACAATTCCCCAATGAAGCTGAGGTAATTGGCTATTATCAAGATTATCAAGCCATGCTGGTGGCGTGTCAGGCAGTTGATTTTGATGATTTGATTGTCAGACCCGTACAACTTTTACAGCAAAATACTGAGGTACGAGAGAAGTGGCAAAATCGTTGGCGCTATTTGTTGGTCGATGAATATCAAGATACCAATCTTGCCCAATACCAACTGGTGAAATGTTTATTAGGTCATTATAGTCAATTGACCGTGGTAGGGGATGATGATCAGTCTATTTATGCATGGCGAGGGGCTAACCCAGAAAACTTAAAACAGCTGACCTATGATTTTCCAACACTAGAAGTGATTAAATTAGAACAAAACTACCGTTCTTCAGGACATATCTTGCAAGCGGCAAATGCTTTAATTGCCAACAATGAACACGTGTTTGTTAAGCAGTTGTGGAGCGAGCTGGGACCTGGCGATCTATTGCGGGTGATTCAAACCCCAGATGATATTCAAGAAGCCGAACAAGTGGTGATGGATCTTTTGAGTCATAAGTATCAAAGGAGTGGAAGTTGGGGGGAATATGCGATTTTATATCGTGGCAACCATCAATCCCGATTGTTTGAAAAAATATTGCGCAAGCACCATGTGCCTTATCAGATCTCTGGTGGACAGTCTTGGTTTGGCCGCTCTGAAATTAAAGATGTTTTGGCTTATTTGAAACTGTGTGCCAATGCAACTGATGACTCGGCTTTTTTAAGGATCATCAATACCCCTAAACGTGGTATTGGTGAGCAGACACTGCGAGTATTTACGGAATATGCCAAGCTTCGCGGTTCATCCTTACTGCAATGTGCTGATCATTTGGCAATGGTTGATAAGCTTCAAGAAAATCCTCGAAAACAGCTACAGCAATTTAAAAGTTGGATAATGCAGTGGTCAGAGATTTTGGCAAATGCCGATTGGTCTGCCCAGGTTTATGCATTTTTTGCAAACATAGGATTGGAGGCTTATTGGTATGAAGAGGCCGACAATCCTGTGCAGGCGCAAAAAAAGAGCGAACGGGTACAAGAGTTGAGTGATTGGATAGTTCGACTTCATCAACAAAATCCGGAAGCCACCTTGGCAGATATTTTACATAAACTCATGTTAATGGATTTAATGTCCCAGCAATCTGAACAAGATGAAGGTGCGGTCCAATTGATGACCTTGCATGGCGCCAAAGGCTTAGAGTTTCCTTATGTTTATTTAATTGGTATGGAAGAGGGTTTGTTGCCACACCAACATAGTATGGAGTTAGAGCATTTGCCTGAGGAAAGACGGTTGGCGTATGTGGGTATCACTCGCGCTCAAAAAGGACTGGTTTTTAGTTGCGCTCAAAAGCGAAAACGCGCAGGGGAGTGGGTGGTTTCCACCCCCAGTCGTTTCTTATCGGAGCTTCCAGAATCTTTACTCGTTTGGCATCGCTGCGATAAAATAGATCCTGTGCAATCGAAGCAATTGGCTAAAAGCCATTTGAGTGGTTTAAAAGAGTTATTGTCCTAAACCGGCTTGGTAAGATCATTGATGATTTCATTAACAATATTGATGCTATCAGTATTGGTTTTAAAAAACCGCCAGTCTCCAGTTACATAGTATTTCACGGCACCAAGGAGAATGAGCAGCGCATTAAAAATGTCTACAAGAACTTGTTTGTAGCCTCTATGAGCCTCAAGCACTGGTTTTGCATCGGCGATATAGTGTAAAAATTGTTGTTTATCTATTTGTGGCTTTCCATTTTCTGCTGTTAATTTTTGATATAATTCAAAAGCGGTTTTAGCAACAGCATCATAGTGCGTATTCTTAATTGATTTTACCGTATGCGTAATGGCTTTAACGCGTAACTTCTCTATCGCTGCAGATAATTGTAAAGCAGGATCCCCGCTTTTTTTTGCAGCTGTCTGGGCTTCTTGTTGCTGATGTTTGATGTCTATAAGCCATTGGTCTTGAGCCTGAGCATTTAATTGACCAAGCGCTTTTTTAAAATTATTAAAATCTGAAGTCTTGTTATGGCTGGATAATTTAATAATCAACAGTAACTGCTCATCACTCAGCCCTTTTTTGCAAAGAATCTGGTTAAGATACGCAGAATTTAAGTCGTTTCGTGTAAGCACCAGGTCTAATTGTTTTTTTGTAGAACAGTGTTTGAATAAAAGAGATAGTTCGCGAGAACTCAAGCAGTTTTCAGTAAGCTTTGGATCTGCTATTGTTTCCAATTGAATATTATCTGCAGCCTCGATCATATCGCTTATGGGTAGTTTATTGATAGCTGTCCGTCCAAATATCTTTAGAACGTCAAGTGCAAACATCGGTTTTTTGTTGAAATTTCCAATCAAATTTATCCTTTCCTCATCGGAAATATAACGCAAGGCATTAAGGGCAATAACCGCCCAGAGCGACTCTGTTGATTGACGATTTATTTTTTCACAAGCCATTATTGCAATAGTGCTAACGGCGTCGACCTCATGAGGTTCAATAGCAGCATTCAGCATGATTTTTTCCAGTACTTCAGGGCATATAGCTGAGTCTGAAGCCCAACGTTGTACAGTCGTTAATAATGCAGGTGATGTTTTTAAGGCGCTAGTCCAGGTCGATGCCGAAGCTTTAGGATGTGAGACTATGTCTAGTATTAACTTCGTTGAATAAGTGCGATTTGATACAATTGACGTAAGTACTGAATTTGTAACTGCCTTATGATTTTGTCTTAGTAGTTCAGATAACGTTTCTTCTGTGGTACATTTAAAAGCCAGTTTCAATAAACTATCCTCCGATATGGGGGAATTTGACTCTAATATAGCTGTAATAGTGTTCTCATCGCAGTAAGGATTATTCAAGGCATCTTCAATCAAATTGAGGGGAAGCTTGCTTAGTCGTCTTATTAATGCGATTAATACTTTACTTGAGGGGGCATTTTTTGCATAGTTTTTTAAAATCGCATTTAATTGGGGAGGTATTTGTAATACAGGGCAATTGACTAAGGTGGTAATCAATAGAATCTGGTTGATATATTCTTGTCGAATTTGTTGATTGAGCTCATAAAAAGCATCTAATTTCATGCCTAAGCCTTTTTCAATGGCAATAAGTTCATTAGTCTGAAGCGAAACTTTGTTTTCAGTGAGAAATATTGCATGCCGATTTATCAAGCTTTGCATTCCCTTGAGATAATGAATATGCGTATTAAGGTAACTTAAGCTTCTTATAGGTATAAGAAATTTCTCTGTTAGTGTGTCGATGGCGATAGTCTCATCTTGCCAATAACGATTAATGTAATCAAATGCCTTTGCAAGATTTTTGTAATTGACTATTTGTAATTGGCTAGTATTGGGGTTAAGTGAATGCCAGTCATAATCGCTCAGGTCGTCAAACGGATGTTGAACAATATAATCATAACCCTCCATGTTAGATTCATTTAGAGCTGTTTTTAATTCTTGAAATTTTGCTAAAGATTCAGGGCGGAAAGTGAGCAATCGTTCCTCAAAGAACCGTATCTTTTCATCTTGTTTTTGGTTAAGCCAACACATGGGAGCATCAGCTTTTAAAAAAGAGTCAAACTCACCATTAAAAAACCGTATTTGTTCCTGTAATGATTGATATTGGAGATTTACAAGCATTTTAATAGGTCTAGTACCGCATAAAACGGTGTTTGCAGTTGTGGTTAACCAGTTCCCAGGGGAACTTTTAATCCTGTCTTGAAGTTCTTGAGCATCTTGAGGCGTAATTATCATAGCAGTCAAATTGCCTGAGCTATCTTGATGATACCAAACGGTAAATACTGGTTTTAAAAAGGCATCAATCCGTCCGGTTTGCGTGGTATGTGTTTGAGCATAGTTCAGGCTTACTCTAAGTTCAGGTGAAAAAAAAGTTACTGCCCCAGGTGCTTTGCTAGTAGAGCACATTGCATTCAGTGACCAGGAAACACTGTTTTTATATTTTCCAACCCATAAACTGTATCCCAAAATATCGTAATTGTGTTCCCAGGAAACGTATCGGGATTCAACTAATGCAGGATCATATTGCTGATTAATACGCATGACTTGTGTTTCTTCTTCTTTTTGCACTTCTTTTTGTACTTCAACTTCAACACCCAAACTATATTGACTTCCTTCATATTCTTTAGGGCAATTTGGGAGTGCTTTGTCAATAATTCCTTGAAGCTTAGCACTTATATAGGCCTCATGCTCTTGTGTTAAATCAATACTTGCAGATCCCATTGCAACTTTTAATAAGGAAAGAACTTGTTTTTGACAATGCGCTAAGATGTCCTCGATCGATTGTTTGCGACTCAGCGCGCCATAGAGCGCCAACAGATCATTTGAGGGATTGCTTATAAAAAAAGTCTTTAATTGTTTAGCCAATTGGGCTTTACCTTCGGCATTTTCTGATGGTAGCGCTTGAACCAAGTCTAGGCATTCGCGTCTCGCCAAATTAGTCATCATCTCTTTAGCTGCAACTAAATTATCGATTAATAAGGCACTTTCATCTGTTTGGTAAAATTTTTTGATAAGTTCCTCTAGAGTAACTCCTGCGAGGTTTTTGGGAGTGACTAACTCAATCGTTTGATTTTGACTAATTCCTCGCATCCGCATACTACCTTGTAAAAAAGATTGCAAAGAAGTTTTTTCATCGACAAGAACGAAGGCATGCGCATAGGTATCTTGCGTAATGTCAGTCCCTAAGGTTCGAGCTTGATCATAATAAGTAAATCGCTCACCAGGTGTAGTACTTAGTATTCGATTAACATCATCAACATCGCTTGATTTCAGTAAAATAGGGGCGTTGGGCTTGTGGACAGAAATGGCACATAAAACTTGATCTTCATTATTAAAATAAAGGATATGTTTTATTTTTGTAATTTTTACTTTTGTATATCCTGCGATTTGTTGGGCAACTTGCAAGTTGCTGATTCCTTGAAAGGTAGCACTAATATCAATAATAGCACGGCACTGGTCTGTAGGTTTCGAGTTGGTAAATAAACTATTGATAAACTGAGTCACATTTTCGTAGTCAATGTTTGTAATCGGAGTTTTTTTATAATTCAATAATTGAATGATGTATCCATCTGTGCCGAGAGAGGTGGTTTGATCGTATTCAAGCCGTTCGTGGTAGGTTGTATGATTGGAGGGGGTTCCAGATATCCCCTGGACGGTCCTATAAAGATCAACGTGATTAAATGAGTCGCTATGAATAATGCCAGTTTCCTGATTAATCAATTTTAATGATTGAGATTCTAAAATATCAAAAATAAGTTCACGATCATGCTGTAATTGAGTGTGTAGCGAGCTCATTTGATCGGCATCTTTCAGATTTAGTTCACTTAAGTGCAGCCCAAATTTTTTAGTCCATGTCATATCAAAGCCCTGTGCTGTAGGGGTTTGATTAATTTCTGTGAGTGATGGATTGTTGAATAACTCTTGCTCGGCACTTGATAGCCAAAGAGAGATTCTTGCTATCATTATTTCTTTACTTATGCCGTTAAGCAACATCATTTGGCAAGTATAATTGATGACCTCTAAATGATTCCCAAAGCGGCTTCGTTCATTGGGTATGTTATTAGCAGCGTAAGGAATAGCAAGGGTTTTCTCAATAGGTTTGAGGTCAGCACGTTTTGAGGCGCCGTATTTTTCATCCAGACGTCTCCCTAAGGTTTGGGGTAATATAACACTTACTTCTTGTTTAAAAAATGCTAATATAGACTTGGTTTCGTCCGGTGCCGTTTGTATTGCTTGACACTGGGTTTGTGATTGATTAAGAATATAGGCGATGAGATGGTCTGTAACGCCCTGTCCATATTGTCTTATTGCATCTTTAATGAAAGCAGATAATGGGCTATTTATTTCAGTAATGAGCTTGGTGGCTAACGTCTTTTTAAATGCGCCCCAATTAAAGTCTTTGCCAAGGGAAGGTGCTTTTTTAATAAAATCGCTGTCAATATATCCAAATAGTGCAATGGCATTATGGATGGTCGAAGGGAGAATTGGTTTGGGGTTTCCTAATGTATAATTTAGTTTCTTTTTGATCCACAAACCCTGATGGACTTCATCGATAACGGCATCGCCACGGTGATGCAGCAGATTGATAATTTTATCACACCAAAAAATTTGTTGTTCCCATTCTTTATTGTGATCTTCTTCAGAAAGTAATAGCTCAAGGTATTTTAACTCTAAAGACTGAATGGACTCACCTGTTGTGACAAGGTAGCCACGCGTGGTTATTATTTCAGTAAATTGAGTGAATAATTGTTCTAAACGCGCAGACGAGCTATTGCTGTCTCGATTAAATTCAAAGCGGTAAGCCGCTTTACTGAATAAGCGTTGTGACATTTGGTTTAGATCGACGTGATTTGTTGCGAGTAGTGCCTGAGGGACCTCAATAATAACCAAATTATCGCCTCTAGCCTTTTTTTCTGCAAGTATTGGTAGGATGACTTTTGATTTACCGCCGCCAGGAATAATCTTTTCGACTGACTCGCGAAAGAGCTTACCTGTTTCCGGGGTCTCTAAGAGATGTTTTAAGGCACTGACTTGGCGCGGGCGAAGCACAATTTCTTCTTCATGTTGGAGAAGAATAATCGCCGGTTCATCAAGTGCTGGAATTGCTTTTTTCGCAAGTAAATCTAAAACGGCTGCCAGGCTATCTTTAGCAAGTCCTTCCTGCATATTGGTGAGCATCTTATTCTGGATTCCATAAATAAGCGCATGATGTATGGTGTCATACAATTTTTGGGCATTTTTTTCACTTAAACCGGTTTTTTCTATGATGAAGTTCAGATCAGCATGATTGTATAAGGAATAGAGATCGGCAGTTGTAAGCATTGGCCTGGCTTTAGAAAGCCGTTCAATACACCATTTCTGGTTTATTTCAGGATCATCAGGGCCTTGATTGGCTAATGCTAATGCATGTTTCCAGCCGTCCTCCTGAAGCCTCTTAATCTCTGGTATTTTACGAGAAATTAATTCAGAAATCTGTACTTTTGCCTCAGGGTCTTGCGATAGTGCATCAGCAATCTCACGTTGTCTTATCTCAAATGTTAGTTGGCTTGCACCAGCTTGTTCTTCGATACTGACAGATTGCTCAGGATGTGCTTTGAGCCTCCGGGTCTGTGTTAAAATTTCCTCTTCCAGCGCTTTATTTAATTGATGGTAGCTTTCAAGCAGTTTAGCGAGAGCAGAACCAGCCGCAATATCTTCAATTAAAAGTCGATAGTCTGATTTTGGTTTTATTACCGGTCGTATTCCTGGTTTTGGTTGTTGTAAAAGCGCATCTGGGCTTGCTAAAATACTTTCGTAAACATCAAAAGCCTCATACACCCTTGGTGGCTCTACAGCAATATCTCTGCATGCATAAACCAAGTCATTGAGTGATGACCCTCTAAGATATAAATGGGGATGACTTTGTACTCGATATAAAATATTACATAAAAAGCTTAGATTAGACGTTTGGTTTTTTAATGGAACATGGCGATTTGCAATAAGTGCTTTGATGCAAAAATCCTTTAATGCCTTTTTCTGAGCTGTATCGGCACTTTGGGCTATTTGTAGATAAACGGGAAAATAGGTAATCAGCGTGTTTTCATTAATACGTGAAGACAGTGCATGAAGAGCTTGTTCTTGCTTGGCAGCGTCTGCTTGAATGCCAGGGAGATTGTCAATCCAGTTACTTAAAGTCGTCCGTGTTGCTGGGAGAAGGTTGTCTTGATTGAGTTTTTGACCTAGTGCTATTTCAAGATTAATGGGAACTAATTTTAATTGGGTAGATTGGGCAAGAACGGGTTTTAATTGCCTAAAATGTACATCGATTTCTGACAGCCTTTGTCGGTCTATGTCAGAGATGGAGTGCGTGGCTTTAAGCGCTGATAATGCACGGTGTTCATCTTGCAATGCCTCAAGGTTTAATTGCATCCACTCATAGCCTAAAGCCCCTTTGGGAGCATCTTCTTTTGCTTGTGATTGTTGATAATAATTTAATAAACGTTTGCGCTCAATTGTTGATAAGGTGTAGGTGCCTTCAAGATGGCGACGCATCTTTTGTAAACGATCGAAAAGCTGATAAATTGTTTTTGGTAGCTCTGTTAAGAAGTTTCTAGAGGCTTCTAGTTCAAGTATTTTATATTGCGCATTCGCCGATATATCCTCAGGACCAGGGGCGTCTTCCAAGTTAAAAGTCTTGTCATGGGACAGATAATCACAGGCTAGACTAAGCGCTTTAAGCTTGCAGGCAATGTAGGGAGGTGTATTTCTAATGGCATCTTTAGTCTCTTTCTCTTGGTCATATAAGATATGGGGTAGTGAGTTGACAATCCAGGATATGTATTTTAACTCAGCAGCAGAACCCGTTAAACCGCCCAGGCGCTTTTTAGAATCTTCCAATGTATCCCAGGCATTTTGAGTTTGATTGGTTGATAGGTAAATATAAGCAAGATAAATGGCATCAGCAGCCGTTTCTGTAATGGGCTTGCCATCCTTAAGCTGGAGGCTTATGAATGCGGTGCTATTTTGATGGTGCCATAATGGTGTGTGTAATGGTGGTTTGGATCTCCACAATTGCTCAAGACTTTTACTGGCAATCATGCCATCTGTATCATGAACCACAGGATAGAAATCACTTATTACAGCACCAATGTGGGTTGCATAGAAGCGTGCTATAGGAATTAAATAACGCTCATGGCCGTCTTTAGTCAATATCATTCCGGCCACTTGCGGATCTATCGGCGAGGGTCTATTGACGACCTCTTCATTCGTTTCAGTATGCCTAAGTGTCGCTCCGCTGCGCTCAAAACATAAATTAAAACGAGGAAGCGCTACATGGCTTAAAGAACAACTTTCATGGTGGTGCATGAATGCAGAACTCTCAAATCGAGTGAGTATATAAGCCCAGTCTTTATGGAGAGGCTTTAATTTAAAATCTGTTTTGTAACCATCGTCACCGAGAAGCGTTATCTCTTCTGGGTCAACGGCGTAACACGCTCTATTATTTTGAACGAGTAGTCCAATTCTTGGTGAGGCTGTGCTTTGCCAGAAATCAATACTTCCATCTTGGAGTGTTTTAGGAAGGGAGATTGACTGCGACTGCTTGAAGATGTGACTGATAAGTTCATAGATATCTTCGCTACCGTTTATAGACCACTGTTGTTGGATGGTTAAGTTACCGTTTTTAAAATACAACGTAGTGTTTTTTGATGAGTTGGGAAGAAGCATATAGCTTTGATCCGCTGACATCAAGCATTGGGTGAAGTGGTCTAGTCCCAGTCGTTTGAGAAGAGGGTGGTTTTTTATGGTGAATGGTATACCACAATTTGCAAGATCACCTGTAAAAAGTTTGCCTAAAACAGCATTGAACTTATAAACAGTAGCGCCATTAGGATCTTTTAACTGATAGCAAGGAAAAGAGCCCGCTAGGTTTAAACCTACCGCTGTGGGATGATTTGCAATCAGTATATCCAATTGATCTCTTTGTTGACTCATGAGCGTTTGGAAACTAGCCACAGCAGTTTCAAGATCTGCTGTATGGTTTCTATCTTCTAGTATATATGGGTTGATATGTCCCTGAATGTATCTATAGGCATTTAGGGCCAACTCTAAATCTTTCGGTCCTTGAGTTTTCGATTCAATTTTTCTAATGGTTGCAAGGAATAGGTATTGTTGTAATACATAAATAATGTCTGGATCGGTGGCGAGTTTTAATTGCTTGAGTATCTCATCTTGAATGCTTGTTAGACGAGCGATTCCTAAAGCATGTTCATCGAGGGCCATATAACTACTGACAAGAACATTTAGTCTTAAAAATAGAAGTGTATCACGTGTGTGCTGCCCACTTTTAGTGAAAAACCGTAATCCCGTATCTAAGAAGCTATCAAATTGAGGTATGAATTCCTCTTGTTTAATGGCGTCTAGCAGCAAGCCTATTTGAAAAAGGTTTGCTTCAATGTAGCGTTGATTGGCTTCATCAGAAAGCTTATGAATATTACGCGTAAAATAATCGAGGGTTAAAGCAATTTGTAGGTTGGGATTGCCGCGTAAATGACGATAGTCGCGGGCAATAATATCATCTTGGGTGATTGTTCGATATGGCGTCTTACTTTTTCCAGGATTAAGCTGAATATAATTAGTAGTTTGGGCTTTGAGAACATCAACGTATACTGTTTTTTCAGAACTATCTTGTTCAAGTGCATCTTTGGCCGGAGAAGGAGATGCAAAATAATATTTATGTTTTAGGATTTTCCGAGATAGCACATATGCTCGCATACGGACCGGGTTTAGAGCGGTACACACCTCGACTGAAAAGGGTAAATCTACATGAAGTCGTGGGTCTTCATCACCCTTTACGTCATACATGGGATTAACAAAGCGTCTTAAATCTGCGTCATATTTAAGCAAATTCCAGGCTTTTTGAATGATTGGGACAAAGTGTGGCTCAAGCTGTATATAATTTTTAAAATACAAACTTAACATATAAAGAGCTTCGTGATTCTCGCATCTGATGACTTGATGAAAATAAGCAGGGTCTCTGCCATGTCTAATCATATATAATTCAGCTAACTGATCTTTTAGTTGTGGCTCAGTGCTTAAGAGTTCATCGAAAATAGAAAATAAGTAATGAGAGTCCCTCTCTTGAGTATTTTTAAATCGCTCTTGAAGCAATATAATGCGCGCATCCAATTTGGGATGGTTGGTCGCCCAAAATGGGTTTCTTGTTTGATTGCCAATGATGGAGTTGAGCACTAGATCCGTGCATCCTTGATAAAAAGGGAGACTTTTTTTCTGGCTAATGACATTATAAATATCCGTTCTAAGCGTTAGAGCATTTAGAGCCAGTGTATTTAACTTCGTTAGATGTGTATCTCTCGCCCAATTTGTCTGTAATCCATGGAGTAATACTTGTATTTGTCGTACTGCCCCAGAAAATTTTTCATAGTCAGCGAGAGTTTTCATGCTGGTATATGGGGGGATGTTAAAAATATTTGTACTACTTAGTGGAAGTGCTAAAATGAGCTGTTCAAGGTATGTGTAGCGTGTGGCAGAATCTGTGATTTGTTCTATCTGGGTGACGTAGCCAGATAGTTTTGTTAAAAAATCGCCAACACTAAAGTCGATTGTAATTGGTGCAGCAATAGCAAAATATTCATTATCAGTAAGCTCTGGCAGTTTTTTCACCACAGGAGAGCTCCTTACGAAAAATGTGGCATATTTTTCAGGGGCTTCTTTTGGTGTTGGAACGAGCGGATATGTTTCTATTTGAGCTCTTATACGGCATAATTCTTCCACAAATTGTACCGTTTCTTCCGTATCAAAAAGCCCGGGGGTGTTTAGAATTTTTAAATTGTTTTCAATGGCCAAATGAATTTGTGAAGCGACGGGAACGTTAAATGGTTGGTTTCCTATTAAGCATGAAGCGGCATATTCTGACAAGGAATGCATCTTAAATTTAAAAATAAAACGTCTGTATTCTTCGAGTGAATTAGAGTTTATTTTAAGCATTTGATGAATGCTACGCTGGGTACAGGTGCCAGATAGTTGGCCCCCTGTATAAGCAAAATCAGGTGTTAATTTATCGGCTGAGATTTCCCTGCCGCCAATATAACTAATGCTTGGCAAAATCTCTTCATATAATTTTTTCCCCGACATTTCGACGGATATGCAAAGTCGAGCATTTAATAAACGACCAATGAAATGTGCAAGCTCTTTTTTATCGTTTTCGGTTTGTAAAAGAGGAATTGACCATACCTTAATAGGATTGTAAAGCTCTTTTTCGACTATTGATTTTTTCCCATGGTATTGAAGTCCCCATCCTGAATTAATTACTTTTAGTAAATAGTGGTCGGCCTCTCGAATAAATTGGTAGATTATGGCATGTCCACCTTCTAGATCAGTCCAACCGCCTGGCAGCGTTAATTTTGCACCCTGGGCTAAGTCTGCAAGATCATTTGCAACTCTTTCTGCTATTTTATCCACATATTGCCATTCTTGTGTGCTTGTGTTTATGACCTGCTCTATTTCAATGGCATAATTCATTTCTCTAAGAATATCATTATATTTGGGGTTGAAGCGCTGCCCCGACCGTTCCAGGCTTTCTAAAAATTCTTTAAGATAAACAGAAGTGATTCTAAAATAATTACCTGTCAGTTCGTAGAGGCCGGAAATACAAGCGTCATTTTGGATATGAGCAAACAAACGGGCATCTTGGCCTCTAATAAAAGCGCCATTTTGGATATGAGGGGCATCAACCTCTTGTATATGAGGGGCATCAACCTCTTGTATATGAGGGGCATCAACCTCTTGTATATGAGGGGCATTAAGCCCACTTTCTAGGAGTGAATTACGGATATATTGTGTTGCGCCAGAAATTTTTTCTCGTAAATAGCCAAACATGTTATCCCATCCGGAAAACTTGCCGTTAAAAAAATCAGTATGTTCGTATTTTATCACGCCCCCTCTCTGGCGGCAATAAAAAAATTGTTAAATGCGCGATTTGATCAAAAATAGATATTTTAGCAACTTAAAGCGGCAGCTTGGTTGTCAGTCGCCTGTTGTGGTTGCCAAAACATGATTCTTTCATACATCTCATTGATATGATTTCGATCTGATAATTTTGAGGAATTTAGGTCTCCTTGGAACTTCATTAAATCCTTATGCTTCGCTGTATCTGTGCATTTCTCAAGCCCTTTTTCTAAAACCATGAGGGTTTCTTCTCTTGCCCATTTGTCGCTCTGAATGTCTATAAAACGCTTGAGCTTTTTGTTTTTAATATCTTCTGGTGTATTTGGTTTGATTCCATAGAGGTCTTGTTTTACTGCGTTCCAAGACTTTGTCAATGATGTTTCATTAGAGCGATCAAAACCCCAATGCCACAGTGCGGCAAGGGCTACAACAGGAGAGAACATTATTTGTATAATTTGGTTGGGGAGATCAGAGTGTTCATGGCCGTGATGGTGTTCATGTTCATGTGTATCATCATTATTATTTAAACCAAAGGTATGACGTAAATTCTTAAAGAATTGCCGTATGTCAAAGAAATAATGCGCATCTTCGAATGCTTCACTGATAATACCTAGCAGTGCTGAAAAAATAGCGGACACTCCTGGCATTCTATCACCGGTGACACCAATACTAATTAAGTGGCCTACAAACATCAAAACGCGCACGGGTGTGTAGGTGATCTTTAACAATAACAGAATAGGATTGAACATTTGAGGTGATTCTGGTGCAACGGGAGGAGGAGATTGCGCTGTTTGCGAACATGTTGTGTCCGAGTGCTCATGTGGCGACATTTCTTTGATGGTCTCAATGGTGTTTCTTAAATTAAACCCTAAGGTGGACAGTCCAATAACCCCTGTTGTTATCCATTGCATCGCCCGGGTGCTGATATTTTGCAGCCAAGGCCAAACAGAGCGCTGCTGATTGATGACAGTCCACCATGTCCCTGCGGTGCATAAGGTGAGGGCAAGATTTAGCAATAAGACAAGCGAGGCACCGATGACGTAAAAAGGGTTGCTCGACAATTGTGTTTTAAATTTTCCCCACCAATCTGATAGCGATGTATCCAATAAAAAATCAGAGCTTGAATTATAGGTTAGAAATCCATAGGCGATGCCTGATATCACTGCAATTGGCAGCACAATATAGGGTAAAATAGCCGGTGCAATGGTAATAAAGGTCACAACTGAGATAGCTTCGAGAAGCAAGTAAGTGGTTCCAAACATCATTAATATGGAAGCCAATGCAGAAAAACCGATGAGAGCGCGATTCTTTGATGTTAATTCTAAAGCGCGTTGTTCCCAGTTGTGAATGGCTTTAATTTCTACAAGCGGTGAGGTCTTTTTCTCTAACAATAATCGGCCAAGCCAGATATGCATTTTTTTTAAGCGCTTAGGGTCTGTTTTATGACGGTTGTATTCCTCATAAAATTCGTTGTTTTGTAATTCACGCACGGCTTCTTCACCGATTTTTTCTGCAATGAGATCGTTGTTAAATAATTTATTCAGAGCGTTATTGATATTCTTTTGATATATCTCGCCATCATAGAGGACCGATAATACAAATGCGCTGAGCGCTAATCCTAAAGAAGGAATAAGAACGAACATTCCACTAAAGCTTAGTAAACCTAACCATAGGCTAGCACCTATTGTTAAAATAGCGGTAATCATGTATTTGTGCGATTTTTTCATCGGGTGCTCCTAAAAGCTTAATTACCAACTATTCTAAATGATAATGATTATCATTATCAATAAGAAATCATAGTTTTGTGTAAATTTCTTGCTTCTGGAGGGAAGGGCGCTTAATGGTTACTGGGTTTGCTGGGGCAGTGATATTCACTTAGACACTTTTTTGATTCATCCATCACTAACAATTGAACTGGGAATTTCCAGAGCGTGTGTAGGTGCTTTACCACCTCGGTCACATTTTGATGAAGGGGCATTTGATCATGTTGATAGTAATGCATGGTTAACGTTCTATCGCTTTCAAGATGCACATTGTAAATTTGAATATCAGGTTCAACATAACTTAAATTATATTGTTTGGATAAACTATCTCGAATGCGGCTGTAGCCGGATTCATCATGAATGGCATCGATTATCAATTCTGGTTGTTGAATATCATCATGAATAATAAACAATTTCAAATCACGAATCATTTTTGGGGATAAATACTGGGAGATAAAGCTTTCATCTTTAAAATATCGCATCGCCCAATCGAGGCTTTTAAGCCAATTGGTATTGGCAAGCTCTGGAAACCAATGGCGATCTTCTTCAGTGGGGTATTCACAAATACGTTTAATATCTTGCATCATGTTATATCCAAGGGTGTAAGGATTGATGCCATTAAAATAGGGGCTGTTATACTCGGGTTGATATACTACATCAGTGTGATTTTGTAGCACTTCTAGCATAAACTCATCGGTCACTAAACCATCGTCATAAAGATTGTGTAATAAAGTATAGTGCCAAAAGCAAGCCCAGCCTTCATTCATCACCTTGGTCTGTCCTTGGGGATAAAAATATTGTGAAATTTTTCGAACAATTCGGATAATTTCCCTTTGCCAAGGTTTTAGTAAGGGGGCATTTTTCTCAATAAAATACAGAATATTTTCTTGAGGATCTTTGGGGAAACGTTCTGCAGGTGCTATGTGCTCCTCACCTAACTGAGAAGGCAGGGTTCTCCACAGATCATTGACTTGGGTTTCTAGGTAAGATTGGCGGTTTTTTTGACGAATTTTTTCTTCATGAATGGATAAAGCTGGGGGGTGTTTATAGCGGTCTACACCATAATTCATGAGTGCATGACATGCGTCGAGGAGTGATTCGACCTCATGGACGCCATATTTTTCTTCACATTCTGAAATATAATGTTTAGCAAAGACCAGATAGTCAATAATGGCATCGGCTTGTGTCCACATTTTAAATAAATAATTATTTTTAAAAAATGAATTGTGACCATAGCAAGCATGCGCGATGACTAAGGCTTGCAAAGCAATAGTATTTTCTTCCATTAAGTAGGAAATACAGGGGTTGGAATTAATCACCAGCTCATAGGCTAAACCCATTTGCCCGCGTTTATACATTTTTTCAATGTTAAAAAAACGTTTTCCAAATGACCAATGATTGTAACCGATAGGCATGCCTGCTGAAGAATAACACTCCATCATTTGTTCGGCATTGATCAATTCAATTTGATTGGGATACGTATCCAGTTGATAGTCTTTGGCTATTTTCGCAATGGCTTGGTCATAGGCCAGTAAGGTCTCAAAAGTCCATTCAGCGCCAACGGAAATGGGTTTACGCTTCATGATGTTTTCCTTTTGAAGAGTTCGCGAAATACCGGATAAATATCGGATAATTGATGTATTGTTTGTATAGCAAAATTGGGGACATTGTTAACAAGACCTTGATAAATATCCCATAAGCTTTGATGATGTCGAGGCATAATTTCGACATAGGCATAGTATTGAGCTAGGGGTAGGATTTTGTCTGCCAATATTTTGCCACAGTAAGGTGAATCTGCGTTCCAATTGTCTCCGTCGGATGCTTGGGCAATATAGATGTTCCATGTTCGATTCGAATATTGTGTGCTAATTAAGTGATCTAATAATTCCAGAGCGCTCGAGACCACTGTCCCGCCTGTTTCTCTAGAATAAAAAAACTCTTGTTCATCAACTTGTTTGGCTGCCGTATGATGACGAATGAAAACCAAGTCAATGTGTTGATAATTTTTGGTTAAAAACAGATAGAGCAGAATAAAAAAGCGCTTGGCAATTTCTTTTTTAGGTTCATCCATAGAACCGGATACATCCATAATACAAAACATCACGGCTTGAGTGCTGGGGCGCGATACTTTGGTGAAATTGTTATAACGAAGATCGATGGTATCGATAAATGGGATTTTAGCTAAGCGACGTTGAAGTGACTGAATTTTTTTTTGTAATTCTTCGAGAAAATGCGAAGGCGTATTTGACGTTTTCTCAAGCTGCTCGAGTTGCACTTTTAAGTCTCGAAGTTGTTTTCTTAAAGGGCCGCCTAAACATAAACGTCGTCCCGTTGCTTGTTTCATAGAACGCACAATATTAATATTAGTGGGTGTGCCACTATGCGCAACACCCGTTCGTACGGTTTGCCATTCTGAAATTTTTGCCAATTCTTTTTGTATCAAATCCGGAAGCTCAAGATCCTCAAAGAAGAGCTCTAGGAATTCTTCTTTGCTAAGTTGAAATGCAAAAGGGTCGGTTCCTTCTCCTTTGTTGCTGGCTTCGCCATTGCCGGTTTGACCTTGGCCAGAAGGGGGTCTTTGAATGGTATCGCCTTTTTGAAATATGTCATTGCCTGGTAGTACTCTGTCAACCACACCGCCCTCGCCAACGCTAAATTGCGGTTCTTGTAAGTCTTTAGTAGGGATAGTCACCTCTTCGCCTTGGACGATATCGGTGATGCCGCGTTTGTTCACAGCATCAGTTACTGCACGTTTAATTTGCGCCTTAAATCGTTCTAGAAAGCGTTGGCGATTTACCGTGCTTTTTTTGCTATTTTGTGTGCGTCGATCAATAAATTGGCTCATAATTCGATGGCTTCCTGTTTGAAACAACGGATGGCGCATTATTGCGATTTACGCACTCGCAAATACCATTCACACAATAATCGAACTTGTTTTTTGGTATACCCTTTTTCGACCATTCTTAAAATAAATTCTTCATGTTTTTTCTTATCATCTTCAGAGGATTTGGCATTGAACGAAATAACAGGTAGCAGTTCCTCGGTATTGGTAAACATTTTTTTCTCAATGACGCTGCGCATTTTTTCGTAACTATTCCATTTCGGATTTTTGCCTTGATTATTGGCTCGGGCGCGTAGCACAAAGTTAACCACTTCATTGCGAAAGTCTTTGGGATTTGAAATGCCAGCTGGTTTTTCGATTTTTTCCAAATCAATATTAATGGCATTTCTATCAAGAACTTCACCGGTATCCGGATCTCGATAATCCTGATCTTGAATCCAGAAATCTGCATAAGTGATATAGCGGTCAAAAATATTTTGACCATATTCACTGTAGGATTCTAAATAAGCGGTCTGAATTTCTTTACCAATAAATTCAACATATTTGGGTGACAAATACTCCTTAATAAAATTCATGTAGCGTTCTTGAATTTCACTTGGAAATTGTTCTTGTTCAATTTGACGCTCTAATACATATAATAAGTGAACCGGGTTGGCAGCAATTTCAGCATGATCGAAGTTAAAAACTTTCGATAGGATTTTAAAAGCGAATCGAGTCGACACACCAGTCATCCCTTCATCGACACCGGCAAAGTCTTTATATTCTTGATAGGATTTGGCTTTTGGATCGGTGTCTTTCAAGCTTTCACCATTATAAACGCGCATTTTTGAATAAATACTTGAGTTTTGTGGTTCTTTTAAACGGGTTAAGGTCGAAAACTTTGCCAGCATATTTAAAGTTCCAGGTGCGCATGGCGCCTTATTGAGTGAGCTATGGTCTAAAAGTTTTTGATAAATTTTAATTTCTTCAGATACTCTTAGGCAGTAAGGGACTTTAACAATATTTATCCTATCGATAAATGCCTCATTATTGCGGTTGTTTCTAAAAGTTTGCCATTCAGCCTCATTCGAGTGAGCCAGAATAATGCCTTCAAAGGGAATCGAGGATAAACCTTCAGTGGGATTGTAATTGCCCTCTTGGGTTGCCGTGAGCAAAGGATGTAAAACTTTAATAGGGGCTTTAAACATTTCTACAAACTCAAGAATCCCGCGATGTGCCCGACATAATCCCCCACTAAAACTGTAGGCATCAGTATCATCTTGAGAAAACTCTTCGAGCTTGCGAATATCGACCTTGCCGACTAAAGAAGAAATATCTTGGTTGTTTTCATCCCCTGGTTCTGTTTTTGCAATAGCGATTTGTTTTAAGCGAGAGGGATAAACTTTAATGACTTTAAATTGATTGATGTCTCCCTGATATTCTTCGAGTCGTTTTACTGCCCATGGCGATAGCATATAACGAAGATAGCGTTGGGGAATGTTATATTCTTCTTGCAGTAATGCGCCTTCTTCAACGCGATCAAACAGTGCCAAAGGGGATTCATAAATGGGAGAGCCTTTAAGGGCATAAATGGGCATTTTTTGCATCAAGTCTTTGAATTTTTCAGCCAATGATGACTTGCCGCCCCCAACAGGACCTAAGAGATAAAGCACTTGTTTGCTCTCTTCGAGACCTTGAGCAGCATGTTTTAGAAAACCTACAATTTGTTGTATGGGCTCTTCCATACCAAAGAATTCATTAAAGACCGGGTAGTGGGAAATGACTTTATTGGAGAATATTCTTGATAAAATAGAGTCATGTCGGGTATCTATCATCTCGGGCTCACCAATGGCCATTAAAAGACGCTCAGCAGGATTGGCATAGGCAGAAGGGTCTTGTTTGCAGAGCTCAAGATAGTCTTGCAGCGTCATTTCTTCCTGTTGATTCTCGACATAGCGTTGGCGAAAATGATTAAAGACATTATCGCTACTCATGATGTTCTCCTTTAGAGTCTCTTCAATATATTTTTTCAAGACAGCATTTAATTATTAGTTTAGTATATTCTTAAAATATTTCCTGTGATTAATAATAATGAGCGATAAAAATATTTATTTAAAAAACTATACCCCACCTATTTTTGCAATTTCAGACGTGGAATTGGTGTTTGATATTCGTGGCTTAGATGATGTCATTGTGACCAATGTCATGCGTCTAGAAAGAAAATCTGAAGGCATTTGTGAGTTGGATGGTGAACATTTAAAACTTCTCCATATCAAGTTAGATGGGCGCCATTTATCTCTCAATGAATATCAAGTCGATGACACGCATTTGCGAATTTTAAATGCTCCAGAGCATTTTACATTGGAAATAGTCACACAGTTGAATCCTCAGTTAAATACTGCTTTATCAGGCCTGTATGCCAGTCGCACCATGCTTTGTACGCAATGTGAGGCTCAAGGATTTCGTCGTATCACCTATTATTTAGATAGGCCGGATGTTTTAAGTCGTTTTACCACAAAGCTCATTGCCGATACACAACAATTCCCTTGTTTGTTGTCTAATGGGAACTTGGTGGAAAGTGGGCAGGATGGGCATCGAAAATTTGTCGTCTGGCAAGATCCTTTTTTAAAGCCTTGTTACTTATTTGCTTTGGTGGCTGGCGATTTAGCTCATCTTAGCGATGAGTTTCTAACTTGCTCTAACCGTCGGGTTGGAATTGATATCTTTGTAGAACATGGTGATGCACACTTATGTACTTATGCAATGAATGCCATCAAAAATGCGATGCGTTGGGATGAACAACGTTTTGGTCGCGAATACGATCTGCAACGTTATATGATCGTGGCGGTTAAAGACTTTAATATGGGGGCTATGGAGAATAAAGGGCTCAATATCTTTAATGCCAAATATGTATTGGCAGATGAAAAAACGGCTACAGATGATGATATTTTAGGAATAGAAAGTGTTATTGGTCATGAATATTTTCACAACTGGACAGGAAACCGTGTTACATGTAGGGATTGGTTTCAACTAAGCTTGAAAGAAGGATTGACCATCTATCGCGATCAGTCTTTTTCCGGCGATATGAATCACCCAGTGGTTCAGCGTATTGCGGATGTAGCCAATTTGCGTCGTGTCCAGTTCCCTGAAGATAGGGGCGCCTTGGCCCATCCTGTGCAACCCCAATCTTATCAAGAGATCAATAATTTTTATACAGCGACCATCTACGAGAAAGGTGGGGAAATTGTTCGTATGTATGAAACCATCTTAGGTCGAGATGGTTTTCGACGTGGGATGGATCTCTATTTTGAACGGCATGATGGACAAGCGGTGACGATAGACGATTTTTTGGCGGCCATGACTGATGCGAACCATTATGATTTTAAACACTTTAAACGATGGTATGAACAATCAGGGACGCCGGTGGTTTCGGTCAAAGAGTCATTCGAAAAGGGACATTTGAAGATAGTGTTGTCTCAAGATAGACAAGAGCCTTTTTTAATCCCGATTCGTTTTGCCGTCTATAGTAAGAAAGCTGGAAAACTGGATTTGCCAGAGATGCTCATGCTGGAAAAATTAGAGCAGGTCTTTGATTTTGAAGTTGCTTATGACGATATTGTGGTGAATTATCTACAAGGGTTCTCAGCGCCGATTATTCTCATAAGAACATTACCACTGGAAACCATTCTTTCTTTATTTCAGCTGGAAAAAGATGGTTTTGCTTTATGGGATTTAAAACAAAAAGTGTGGATTGATTATATTCAACAAAGTTATCATGCTGATGCTGTCGTGCCGTTTCCAGCGACGCTGATAGATACTTTAAAAGGATGGTTGCAATATGAGGAGCATCCCGTTGATTTAATGCCTGAGCTATTCAAATTGCCTTCTTATGAAGAATGTTTGCTTGGTTTAGAAAGTGTCGATGCAAAACGTCTTGCAATGGCTAGACTGGCGTTTGAAAAGTATTTGGCCTTGCAACTTCAACCACAATTTGAGCAATGTTATGCGAAGATGTCCTCTCCTGAAACGATAGGGCAACGTGGTTGGCACCACGTATGTCTTCATTATTTGATGTTGGCAGATTCGAAGCATTATTTTCCCCAAGCATGGTTTTTGCTGCAAAGTTCTCCCAATATGTCGGATAGAGCAAGTGCTTTACAAGCAATTTTGGCTGCCGAGCAAAAGGAACCTCAAAAACAAGCATTGGAACAGTTTTATCAAGACTGGCATGGCCATGAGTTGGTCATGGATAAGTGGTTTATGATGCAAGCGAAAGTTTTGAGTTTAAAAGATATTCGACAACTGGTTTCTCATGCCCTGTTCTCTTGGGAGAACCCCAATAAAGTCTATGCTTTAATCGGTGGGTTTACTGCTAATCATGCGGTATTTCATGAGGCGGATGGGAGTGGTTATGCATTTTTGACGGAATGTATTTTGATTTTAGATTCGATTAACCCACAAGTGGCCTCTCGCATGGTCATTCCTCTGACCCGCTTTGCCTGGTTAGATAACAGTAGACAACAGCAGGTGATAGCACAGTTGAAAAAACTATTGAGTCACGCATTGTCTGCCAACGTGTTTGAGATGGTCAGTAAATCTCTTTCAAGCTTAGCTCGAGAAGAACTCTAGAACATCTTCACTCATTTCTAGAGTCGTATCATAACCCATTTCGAAGATCTCTTGAGTAAAGGGCGCTTCGAATAAGAGGAAACTGACCAAATCGCCGGATTGTTGGCTGCCTCCAAATATCGCCATCAGCGCTCGCAAACCACTGGCTAGGTGTAAGTGATGTGTGAGGGCGATTTTTGCAATATCCTCTCGAGGTCTAAGGTGTAATGTTTTGATATCACGCCAGGGCGTATTTTTTTTATTCCAAATGGATATCATGCCCGAGATGTCATTTAATTGATTGACGATCTCAATTTCTCTATCCAGATTATCCTGGAATAAACTGTTTAACATGCTTCCTAAAATTTGAGAAAACCCAATTTGTGGTAATGCTGATTTATCATGAATGCTCATGGCATGACGATTGCTGATAATTAAAATCTTAGTGGCTTTGCTATGGACCAATCCTCTTAAGGGCGAAATTAATCCCATACTGCCATCTCCATAGAATTGATGTTTGATTTGAATGGGTGGGAAAAATAATGGCAGTGCTCCAGAGGCCAAGACATGCTCAAGCTCAATATTTTCGGTTAATGAAATATGCTTATAATGCTGCCAGTGACTAAAGTCAGGATCGTTTTGTTGACAAAATGAATAGTTCAATTGGGTATCATAACAAGTACAAATGATTTCTAGCATCTTAATTTTTTGTTCTTGGATATTTTTATTAATTTTTTTAAAGTTTATTTTTGATTCAAGCAATGCTCGCAAAGGATCGCTATCCAACAGATAGCCAGACTTGCGACGTTCAATAAACAATATACCCATATTCCTTAATAAGGATTTGGTAATGTCCATATTATTGGCATTATACATATTATGACTTTTGATGTTGCACCATAAGTCTTCCAGCTCTTGCACACCTTTTTTGAAGTTGTCTGCATTTTGAGCCAGGATGCACGCATTGCCACTTCCAGCGCTAACACCTGTAATCATATCAAAAGGGATAGTAGGTGTTTTTAAGATGGTATACAGCGCTTTGATGACCCCTGCTTGAAAAGCACCTCTTGCACCACCACCAGCGAGATATAAACCAGTTTTAGACATATGCCTTAGTAATTATTATTGACTATTAATACCAATATAATCTTCATAGCTCCTATTGCAAATAGAAATTAAAGTTTTTTTTATTCTAGCCATTGATCAAGAATTTAGGTAATCTTCTAAAAATTGAAAATTCTTGCCTCTTATGAAAAATCAGCCATCTCTTCCTATATTATTTTTTATCGGTTTTATCGAGTTTTTTGAGCGTTTTGGCTTTTATACCTTGCAAGGTATTTTAGTGGTGTATCTGTTAAAAGAAAAACATTTTACCTCTACAGATGCTTTCCATATTTATGGAGCCTTTTCAGCCCTGCTATATGGTTTTGTGGGTCTTGGTGGCTGGTGTGGCGAGCGCATTTTAGGTGCGAGCACAACTTTGTTGTTAGGGCTATTGGTCATGCTTTTAGGCTATGTGGGGCTTACTTTTGCACCCGCGGAGGCTTTTTTTCCATCTCTGGCGGGGGTGTGTATTGGCAATGCATTATTTAAAGCCAATCCAGCTACTATTCTAGGTAAAATATATCAAGATTATCCAGAAAAGCTGCATTCAGCCTTTACGATATTTTATATGACGGTCAATCTGGGTGCATTGTCGGCGCTCATCATAGGGCCTTTTTTATCGCATCATTTGGGGTATCGGTATGCCTTTTCTGCCAGTACATTGGGCATCTTTATCGCCTGCTGTGTGGTGATGATAAATAAAATAAAACTGAGAGAGGTGAGTCAAGAGCTACATATGATCCAGGGGAAAAAAGGGCATTTTCTTGGGGTAATTGGAGTTATCCTTTTATTATGGGTTTTAACAGTCTTTTTATTATCTTCTTATGTCTATGTGATCTTTGGGCTTAAGTTGGTGATAGCGATGGTGCTGGCCGTTTATCTGTGGGCCGCACAAGGTGAAAGCCCAAGGGTAAGGCGGCGACTGTGGGTGGTATTGGTACTGATGCTCGAAGCAGTGGTCTTTTTTACCTTGTATCATCAAATGCCCACCTCCATCAATTTATATGGTGTGTTGCATGTCTATCCTAAAATATGGGGCATTACTTTTGATCCACAATCCTTTCAGGCATTAAACCCATTTTGGATTATTGTATGGAGTCCTGTTTTAGCGGTTTGGTATCAAAAAAACGCGGTTTCTGCATATCCACTGAGTATTTTCCATAAATTTTCAATTGGAATGCTTTGTTGTGGTGTCAGCTATATCGTATTGTATGTATCTCATTTTTTTGCCGATTCAAGCTTTCATGTGTCTCCGATGTGGTTGGTTGTAAGCTATATTTTTCAAAGTTTGGCCGAACTATTGGTTTCTGCATTGGGTCTGGCAATGGTTGCTGAATTAGTGCCAACAACTTGGATGGGCGGGGTGATGGGGATGTGGTTTTTGACCTCATCAGTGTCGGGCTTTACCGGAGCTAAGGTCGCAAGTTTGATAGAGGTTCCGCAAGCAATGCAAGCATCCCTTCACTCTTTAGATGCATTTGCAACCGTTTTTGCTGAGATAGCCTTGGTGATTATAGCCATTTCTTTGCTGATGTTTCTTTCGATAAAGTATATGCAAAAAATGATTTCATTGAATGATTAGCTATCCCTAATTTAAATAGACTTGTTAAAAGATCTGCATATTGAGTAGGAAGTTTCTACCAACTGCTAGAACATAGAGGTCGTTCTTTAGTGAAGATTATCCTCTGGCCATCGCTTCCCTAGAGGAAAATAAAGTAGGAAGAATTTTATTCTGTTAGACCATATTGTTTTGTGGTTCTACCTAGTCTATGTGTTTGTTTGGTCTTTGAAATTGACAGAGTTGTCATGTTAATTTATCGCCTGATATCAATAGGGCCAATCATGTCTGGTATTGTAAAAAACCAATTGTAAAGGTGATACATATTTGTATTGATATGTTTATCCATTTGCTTTTATGCTAAATTATTGATATTAAGTTAAAAACTCGAGGAGTTAGCATGAGCATATTTTTAGTGGTAATGCGGGATTTAGTAGTAAAAAGCTTAGAAGCCATCAAAGTTAGAATTGAAGGAGATGATCATTCCTTAAAAAGCGTATTTAGAAATAAAGAAATTTCAGAGTTTAAAAAAACACTTGCCTCCGACACTATTAAATTTACACAAGAATTAGCAGAGGGTCTTTCTGATGAAAGGCTTAGGGAGAAAGTGGTTTCTCGTTTGCTTGAAATACAAAAAAATGCTCACCTATACTGCCAGGAACGAGGCCTTTCTTTGGGTCAATTTGGCTTGGAAATCAATCAATTAATTCTAATGGTTCAAACACTTTATTCTAAATTACATGATTTTAATATGTTGGATATGCCAATCACTCCAAACCCGTTTGTGCAACTTTGTCATTATTCTGCCCAATACTTAAGTCATAGAGTCTATCATTCCAATACAATGTCTCTGAACGTTGAATTGAGTAAAGATAAAGAGAAATTGTTAAAACTTAATATCGATAACTGTAAATTTGAACTCGATGGCTTGGATAGGTCTAATCAAAATTATAAACAACATTATCAAGTTAGGATTCTTCAAGCCATCGATAAGATTAGAGCTGATAATGAACAAGCTTGTCAAAAATATCGTTCAAATATAGGAATTCCCTTAGTAAATTTAATGTTTTTTCAGGCGATCTCTGCAAGTTTTTCTCTAGGACCGCAACTAGGTTACATAGATATTTTTATGCAAAGGGCAAAAGAATCCATAGAAAAACAAGTTCTAGAGTTTGAGCCCTTTGTGCAAGCAGCAGAAGCTTATGCTCAATATGATAAACAAGAAGCACTTGTTGCGAGACCTCAGTGATTATTTGTGCCGAACAACTTCAGCTAAGTTATTTTCCTAAATTTTTAGGTAAAGCTAAGGCTGATGAATTTCATCTTAAATTAACTGAAAATTTGGACTGGCAGATTGAATATTACCGAATGTTTGGAAAAATTCTACCTTCACCGCGTCTGATAGCATGGCATGGGAATAAGGGCTTAAATTATCGTTATAGTGGTATTAATCATCCTCCCATTCCTTGGACTAAAGAGTTACTTGTTATTAAGACTATTATCGAAACAAATATTAATCATTCATTTAATTCGGTTTTGGCTAATTTTTATCGCGATGGACAAGACAGTATGGGATGGCATGCTGATGACGAGCCCGAATTGGGAATAAATCCAGTGATTGCTTCTTTATCCCTGGGAGAAAGCCGAAGATTATGTTTTAGAAATAAATCATCCCCTAGACAATCTTTCAACATATCCTTAGAACATGGTAGCCTTCTTGTTATGAGTGGGCAAACCCAACATTTTTGGCAGCATGCCATACCTAAAACCAAAATCAATTGCCAGTCTCGAATTAATTTAACATTTAGATTAATTATTTGATTGTAATCATGGGTTTGACATCTTGATTCATTGGAATCTAGCTATGTGTAATAAAAAAAGATGGTTTGTTTTCTGGTATTTTAAAGGGGGTGCATGGGGGCAGCAATTATGGTTTTTATGCAGTTCTGAATCCCATAAGTTACCAAAAAAGGCCCTCATGCAAGTAGCATATAATAATCAATAAGAATTTTCAGCTTGTCGCGAACAATTAGAAAATATTACAATGGAATTGTTGTCGCCAGAACGTGCCGCACAGGAGCATGATTGATGCGGCAATTGAACATTAAATCCGAAACGCCTTACTCAGATAATATGCTTCACTTCCTGACATGAAAAACAAGCCAACTCGGAAACCTACTGCAAAATGGATGTTCTTTAGAATAGTGAGTTCGTAATAGACACGCTTTTTTGCTGATAATCGTTAGCGTTGAGCCCCCTAATCGTGTGATTTTAGGTCTGATACATCGTAAATAGTAATTGGAAATTGAACTCCTTTAATTTTGACTCGCAGATGTCCATTAATCTCAATGTCCTTTGCAATTTCCTTATAAGTGTATTCAGATATTAATATCTGTCCACTGAGACTGAGGTCTTGAATTCGTGAGGATAAATTAACTGACAATCCAATCGCACTATATTGCATTCGTTTTTTGGAGCCAACATTGCCCACAATGGCAACTCCTGTATTAATCCCTATCCCCATCTCTAAAAGCGGCAAATTTTTCTTTTTATTGGATTGATTCAGTTTTTTTAGAACCTTTTGCATTTCCAAAGCACACGCTATTGCGTGAAGAGAGTCATTTCCTGACGAAAATGGTGCACCAAAAATAGCCATAATGGCATCACCAATATAAGCATCAACAACTCCTTTATATTTTCCTATTACCGGAACCATTTTACTGAAATAGTTATTTAAAAGAGAAACCAGCGTTTCACCAGGAATTGATTCAGATAAGGAAGTAAAGTTTCTTAAATCGCAAAACATGATTGTTATTTTCTGTTCATATCCACCTAATTTTTGATGACCGTGAGACTCAAGAATGGTATTAATTACACCATCAGACATATAAAAGCTAAACACCTTGCGGATTAACTTATTTCGTACTTCAAGTTGGTTTTTTGTTTTTTTTAATAGGATGTTCATCTTGCGCAGACATAACTGGTCTTTGGCTATAAGCGCTAAATTTAATAAAAGCTCCTGTTGTTTTGAATCCAACTTTTTAGGTGAGGTATCAGCTATACAAAATGTACCGACATTATAGCCTTGTGGGTCCGTCAAAGGGACGCCTGCATAAAATCGAATATGAGGCGCTTCTTGTACCAAAGGACTATTAGCAAATCGTTCATCGAGTAATGTATCATTAATGATTAATGGTTTATGTTCTTTTATGGTTTCAGTACAAAAGCTCAAATTTCTTGGTGTTTGTTTCTCTTTTATACCGTGTCGTGCTTTAAACCACTGTCTTTTTTCATCAAGAAAAGCAACATAGCAAATTGGGACATGAAGTAAATCAAGTGCAAGATGCACCAATCGCCCATAACTTTCCTCTGGAGCTGTATCCATAATCTTTAATGATGACAGTGCTTCAAGGCGTTTATACTCAAACTCCTGAGTCGTTTCTATTTCTTTCAATTTTGATGCCATAGTAACTCTCTAAATTTAGTATCTAAAATTATATAAAATGAGATGCCCCCGACCCAATCCATCAAATGGCGTCAATTTTGCGCCATAATTAAATAGAGGAGGACTTTATAAAGATTACACGATTATCAATTGATTTGGCAAAGTTTGTTTTTTAATTATACGTCTCACCAATGAGTTTGGGGAAAATATCCAAAAATGTACTTGAAATTTTTTTTAACGGGAGCATGCTATGAGGCAATGAACACGTGATTCTTACAGCAGCACGATGAACTCAGATGAGCTCATCGTGCTGCTAAAAATAAAAAAAGATGCTGCTAAAATTAAAGTAGTATTTTTTGCAAAAACTCCCCCCAAGAAATAGCTGAAGTATTGATGCTTGATAGTGATTAAGAAATTATTACTCTTATTTGGTGGAAGTTTGATATGCCTGGAGGGTCCATTAAGGTGCAGATTAATAAACACAAACGTATTTGAAACAGTCGAAGCTATCGTTAAGTATGTTAAATATATTTATAACGATCAGGCAAGGCGAATGCCGAACTGCAAGAGGCCTATTTGAAGAGGCTAGAAGAGATATTAAAAGATAAGGGCGAACATGTAATATTATGAGAAATTTACTGACTTGAATGTTGAGGTTATTTTTAAATATGGGTATCAAGAGTGCGTGTTTGCAAATCATCAAGCTTGCTATATGAGCCACCATTTTCAGGTTTTATTTTTTCCTCAGTAATTCTCAGGACTTTTATACGATCGCGTATGCGCCCATCGTCGTAACGATTACTTAGCTTTAAATCCCTTTTTTGTTCGTCAGTGAACGACTGAAATTTCATGGACGTATTTGTAATTTATTTCAGAAAAATTTTCCACTATTTTCAATGGCTATGGGTACATACTGATCAGTCATCGCCCTAACGGGGGGGGTATGGACAAGCCATCGACAACACTGACGCGTTGCCCGCATAACCACAGTAAAAACACGGGCACCTTAATTATGATGCAATGAATCAAGCGATTGGAGCCTTATTTAATTATTTTGGGCTACCTATTTCAGTGATACAACGGGGTTGAGAAAATGTTTTCTTACAATGTGTTTGTTATATTGATCGACTTGATTTATAATTAGACATTTGCGAGTTGGCTATGAATACACTATGGGAACCATTAGAGCAGGACTCATTGTGGGCAAAGTACTTAGCTCAGGACTCCGTAAGTATTGACCAACCTTATGAAAGATTTTGTAAATTTTTTATTACGAACTCAGAAGTATCTGGTTATGAGACTGAACTGTCTCTAATGAGATCGTATAATCAAGCGATCACACCGATAAACAATAACTCTTGGAAGTTGTATTATTTTGTGTGTATTTCTGGCGCTATTTACGCACTTTGCTCCGGTTTTGATGGTATGTTTTCAGTGCTCTCGGTTATTTTTCCACAACTGTATCTGGGATTGCTCGTTGGTTTTTGTGTATTATCAGCATTGTGTGCTTTAGGTATTTTTATTGCCAGAGATAAACCCTCAGTGATGGATGCCTTGGAATTGCCATCTAAGGAAAGTTGTAGTGTGGTGGATGAATATATTTTTAGTCTACAACGGTATATACACCAGCAATCTGAACGCTTACTCGATTCTGAAAAACCCTTCAATCCAAAGGGTTTAAAAATATCCGCTACTCATTTAGGTTACATTTTAGCAAATAAAAAAGAGATCAATAGTCAAATCCAACAAACTTGGAACGTTTGGCTTCAATCGAGTTTAGTGGTTTTTATTGGTGGTTTACTCTATTTTAGTGATGGATTTTTTATAGGTCAAAATGTCGCATGTCTTTTTATTAGTTCTTCTCTCATGCTAAACGTATGTATTTCTGCTGCAATAGGTGTATGTGCTTTGGCTGCATATTGGTTTGTAGAGCGAAAATCTTTGCAAGACTATCTGAATGATGAGTTGTTTACAGATCAAAAATTAACGGTTACTAAGCAAAATGAAAATTTTCATGATTATCGAATTATTGCCAGAGAAAATATAAGATTTTCTCCGGCCTGAGCGGGGTTTATTTTTGATGTTTTTGAATAGCTGCAACTGCAGGAAGGGTTTCACCTTCCAAATAAGCTAGAAATGCACCACCACCGGTGGAAATATAAGACAATTCATCTTTTAAATCATATTGATCAATGGCCGCCAAGGTATCTCCTCCTCCAGCAACGCTAAAAGCATCGCTATTGGCAATGGAAAATCCCAAAGCTCTAGTGCCATAGGCAAATTGAGGAAACTCAAAGACACCTACTGGGCCATTCCAAATAATGGTTTTCGCATCCTGAATTTTTTCAATATAGCGATGAATGGTTTCTGGGCCGATATCCATGATCAAATCATCATCAGCGATATTCGATAAATGTTTATTAAAGGCCGGACAGCTATCTCCGAAATATTTACCGACGACGACATCTGAAGGGAGTGGAATTTCGCATGAATGGATTTTGGCAAATTCCAGCAAGGAACGAGCTTCATCAAGGAGTTGCATTTCACATAATGATTTTCCGATTTCAAAATTTTGCGCTTTGAGGAAAGTATTGGCGATTCCACCACCCACAATCAACACATCGACTTGTGTGACTAATTTTCGCAATAAAGTGAGCTTGGATAAGACTTTAGCACCACCAACAATGGCAACCACAGGGTGTTGAGGGGCTCTCATCACATTTTCCAAAGCATTCAGTTCTTTCATGAGCAAGGGGCCGGCCACGGCAGTCGGAGAATACTGAGCAATGCCACAGGTCGATGCGTGAGATCGATGGGCGGTACCAAATGCATCCATCACGAAAATATCGCCTAGGCTTGCTAACCGCCGAGAGAGCTCTGGATCATTGTCTTTTTCACCGACATTAAATCGAACATTTTCTGCAATCACCAGTTCTTGGGGTTTTAAATCAACGCCTGAAAGGTAGTTGGGTTCAAATCGAACTTTATAGGGGAGATTTTTTGCTAAATATTCAGCCACTGGTCGCATGGAGTATTTAGCGTCGTATATGCCTTCATGGGGGCGCCCTAAGTGAGAGAGCACGATAACTGCAGCATTGGCCTCCAGGGCAGATACCAAAGTCGGTATTGCAGCTTCTAAGCGCTGCTCACTGGTAATCATGCCATCTTTGATAGGCACATTTAAATCTTCACGAATAATGACACGTTTGTGATGAAGATCAATATCTTGCATTTTGGGACAATCCATTTTATTTCCTCAACAATTATACATATGTTGTGCAGTATCCAACATACGGTTGGAGAAGCCCCATTCATTGTCATACCACGCGACCACTTTGACCAGACGATTGATGACTTTGGTTTGTTTTAAGTCAACAATTGCAGATGCAGTATGGTGATTAAAGTCGCATGAGACTAATGGAACATCATTGACACAGAGAATATGGCCATCAGCAGCCTGGGTGAAAATATGATTGATTTCTTCAACGGAGGTGTCTCGACTTGCGGTAAATGTGAGATCGACGGCAGAAACATTCATGACAGGAACTCGCAAAGCAAATCCATCCAGTTTCCCTGCCAGTTCTGGAATCACTAAACCAATCGCGGTGGCTGCACCGGTTTTGGTTGGAATGATAGAGTGGGCTGCTGCTCTAGCGCGATAAAAATCTCTATGATTGCCATCTAGAAGCAATTGATCCTTGGTATATGCATGAATGGTATTGACCAGGCCATTTTCAATGCCAACTGTCGACATTAGAGGTTTAATCATAGGTGCTAGGCAGTTGGTAGTGCATGATGCATTAGAGACCACGACATCATTGGCACGCAATATTGAATGGTTGACGCCATAGACAATGGTTGCATCTGGATCAGGACTGGGGGCAGAAATCAGAATTTTTTTGGCGCCTGCATGAACATGGCGCATTGCTTCTTTCTTTTGAGTAAAATGACCAGAACATTCTAATAAAATGTCAATATCATAGTCGTTCCAGGATAAATGCTCTGGAATGCGTTCACTTTTCACATCAATGCGTTGATCATTGATGATAAGGATGTTGTGGTCAATATCGACCTTCCCTTTGAAGCGTCCATGGGTCGAATCATATTGGGTAAAATGGGCTGTAGATTTAATTCCGGCAGTATCATTGATAACGACGACCTGAAAGTCATTGTGGCGTTCATACTCGAAAATAGAACGAAGGACACAGCGCCCAATTCGGCCATAACCGTTAATTGCAACTCGAATTGTCATTTAAATTCTCCTGTACCTCAATACATGATTGGTTGAAGGGCATATGCCCGTGTTGGTTTAATAATTGTCGACAAGTATTTAAAGTGCTTTGCATGTCCATGCCCACGGCCAGTTTAATTTGGGCTTCTGGAGCTGACATGCCAAATTCAGATAAACCGATGATAGCACCATCTAGTCCTACAAATTGATACCAATAAGCTTTACTTGCCGCTTCGATAGCCACTCGACAACGATTTTGATCAGGTAAAACGGTTTGTTGATATTCCTGGGCTTGTTTTAAAAAGACTTCTGGACAGGGCATGGACACAACGCGTACTTTAATGTCCGACTCTTGTAATCGTTTTGCTGCTTCAAGCGCTAAGCCAACTTCAGAACCTGTAGCCATCAGAATGATATCAGGAACACTGTGCGTTTCATAAAGAATATAAGCGCCTTTTTGGATGTGTTGAAGTTGTTCACTACTGTGGGTGATGGCCGTTAAATTTTGTCTTGATAAAATCAAGCATGAGCTTCCTTGATACTCCACCGCTTGAGTCCAGGCCACAGCCGTTTCTACTGGGGAAGCGGGGCGCCAGACGTTTAAATGTGGCGTGTAACGTAGCATCGCCAAATGTTCAATCGGTTGGTGCGTAGGACCGTCTTCCCCTAAACCAATAGAGTCATGCGTCAGTACAAATATATTTTTTAGTGACATCATAGCGCTCATGCGAATGGCACTTCGTGCATAGTCTGAAAATACTAAAAAGGTTCCACCATAAGGAATAAAGCCTTGATGTGCACTTAAACCATTCATGATAGCCATCATGCCGAATTCTCTCACCCCATAATGAATATAGTTGTAATCCGTTTGAGATGCTTTGGTTTTGGTATTGTTCGAGGGTGTTAAATCTGCAGATCCGCCTATGAGTTCAGTGAGGTTTGGGATTAAATATTCTAAACAATATTGAGAGGCTTGACGTGTCGCAATCGGCTGTTTTATTTGGCCTGCTAAATTATAGAGATTGTTTTTGATATGAGACCATTCTGCTGGTAGATCGGCATTTATTCGGCGCATAAAGTCGTAATAAAGAGCAGGCTGGCTTTTCAAATAGAGAAGACTGGTTTTTATCCATTCATTTTCTGCTTGAGGTCCTTTTTGGCGGTCAATAGCATGATAAAGAGTATCTGGAATTTGGAATGCCGGGGTGTCCCAATGTAATTGGTGTTTAATCTGAGCAATATCTTCAGCATCGAGCGGAGAGCCATGGACAATCGCATTGCCAGCATGTTTTGAGCCAAGACCTATGATGGTGTTACATACAATCAAAGACGGTTTAGACTGTTTCTGACACGTTTCAATAGCCTTATAAATGGCATCGTGGTCATGGCCATCGATTTCAATAACATGCCACTGATAACCATGAAATCGTTGAATGGTTTCAGACTTGATGTGCTTTGGGGCCGGACCATCAATAGTAATTCCATTACAGTCGTAGAAAGCAATGAGTTTGTTTAATTGGTGTTCACCAGCAAAAGAACAAGACTCATGTGAAAGACCTTCCATTAAACAGCCATCCCCCAAAAATACATAGGTATAATGATCGACTAGTTTTGGCAATTCGCTTTGATTAAAGGTATTCGCGATAAGCTTTTCTGCCATAGCCATTCCTATGCCGTTGGCAAGACCTTGGGACAAGGGGCCTGTGGTGACTTCAATGCCAGGGGTATGACCTCGTTCTGGGTGGCCAGGTGTTTTGGAGTGTAATTGACGAAATTGTTGAAGATCTTTTAAGCTGAGCGAATAGCCAAATAAATGCAAAAGTGCGTAATGCAACATGGAGCCATGACCATTTGATAAAATAAATCGGTCACGATTAAACCAGTGGGGATTTGCAGGATTGAATTTTAAAAAATGACACCAGAGCACGGCCGCAATATCGGCCATTCCTAGAGGCATGCCGGGGTGCCCAGAATGTGCTTTGGCTACCCCGTCAATACTTAAAACTCTTATGGCCGTTGCGATTTGATGTGAAAACATATCAATGATATTCATGGTTATTAAAAAGCCTATTTTGAACTGAAAATGTGATTGCAGCAAGATATTCTAAATGATGATGGCTTAGAGTATGAAAATTTTAATTTTGTTTTATGAAAAAAAGCAAGCATGCTTGTTTTTAAAATGGTAAAGTGGTGTTTTTTAGAGTCATTTGAGATTTTTTTTGTGATTTTTTGGTCTTTTTGTCAATGAAAACAACTAATTATGCATCATGAATAGCGGATATGAAACACACCCTACTAAGAAAATCAAGCAGGTAGTGGATCAATTATCCGTTCAATCCCATTATGGATTAGCTTCGTCTCCAGCACTCCGAACTCCAAACAATGGTTCTACTTTATCGACTGTGTCTGAGCTTCCTCCTGATGCAGATACTATTTCTTCTCTTATATCTCAGATATTAGTGGATGAAGATATTCTTGTTCATCATGCTTATTACTATGAAGATTACAAAAGCCTAATCATTTTATTGGAGCATTTAGGGAAGCGCCCGTCCCAATCTTTCCGTAAAGTATTGCTGACCACCGCTATTTTACATGCGCTACTAGAGAAAATTTATTTAGATTATTTACAGGTGAATCATGATGTTGTTGTCGATAAACTTTTAAAAAACGGTGAATATCTCCAGAAGTTGTTAGATAATAATTTTGACGATAGCATCTTGAGAGCAGTCAGGTCCTTCGGTCAAATGCGTGGCAGGGAAGGAACAAAGAATCTTGATATTGTTCGTCATCCCTTTTATTTTCTAAAAGAAATTGACACGCGTATTGATGAGACCAACTTTAAACGATTATTAATTCTTCGTTTACGACGGTTCTATTTAAGTATTATCGATTGTTGTCACTCTTTGCGAAGTTCATGGTTTTTTTTATGCGTGGAGCCTATTGTAAGGCTGATGATCAATTGGGGCAATATCCTTTACTTTATGCCTCGAGTGCTCAGTAATGTTGGCAACTTTTGTTATCATTCTTTTTTGCTAGGTTCTAATAGTCAGCTGGAAAAAGAGTTGACTGTTTGGACACGGATGAAAATCCAGTTTGCCCGTCGCTGGGAAGGGATGTTTCGAGATGTGCTCTGGCTATTAAATAGTATTTTGTCTGTCTTTGTATTAACAGGCTCTTATGTTATTTGGGGAGTTTATTTAAATGCCCTTTTTCAATGTGTTGAGATGTTGCTAAATTTTGTCTTGCTTATGAATTTTACCAGGCACATCAAGAACATGGAAGAGGTCGGATGCTCTTTGGTTACTGATGAAGAATGGACGAACATCAAACTTGAATTGAACCACCGTTGGGATATCGATAAAGAAATTATGTGCATTCGATTGTGGAATTCCATTATTATTGCTATCTGTAACATTTGTATTTTCCCCGCTTTGGCGGCAGTATCTCCATTGATTCCTTTATTGGCTACTATAATAAGTCTTTATATGTCGTATTGGCAAAATATGGAATTAACCAAAGCGAGGATAATGCGTAGAGATTTATCTGAGCCTTTTGCAGATGCTTCGCAAGCGTTGCCAAACACCTCCAAGCCTTCTGCAGGAATGTCACGATCTGAATCGATTACCTATTTGAGTTGATACATCTCTAATGTTAATCTTGGCGTATAGATGAGACTTTGATAAGCTAGATCTATTATTTTCTCACTAGAGACTGACAGTGAAATTGCCTTCTTTCCAAAACCTAGCTCCACAAAATATCCCACAACAATTACAGGTCCTTCTCGATGATTGTCGTCAGCAAATGTTAGCTGGATTAGAGACATCTCAGGATGCGTCAAGTTTGTTAAATTTATTAAATGAGCAAGGGAACCGCATTGAACGTTTCTGGAGCCCATGTGGACATTTAAACGCAGTATTAGGTAGTGATTCTTGGCGACAGTGTTATGGGGAATGTTTGCCTTTATTGACAGCTTACGACACATTTACCCATCAGAATGAGCAGCTTTATCAAGCTTTATATGATGCCGATATCACACCGTTGAGCAGTTCTCAACAAAAAATGCGTGAGGATTTTTTGTTGAGCTGTCGCTTGTCAGGGATCGGACTACCCACCGAAAAACGACAAAGCGTTGAACATATTTTTGAGCGTTTAGAATATTTATCACAACAATTTGATAATCATATCATCGATTCACAAAAGACCTTTAAATATCTCACAAAAGATCTTCAAGTATTGCAGGGACTACCAGACTACTTAATCGAAAATGCAAAAAATAGGGCAGAAGTGTCAGGTCAGACTGGTTACTTATTCAATTTAGATCAACCGAGTTATATTGCCATTGTTACCTATGCCCATGATGCTAATTTGCGTAAGATTTTTTTCAAGGCCTATCAAACTAGAGCCTCTGAAAATAGTGGTTACGATCATGGACAATTTGATAATACCCCTTTGATTCAAGAGATATTGCAATTAAGAGAAGAGCTTGCGCATCTAGTGGGTTTACAGCATTATGCTGATTACTCACTCAGTTCAAAAATGGCAAAATCAACCACTCGCGTTCATGCATTTTTAGATCATTTGCTGGAAGCTGTCATTCCAGTTGCAAAAAAAGATTATGCTGTCGTTAAGGCTTATGCTAAAAAATTAGGGCATGATAACGAACTTCAGCCTTGGGATATTTCTTATTTTATGCAGTTAAGACAAAAAGAATTATTCTCGATTGATCAAGAGGCACTGAGAATCTATTTTCCTTTAAAGCATGTGATGCATGCCATTAATCAATTATTAACAAGTCTATATCAGGTTCATCTTGCTCCTTTAAGTGATGTTGATGTTTGGCATCCAGATGCCCAGTGTTATCTGTTAAAACAGGGAGATAAAGAGATTGGGGCGTTGTATTGTGATTGGTTTACCCGTGAGGGCAAAAGAGGAGGGGCTTGGATGGATACCTTGCAAACCCATACCAAAAAACAATTACCTATTGCAACACTCACCTGTAATTTTGCTGTACCTGCGCCTGGCCAGGATGCTGGATTAACCCATGATGAATTAACAACGCTGTTGCATGAGCTTGGACATTGTTTGCATCATTTATTGAGTGAGGTCGATGAGTTTGCGGTTTCAGGCGTACATGGCGTAGAGTGGGATGCCGTAGAACTTCCAAGTCAATGGATGGAAAACTGGGGATGGCAAGCGGATTGGGTTAAGATTTTTAGTCAGCATATGAAAACAGGTGAGTCACTTCCTGATGCACATTTTACACAGCTATTGGCAGCCAAGAATGATTTGGTGGGTTTGTTTTTATTAAGGCAATTGATTTTTGCAAGTTATGATTTCAATATCCACAGTGATAAGGCACCGAAAGAGGCACAAAGTGTGAATAATCAATATATCGAGCTATTAACAAAATATTCGGTGACACCTATTGATCTTGAACAACGATTTCCCCAGGCTTTTTCCCATATCTTCTCAGGAGGTTATGCGGCTGGATATTATAGTTATTTATGGGCCGATGTCCTCTCTTGCGATGTGTTTGCTTGGTTTGAGAAAAATATGCAACAGATTGGTGACTGTGGTCAGGCTTTTAGAACAAAGCTGTTGTCCAAGGGTGGTGCGGTTCCGGCATTGGATGCGTTTATCAATCTTCTGGGACGTGAGCCTGATCAACAGGCTCTATTGCGTTCTTATGGACTGGAGGAATGAGTATTTATCATATTGATGTTGAATCCATACAGGGGACTCAGCAAAATTTATCAATGTGTAAAGATCAGGTGATGTTGATCGTAAATGTGGCAAGTCGCTGCGGATTTACCTCTCAATATGCCAAACTGGAAACGCTCTATCGGCAATATCGTCAGCAAGGATTGGTTGTATTGGGATTTCCGTGTAACGATTTTGCCGGTCAGGAACCTTTAGACAGCCCTAGTATTGAAAAGTTTGCAAAAAGTTGTTTTGCAGTTACCTTCCCTATGTTTGCAAAGCTGCATGTCAAAGGAGAGCATCAAGCCCCTATTTATTGCTATTTGACTAAACATTTAAGAAAAAAAGTGATTTTGAAAACAGTGCCATGGAATTTCACCAAGTTTTTGGTTGATCGCCATGGTGAAGTATTGCATAGATTTTTGCCGATAACCCCTTGGTGGTATCTTGAAAGAAAGGTTCGACGTGCTTTATTAACATAAGGATGGTATAATTAAATTGAGGGGGCGACCTGGTTTCGACGTGGGTTGCAAAACCGGAGGTGCATGCAGAGCCTGAGTACGCTCTTAAATCAAACTCAATTAAACATAAATGCAAATGATGCATACTTTGCTGAGGAAGCTATCGCTGCATAAGCGGTAGTTCCCGAAGCGCCGTGAGTGGCTTTAAACCCGCTCCCCGTTGCCCAAGTCTCGCTTATTGGGCTTGACGCAACGGTCATACTAGATAAGCTAGTGTCTTGTGATGTCTGGACAGAAGATGCGAAACCCAACAGACTCGCTTAACTTGGCTTTGTGAATTGGGCCAACTAAGTCAAAACCAACCAATTCATCTAAGCATGTAGATCCAATGGCAGAGGACTTGCGGACGCGGGTTCGATTCCCGCCGCCTCCACCAATTTACCATCCAAGAACGTTCAAGATATTCTACGAACCCAGTAAAATCAACAATTTAACTGACATTCACTAGGCCAGCAAGGTCTAATGAAGTCATTGACATCCAACAAATATAGGGGCAACATTGGGGGCAAGTTTTAAAGTTGTAAATGAGTTGCCCCAAAATGTCTTTAAGTACCCCTAAGCTTCGTAATATCAAACCCTCCGATAAAATCCAACGCTTATATGATGAAAAAGGCTTATACCTTGAAGTCACTCCCAAAGGAAAAACTTGGTGGCGATTTAAATATCGATTTAATGACAAAGAAAAGCGTATTTCCTTGGGGGTTTATCCGGATGTAGGACTTGCTCTTGCAAGAGACAGACGTGATGAGGCCAGAAAGCTGATTGCGAATGGTATTGACCCCAGCGAACACCGAAAGGTAATGAAAAAAGTTGAACTTGAAAGAACATCAAATAGCTTTGAGGTGGTTGCAAGAGAATGGTTTGTAAAACATTCCCAGAATTGGGTGGAAAATCATGCCAATAGAATTATTCAAAGGTTAGAGCGAGATATTTTTCCATGGATTGGAAACTTACCTGTTTCAGATGTAACCCCTCCAGTTTTATTGTCAGTTATTCGACGAATTGAGGATAGAGGTGCTCTTGAGACTGCCCACAGAGCCATGAGTAATTGTGGCCAGATTTTTCGTTATGCAATCGCAACAGGAAGAGCCGAACGAGATTCATCCCAGGATTTAAAAGGCGCATTGCCTCCAGTGAAAGTAAAACATTTTGCAGCCCAAACAGACCCTAAACTTTTCGGAGCACTTTTGCGGTCTTTTGATGAATATGAAGGTTCTTTTATTGTCCGCTGCGCCCTGCGTTTGGCTCCATTAGTCTTTGTTCGCCCTGGTGAGCTACGTCACGCCAAGTGGAGCGATATTGATTTTGAAAACGCTCAATGGAGCTTTATCGTTACCAAAACAGACACCCCTCACATAGTTCCTTTAGCTACGCAGTCAATTGAAATCTTAAAACAATTGCAGCCTCTTACTGCAGGTTGTTCGTATGTATTTCCATCAGCAAGAAGCAATGAACGCCCTATGAGTGATAACGCCATATTGGGGGCATTAAGACGTTTAGGCATTAGTAAGGAAGAGGCGACAGGCCATGGTTTTAGGGCAACAGCTCGAACCTTGCTTGATGAAGTTTTGAATGTTCGTCCAGATATTATTGAGCACCAACTTGCACATGCAGTTCGTGACCCTAATGGAAGAGCATACAACAGAACAGCCCATTTAAGCGAGCGTCGAAAAATGATGCAGGACTGGGCGGATTATTTGGATGTAATTAAGAAATAATTAAGAGAGGAAAAAATGGATGTAAAAAATATGCAGCGACTAACAACCAAAGAGGCAAGCGTTTTATTAAATGATACTTCAACTTATGACCTAGAAGTTTATTTCTTTGAGATAAACTCGGGGTCGCCAAATTTATTATCGATTGGTGATTTAGAAAAGATAAGAAGAGCATTTCCACAAAAAGCACACATTAATTTACAAAGCCCTTCTTCAGGTACTATTCGTCCATATAACTTAGTGGGAGCTCAAGACCTTGTGATTCGTAAAACTGATTATGAGGAGTTTCTTGAAAAGATCTTTTTAAACAACGAAAAACTTAAAGAATCTGAGCGTAAGAGTGTATATAAAATGATTTTGGGTATGGCTATCAAAAAATATGGGTATGATCCAAAAGCTGAACGCAACTTAGCAACTGGCACAAGTCGAGGAAGTATCCGAGCAGATCTTGATACCGTCGGGCTAAGTATGGATGATGATACTATACGTTTTTATATTAAAAATGCGTATGAGATGCTAGAAGGGGAAATCCTACTAACCGAAAAAAAATAATCGGTTAACTTATAACCGAATTCGGCCACACCATCTAAAACTTCAATAAAAATTGTCATGTTTAATAAAAACTAAAGAGGTACAAACATGACAATACCAATATTAAGATTACCCGCTGTAAGAACAACCAGCGGCTTACCGAAAAGCACTCTGTATTTGAGGATATCCCAAGGACTTTGGACAAAACCAATAAGTCTGGGTGCAAGAACGGTAGGTTGGCCTGAAAATGAAATCTACGCATTAAATGCCGCAAGAATTTCAGGTAAAACTGATGAAGAAATACGAACACTAGTAATGAAATTAGAGGCCGCACGTAAAGCTTATGGGGAGGCTTCATTATGAAAAACAAAATGAGCCGTTCTAGAACACTTTTCAATCGTAATTTATTGCCTTCTCCAGGTGAGTACTATCAAGACCAGGGATTAAAATTAACTGGTGGAGGAGAATGGAAATCTGCGCTATGTCCTTTTCATCCAGATAAAACTCCAAGTTTACGTTTACGACTTGATTCAGGTTGTTTTAGATGTATGGCTTGCGGCACTCATGGCGGAGATGTTTTAGCATTTCACATGAAGCTAAATAATCTTGATTTTATTTCTGCCGCAAAAGCACTAGGAGCATGGAGGGGGTGTTATGAAAATTAATAAAGAATTGTCTCAAGAGCAAATAAATAAATTTACAAAGTCGATGATTTCCAACGGATTTAAACAAGAGGCTGTTCATGAATATCGAGATTTAGGTGGCAATCTTATTTATTGGCGAATTCGTTTAAAAAACCTAGAAACAAAAAAAAAGGTAATTCTTCCTGTAATGTGGGATGAAAAAAATGGCTATCAATTACAAGAACCAAAATTTAATAAGAAGCCTTTGTATAATTTGCATAAATTGGCGAAATCTGCTCTCGATGAAGTTGTATGGGTAGTAGAGGGTGAGTGGTGCGCAGATTTTTTAATCAATCTAGGGGAATTAGCGTTAACAAGTGGTAGCGCAGATTCAGCGATTAAAGCTGATTGGAAGCCTCTCTCAGGCAGAAAGGTTGTGATTTGGCCAGATCATGATGAGTCTGGAAAACGATATGCTGATGCTGTTTATAAAGAACTATACCAGCTAGGTTGTGAATTATGGCAGGTGGATACGGACGGGCTAAAGTTACCTGATAAGGGGGATGCAATAGATTGGCGTCAGCTGCATCCAGAGGCATCAATTAACGATATTAGTGAATCATTCTTAATAGATCTGTCTAAAAAGATTGAATCAAATAATACTGAAAAAGACTCAGAAAAGCGAGAGAATCAGGCGTCCTTGATTGTAAATTTTGTTATGGAAAACTCAGAATTATTCCATGATGAAAATTCGATAGTTTACGCTCAAGATAATTTAACTAAAGAAACCAGAAAGCTTGAAAGTCGAGTATTTAAGGATTGGGTTGTATCAAGCTTTTATAATATGACGGGCATATCACCTCGCGAACAATCAATTAAAGAAGCATTAAACACATTATCAGGCATTGGGCGTTTTGAAGGTCGATGTGAAAATGTTTATATTCGCGTGGCTGAGCACAATAATGCATATTATATTGATTTGGGTGTCCCAAAAAGTAGCGATGTTATTTGTGTAACTCCTGGAAAGTGGGAGGTTTTGTCAGATACGCCAATTAAATTTATTCGTTCAGAATCCATGAGGCCTTTTCCAATGCCTGTTGGCGGAGGTGATTTTAAATTATTTTGGGAGCTAGTTAATATTCCTAAAGATGTGCAACTTTTAGTACTTTGTTGGCTCATAGAGTGTTTTAGGCCTGATACGCCATTCCCTGTTATTGAGATACTTGGAGAGCAAGGTAGTGCTAAAAGTACGACACAGTCGTTGTTAAGAAGTTTGATTGACCCGAATGCATGCAATTTAAGGGCAGCACCTAAAAGTGTAGAAGATATCTACGTAACAGGTGGGGTAAATTGGCTTGTTAGCTACGAAAACATTAGCTACCTGTCTCCTCAGGCGCAAGATGCTTTTTGTATTTTATCAACTGGTGGGGGGTATGCAAAACGTAAGCTTTATACGGATGTAGATGAATCAGTGTTGGCTGTAAAAAGACCGATAATATTAAATGGCATTAGTGCCTCAGTAACAGCTCAAGATTTAATTGACCGAACAATTTCGATTGAAACACCAATTATTACGCATCGAGTTGAAGTAAATGATGTCTGGAATAAATTTGAAGAAAATCATGCCATGATTTTGGGGGCGTTATTGGATATTTTTTCCAAAGCATTGGATGGATTAAGTGAGGTTGAGTTGCCAGTTGAAAACTGTCCTCGTTTGATTGAATTTACAAGATTAGGAATTGCCACGGCTAAGATTATTGATTTACAGCCTGAGGTTTTTTTAGATGCTTTCAATGCTGCCAGAAGTGAATCCATTGCACGTACAATTGATGCTAGCCCGGTTGCAACCGCATTGATTGAATGGTTTCAGCTATATCCGTATTCAACCCAGCATTTGCCATTAAAGGAATTGTTAGAGCAGTTGGATAAACATAAGCCTTTCAATTGTGAGAGCTGGCCGCGAACACCCAAAGGTTTAGGAGATGCCTTAAGAAGGTGTGCCCCGGCTTTAAGGCATATTGGCATTAATTGCAAAAGTATTGGCAAGCGAGGTAGTTATATTGAGTGGGAAATAAGCAAATTTAATTAGTTTTTAAATAGAAGTCTTTAATGTCTTGATGTCTTTTGGGAAGACTTCAAGACTTAAACGACTTTGATTATTAAATTAATTATTTTGAGGATACAAAATGAAACATAAAGAAAACAATCAATCTAAAATATTTCATAGTCAAATGTCTATTAACTCCGTTTATGTCGCTGCAGATGCAATTAAAAGTTTACATAGTAATGGTCAATTATTGGATGTGGGCGAAATAATGGATGAGCTTCTTAATAAGGCCCAAAAAGTTGATAAAAACAACCTAATCGAAATCGAGAACATGTTATTTTTCCAAGCAAAAACACTGGAGTATTTGTTTTATGATGCCTTGAAAAAATTGGTTGATTTAAACATGATTGACCATATTCAGATTTACATCAATATTGCCTTTAAAGCACAAGCATTGTCTCGAAAAACATTAATGGCATTAGTCGAACTAAAGCACCCCCGGCATTTAACATTTATCAAGCAGCAGAATAATGCTGTAAATCAACAAATCAATAATGAGGCAGAATTTGAAAATAAAAAATCTAAAAAAATTTCAAACGAACTATTAAGGGACTCAAATCATGCGTCATTGGACACAAGCGGAGAGAAAGAAGCAATCATCCCTCTTAAACAATTTAAAGCCATGGACAAAATCAACAGGTCCTAGGACGTCAGAAGGGAAGAATATTTCTAAGATGAATGCTTTGAAGCATGGGAATCGCAAGGCAGAAATAAGAGATTTATATTGCAAATTTGCTGAGCTGAAGAGGGCGATGCGTTCAATGGTTGTTGTATTAATGAAAAATTAGTCGATTGAATCCAAGAGTGTTTTTAAAGATTCTATTGACGGAAAAAGCTGTCCCACTTCAACGTTTAGAGCTATTGCAATACGGATTAAATTCAAAGTGGCAATATTCCGCTCTCCTCTCTCAATGCCCCCTACGTAGGTTCGGTCAAGCCCGACCTCATCAGCAAAAGCCTCTTGGGAGAGATTTTTCATTTTTCGAAGCTCTCGAATTTTTTTGCCCAATTTGATTAATGCTGGATCTTTTTTGCGCATTCCTTTAGAATATGCGCCTGATGACTATATGGCCACGGACTATAAGTATCAATTAAGGTGCTTTTAAATAGAATTACATTATGCATTTGTAATTTCAAATTTAGAAAGCGCGCCAAATTTAAAAATAGTGCCTCGAATACTAATAAAAAATAGGAGGGTAAATAAAAAATATTCATCAAGAATATTTAAAAAATGTTGGAGAATAAAATGAAAAAAACTATTCAAATTTTAGTTTTACTTGGATTAGGAATAATTGTTTTATCAGGATGTAAAGAATATCAAGCAAAGTCTATTGCTAATGTACATTCAATAAACCATCCCAATGCCAAACAAGAGCAAGAAATAAAAGAACTTTCAGAAAAAATTGATAAACTTAAAAATGACTTTGAAAGTAGAACACCTTCCAATTTAAATATATGGTCTTCAGCTGACATAAATCAAGGCTATCAGTGGGCTCAATGTGGAAAATTACCTATTACTATTTCATTGGTTAGTGCAACCAAGTTTTTAAATGGTTATAAGTTTTTATTTAAAATTGGCAATCCTAATTATGTTGCATTACATAACGTTCAATTGGGCTCTGCATTTCCTAAAGTAAAAAACAAGCCTGTATACGCTGAAAGTAGTGAATTTGTATTGAATCCAGGTGCTTGGACTCAGGTAGAGATTAATGCGCAGGGAATCAAATCTTCTGATTTAACTGATTTTTTGACAGCCATATCAGTGACTCATTTGCGAATAGGTTTGAACTGATTGAAAAATAATAAACATTTTTATTTATTCGATGAATAAAAACTTATTCACATTATTAGATTTTTAAATTATTTAATGGAATCAAAATGAAAAAAATAATTTTTTTATGTTTATTAGCATCGTCAGTTTATGCAAATAGGATTCACCAAAATCCACTAACTGGAGATTTGGATATTACTGATAGTTATGGTGGTCATGAAGAAACTATAAAACAAAACCCATTAACTGGGGATTATGATGTTTATGATAATCAGGGAGGAAATATTGGCCATATCCATAAAAACCCTCTCACTGGAGATTTAGAGTATTAAATTTTGGGGTATTTCTTTGATAATTATTATTTAGTAAATTTAAAAAGAAATAATAAAAAAATACTACAAAATGGGGCAACTATTGGGGCAACAAAAAGTAATTAAATTAAAAAAACATCTTAAATCAATATCTTAATTTACTGATTCAGTAGTCGCCGCCTCCACCAATTTACCATCCAAGACACTCCAATAACGTCCATCATACCTTGTAAACACTAGCTTTAGCGCTTATTATACGTCCACTGTTGTCCAATAAGTACCCCCTACATCCAAACTTCAATGGGGGTATTTATTGGGGTTCTATCGCAAAAGCTGGCTCATGCCTATAATGAGATCATTGAAACCGAGACAGGGGTATCCAATGATCAGTTTTAAACAGCGCCACTTTAAAAAAGAGATGATTGCAATGCTGGTTCGTTGGTACGTAGCCTACGCATTAAGCTACCGTGACATTGAAGAGCTGGCGTCAGAGCGCGGCCCCAAGGTTGACCACTCCACCATCAATCGCTGGGTTATTCATTATGCACCTCAACTGGAAGAGTCCTTCCGCAAGCACTATAAGCCCCCTGTTGGAATTTCATGGCGCATGGACGAAACCTATATTAAAGTAAAAGGCGAAAGGGTTTACTTATATCGTGCCGTTGACAAAGAAGGGCAAACTGTTGATTTTTTGCTTTCTGAAAAACGTGACGAGCCTGCTGCTAGGGCTGGGTCTAATGGGTTGCCAGAAAAGGTAAGCATCGACAAGAGCGGTGCAAATAAAGCTGGGATTGATACGATTAATTTGAAGCTTGCATTGTTGTGTTTGCTGGGTTTTATGTTCGTTCAATTAACCGTAAGGCAAATCAAATACCTCAATAATATTGTTGAACAAGACCATCGATTTATTAAAAAAATCACCAAGCCAATGAAGGGATTTAAGGAGTTTCAATCGGCGGAAGCAACTTTATCAGGTGTTGAACTCCATCATATGTTGCGAAAAAATCAACATCAGAATTCCGACAATATGACAATCTTTGAGCAATTCAATACCCTAGCTGCCTAAGCTCGCCCGGAGAATAGTCGTTTTTAGATTTTAAAAGTTTTTGCGACAGAACCAGTAACATTGCTTTGTCAAATTGGCTTTTATTCTAAATTCTAGAATATGGAATAAGTAATAAAAATCACAAGACATTGTAGCTGTAGTTTACCAGACTAATAAAAGATGGCTTCAAAATAGCATATCTCATTCACCCAATTATATGTCCTAAATTGACGCCAACTCTACATATGCTATAATAAAAATAAGTCCTAAATTGGCGATTAGTATGAGAGTAAGATACCAAGAGAGCATAGAGTATAAGGCACTTAAGCGTCTCAAAGGGATTCGCGGAAGTGTTGTGCTGCGCCAAGATTTTGAAGATCTAGGCTCTTATCGCCAAATAAGTCGTGTTTTTAAGGTTTTGCTGGATGAGAATAAGTTGGTCAAAATTGGAGCTGGGGTTTATGCAAAAGCATATTTATCAGACGTACTCAATATACCCCTTATTCAAGGTGGGTTTGATCAGGCATGTAAAGAAGCTTTAACTAAAAAAGGTATTCAATGGGAGCTTAGTACGGCGGCTCAAGAGTATAATGCAGGCCTCACAACACAAGTTCCTGTTCGTACGTCTGTCCGATTAAAAAGCCGCTATCGAGGAACGCTCTCCTTTGGCAAAAGAAAATTAATTGTGGAGAAAAAAATTAATGCTCGATAGTTCCATGTTTCAATATGTTGAGGCGACTGCCAACGCTTTAGATTTGCCTGAATCGGTTATTGAAAAAGATTATTACGTCACCCAAGTGATTCAAACCCTTTCCGGTATCGAAAATGAATACTTCCGTTTGGTCTTTTGTGGTGGCACTTGCTTGGCTAAAGCACACAAAGTCGTCCAGCGTATGTCTGAGGATGTGGATTTTAAAATTCAGCGTAAATCTGCTACAGATGACTTTAGTAAATCGCATTTGATGAAGGAACTGAAAGCTTTTCGGCTTGAACTTCAATCAAACTTCGCAATTCCAAATCTTACAGCGGGCGATCCAGTGGTGCGTAATGAGGGAAAGTATTCACGTGTTGAATTTTTTTATCCTTCAGCGTTCACTCAGAATGCTACTTTAAGACCTCATATACTCTTTGAATTCACTTTATCAAACATTCGTTGTGATATTGTGACACGCTCTGTAAAGACTTTAATGGAGGACAGCTTTCCTAGTTTAAGTTTATTCCCTCAAAGCCAAACTCATTGCGTTGCTATTCATGAAACAGCCATTGAAAAATGGGTAGGCTTAACTCGACGCATCATCTCCATTGAACGAGGACGCCATCACGATGACCAGTCTTTGATTCGCCACGTTTATGATCTCAATGCTATCGAATCAGCTGAACCTATTCCTGATGATTTTTTAATGCTGGCTAAAGAAATTGTCTTAAGCGACGCACAGCAATTTAAAGATCAAAACCCTGAATATGCAGCCAACCCCGCAGAGGAAATTAATCATTCGCTTGATCTCCTGCGCACTAAACCTTTATGGCGAGAGCGTTATCAAGTTTTTATTGAAAACATGGTGTTCAACCCTGAATTAGCCGTTGATTATGATAAGGCTATCAATGTGATTGCGGATCTCAGCAAAAGAGTGATTTCATTTTTAGACTAAGTGCTTATGGGGGTACATTTGGGGGTATATTTTTATCCTGCATAAAAATAACTCTTTAAATACAACACATTGATTAATCAGTTAAATAGTCGCCGCCTCCACCAAATTGAACAATTAAGACATCCCAAAACATCATACAGGCCCTAAAACACGGGCCTTTTTTATTTATCCTTCGTCCAATTATCGATGATCCCTAAATCACGACATCCCTTGCCTTCCATGAGTTAAAAGAAGATAATTCACTAGATGGTTAAAAACTTCGCTCGAATGTCGTAGTGATGGCATCTTGAACACCTATACCTGTTTTTTTGGAAAAGTGTTCGCGATCAAACAAGAATCACTGTTCATGATGGGCGACAATACCCACTAATCATTAGAAGCGCGCAACGTCTATTCGCTCTTAGGCAAATTGTACACTCAAATTAACAAATGGCCCATTTACTGCAAAATTACTGACTGACTTACCTAAGGATGAAAGAGCAATTGTTCCTGTAGTAACATCACCAAATACTGTGAGTGGATTATAGGCAACGATTGCATTGAAATAATTAGCATATTCATAACCGGCTTCAATGCTCCAAGTAGATCCATTGCTGAACGAGTGGCCGTAGTTTAGACCTAATTTACCGTGCAGACCAGGAACGACTTGCGTAGTATTTCTTGGTGTAATGCTCTGGTAGTTTATGCCCGTTATTTGAGGCGAAGTCGATGCATAAGTTGTGCGCGGATTTAGACTTCCAATGAGTCCAGATGCTGAAAGTGTCCCTGTAACACCAATGCTATAAGGTAGTTTATATAACGCATCTACTCCAAATAATGGCCCAACCCCAGTAAATTGTGAATCGTTTGTATAACTTATGTTGAAAGTTTGAGCATTGTCTTGAAACGATGTGGTGAATGTTTCTTTTAATTGTCCACCACTCAAACCGGCGAAAAACCTGAGTTTTGTGTTGTTGCCATAACCAATCATCTGACCTGCATCTAAATTGATGATATTGTAATTAAACTTAGCGCGAGCATAAGCGTTTTGGCTTGCGGGATTTATGCTTTGGCCCGCACTAGGTCCTGACTGAAATATCGGTGTGGTAAATTGATTGGTTCCAGCGTGTACCGCATCAGAATCATTCGTATTCAGATGTGCCCAGTTCAGTTGCAAGTCATTGACTGCATTTTGAAAAATATAACGCCAGCCAAGATAAAATCCGGTAGAATAACCTGGGGAAACGGTTGCAACATCCCAGTGAGGTGAGTTAACTGGAAGAGGAGATCCAAGCACCGCATAATCAAGATTTGAACCCGTTGGTTGTAAAAAAAGTGCGCCCGCAGTAAATTCAAAATGTGCTTTCGTAGCTATGAGCGCATCTTTATCTGAAAAACGATCCTTCATAACGGCAGATGCTGCACTGGCTAATGATGTTGCCTCAAGCATCAAACCAAACAAACATAATGTTGTAAATCTCATGCGCATTTGATACTCCTTTATATATTTTGTAGATAATGATGTTCTGACTATCCATGTAGTGGCCCCCAACCTTGAGACAATGATCCCTTGCTTTTTAGGTAGTGTCCAATAATTGGATCACTACTGTTTGTCACTGAGGTTTTCAGGACGCTTCAACAGGATATACTCGCATTTTTCAAACACATTGTCATTACCCTATCTTTGAGTTCTTTCACCTCGTCTCGACGAACTTGATCGACCGCCTCATTGAGTTTTTTAGCAATATGGAATCTATCAAGAATATTAAGGGCATTGACGCACTTTTTCTTATTCACTTTAAGATATGGTTTCCACATATCACTGCACACTAACTTGCACGTTCACTTTTGGAATATTTTACTGCTTCTAATTTCCTTAATATTATCAGCAATTGTTTTGCAAATATTATCGAGGGGGAGGTGGCTTAAATTTTTTTCAGAAAATGGATTTTGTAATTCGATACCAATCTGATCAAGTGCAAAAAGCGCATAAGAGACTATCCCTGCAATTAACGGGCTGATAAATAAAGAAACGTTTGCTAATGCAAATGGTAGCATTAATAAAAAAAATAAAATAAAGCGCCTTGATTTTACAGCCATAACGAAAGGCATTGGTGTTTTTAAGATTCGCTCACATGCACCTTGAGCATCAATAAGATGTTCTATTTGTTCTTGTGCACGCAGGAATGCAAAGGGATCTAGACCATAATTATTTCGTGCAATTTGTAGCTCCTGAGTAATCATAGAAGACAGGATAATTGGGCGATGTTTAGATGTATTTAACTGCTGAATATTTTCTATATCAAGAAGATGAGAGAGGTATTGTAAATGCGTATGTTCTCTTAAATTGTCCTTCATCAAATAGGGCAAGGCCGAAATCATATTGGTGACTTTAAAGGTCCAATCCTGTGTCCCTTGATTGGTATAATTAACTAAAATAATAGCCAGGTTCCTAGATTGATTGACAACATTACCCCATAATTTTCTTGCCTCCCACCATCGGTCATAGCCTGCATTGACTCTAAAAACAAGGATTAAGCCCATGACTAGCCCGCCGTATTCAAAAGGACCAATAGGCAAGACAGCTAATGGGAATAAATAACATAGGTAACATACTAAGCTAGTGTATATAATAATGAAGCTTACTTTTGTCATGACTTTTGGGGTGATAGAACCTTTCAGTGCGAGGGCACTTTGTAAAAAATTTTCATATTCAGGTTGATTTTGTAAGCTATCATTTTGATTCATATTTTACTCGACAATTTGATTATACCTTTTACATTGTAATTATTGGCTGCCCTGCTTTCAAGATTTTTTCTCGAATAGCACGCCATTTAATTTGATTGGGCGGCAGCTCAATGACAATGACTTCTGCATCAGATTGATCAGCATACCTTAATTCATCATACAGTTGATAGCCTGCAGTTTGCACATCATTGGGTAATTGATGATGAAATTTTTCCTCTTTTTGGGGGTGCTCGGAAATACTAATCGTATAAATTTTTCCTTTTAATAAATGTGAATGCTTATCAAGTTGTCGCCAATCGTCTATGTAGTAGAGCTTTTTTTGCGGTTTGTAATGACTTTCCAATTGTCCGGATACCCTTGGTAGCGATTGGTTTAAGCCGCATTGATTTGGAAACATAACGTTAATGGTTTTTAAGTCAATCATACCAGGACGTAAAACGGAATATCCATGATGATGTGTTGCTTGAATAATCGATGACTCTATACCAACATCACAACGCCCCCCATCTAAAATCAAAAAATCCTCATTAGGAAAACTACTGGATACATGTAATGCTGTTGTTGGGCTTATTTGACCAAATGGATTCGCTGATGGAGCCACCAATGGCCGATTTAATTGCCTCAAAATCTGTTGTGTTAAATCATGCTTTGGTGCACGAATGGCGATACTATTTTGCCCTGCATTCACTAAGGAGTTGACTGCTTTTTCCTTGCTATTTAAAACCAGAGTCAATGGTCCGGGCCAGAAAGCAAGTATCATTTGTTCTGCATATTTGGGAATATCGGTGACCCATTGGCTGAGATCCCAATCATGACAAACGTGCATAATAAGTGGGTGATTGAGGGGGCGTTTTTTAATGGAAAATATTTTTTTAATCGCTGTTTCATTGGTTGCATCAGCGGCTAGTCCGTATACTGTCTCAGTTGGGATAGCAACGACTTCTCCTTGTTCTAGCCGCTCTAAAGCGAGATTAACATTAGCTGTAATAGTTGTCATAAAACCTCATCTGAATTAGGGATTACAATAATCACAATGGCTGGGATCGGCTACGATTAAGTGATCTTTACGGGAGCGTTGTTCTTGATAATCGCATTGAATACACCCCCATTTTTCATATTGGTACATGGTTGTGTTTTCTCCACATAGACGACAGGGTAAATGACCATTTACAGATTTAAAACCAAAGCCAGGTGCGCCACAGCCAGAACAAAGACTTTTTATGCGAATTGATAGTTTTTCAGCAAGCTCGCCTATTGTTTGCATGCGAGTAGGGTTCATCATTGCCCGCATATCGGTTGCAATCAATAAGTTAGGATGTTTTTTAAAACCATCGGATAATGAGGCCTCAAGCTGATGAGGAGTGTTAATTCCTTTTGCGATAATATCCTTCTCATCTGCTGATTGCAGAGTTAGGGCATGACTAGAGAAAAGAGCTGATTTTAAGAAGGGAGTTAAAAGAGTATCTTTATTAATGGTCATCATTTTGTAATTTGTATTGGGTGTTCGTAATTGCTCGACAATTTGCCAATCGTTTTCCAAATCAACAAACACCATAATTTCGTGTGCAAGCGCAATAAAAGGATTGGATGGGTGAGGTCCAAAACTGCCCTCGCTAGCAACCGATAATGCGTATTTTTTTTCATTGGCAGCATACTTCGCTTTTAAAATACAAGTTTCATAGGCTGATAACGTTCGGGGGATTTCTCCAGTAAATGTCCCAAATTGATCGGTATCGATATCTTCAACGCACAAGTTACACCCCAGATTTTGTCGAAAAATGGGCTCAATAGCTTGTTCTTTATGATGTTTTGATGCGAGTAAAACAAATTTGTCGGTATAATCCATTTAAAACTCCAGTTATCACCTTAGAGGATAAACCCACTAAGGTGATTTTTGATGATAGAATTAAGAAAAATAGTCGACTCTCGCAACCGATACATCCGAAACAAACATAACACCAGAGCTTTTTTCCAGTAAGGATTTCATTCCTATGGCAATATTGGCGATAGCCCCCTCTGGAGCCACGGCGATGAACATGACCAGTACGGCTTTGTCGTTGAACAATAACTTTCCTTCATGGAAGCCGCGATGACCCTTTCCCGACACATTTCTAATTAAGGTAAAACCAGATACATTGGCATCATTAAGCATCTTGGATATTAATGACTCATTTTCTCCAGAGACAATCACTTCTATTTTTTTCATACTATGCAATGTGACCTTGCTATCATTTTCCTGATCAATATTAGTTGAGTTCATTTTTTTCTCCTATGTTAGTCATTAAATACCATTCCCCTGTGGTTTGAAGTTGATAGGCTTTGTTTTCTGTGGGTTCTATCACAATCAAATGAACCCAAGCATTAAAAAATAGGGTTTTTAAAATTTCTTGACGATTAATGATCGTACTGATATTTTCCCTAGGTGCGTAAATAACAGTGAGTAATCTCTGCGGTTGATGAAAGTTTAGCGTATCACTGGCTTTCACTGACTGTAAGGGTAGTCCATGCATCAAATCACTGCCATTTCCTTGCATGACGCCAATTTTGCCAGTCACATTATGCGTGACTTTGCTGCCACTGCCATACATCACATTATCAATTGTAGAAAACAAATATTGTGTGTTAATCCACTCGGCGACGACCATGGGGGCCGTTAATATGGTTTCAAGCGATGTTAACTGTTCATCCTTAATCCAATCATATGAATGAAGGAAACAGCGTCCTTCTAAGTCCAGTTCTTGAGTTAGTTTTCGAGGCCCAATGATAAAGGCAGCATTTCGTGCTAATCCCCACTCAGGCCTAACTTCTGACCAGTCTTGACTGCGGCTGCAAGTTTCTTCAACAGGGTTAACGGGACGGCCTACATCAAAATATTTTACGCGCGAGGCTGCATTTTTCGCTTTGGCCTTTATCAGGTTTTCTTGTAGCAGATGCAAAACTTTTTCATGAAGCAATGCTGGCTTGTTATCCTTAAATATAAGCATATCATCCGTTGTGGTATTGTGTTCGGCCGCTAAAAACTGAGTGTCCAGAGGAATATGGATGCCGCGCTCAGATAAAGAGGCTCGAATGGATGCTTTATTCAAGATGGCGGCTAATACTTTGGCATTACCTCCACCATGATTGCCTCCACAAGCGCCACAATCTAAACCCGAGGCATAGGGATTATTTTGTGTGCTGCTGCCATGGCCACAAAAAATGACGAACTTTCCAAAATTACCTGTTAATCCCATAATACGCAGGACTGCTTCTGCATAAAGCGCTTGATCTGCAGGAGATATGCCGTTGCTGCTATCTGTAGACGTCATATCAACAAGGGGCTTTGTTTTCACTGTAGGCATGATTTTTTCAGTCCATTTGTTGAGAGTTGATATCGTCAACATGGGTTTAATCGTTTTAGATAACATGAGTAGGCCACACCAAGCGCCTAATGTTTCAACCAAGGCAAATGGGGTTGCAAAATTATATTTTAATTGCTGATACACATCTGTCAGGCTGTTAAGTATTTTCTTACCCTGCGCATGCTTTTTTTCAGCACAGGTATTTTCTTCACTAGGGCGATCATGAATGTCATATCGTGGCTTTAACAACACCGGACAAGAATCGGTTACGCTCCCAGAATTATAATCATGCAAACGAATAGGAAGCCCAAAAAATCCGGCAAAACCCAAGGTTTCATAATGACCCAAGGATTCAATATGGCGGCGGAACGGCTCCGACCGAACGTCAATACAGAATACCATCTGAACCTCTGCAGATTTTGTAGCCAATGGTTTCATGGTTTTTGCTGCGGTTAATAGGTTAGGAATTAAATGGGATTTATAGTCTTCCTCAAGTTTTTTGATATTGTCTATCATAGGATGTTGATGCATTTTCGCATTGTGTGAGGTGCTTTTAGAAAAATTAATTTCTGGATGAAGTAATACCGTAATAATTAATCGCACTGCCATGAAATCAATTAGCATATTTGAATGTTTATCTAACTGACCTGGAGTACTTTGCCACTCAGTTCTCCACTTGATATAACCAGACCATCCGGGCAATTGTGCCAATGATATTTTTAAAAAAGATAGATGCTCTTCATCAGAAATTTGTAGATATTTTAAACATTGAATAATCGCTTCTTCTGCATTGTCAGGTAATTGAGTTAACCATTGCTTATTTTTTTTTGATCCTTGATGAAGCATTTTGTCGTATTTCGAGAGATCCTTGAATGATGAGTAAAAGCCTCTATCTTCTGCTGGCATATCGATAACACTTTGACCTTCATCAAAATAAGCCCCGCACCATTTAATGGTTTCTCGGTTAATATGCTGATAATCAAGGGGTCGCTTGCCAAATAAAAATTGTGCCTCGGCCAATGCAACATCAAAGAGTTGCGATTCAAAACCCTGAAGTGAGTTGCACGCAATGAACGTTTTTAACGGCCACACAGGTGCCATCGATTGAGCGGCAAGATGCACCATCGTATGAATATCAAGGGCTTTGGTAATGTGCTTTTTTCCTTTCATACTTGTTTTTGAAGAACGCATTTTTTCACTACACTGAATAGTCATGGTGAAAACTCCTAATATTGATAAGACTGACGGATTGAGGTAATTGTTTTTGGATGCGGTTGGCTAGCATTCAATAGGGTAACGTAGCTACGTTTCCAAAAGCGTGTTTTCTGAATAAGGCGTAAACATTCTAAGTTTAAAACTAGCCATATCATCATAAATCCTGTGAATGCAGTAAGATGAAGGGCATTAATGGAATGATGTGCCGTTATGATCGATGGAATTGCTGCTTCAATAAGATGAATGCTGCATCCATATATCGCCCCAGAAAGGCTTGCTGCAACAATTGCCAAGATATTTTTTGAGAAAGTTATGTTGTTCTGTAATGCGGCATGAGCCACTTGGGTTGCGGCAATAAACGCAAAGCCGACCAAAAAGGCTGTCGTATTCATTGAAAAAAATGACTTATCACTAAACCAGGCAAAACTATATGCGCCTAATAGACCGTATGCACAGGAGATAATAAAGGCACTCAATGTACTTGTGCGACCTTGACTATCTGCTTTTTGGCTTATGACAGCAGAGCCGGCACTTAAAAAGAGGAAGGCTTTAAATAGACCATGCCAAATAAGATGAGCAATGGCTGCAGGGAAAAGACCGAGCCCACATTGAATCATCATAAATCCCATTTGCCCCATCGTGGAACAAGCTAACATTCGCTTCACATCACTTTGAACGATTTTCCATAGTGTCCCAAGCACTGCTGAAATGACGCCGATACAGAAAATGAGATTTAGTAGCAAGGTGTTATCAGACAGCAGTGGTGAAAACTGTACTAAAAGAAACCCGCCGCCATTGACCAAACCAGCGTGCATAATTGCAGAAACAGGCGTAGGTGAATTTAATGAGCTGGTTAACCATCGATGAAAAGGCCAGAGCGCAGACTGTGTCATTGCTGTAATAATGTACAGAAGGACTGCAGTTAGCATGAGGGGAGAATCAATGGCTTGTTGCGCAATCGTCGATATTGACAGACTACCTGTTTCAAAATACATCAAAAAGATCGCTATCATCAGTAAAGCTGCGCCACCAAAAAGCGTTTTGAATGCAAGTTTTCCTGAGTAGGCTGCAGCAGTCCAGTTTTGTTTATGAATCATCAATGAAATGAGTAGAAAGTTGCTAATACACCATGCTGCAAAAAATAACAGCGCTTGATCAGCAAGTGCCATGACAGCACTGCTGGCTGTAATCAATGATAATTTATAATAATATGACTTATAATTTCGGTCGCCTGCCATATAGCGTATTGAGAATTGATGAACAACTGTACTTACAAAGAAAATGAGGGAGGTCATCAAAAATCCTAAGCCATCGGCTTTCAGCCCAAGAAAATAAAAGGCTGTTTGGTCGGCATAATAATATCTAAGTAATATAGTACTTAGTATTAATCCTATCCCAATTACCATTGTTGCTGATTGTGCCCCGATTTTTGGATTTCTAATAAATAACATGTTAAATATTAATCCAATGATAGGGATTGTTGTAAGCAGCAGTGATAAGTACGTCATCGTGCTATTTGTCATTGAGAGACTCCTTATAAGTTTTTCTATTAATATGGTTGAAATATAGTAGTTGTGCTAATATAAGTAAACTTAAAAATTCTGATGCCTATTATTAGGAGTTCTAATGTCGCTGGATACTGTCACCTTACAATGCTTTCTTGCCGTTGCCGATACGGGGAGCTTTACCAAAGCTGCCGATCGCGTAGGGCGTACACAATCTGCAATTAGTCAACAAATCGCCAAACTTGAAAACTTGATTGGGAAATCTTTATTTAATCGAGGCAAGGAATTTTCACTTACAACTGAGGGTGAGATTTTTCTTGGGTACGCAAAACAAATGTATGTACTACATCGTGAATCATTAGATCGATTCAAGGAGCCTGATTTACAGGGTGAAATCCGTTTTGGGTTGCCGGAAGATATTGCTAGCGTGATTTTGTCGGATGTATTGGTCGATTTTTCAAGACTTCACCCGCGCATTCTATTAAATGTTGAGTGTGATTTAACAATTAATGTACTGGATGGATTTGAAGCAGGAAAATTTGATTTAACTTTAATAAAGATGACGCCTCCTAAAATATTCTTGGAGCAAACAACGCTTTGGAAAGAGCCTGTAAAATGGATAGGTAAGCCTGAACTACTCCCTGTAATCAATGAAAATACGGTTGTACCCTTGGTCCTATCCCCAAGACCATGTGTATATAGAGAGAGCGCCATTCATGCTTTAGAAAAAGCAGGTATAAAATGGCGTCTTGCATACACGAGTCCGAGTTATGCGGGCAAAATGGCTGCGGTTAAAGCGGGTTTGGGGATTACGATTATTCAAGAAACAATGATTCCAGATTATTTACAACAACTTGAAAATAAAGCCCTCCCGCCTTTAGCCGACATTCCAATATCATTACTAAAAAAACAAAACAGCAATAAAGCAATTGACTCTCTAGAGTATTTTTTATTGAAGAAGCTTCGGTAAGAATATTCGGGAGCACTAGCACTAGCACCAGCACCAGTGTCAGTCTCTTCATCTTTTTAGTGTATTCTCTGTATGCAATTTTGCCTTGATATTTTGACAACAAATGTCTTTATTGGAAAAATGCAAAGGCGCACTTTGAATATGTGCTTATCATTAATTTTGAGAAAGAGGAAAAATATAAATTAGCCTCTGAAATGCTTGAACCCAATGAGATTTAAGAGTGCACCCAAGCACTTAAAGCCTTAGGCAATATGCTAGAATTACATTTTATTGCAGTTGGCTCATTATATGGAGTTTGCACTCAATAATGAAAAAATGCGCATGCGTGTTGAGTCGTTATTTTTAAAGCCACTCGAGATTAAACTCTAGGCAATTCAATAGTGGGTAGGGGCAACAACGGACTGCTGATGGCGTATCAATAAACTCGTCTATGATAAGGTTAATTTAATTATGCCAAGTTATCATGTGCAATGACGTTCTCAAAATGGTTAAGTGCGCTTATATTGCTAGATTTAAAGAATACACTTTCGCAATTAGAGTTGTAATAATTAATCAACAGTGGCAGGCCGAGAAGAGGTATGCTGATGAGTACAAGAATGAGGTTTTGGAAAAATGTTTCCCAGTCTGGCAATGTTCCAAGAGAAACTTTTGCAGTCTCTATAGCATTTAACCATTGAGTTTTTAGCTTAGGATAAGCCTCAGGATCTTGTGCATTTTCCATGTAGTCATCGAGACAATTAATGAGTGTTGACTGTAAATGCTTTGCTATTAGATAGGCTTCAACGTTATGGGGTTGCTCTGCTAATAAATTAACCCTTTGACCTAGTTCTAATAGGCGCCAAAAACATAGGTTTTGTCGACTAGTTGTCGGATAATTTTCCAAGCAAAAGTTCGTCATGTTTGTTTGGCTAAGGTTATCCAAGCTTATCATGACTTTGAGGATTTTAAGTGCAACAGAGGGATAATGTTTGATTGCCAAGATCAACGGGGAGTTTTGGTGAGGTTTCTCATTAAGTTGAAAGAGAACATGCTGGTCCGCAATTGGAAGATTTTTATTATGATTAAGTAGTTCAGCAGCAGCCTCGTTATGCCCCTTACTCCCTTTGGAAAGCGCTAATGATAAAATATTTTTTCCCGTTCGATCTGTGGATGTTAACAGCTTTAAGAGATTGGACTCAGTGGTTGTATAATTTAGCAAGTTGATGAACAACGACATTACCTTTGGAAGTTTAATGCAGACTGAAATAGCGTGAAATAGACCAGTCTCCTGGGATGAATTTTTGGTAATCAAAAGTTGTTCTATTTCGTCATAATACAGATTTAATAATTTGAAATGTAATATCTTGAGCCTTTGCTCGGATATTTGCGTATTGATTAGCAGCTGATGGATATCTAAGTTGGCTTTAAATTCATACGCTTCAATAATACCGGATAATAAAGCACGGTTGTCTCTGTTGTCATATACAAATGTCCAAAATTCATAATCATCAAAATCTAGATTTTCGTCATACATTCTCTTTAGAGTTTGTAGAAGTAAGTCTGTTGTGTGATTTACAGGCAAATCAGGATTACAAGAGAGATAGGCAGTACACTCTGTGAGTGAGGAAAAACTCGTGGAAAGGTCGCTTAGTTGGTTAGCTTTAATATTATCCATTGTGGGATTTGCAAAGAGATCGTGGACGAGCGCTACAATTTTAGGGGTTGGAGGCTTGCTCCAGGTTATCCAGCTGAAAACACTAGAAAGAAAGGACTGAGGGGGAGCTTTAAAAAACCCTCTTTCATTTAATTTACCCCATAGCTTATTTAATATCAGGTTCCAATTTATATCAATAATGATACCGTGATCGTTGGTTATCAAATAATCATAGTCAGGTACAGTCTCATTAAAAATACTTTGTAGACAATCAAGTCCGGGCGCATACATCCCTTGTGTATAGCCACTTGGATCTGTGGACTTTCCAGTATATCCATCAAAAGAAACTGCGAGCATGTCTTTCAAGCCGAGTAGTACTGTAAATGGTTGATAGTCCTTATTAAAGGCCTCCAACAAATATTGACGAATTTGGGTATCATCGATTGCCCCCCGGTATGGGTCACCCCTAAGCTTTGGTTCAATACCCATTCCCATGGATTCAGCGATAATAAAAAATCGGTTATTGGCATGAACCTCATCAGTATGTTGGTTTGCAGTGCGTTCCACGATATTTTTGCGAATCTGACTTAATAATTCTTCGATGGTTTTTTGTGAGTTACCATCAAGTAAGCTGTCGATGCGAGCATGGAACCCTGGTGTGCATTGCCCAATACCCTCGTTTATCTTGGTAATCAAAGCGCTCTTTCGGTCGTTTTCAAGGATAAAAGAGGGGTTAACCTCATCTAAAGATCCAGAAAGGATGGCATACAGAAATTTTAATGAACTCATTAATTGAGGTTTTAGGTTATAGCTACTTGCCTGGCCAACGTGGCCTTCAAATGCCTGTTCTTTAGAGCCACATAAACTTATAAATTTATGATACCATTGCGCGTCTGTTACGTATTCATCGATATCAATTTGTATTTTTGGGATTGGCTTATAGGCTGCTTTGCTTAAGAGAAATTTTGGCATCGGGTATTCCTGAGAATAAGAAGATATTGAAGCAGAAATGGCTTTTTTCGCACGGCTTTATGTCTAAAAATAATCACCATGGTAATTTATAGGACTTTCCTTGCGTTGTCAACCTTAATTCCTACACAAAAATTTCATATTATTCCGCGTAATGGTATGCTCCATTACGCATTTAGTTTGGCTTTCAGTTCTCGCCAAAATGGTAGATGGGTATCCATAATACTTTTAAAGCGATGGTTATGTGAGGGCTCTAGCAAATGTGCAAGTTCATGAACGACAACATATTCCAGGCAGGCATCGCATTTTTTTGCTAGCTCAAGATTAATGCGTATGGATTGGGTGTTTGTCGTACAACTCCCCCATCGCGTTTTCATTTTTCGAATGGAAAATTTTTGTATTTTGACCCCCATTTTTTCTTGCCACTTGCTCATGAGTTTATCAGTTTTTAAGTGTAATTGACGTTGATACCAAG
>Ga0247843_1000946_pt1 | contig 64067 bp, 60 predicted proteins | sample LaCruzMarch2017__FD_192420 | JGI IMG/M metagenome (GOLD analysis project Ga0247843, IMG submission 192420) | Freshwater microbial communities from meromictic Lake La Cruz, Castile-La Mancha, Spain - LaCruzMarch2017_8m | ecosystem: Environmental > Aquatic > Freshwater > Lake | place: Spain...
GGCGGGCGCAAGGGTTGCGCGCCTCCAAATTTCTGCGCAATGGACCGTCGCAAGGGTTGCGCGCCTCCAAATTTCTGCGCAATGGATCGTCGCAAGGGTTGCGCGCCTCCAAATTTCTGCGCAATGGACCGTCGCAAGGGTTGCGCGCCTCCCAAATTCTGCGCAATGGACCGTGCAAGGGTTGCGCCCGTTCCGCTTTGGTGGAACGGAGGAATTGAATAGCCCGGGAAAGGCGGGCGGTCCAATGGCTGGAATGAACCTTGAAGCTCTGGCGGTCCATCTCGAGCTTCCTGACCTCTGGCAACAGGAGGCGGTCCGGGCGCTCAAAGCGGGTCGCGATGTCGTCCTCGGTGCCCCGACCGGCGCGGGCAAAACGTTCGTCTTTGAACTGCTCGTCAAGTCAGGTGCCTTGCGCGGCCAAGCCGTCTACACCGTGCCCACCCGGGCCTTGGCCAACGACAAGTGGCGCACCTGGAAGGCCGAGGGCTGGAAGGTAGGGATCGCCACCGGCGACATCGCCGTGGACACCGACGCCCCGGTCGTGGTCGCGACCCTGGAGACGCAACGGGAGCGCTTCCTTTCCGGCGAGGGGCCGCGCCTCCTGGTGATCGACGAATACCAAATGATCGGCGATGCCCGCCGCGGGCTGAACTACGAACTTGGGATCGTCCTTTCCCCGCCTTCCACCCAGCTCCTCCTCATGAGCGGATCGGTGGCCAATGGCGCGGACATCGCCGCCTGGATGGGCACGCTGGGCCGCGACGTGGTTCACGTGGAACACAAGGTCCGGCCCGTCCCGCTGGAGGACATTCCCGTGCAAAGCCTGTCCCGGGCGGCCCCGAGTTCCATCAAAGGCTTTTGGCCGCGCGTGGCGCTTTCCGTTTTGATGAACGATTGCGCGCCGCTCCTCATTTTCGCTCCGCAACGCCGGGCGGCGGAAAAGATCGCCAAGCAGATCAGCACCGCTTTGCCGGCAGGAAAGCCGGTCCCGCTTTCCCAAGCCCAGGAAGCCGCCCTCGGCCCCCAGCTCACAAAGATGGTCCGCAACCGAGTCGCCTATCACCACAGCGGCCTGACCTTTGCCCAACGCGCCGGGATCATCGAACCGCTCGCCAAAGCCGGCCAGCTCCGCGTCATCGTCGCGACCACGGGTCTCGCCGCCGGCATCAATTTCTCGGTCCGCTCCGTGCTGATTTCGGACACCCAATACCAGGACGGCGTCTTCCTGCGTCAGCTCACCCCGGACGAACTCCTGCAAATGTATGGCCGGGCCGGACGCCGCGGGCTGGATGAAGTCGGTTACGCCTTGTGCATCGATGATGGTCCACGACTCGCTGACGCCCGCCCCAAGACCTTGCGACGGACGAACCGGGTCGATTGGCCCACCCTGCTCCGCGTCATGGAAGCGGCCGGGAGGCGAGGGGAGTCGCCGTTTCAATCAGCAGCCAAGCTCACCGAGCGCCTCTTTTCCCCGCGCGCCATCGGGCTCGGCTTCAACGCGGACGAGGGCCCGGAACGCGAGGAAAGCCTGCCCTTCGGCGGACAAGCCTTGTTCGGGATCGATCCCGGTTACCGCGAGATCCGCAATTCCGCGGGCGAGTGGGAACGGGAATCTCCAGACTCGACGGGCACGGTGGATTTGCGCCACGCCTTGGCCTGGACGGACAAGCGCGGCTGGCAACCTGCCCTGCGGTGCGGTTCCTACATGCAGGAGCGGTCCCGCGCCATCGGACGGCTCTGCAAGATTCCGGAGAGCGATGGCACCATCTACGCGGCGGAAATCCAGATCGCTCACCTCGACAAGTCTGGCAAAGCGCTCCTCATCAAACGTTGGCGCAGCGTCGCACCGGCTCCGCGACGGGCCGAAGCCTTCGATCCGGCCGACCTCATCCCGTGGGTCACCGACGCCGTCCGAGGGCTGGCGTCCGGAGCGATCTTGCGGGACATGACCGTGCGGGACGGCTTCCTCAACGCGATCGTCGATCTGGGCGGCCTAACGGTCCAAGCGTGCCGGGATCGCTCGGGTGCGTGGTTGATCGATCCGGAACGCCGCTCCGTCCGGAAGCGCTATGATACCGGATATGTGGATGAAACGTCTGGGGAAGCGATCGAGCCGCAACCCGGTTCCGCAGCGCATGCCTGGCGTCAGCTCGGCCTGATCGAGGCCAACGGGCGGCCCACCTTGCGCGGCCTGATCTTTAGCTACTTTCATCAAGGCGAAGGCCTCGCCATCGCCGCCGCCTTGGAGGATGAATCCTATCCGATCGAGGACATCATCAATCACCTCGTAAACCTGCGGGCCGGCTATCGTTTCGAGTCCGATGCGCTCCACGATACCCCGAGCGAACGTCTCGGACTCGCCTGCCGGCAAGCCTACGGAGCCGCCGAGTATCCGGGCTATCTGCGGCTCGGCGTCCCGCCAACCTACGGGGAAGGCGCAGCAGAAGTCGTTCAGGAGTTTCTCGCGGGAAGGCACCGCGACCAAGAAGGTGCCGAGTTCGGCCGTGGCGACGTGGAACGCGCCCTCACCGAATGGCTCAGCCTCCTGCGTCACATCGCACACGCCCCGGACGCACCGAGTGAACGGTGGAACGAATTGCGCAAAGCCGCCTCCGCCTGCGCGAATCAGCACCAGCCGCGGCAGAAGTCGATGCTCCAATTGCCCGAGTTCGATGCCCACTTCTTGCGGCAGCCGGTGCAGCATCGGCTGGGGCGGGTGTGAAAACAGGGCAAGCTGGGCATGGCGGCCGAAGGCAACAAGACCGTGGCGGCGTAAGGGCAGCCAGATTTCGCATTGCGGACGGGTCGGACGTGCGGAGATTGGCGGATGCGAATCGACCGGCTGGAATTGAAGAACTTCAAGGGCTTCGCGGAGCGGACCTTGGAGTTTGGTCCACGGTTCAACCTGCTCGTCGGCGAAAACGGGAGTGGGAAGTCGTCGATCCTGGAAGCCGTGGTGATTGGGTTGGAGGAATGGCTAATCCCATTTGATGCGGCCTCCGGGAGAGGTTTCGACGAAAACCTTGTCCGTATCACCCGACTCGAATCCGAAGGTGGTTTGCGGTTTGAGCGAAGCGATCCAGCCTATGTCGATGCAACCGGTTCCGTATCTGGTGGGCCATTTCATGCCAGGTGGCTTCCCTGGAACGTTCGAGGCCACGACCAGGTGCTTTTTGGAATAGCTAATGACCAACAAGTATCCCTCGACAAGCCCGTCACGCTTCCGATCCCGATTTACTACGCAGCGAACCGCCTATCGCACCCGGCCTCCAGCCGCACCGATCCGTTCGAGACGAAGGCGGATTTGTCCCGCGCCAAGGCGTACGTGGGTTGCGCGGATGGGTATCTGAATCCCGATCACCTGATCGCCTGGTTCAAGCGGGAAGAACTCATCCGGTTGCAAACGGGAAAAAACGGAGGGCCGCTCGATATCGCTCGGAAGGCCATTCTCAACTGCCTCGAAGGTGGGGTGGATCTCCAATACAGCGTCCAAGATCTCGATCTCCTGGTGCATTTCGAACGCAACGGTTGGCAGCCTTTCGCAAACCTCAGCGACGGTCAGAAGTCAATCGTAGCGATGGTCGGGGAAATCGCCTACCGGTGCGCTTGGCTCAATCCGCATCTGGGAAACCGGGTTTTGGAGGAAACTCCTGGGGTGGTGCTCATTGATGAACTGGATCTCCACCTGCATCCCCGTTGGCAGCGTCGCGTGATCGATGACCTGAAGCGCACCTTTCCCGCCATGCAGTTCATCTGCACGACTCATTCTCCGTTCCTCATCCAATCGTTGGAACCCGGTGAATTGATCCAGCTCGATCCGGAAAAGGAGGCGTTGGAATATTCGCAACGGAGCATCGAGGACATCGTGGAGACGATCCAGGGAGTGGAGATGCCGCAACGCGGACGGCGCCGTGAACAAATGGAGGAAGCCGCGGAACACTATTTCTCCCTGCTTCGCCAAAAGGACAAGGTGGCCGCCGCGGATCTGGACTCCGCAGAAGCGGATTATCGGAAAGCATCAGAGGCCTACACGGACCAGCCTGCGATCCATGCGCTGTTGAAGCTAGAACGTCTGTTCGCTGATCACGAGATTAAGCCCGACTGATTCTCTCGTTTCATGCGTCCCGTCGACAAGGGCACCGCGCCCGACCAAGCGTTCACCCAGTACCGCGACGCCTTTCCTATGCTGCGCGATCGCATCGGACCTTACTGCAGTTACTGCGAGCGGCGTCTGCCCGTGAATCTGGCGATCGAGCACCTCGTGCCGAAATCGTTGGAGCCCGGCCTCGCCCTAAAATGGGAGAATTTCCTTCTTGGTTGTACGAACTGCAATTCCACCAAGGGCGACAAGCCGGTGATCGCCAGCGGGTGCTTGTGGCCGGACCGGGACAATACGATGCGCGCCTTTGTGTATCGGGAAGGCGGGTTCGTGGAAATCGGCGCAGGGTTGGCTTCCGAGGTCTACCAAATGGCGTTGATGCTGAGGGATCTGGTCGGACTGGACCGGCACCCTGGTGGCCCCGGCACCCCACCGACGCAGGCGGACGAACGGTGGCGGCAACGGGAAGAAATCTTCGAACTCGCGCTTAGTTACCGGAAGCGGCTCGCACAAGTCGATCAAAGCCATCTTGAAGTTTTCCAGGACGCAATCGCCGATCTCGCGCGACAAAGTGGCTTCTTCTCCGTCTGGATGACCGTCTTCGAGCATGACCAAGACATGCGCCGACGCTTCATTTCCTCGTTCACCGGCACCTGCAGCCTCTGCTTCGACCAGCACGGGAATCCAGTCGCGCGCCCGGGCGGAGCGCTGTAGGATCACGGGAAGACTGTTGAATGCGCGACGGATCCTTCTCATGATGGATGAGGCGCGGGATCTCGAAGGTCGCCCTAAGAAAAGGTTTCTCTCCGCCCTGCTGGTCCTGACCCAACCCACTTTCGTGCGCGACCACCAAGCCAACCGCCGCATCATCCACCAAGCCGCCACCCGCGAGAAGAAGGGCGACAAAGCTGGCACCGGCAAAGCCGCGAAGCCCAAATCCAAGCACAAAGCAAAAAGCGCAACCACCACGAACCGCAACGGCGCAGCGGAAACGACGAAGGTAAAAGACGGGCTTGAGGCCTGATTGTTGGCAGCATTTTGGGGGGGCGGAGCCAATTCAGTGGTTGCAGTTCATTGGAGATGGCAAGCCCTCAAAGCTGATGGAAAATTCAATCGGTGCGGATAGGTTTTTGTCATGATCAAGCCCCTTTTTGCTTTCGTCGTCCTTGCCTGTGTCTCTATTGCATCCGCCCAGAATACCCCTGAGCCGCGCTCTATCACCGTCACCGGCAACGCGGAGCGGACCCTCCCCGCAGACCGGGTGCGCATCTCGGCCGAGATTCGCTCGGTGCGAGGTGAACTGGCGGCGGCCCGCAGCGCTTCCCAAGAGGGCTTCGCTGAGATCGTGAAGGGGCTCGGCGAACTTGGTGTGTCGTCCGAGAAAATCGAGCTAGAGAATCATTCCCTTGGTCGGGAATTTGAAAACGGTCCCAATGGCGAGAGGATCGCGAAGGGCTTCTTCAGCGAGCGGCGGTTTGCCATCGAGCTCGACGAAGCGAGCATGCTCGAACTCGTCCACGGCAGCCTCGCCGAAAACGTGGACGTCGCGGTCAATTACACCACCTTTTCGCGGAAGGACGAGATCGAGGTTCGCAAGGAATTGCGGAAGACAGCATTGAGCGCTGCATTGGAAAAGGCCGAGGCGATGGCCGCAGTCTACGGGCAGAAGGTCGGGCGCCCCCTAAAGATGAGCGAGGGTGGGGGATCCGGTCCCACGATGTTCAACAATACGTTCAACAATAGTGGTAGGGACGACATTGGCGGGGCGACCGGTGGTCGCGTCACCCTGGCAGCCCTTGTCGAGGTGACCTTCGAGCTGGTCGAGTGAGGGAAAGCTCTCTGATTTCAAACACTCAGGCCTTCCTTAAGATTCGAATCATCCTCAGTCTCTCGGGTGTGCGGCCACGTAATCGAGAGCGGCGTGTGCGAGGAATCCGGAGCGGGTTTCGCCAATCTTGCTGACGTAGGTGTCAATCTGGTTGAGGAGCCTTTCGGGCAAGGTGATGTTCACTCTTTTGGTCGCACCTGAGAGCTTGGAAAGATCGACCTCGATCATTCCCCAGAAGCCACCTTGGAAGTCAGATCGGGGGCAAGCCTCGAGAAAACCGCCTCGACCCAGGCACCGGGCCGCTGTTTTACGGAGCTTGACGGGAGTGCCCCCGGCGAAATAGGCTGCACGCTCCCCGCCCTTTTGCCATGAGCAGTCAACCCCAATCCTTCCATCGTCGTGAGTTCCTCGCCACCGCCGGCGCGGCCTCGCTTTCCTTGTTTTCCCCCGGAACGTCGCGTGCGGCGGAGTTCAAGACGGTGATCAAGAAGGCCAAGATCATCCGCAAGCCGGAGGAAGCGGAGTTGCGCGAACTCAAGACCGCCGGCTTCGATGGTGTGGAGGTCTCCCATCTCTTCGACGACGAAGCCGAAGCGAAGCGGACCCGGGAACTGATCGAGGGGATCGGCTTGAAGGTTCACTCCGTCCTGCGCGGTTGGGCGGAGTTTAACAGCGATGATCCGGCCAAGGTGACCGCCTCCTATGAAGTCACTGAAAAGGCGCTGCGCACCGCGAATTGGCTCGGAGCGGAAACGATCCTCCTGGTGCCGTGCCGCATCGGCGGGGTGGAGGGCGTCACCATGCCCCGTCCCTGGGAGTTCGATATTGAGTTCGACGAAAAGACCGGCCTAGTCAGCCGGGTGGTGAAGGGGGATAACGCGCCTTATGCCAATTATATCACCCTGCAAAACAGGTCCACCGAGACCACCAAGGAGCAGGTTCGCAAACTCCTTCCCCTGGCGGAAAAGCTCAATGTGATCATCGGGCTCGAGAACGTCTGGAACAATCTCTGGGTGCAGCCGGATTTATATAGGAACCTCGTGGCCTCGTTCGATCACCCGTTCGCGCAGGCCTATTACGATGTAGGCAATCACGTGAAGTACCTACGGCCGGTGCATGACTGGATTCACACTTTGGGCGGGCTGATCAAGAAGATCCACATCAAGGATTACGCGCTCGCTGCGGACAACCATAGCGGCAAGTTCGTCCATCCGCGCGATGGAAGCATCGACTGGCCCAAGATGCGCCAGGCGCTTGAAGACGTCGGCTACAATGGCTGGATCACGGTCGAGGACAACGGGCTGCCTCTGCCGGAATTTGTCGATCGGCTCAACAAGATCATCGCCGGCGTCTAACGCCGCAGGCGGAGTTCCGGACTCGATGCCGTTCTTTTCGAATCGCATGAAAACCATCTCGATCCTCCTTGCTCTTTGCCTGCCCGTCGCCGCCCGCGCGGCCGATGTCCTGCCGCCGAATCCGGAGGGGCTGCGGGTCCTCACCTGCGGGCACAGTTTTCACGTGTTCACTTATCGCCAAGTGGGAGAAATGGCCAAGGCGGCGGGGCTGAAACATCAACTGGCCGGCCTGTCGAGCATCGGCGGCTCGACGGTCCAGAAGCATTGGGATGTGCCCGAGGACAAGAACATCGCCAAGGCCACACTCATCGCGGGCAAAGCCGATGTCCTCACGCTCTCACCGATCTGGCTGCCGGACGACGCGATTGAGAACTTCGTAAAGCTCGGCGTGGAGCACAATCCCGCCCTGCGCATTACGGTGCAGGAATACTGGATGCCGAACGATGAGTATGAGCCGGTCTATCCGCTGCAAACGAAGAAGCCGGTGGATCATAACGCTACCGATCTGGCCAAGTTGCGCGATGCCACCCTGCGTTATGCGAAGGACATCGAAGGCCTAGTCCGGGGAATCAATGAGCGTCTGGGCAAAAGCGCGGTCGTCGTGGTGCCGGTCGGCCAAGCTTCGGTGACCCTGCGGGAAAGGATTGTCAAAGGCGAAGCCCCTGGATTGAAGGGCCAGTCCGATCTGTTCCGCGATACCTGGGGGCATGCGCTGACGCCGTTGCAAATCCTCTCCAGCTATTGTCATTTCGCCGTGATCTACCGCCGCAGTCCTATCGGCCTGCCCGTGCCGGGACCGATTCGCGCGCTCAAAGAAGTTGGCGTGGAGGACCAGGCAAAGCTAAATACGCTGCTCCAGGAAATCGCCTGGGAAACCGTGCGCCAGCATCCCATGACTGGAGTCATGGTGTCGCGCTGAGGTTGCAAATCGTTGAGCGTCTGTTTGCAGGCATGGCTGGTAAAGCGCAAACCACCGAAGCCAAACTGGCGGTGCTCGCGGCGAGCAACGGGCCGCCCGATCACCCACTCTCAATCGTACCCGAGCAGTCCGGAAAATCCGCGCATCCCCAAAAGGTGTTCCCCGCCCTCCTGCCCGTCTTCGCAGTGCGCAAGGCCATGAGCCCGCCGCATTTCGGGCAATCTGGGATCTTCCTGAGATCTGGTAGATCCGGCGGATTGGACAGATCGGTCGGATCTTTGGTTTGCCTCCGCCGATGCTCCATCCGGGCCACGGCCAACTGCTCCGTGTAACCACCGCCCTCCACGAACGCCCGCTCCAGGGCGCGGATTTGGCGATCCAGGAGATAGTTCGCCTGATGGATCACGCAGATAAGGGCGTTTGCCCGGACTGCTGGCTCTTCGTGGTCCAGCCACCTAGCGTAGAGCGCGTAGCGGGCCCCATCAGTCAGATCCGACTGATCCGGCCGATCGGTCTGATCTGACGGGTCTCCCCGGAACGCCCGCCGCACTGCGCTGGCCTCCGGACTGTCCGGCAGCCATTGTTTCAGATGGCGTTGACGCAAATAGTCCTCATAATCCAGGAGCAGTTCCTCCTGGCTCGCCCGGGCTACGTTGAGGAGCCGCAACTCCGTCTGCGAAGAGGTCGCAGAGGCGCGGCTCCCTTCGGCGATGTTCTGTCGCCCCGACCGCGCCGCCTGAACCATTTGGTCCACCATCCGAGACCGACCATCCACAAAGCGCTCACAGAACCAAACTGTGGCGTCATAGATCAGCGTCGCTGTCTGAAAGCTGCAAGTATCGCGGTAGCCCCCGCTAGGCCGGAGTCGGTTCATTGTGTTCAATTGAAGCATTTCAATTGAACAGGCAAGCTCTTTCTTTGAGATCCGTCTGATCAGTCAGATCCGACCGGTCTCACCAACCTAAGGCCGCCGTCCTCAATCAGAATCTGGCGTTTCCGGTAAAGCCCGCCAATGGCTTGCTTGAAGGCCTTCTTGCTCATGCCGAACGCCTTTCGGATTTCTTCTGGGGTGGAGGCATCGTGGTAGGGGAGGTAACCCCCGGCCTTTTCCAGAGCGGCGAGAATCTGCTCCGAGAATGGCACCACTCGCCCCCGTCCCACTGGGTCCAAACCGATATCGATTTTCCCATCGGGGCGGACGGTGCGGACGAAACCGTCGAGCGCTTGGCCGATGCTGAGCGGCCCGGCCAGTTCGGAGTGATACAAGAGCCCGAGATGCGCATGGTTGATGATCGCCTTGTAGCCCAGCGGCGTTTCGCTCTCGACCATCAGCTTCACTGCTTGACCTGCAGTGTAGGTCGGGAACGTGACGTTGAGGTGGCGGTTCAACCGGCAGGTGGCCACGATCCGGTTCGACCGCTCATCGATCATCACGTGGACCAGCGCCCGGCCTCCGGGACGGACTCCGCCGGCATATTCCCGTCGCGGCAGGAGGAGGTCCTTGTCCAAACCCCAATCGAGAAACGCGCCCATCGTCGGGTGATGGGAGAGAACCTTCAGGTAGGCGCACTCGCCGACTGTGACCAGCGGCGTCTGCGTAGTGGCAACCAAGCGGTCCTCGGAGTCGCGGTAGACGAAGACGTCCATCAGATCTCCGGGCTTTGCTCCGGCCGGAACATAGCGCCCCGGCAAAAGGATCTCCCCAAATTCTCCGCCGTCGAGGTAAGAACCAGGTGGAGCCTGACGAACGATAGGGAGAGAGGAGTGTTTTCCGAGGATCGACATGGCCGGGAAGGGGCAACTTGCCCTCAGCTGGCGGCGATGGGAAGGAGATTTCTCCTCGGTTTGTGCCGACATCGCCCCCCGTTAAGGCGAGTCGACCAGCTGGTGGCCCGAAATAAAGCGGTCTCGGAAGATTTCAGATGCCCATTGCCAGGCCGGTCTACTAGCATCCCCCCTCCATGGCTCTTTGGTCACAAAACTACGACCCTTTTCACAATTCCCTCCTTTCCACGGTGGTCGCGGCCATTCCGGTGGTGGTCCTCCTTGGAGCCATCGCGGTTTTTCACATTCGCAGCCACCTTGCCGCTCTGATTGGTCTGGCCGTCGCCCTGGCTTTGGCCATCGGGGTTTACCAAATGCCGACCGATGCCGCCGCCGCGACGACGCTTTACGGTGCCGCGTTTGGATTGTTCCCGATCGGCTGGATTATCCTGAACGTCATTTTTCTTTATCAACTGACCGTCGAGCGAGGACTCTTCGATGTCTTGCGCGATAGCCTGGCCCGCATTGCTCCGGATGCCCGGATCCAATTGATCCTGATCGCCTTCGCCTTCGGGGCTTTTCTGGAGGGCATGGCCGGGTTTGGCGCGCCCGTGGCCATTACGGCCGCCATCCTGATTCAGCTCGGCTTCAAACCGCTCCACGCATCAGGGCTCGCCCTCATCGCCAACACGGCGCCGGTTGCTTTTGGCTCTCTCGGGATCCCGATCACCACGCTTGAGCAGGTCACGGGCCTCGACGTGCATCTTGTCTCCGCGATGGTCGGCCGGCAATTGCCGTTTTTCTCCCTGATCATTCCCTTCTGGATGGTCACCGCCTTCGCTGGTTGGCGGGCCATGCTCGCGGTCTGGCCGGCCGCCTTGACCGCCGGGCTGGCGTTCGCCGTGCCGCAGTTTCTGGTCTCCAATCTGCATGGGCCGTGGCTGGTGGATATCGTCGCCGGGGCTTCCTCGATTGCCGCGACCGTCCTCCTCCTGCGCGTCTGGCGACCTCGCGAGATCATGACGCTCGTCGAGGGCGAGATCCGGCGATCCACTTCGGCTGAGCTACTCGAAAAGGTAGAATCTCCCTCGCCCAGCCGGCTGGAGGTCTGTCGCGCCTGGATGCCGTGGGCGATCCTGACCGCGTTTATCCTTTGCTGGGGTTTGCCGCAGACCAAATCCGCTCTCGATCACCTTGCCGCGCCCAAGTTCCCTGTCCCGCATCTCCATGCGCGGGTCCAACGCATGCCGCCCGTGGCTCCGGCCGACGCCGCGCCGGAGGCCGCCGAGTTCAAGTTCAACTACCTTTCGGCCACCGGCACCGGCATCCTCGCCGCCGCCCTGGTGGCCGGCCTGGCCATGGGCTTCCATCCGGGCGCGATGCTGCGCACCTACCTAGGCACCATTTGGCGGGTGCGCTGGTCCCTCCTCACCATTGCCGCCATGCTTGCCCTCGGCAATGTCACCAAGTTTTCCGGGACCGACGCCACGCTGGGCCTGGCCCTGGCCCATACCGGCGGGCTCTATCCCTTCTTTGGCACCTTGCTTGGGTGGCTCGGCGTGGCCCTCACCGGGTCGGATACCGCGTCGAACGTCCTTTTCGGCAGTCTGCAAAAGATCACCTCGGAACAACTCGGCATCAGCCCCATCCTCATGGGCGCCGCCAACAGTTCCGGCGGCGTCATGGGCAAGATGGTGGATGCCCAAAGCATCGTCGTCGCCAGCACCGCCACCAATTGGTATGGACACGAAGGGGCGATTCTGCGCTACGTCTTTTTCCACAGCCTGGCCCTGGCCGTCCTCATGGGGATCTTGGTCTACCTTCAGGCCTATATTTTTCCGTTCAGCGCGATGGTGCCCAAGTGATGGTTACACGCGCAGGAAGATCCCACGCCGGAACACACTCTTGTCCAGGCGGTCCTCCCTCCGATCGCAAAGTCCGACGCGGAAGCGCTTCGGCTACGAGGTTAAGCGAAAGTCGTAGCGGAGCGGCTTCCAGACTGTTGCAAAACCTCGGACGGTCCGGGAAAACTGCGGCGGGGGCTTCCAGCCGCCGACGGAAATTACGAACGTTCTAGAAACGGCGGCTGGAAGCCCCCGCCACAGTATGTAGGCCGCTGTTGGACGCAACGTGGGGTGGCTTTTGCAACAGTCTGCTTCCCGTTCCGCCATCTCCCGCTTGCGCAGGGAGTTGCCCTTGCAGTAGTGAAGTGGGATGCGCGTGATCCTGGCTTGGTTTTTATTGGTCTGCTCCGTGGCTTTGGCGGATGAGCCCCGGCCGAATCTGCTCTGGATCACCGTGGAGGACATGAGTCCAAATCTCGGCTGTTATGGGGATGGATATGCCCGGACCCCGAATCTTGATGCGTTTGCCCGCGAGAGTGTCCGTTTCACGCACGCCTTTGCGGCCTCGCCCATTTGTTCGCCTTCGCGCTCTTGCCTGATCACGGGCCTGTATCCGGTATCGATGGGCACACACCAGATGCGTTCGGCGTTTTCGCTCTCTGCGGAGCTTCATGGCTTCCCTTCCTATTTGCGCAAGGCTGGCTATTTCACGACGAACAATGCCAAGACGGATTACAATACGGCGGACGAGCCACGTTTGATTGCGGAGTCATGGGATGAGTCGGGTGCGAAAGCTCACTGGCGCGATCCGCAGCGCACGGCAGGGCAACCCTTCTTTGCGGTGTTCAATGATATGACGACGCATCAGTCGCGCAGCATGTCGTGGTCGCACGAGGCGTTTCGCAAGCACGTGCAATCGAAACTCAAGCCGGAGGAGATTCACGACCCGGCCTTGGCGTCGGTCCCGCCCTATTATCCAGACACACCGGTCATTCGCCGCACCCTGGCTCGCTATGCGGATTGCATCACGTTGATGGATCGCAACGTGGGCGGCATTCTCGCGGAGTTGGAGGCGGACGGCTTGGCGGAAGATACGATCGTCTTCTTTTTCTCCGATCACGGAGCCGGGCTGCCGCGCCACAAGCGCATGCTCTATGATTCCGGGATGCGGGTGCCACTCATGATCCGGTTCCCCGAGAAGTTCAAGCATCTGGCCCCGGCTCCTCCGGGAACGGTGGTGGATCAGCTCGTGAGCTTTGTCGATTTCGCTCCCACCATGCTCCACCTAGCGGGATGCGAACTCCCGGCGACTTTGCAAGGCAAACCGTTCGTGGGGCCGCAGCCAGACGTTCGGGACTATGTTTACGGCAGCCGGGACCGGGTCGACGAAGCCTTTGATACCATCCGGAGTCTTCGGGATCAGCGCTATCTCTATGTGCGCAACTTCCATCCGCTGACGAGTTGCAATCAACCCGAAGCCTATTCCGATACCTCAGAAATTCGCCAGGAGATCACCGCAGTGGCGCGCAAACAACCGGAGGCTCTGACGGTGGCGCAACGCGACTACGCTGGGCCGACCAAGCCGGTGGAAGCCTTTTATGATAGCGTTGCGGATCCGCACCAGATCGACAATCTCCTGGATGGTCCGCTGACTCCGGATCAAACCGCAGCTCTGGCCCGTTTCCGCCAGGCGTTCCAGCGATACCGGACGGAAACGGGCGACCTTGGTTGCCTGACGGAGGATTCCATGTGGCGGCGGGTCAAGGAGGAAGGCATGCCCGTGGGCGATCTCATGGCCGGTAAGAGTCCACACCCTCCGGATTTGAGCGCCGTTTGGGCGGCAGCTGACCTGGTCGGTTCAACGGACCTTCCCGCCCTCCGGGAACGCCTAGGCTCCTCGGATCCCGACCAACGGTACTGGGCGCTGCTTGCCTTGCGTCAGGCCGGCTTTGCTGACCTGGAGCGGATCGCCGTTCATTTGGATGATCTGGCTTTGCCGGTGCGCTTCGAAGCCGCCCGTTGGCTCGTGGAAAACGGGGTCCATCGTGAGCGTGCGATCACGGTGCTTGCGGACGGCGTGTCCACAGAGGATTGGTGGAACGCGCTCTACGCATGCCGCATGATCGAGCTGCTGGGCGATCGCGCTCGGGCAGCTCTTCCGGCGATGCGTGGTCTCTATGAGCGGAACCGGCACAAGGACGGCGACGCGGAACTCTTCCTCGCCTTTTCCTCCGGGGCTTGGCTGGAGGGCATCGGGGAAAAGGTGATTCCCTGGGATTTCAGTCCGGAGGCGGGTCCCTTCCGGGTGCCTCCTGCCGCAAAGATTCGCGCGATCGATCCAGGGGCGAGCACCGCCGAATGGAAAGAGCGAAGGGCCGGAATGGTGGAAGCTTGGCAATCGATTCTGGGGCCGTTGCCGGCCGCGAAGGTGCCGCTGCGGCTGGAGGTGATCTCGGAAGAGTCGTTGCCCGGTTTCAAGCGGCAGTATATCCCCTACCTGGCCGCCTTCGATGAACGGGTCAAGGCGACGGTCTTCAGTGAGGGCGGGATCGGTCTCCCGATGAGCAATTGGGAAGCACCGTGGTACCTCGGCCCGCAGGTGAAGGAGCCCGGGTTCGGGCACGATCATGAGGAATTGATCGCCCTCATCGCGCCGCGAGCCTTTCTGCTGATCGGCGGCGATAGTGCCGATACCGATGACGGACTCGACTATGTGCGCGCCGCGCAACCGGTGTTCGATCTGGCCGGTGCGGGAAACCACCTGCGGTTTTTCAATCACCGCCAGGGGCATCGCTACCCGCCTGAAGCGCGCCAGGAAGCGGAGGCGTTCTTCAAGTCGGTCTGGGGTGAATGACGGCTGATTACGCGCCCGGGTCTCTGGGGTCTTGGCGGACGAAGAGAAGTTCTGGCAGGTCGCCCCGCCTCAGGGCAAGCTGCCGGAAGGCGAAATAGGGCAGCAGAACGAGAAACATGAGCACGCTCATGGCCAAGGCCTGCGGGAGTGTGCCGCCGCCTATCTCACGCACCGCTTCCCCGATCGCATGGCCATGAAAATGACCGACGATGATCTCTTCGAGGATGGTCAGCCCAATGAGCAGCAGCGTGAAAAGGAGCGCCTTGTTCACGACCTGCATGATCAGGGTAGTCCCGCCCGCCCTGCGCTCACCCACTTTCAAGGCTTCGAGGATGAGGATGAACTTGCCCAGAATGAGGGCCTTCACCACCGCAAGGCCGAAGGGCGCGAAGGTGACGCCGACGCTGCCCAGGATGGTTGCCTTGAAGAACAGCAAGGCGCTGAACCAGATCAGAAGATAGGCAGAGATCGCAAGGTAAGAGATCAACTCGTGCCGGGCCCGTCTCGCCAACTCCGACCGTCCGGCGTGTTTCGCTGACGGCTCCTCGACTTGAATGGACGCGGTCCTCAGGGCGGCGGCGAACTCGGGCAGGTCGCGGCCGTCGGCCCATTGCGTCATCCCTTCCGTCCAGACGAAATGCGGTCGCGCTGTCGCCCGCGAAATCCGGCGAAGCACCTCAATCGTGGAGATTGGTCCGACGCTCGTTCCATTCTCGGAGTAGTACCACTCGTCCGCCATTTCGTCTTCCCACTCCGACTCGAAAATCGACAAAAACGCAATAGAAAACGAGCGGATTTAGGCGCGCAGGCCACCCCGCTTTCCCTCTGAGGAAACCGCCAGTCAAAAGTCGACAGTCAAGCAGGTTAACGGTTTCCTTCTGACCGGGGGCAATGCCCGCCCTTTGCTCGTCATGGCGATTGACGGGAGGGGCGCGCTTCCGCTAAGGTCGAGATCTGCAAACTCCAACCAATAGTCGAGCGCCTGGGCAGCGGACCGTTTGAGCGAGGCTTGCGACTGGGCGAGCGCTTGGGGGGACGCGCTGGTGTCGCCCGGCTACGGGGTGTTTCCCGCGATGGTCTCTCCGGAGTTGTGTCTGGCGCTCAGCGAATCGATGGTCGCGCGGCGGCTGGCCGATTCCTTCGTGCGGGCACGGACGGGCCGGGGAGCGGGCCTCGATCGGCGGCCCGAGATCCGCACGGATGAGATCTATTGGCTGAACGAACCCTCTGCCACGGTCGCGGAAGAGGAGTGGCTGGGGCGAATGGAGGAGGCGCGCCAGTGCCTTAGGGAAGTCTTGCGAATCCCGCTCGATCACTTCGAAGGGCATCTGGCCCGTTATGCGCCCGGGGGCTTCTACAAGCCGCACCTGGATCAACTCGCGGCAACCCGGAGCCGTCAGATCTCGGTGGTGCTCTATCTAAACCGAGGTTGGATGGCTGAGGACGGGGGAGAATTGCGGATTTACACCACCCTACAAACGGTGCCTGTGGCCGGGGACGCGTCGTTCCTGGTGCGGCCGCTGGCGGGCACAGTGGTGGTTTTTCGGAGTGCGGATTTCTGGCACGAGGTCCTGGTCTCGCACCGTGAGAGAAACAGCCTGACCGGATGGTTCCGGCTGCCGGCCTCGATGGTGTGAGCGGAGTTGGCCCTGGTGTGCCGTTTTTCCCTCCACGCGCTGAATGGACCGTGATAGACCGGTCTGTTTGGGGGCGTCAGATGCGTCCAGAGGACTCAACCACCTCACGACTTCGGTTTCGCACTCCACAGGGCCAGATTCCGAAACTGCGCCCCCTCGGCCTTGGCCACCATGCCGACCCGACCTTTGCGGTCTTTGAAGCGCTCGTTCGTGGCTTCCAGGGTGTGGTCGTCGATTTTGGCGAAGAAGCGATCGCCGCAGACTTCGACGGTGATGCGGTGCCAAGTGTTGGGATCGAGTTTGACCTCGATTTTCGTGAGTTCCTCGCGTCGTGTCTCTTTCGCGATGCCGCTCATCTTTTGAATCCAAATCGCGGTGGGCGTGATGACCACGCGACCGAGGTGATGGTTCGGCTGGTTGGTGTCCCGGCAGACGAAACCGACCTGGGGCGAGGTCCCGAGCTTAAACTCGGCGGCTAAAACGAGATCGCCAAGATCCACGATGTGCTCGCAGACCGCCTCGTGGCCATTCGGGCGCTTCTCGCTCGGTCCTTCCTGCACCGCGTAAGCCGTGCCATCTTTGATGCTCCACTCCCCGATGCCGCCGCGCCAGCCCTCGTTGCCAGGTTGCTTCCCCTTGGCGAAGGACTCCGGTTTGTCGAATGCCTCCGCGGCGATGAGATTGTCCGGCAGACAGGTCTGGGTGACCGGTGGCGTGGGATCAGCGGCACAAGCGAGCGATGTGGCGAGAAGTAGGGTGATGAGGGTTGGCTTCATGGAATGAGATGATGTCGGCGGGCCTTCCAGTAGGCGGCGAGGTGGTAAACGAGGCCGCAACTGGCGTTGTGAGTGTAATCGAAGCTGCCGAGCATTTTTTGCAACGTGGTTTGTTCTTCGGCGGTGAGTGCGGGCGAATCGACCATGAGCAGGATGAGCGCGGATTCGCCAGCTTCGCGGGTCAAATGCCAGATTTCGCGAAACGGGCCCCACTGCGGGTTCGGGTAGCCTTTTTGGTTCTTCCACTCGGGCACCGTGCGCCAGTCGGGTCCGGTCATGCGCATGTTCTCGGGGCTCTTCTGGGCGATTTGGGCCGAAACGCTCGTGAAGCGCTGCGCCGCGAGATCGCGGACGTGGAGCATGTGCGTGAGGAGTTGTGCTTTGAGGGCCGGATCGGGTTCAAGAGAGTGGAGCACCTCCAGGGAGCACTGCATTTGCAGCAACGCATAGGCGGGCTTGTTCTCACCGGGATTCGCAGACTGCGCAATGGCCTCGGCGGCGTATTTGCGCCATGGCTCGCGGTAGCGTTCGTTCTTCGTCACATCCCACGCGGCGGCGTAGATCATCGGCAACCGGGCGGCTTCATGCGGCTGCACGTTCCACATGCGACAGATGCCGAGCGGGCAGCGCGTGCCATCGGCACGACAGAAGTCGAAGTCGTTCTCCGGCGTGACGAAGGCAATCATTCGCTCCGCCACATCGGCCAGGATCACGCGGATCTGCTGCTTCGTGGACTCATCCGGCAGCGGACTGTGATAATACTGCCACAGACCGTGGACGAAGTGCGTCACCTGATCGCGCGATGAGCTGATATAGGTGCTCGTAGCGTCCTCTGGACAGACATTGCGGGCCACGAAGCCCTTCACTCCATGCACGGTGACGCAGCGATTGAGTCCGGCGAAGACGTTTGCGGCTGTATCGCGTAGGGATTCGTCTTGGGTTACCTCAAAGCGATCACACAGCACGCTGAGCATCGCTCCCCCCAGGATCGCGCCGTCCTCCATGCCGGTGCTGTAACCGCAAGGATTTGGATACTGGCGCTTCACCTCATTCGCCGAGGGCAGATGCCCTTGTTCTTTGCCCTTCTCATAGCTGCTGAGGTAATCGCCAAACGTCTGCACGTTCGGCAGGTAAAAGCGAGTCCAGACCACGTCCCAGCCTTGCTCGATGTTCGCGGAGAAAGCGGGCTCGGCGGCATGAGCCGGGATGAATGCCACGGCGAAGAGCGTCAGAAGGAGGCGCTGTGGGCTGGGGAAATTCATCAGAGCACAAACCCGCAACAGGAGACGTCCGGCAACCAGTAAATTTCGTGGGGGAACTGGTGACTATCCGGGCTAGCCCGCAGAAATCAAAAATCATCCCTCGTCACTCGTCAATCACGCGGTATTGAGGGTCGAGGGTAAAGAAATCAACATTCCCAAATCCGGAAGAACCGCTTGAGTGGTTCTCAATGATCGGGCCACGAAGGAGGACGACAGGAATGTCGTCCTTCCAAAATGGCTGAGTTGCACAATGACTTTGGCCGCGCCATCAATCGCCCGCACCTGGATCGTCATCCCGGTGTACAACCGCCGCGTCATCACGCTCGCCTGCTTGCAGTGCCTGCGCGACGACGGCCTGCTGGGCCACATGTCCGTCATCGTTGTGGATGACGGATCCACCGATGGCACGACGGAGGCGATTCGGCGTGATTTTCCCGAGGTCATCATTGTGCCGGGCGATGGCAACTTGTGGTGGACGGGCGCCATCGCGCTCGGCATGCGCGAGGCGATGCGCCGGGACGCGGAGTTTATCTGCTGGTTGAACGACGATACGCTGCCAGCGGCGGGAGCTTTGGAATTGCTGCTCGACGAGGTTCGTCGCAACGGCGGCATCGCCGGTGGCGTGGGAATTCTCCCCGGCGAAGACCAACCGGCCTACGGCGGTTTCCGGCGCGGATTCAGGGTATTGCTCACCAGTCTCCGCCCAGGCAATGAAACCGTTGGATGCGATGCCCTCAACGGCAACCTCGTTTGCATCTCGCGCGAAGTGGTCGAGCAAATCGGCTACCCCGACGCGGCCGACTTGCCGCACGGCTACGGTGATTTCGACTACACGCTGCGGGCCAGCCGTTGCGGGATTCCCGTGCGCCTCGTTGGTGCCGCCCGCTGCGCGGCCCAACCGAATCTCTCCACCAACTATCGCTCGTGGCTGCTGAGCGACGTGCCGCTCAGAGAAATCTGGGGAGGACTCGTCAGGCCGGGCTCGTTCATCTACCAGCCGGCGATGCAACGCTTTTACTGGCGGCACTGGGGTCTTCGCGGTTCCTTCTACTGCGCCAGCATCCTTGCGCGTCTCATCGCGATCTCAATCATTCGACCCATTGTGCCCGCTTCCGTTTTGCGTCGGATCCGAGGGCAACGCTCCCGAGCCTGGCAACACGAGCAGCGCCACGCCGGCCCTAACTGAGCAGACCGGTAGAAGCGGCGTCCCGCCGCTTATCGATGGATCTAAGCGGCAGGATGCCGCTTCTACTAAAGATGCGTCAGTTCACGATCACATAGACCGTAGCGCCCTCATACATCACCGCGCGGTAATAGACTCCGCCGACGAAGTAGCAGTTGTAGCCGCCGTAGACGACACGCCGGTAGCCCACGGGCACGGTGTGAATGTAGCCTCGCGGAAGGGGACGAGCCGCCACGGCCGTTCCATTGGGGCCACTGACGGCGACTCCACGCCGGGTAGCCACCGCAGCGCGATCTTCGCCGACAACGGCCGCACCTCGGGGGGTGCGAACTCCGGTAACCTCCCTCGCCTGGAGGGCGGGGGCGGCGGAGAGCAGCGCGAGGGCGGAAAGACCGATAACGGAAGATTTGAGAGGTTTCACTTTCTTTGGGTAGTCGAAGTTTATTTGGCGATCACCGATTTCATACGGTCGCTGGTCCACATTTCGATCTTCTCCGAACCTTTGGGTGGAGTCGAGACGAAGTCCGCGGCGGACAGGGGCGCGTTGAGATTCCAATCCGTGAACGTCACTTCAACCTGGGGATGTCCGTCTCGATGAAAGGTTGCTACCAACTTGCGGGGCAAGGAATCGCCGACTCCGATCCACACTTCTGAATCGGCCGCTTTGCCTTTGAGGGCGATACGGTGGCATTCAACACCCCCAAGGCCGAGCGGGCCGGTGGCCACTCTACCACGCCCCAGGTAACTCATGTTTGAGACCTTCTGCCGGATGTCTTGGTAAAGATTGCTTGCGGCAAATTCCGCCACGGGCGGGGTGAATCCATACGTCTCATCCAGGCGGTCGAGAAGGCCATCGATGCTCGTCCGCATGGGCACCGTTGCATAGGTATTGGCCTTTTCGTCGATCACGGTCAGCGTCTTCCCGTCCGCATAAAAGCGGCGGGCACCGAGGTTGGTCTTTGCCAGGACAGCCATCTTGCTTGGCCGGGAGACACTCACGGTTGCGCGAGCCACACGAGCCACGGGGGTTCCTTCGGTAAGAGCGGCATCGACTTCGCGGTGTGCCTGGAAGCTGAATCGCTGAGCGGCACTGAGTTTATCTGACATTTGGCGAAGGATCTGATCGGCAGTAGGCGCAGAGTCCGCCGCGAAGACAGCCGAACTCAGAGCAATGGCGAGCGCGAGGTGCGTGCTGGCACGGACGTGGTTTGGGCTTGTGATCATGAATCTTGGTGTGCTTGGGTTTCGCTTGGCACTGACCTGTGGAGTGAAGCTCGTCCGAGTGAAGGAGTCGAGATTTTTTAAACGAGCCCGTAGAAGCGGCGTCCCGCCGCTTGTCGATCGATCTCAATCGGCAGGATGCCGCTTCTACCAACTTGTCGCGTCCAGCCACTGTTGCATCCAGCCGGCCAGGTCAACCATACTATTGGTCGCATGCAGATCGAACCCGGCCTGATGCACCAGATCGGCGGGGGGCATCAGATCCAGGGTCATCTCCAAGCCGGTGCCGACGACTGCGACTTGGCCACCCATCTGGGTCCACCAAGCGTGCATTTCGTGGTTCCCGGCCCGCCCGAAGGCGAAGACGCGACGCACCCCCAGTTCCCAGCCCTCGAACCAAAGAAGGCTGAAGAGCAACGTTCCGAGTCCGCGGTGCTGCCAGGCGTCGGCGATCGTGAGGGAGACTTCCGCCTGGGTCGGATGGGCCCGATCGATCCAAAGGGAAGCCGCGCCAAAGCCCGGGAAGTCGTCATCCTCCGGATCCAGGGCGATCCAGCTGAGGTGATCCGCTTCATTAGTGCGGGCCAGCCGACCCGCCAACTCCTCGTTCATTTCCTTCGCGGTGCTCCAGAAGCGGTTGAGCCGAGAACGGTCAGAGAGGAGGCTATAAGCACGCTGAATTCGCGCCCGATCCTCGCTCGTGACGACCCGCAACCGGATGGCGAAGCCTCCTCCCCCCGTCACGGTGAATGGCATTCGACGCCGCAGCGGCAGTGGGTTCGTTCCCTCGTCTCCCATGGCGAGTTCCTCAGGAGAGTATTTTTTGGTAGCCGCGTCAAGGGGTGGGCAGCAACGGAACGGGACCCCGTTCGTCACCCCTTAGGAATCAAAAATCATCCCTGATCAATCATCAATGACGCAGCATCAACCCGCCGCCGGTGCAGACAGCCAGGCAGTAGTGACGCCATCGCCGCTGGCTAGGCCGAGACGGATTTTCATTTGTCCGGCGAGAACGGCGGACATGGTAAGGCCGAGACCGAAGTGGTCGTGACCCTTGGTGGTCATGAATGGCTTGAAAACTTGGGGGAGGCGTTCCTCGGGGATTACGGCCCCGGAATTACGGATCACCAAATCGACCCGGTTGTCACCGGCGGCGCTCAGTTCGCCGGGTGCGAGCAGGAGCACTTCGACCTTCCCACCTTTCCCGGCGGCTTCGGCTGCGTTCTTGACCAGCTCGATGACGGCTTCCTTGAAACGGGACGCATCGGCGGTGATGGCGACCGATTTCGCGGAAAGGCTCATGGTCAGGTTGGCGCCGGAGGCCTTGCAGATCTCGATGAATTTGCTCTCCATGAGCGGGAGGAAATCCAGGAGGCGCAGCGTCTGGGGCGTGATCCGGGCACAACCGCCAGCCGTGAGGACTCTCTCGCTCAGGGATCCATTGTGGAGGGCGGAGGAGCGCATCTGCTGGACGCTTTCGAGCGTGTTTTCGTCCAGTCCATCCGTCATCAGGATCAGGCTGGTGAATCCCTGGACGACGGCCAGAACGTTGTTGTTTTTGTGTGCCCAACCCCGGAGCATTTCTTTGTAGAAATCCCGGGTGGGTGACTCGTCGAGAACGAGGTGATCGGCGAAGAGAAAGTTGAGCGGGCGAGGGGTTGCCACTGGGGTTCGGGCCATAGCTGTCATGTTAATGTTCCCGTGCGGCAGAGCAAGATCAATCTATTGGTTCCATTGCTTTGAGGCTGAGGGACTTAATTAAATTTATGGAGGGTGTGTTAGTTTCAGTAATTTCGGAGGTATTGCGCCCGCTCTCATTGAGTTTCCTCCCGTAACCGGACATTTTCCGCAGCCGAGATCGTTTCCAGGGATCCTGTCCCCTCCATCCGGACACGCATTTCACCGTTCTCCCCGAAGCCAATCAGTTCCCCTTCCCGCCACATTCCCTGTTGGCTGAACCGGATCGCCCGCCCGATGAGGAGGCTCCGGTCCCTGGCTTCGTCGAGGATTCCGGAAAAGTCCGCCAAGCTGCGGTCGTAAAGAGCGGTCAACTCCGCGAGAATCGCGCCGGCCAGGTGATTGCGATCGACGGCGGTTCCGCCACTCAAGGCGCGGATGGAGGTCAGAGTTTTGGCCAGCTCCGGGGGAAACTCTCCGGCTACGGAGTTCACATTGACTCCGATCCCGAGCACGAGGTGAGGGGCCGCCCGCCCGCCCTTCAGTTCCAGAAGGATTCCGGCCAGTTTGCGGCCGTCGGCATAGACGTCGTTGGGCCATTTTAGGAGGACGGGGGCCCGTTCCACCCACGGCTCCAGCGCACGGGCCACAGCCAGCCCGGTGACGTGGGCGATCCGCGGCCATTGCGGGAGAGGCCAGCCGGGGCGCATGAGAACGGAGAATGTCAGGTTGCGGCCCGGCGGCGCGCTCCAGCGGTTCCCCCCGCGTCCCCGGCCCGCCGTCTGGGTCTCCGCAAAGACCGCACACCCCTCGGGCGCTCCGGCGATTCCCAGCTCATCGACCCGGTCGTTGGTGGAAGCGATGCGCTCGTGAATTTCCAGGCGATGCCCCAGCCGGGGAGCTTCCGGAGCGAGACGGAGCGAGCGGCACCCCGCTTCCAGGGCATGGCCGATCGCGCTGGCGGAAAGCGGATCCGTCATGGAGCGGTCGCGGAGATTTCCAGGGAGACATCGACCGCAGCGGCCGAATGGGTCAAGGCGCCCACGGAGACGAAGTCGACTCCGGTTTCCGCGATGCCCCGTACCGTTTCCAGGGTGACGCCGCCGCTGGCTTCGAGCCGGAGGGCGGGCTTGGTGGCGTCGCGGCGGCGGACGGCTTCGCGGAGGAGATCCAGGTTCATGTTGTCGAGGAGGATCACATCGACTCCATCCAGGGTGAGGAAGGCGTCGAGTTGATCGAGGGTATCCACTTCCAGTTCCACGGTCATGTCCGGGTAAGTGGAGCGGATGCGGCGAATCCCGTCCCGGAGCGAGGAGAGCCGGTGTTCCGCGAGGAGGTGGTTGTCCTTGACCATGACGGCATCGTACAACCCGCGGCGATGGTTGGTGCCGCCACCGTGGGCCACGGCGGCTTTTTCCAGCAAGCGCCAGCCCGGGGTAGTCTTGCGGGTATCGAGGATGCGGCACTGGGTGCCGGCCACGGCGTCGACGAAGCGACGCGTCAGGGTGGCCACTCCGGAGAGGTGCTGCACAAAGTTCAGGGCGGTGCGTTCTGCGGACAGAATCGGCGCGAGTCGCCCAGAGACCTCCAGAACGGTTTCACCGGGGGCGGGGGAGTCGCCGTCCTGGCGGTAGAGGCGAACCTCGAGGTCGGGATCGACGGCCCGGAAAACCCGTTCGGCGATTTCCAATCCGGAGAGAACGGTGCCCGGTTGTTTGCAGAACATGCGGGCACCGCCGAGGGCTTCCGGGGGGACGAATGACGAGGTGGTTACGTCGCCTCTTTCCCCGAAATCTTCCCGGAGAGCGGCGGTGATGAGGGCATCCGCCGCATCCTTTTCTGGCGCTGTCATGAAAGTCTGATAGGGTTTGCCGTCTTCTTCAGGTAGTAGTTTCCGTGCCGCGAGATCCGAACGCACCCGATTTCTTCGAAAGCCCGCCTTCGTGGTATCAGCCAGCGTCGCGGCACTTTCGCAACCTCATCGTGATCGTGGTGTGTGCCGGGGTGGGGATTCTCGGGATCATTCTCGGCTATTTTTATCACCTGGCGGAGCGGGAAGATATCACCCGGGTCGGCAAAATGCCGGAGCGATCGATCGTTTACGATTGGAAAAAGCGCGAAATCGGCCGGTTGCACGGGGAGAACCGCACCCTCGTGACGAAAGCGGAGGTGTCCACCTACTTTGTGGATGCCCTGCTCGCCCGCGAGGACTCCCGATTCTATCATCATGGGGGGATCGACTGGCGGGGCGTGGCACGCTCCATCCTCCGCAACATCAAGGACGGTGGGATGACCCAAGGGGCGAGCACGCTGACCATGCAGCTGGCCCGATGCAGCTTCGAGATCCGCGAGAAGACCCTCCATCGCAAGCTCTTGGAGGCGATGCTTGCCTGGCGGATTGAACGAACCTACGACAAGAACGAAATTCTCATCCACTACATGAACCGGATTTACTTCGGCTCTGGGACCTACGGGGTGGAGCTGGCGTCACAAGCCTATTTCGGCAAGCCGGCCAAGGACATGGATCTGGGAGAGGCCGCCATGCTGGCCGGGATCATCCGCGGGCCGAACCGGTTCTCCCCGTTCCGTCATTATGAGGACGCGGTGCTGGAGCGGAACACCGTCCTCGACCGGATGCTGGTCCACGGCTTTGTCACGGAGGAGGAGGTCGCCGCCGCCAAGGAAGCCAAAGTCGCCGTGATGGACCCGCTCAAGATTGCGGCACCGCAGATTTCCTATGCCCTGGAGATCGTCCGGCGTGATCTGGAGCTGATCCTGGCGCAGCAGGAAACGGAAGAAGGAGGGCTGCGCATCATCACCTCGTTGGACATCGACCTGCAGCGCACGGCGGAGCAGAGCTTGGAGACGCGATTGACTGAGGTGGAGTCGCGACCCGGTTACGTGCATCAGACCAGGGCTGCCTTCCTCTCCCGAAAAGCAGGAGGCGAGAGCGTGACGCCCGAATACTTGCAAGGCGCGGTGATGGTCATCGACAACACGACCGGGGGAATCCGGGCGATCGTGGGGGGGCGGAATTTCCAGGAAAGTCAATTCAGCCGGGCCACCATGTCCCAGCGGCAGATCGGCTCCCTTTTCAAACCCTTCGTCTACGCCAAGGCTTACGAACACGGATTGCTGCCCGGAACCTTGGTCAGCGATGACCGGATTCGGGATGGCGAGATCGCCTGGACTCCCGGTCGCAATTGGAGTCCGGAGAATTCCGACGAAACGTTCCAAGGGTTTCTCACCGCCGAGACCGGCCTCATCAAATCCCGGAACACCATGAGCGTCCGGGTGGGGGAGATCGCCGGGATCGACCGGATCACCGGTTTGGCGCAGCAGGCGGGCTTCACCGTTCCCGAAGAAAAATCTCCACAGATCTACATTGGGAACCTCGGGGCGACTTTGCAGGCGGTCACCAGTGCCTATTCCTCCTTCGCCAACGAGGGGGCCTGGATGCGCTCTCACGTGATCTCATCGGTGGAAGATCAGCGTGGCCGGCAGATTTACCGGCAGCTCACGCCCAAGGTCCGGATCCTTTCGCCGGCGGTCACTTGGTTGACCACGCGCACGTTGGAAAAGGTCATGGAACCAGGCGGCACGGCTTATTCGGCCCGCGCCAATGGGCTCAAAGCCGCTGCCGGAGGCAAGACCGGCACCACGAACAATTACAACGATGCCTGGTTCGTCGGGTTCACCCAGGAACTCAGTTGCGGTGTGTGGGTTGGCCTCGACCAGCAGAAAAGCATCATCGACCGGGGATATGGTGGGACGATCGCCCTGCCGGTCTGGACGGATGTGATGCTCTATGCAGAAAACAACGGTTATCCGCCCAAACCGTTCCAAGCGACGGTCACTCTGGCCAAGGTCGAGGTTTGCCGCACCAGCGGACGGTTGGCCACCATCAATTGCAAGGCCGGAAAGCACGCTTACCAAATCGAGCTTCCCTATGAGCTGGCCCCAAGGGACGGTTGTCCCGATCACGCTCTCTTGAACCTTGCCCAGCCGGGCAAAGGCGACGGCAAAGGCATCATGGGCCGGCTGCGAGGACTGTTCCGGTAGGCGTGGGCTTACACCCCTACTTCCATGACTTGACGTAGTCGATGCACTTTGTCACCTGCGGGAGGGACTCGAACCAGTCGTATTCGTACTCGATCGAGATCGGTCCGTCGAAGCCTTGAGCTTGGAACTCCTTGAGAATCCCATTCACGTCGCTCAGGCCGGTGCCATAGGGCATGTCGTGACCCACCAAAGAAGCCTCGCTGAGGTCCTTGAGGTGGCTGCTCACCACGTGACCCTTGAGGATGCGCAGGCAATCGACCGGCACCAATCCTGACCGCATCCAGTGACCCGTATCGGCGCAGGCACCGATCCGCGGGTCGCGATCCTTGACCAGGCTGAGAATGAAGTTCGGATCCCAGAGCTTGTAGTTCGGGTCTTTCTCACGCTTCGGGTGATCGTGAAAACCCACCTTGATGTCGTACTCCTTGACGAGCTTCTCGAAGGTGTCGATGGCGTCGATCGACTCCGTGTTGATGACCTTGATCCCCATCGTCTTGGCGAATTCGAAGACCTTGCGGGATTCCGCTTCCTCCTTGCTCAGGCCGACCACACCGTAGGCGACTGCGATGAGGCCGTGCTCTGCGAGCTTCGCTTTGATCTTCGCCAAAGTCTCCGGCGTGGCGTCGTGATGAACCTTCAGTTCGGGTTCCTCCACGGAAAGCTTCTGTCCCGGGTAAAACTCGATCACCTTCCCACCGGCGGCTGCGGTCTTCTCGATCGCCTCGAACGCGGTGAACTTGTTGAACGTGTAAGCTTGGCAACCGATCGCGAAGCCGTTGATGCGATGGGCGTCAGGAATCGGTTCAGCGGCGCGGAGGGCGGAACCGACCGCCAAGGCGGAGAGGAGGGCAAGGGTGAGGAACAGGGGTCTCATTGAGAAGGGATGCTAGACGGGGGAGCGCCGAGTGCAAGAAGGATCGGACCAACCGAGCGCAGCGAGGCAAAGTCTGGTGTTCACGAATCATGATGCCAGTCTTGCCGCCTTGGGTGATCGAGTAGGTCAGCGCTCCATCGGGTGAAAACTCCGCAACGGTGTCTTCGGCAGCCGGCAGATCCTGCTGAGGCTGCTGCAAGCGCCACCTGCCGAACAGTGGGGAATCGAAGTCGGCTTTGTTCTTTCTGAACAGGTCAAAGATGCTCATGCAATGTATGCTCTGTGCCGAACGACTCGGATCAGGCGAAGGGGAGCGGGAAGAGTCGATGACACGACAGATGCCATACGAGCCGTTGCCGGCATCCGTTATTGTTCGGTGTTGATCCATATTTGCTGCCTAACAGTATAAGTCTCCCTCCGGTTGCCAATAGCATGTTATTGGCGGCACTGTGGGATTTGCCTGGTTACCCCGCCCATTCGGGGATGGGTTTCAGCTTGGAGGGGATCATTAGAGTCGTTTTCACGAAGGATGAACTCGGGTCGGGGCTTGGCGAGGGTTTTTGCCCATTACTCCTGACATTCGGCGAGGCTGAGCGATCAATGGATTTACAGGTAAGAACACCAGGGGGGGCTGTGAAAGACGATCATCAGCTTGACTTCGCCCGGGTTCTCCTGCTGGAAGTTCCCTTCCGGGAGGTTGATTCCATCGGCATGGGCCAAGAGACGAAATCGTCCGTAAGATTGTTATGGGAGATAGAGGGGGGCTTGGGCCACCAGCGCCGGGACGCTTCATGACGTGCAGGTAAATCATTGTGGTTGATACGTCGGCATGTCCTAGCAAGGACTGCACCGTGCGGATATCGATCCCACCTTCGAGCAAATGGGTCGCAAACGAGTGACGAAACGTGTGGCAACTCGCACATTTGGGGATGCCTCCAGATCCCTTTGGTGGCGTTCCCGGAGGGAACTGAGGTGGGGGCGGGGGAGGGGCACGACGCGGTGTTTGCCGCCTTTGCGGTCGTAGATAGCGATGGTTCCCTGTCCGAAATCGATCTCCGGACCCACGACACGTAACTTCGTTCGGTCGCGACAGCGAGGTTTTGCTGGCGGATGGTCCTGCTCCTGCCCAGCGATTCCTCGCATTGGGGTGCCTTCGGCCTGACCCCTCCCGCACTCATCGGTCGCCGTCGCAAGAAGGCCACGGGCGCGGAGCCAGCCCAGGCTTCGGCTACAACGGTCTCCCGTGGAACGACACCAGCCGGGAGCGCGACCACCAATAACGACGTCGCCTTGCGGGGGGGAGCGGTGGGCGGTTCCTGACCACGGAAGTGCGCCCTGCACACGATGGGATAATTTCCAGATGATGGTGCCCACCACTTTCCCGGACGCTCCTCGAACCGATCGTCGTAATGTTCGGTTCGAGGCCCACTGGGCGGACAGGTCACCTCGTTCCAGAAATTCTGTTTTCTGCACTCAGTAGTTGCAAGGACGCTCGTTCCCGCGAACGTTGCGGTTTATGCACGACAGCCGCGTTGACGATCTGGCCAAACAACTTGTCCGCTACTCCACCAAGGTAAAGAAGGGCGACAATGTTCTCGTGGAAATTTTCGATGCTCCCGACGCGATGGCGATCGCACTGGTCCGCGCGATTCGGGCCGCAGGCGGAACGCCATTTGTGAATTTGCATCGTTCTCGGGTGACCCGGGAGTTGGCGCTCAAGGGCACCGAGGAGCAATACGACATCATCGGCCGCCAGACCCTGGCACAGATGCAGGACATGCAGGTCTATATCGCAGTCCGGGGCAGCGAAAACATCAACGAGCAGGCGGATGTGCCGGAGAAGAGCAAAAAGCTCGTGGCCGCCAAGATGCGTCCGACCCTGGATCACCGGATCAACAAGACGCGATGGGTCGTGTTGCGCTGGCCGACACCGTCCATGGCGCAGCAGGCGATGATGAGCACGGAGGCGTTTGAGGACTTCTACTTCCGTGTTTGTCTGCTCGACTACAAGGCACTCCTCCCCGGGATGAAGGCTCTCAAAACGTTGATCGATGAGACCAATGAGGTCCGCATCACGGCCCCGGGCACCGACCTGCGTTTCAGTCTCAAGGGAATGAAAGGAATTGTCTGCGAGGGGCGTCGTAACATTCCCGATGGAGAGGTTTTCACCGCGCCGGTCAGGGATTCCGTGGAGGGGCAAATCACTTACAACGCGCCGACGGTTTACCAGGGCATCGCCTTTGACCAGATCTGTCTCCGGTTCGAAAAGGGCAAAATCGTCGAGGCGACTTCCAATCAAACGAAGAAGCTCAACCAGATCCTCGATTCCGATGAGGGATCCCGCTACATCGGGGAATTCGCGATCGCCTTCAATAACGAGATCCGGGAGCCGATGCGGGACATTCTCTTCGATGAAAAGATCGGCGGGTCGTTCCACTTCACTCCGGGGCAAGCCTACGAAGGCGTGGCTGACAACGGGAATCGCAGTCAGGTTCATTGGGACATGGTCCTGATCCAGCGCCAGGAATGGGGTGGGGGAGAGATCTACTTCGATGGCAAACTGATCCGCAAGGACGGGATCTTTCTGCCGAAGAGTTTGGCGGTGTTGAATCCGGAGTGAGATTCGGGTTGTTGAGCCACGGATGAACGCGGATTCACACCGATAGGTAGGCAACGAGATCGGCTTTAATGTCCGCGTTGATCCGCGCCCATCCGTGGTTTCAAATTCCAATGGAACAAAGTCGAAGTAGGATGCGGGGTGAAAGCGTGTCTGCTCGTCAGTATTGGAGGGATCTGCGGGGCGTTGTCGCGACATTTTATGGCCGGATGGATCTCCAAGTGGGCGGGGCCGGGCTTTCCCTGGGGAATCTTCGCGGTGAACATCGCCGGATGTTTCGCGATGGGCATCCTGATTGGATTGGCAGAACAGACGCGGTGGATTTCCGCAGAAGTGCGTTGGTTGGTGGCAACCGGGTTTCTAGGCAGCTTGACCACCTTCTCGACCCTAGAGGCGGATACCTTCCATTTGTGGCGTAACGGCCAACTCGGTCTCGCGGTTCTTAACGCAGGCGGAAGCGTCGTCGCGGGGGTGGTGGTGTTGGCTGGGGCCTATCATTTGGCACTCTGGATGCGGTCGTAAGCTTCTGGAGAAATCCCCTGAAAACGCTTCCTTTCCGGGAACCACGGATCGTGTAGATTGCTTGATGAGCGGAAAAGGTGAAGGAACCCGGTGGTCGGTCGAGCGTGCTCTCAAGGAGCGTCCTCCAATTCTACATCCATTGGGAGGTTGCGATGTCGATACGTTCCTGGCGCATCTCTCCCAAAATTCAGGGTTCGACCGCCGGAGTTTGCCGCAGCGCATCGTCGCGGTCCTGGCCGTCATGGCTCGGCATCCCTTCAGCTGCATGGAGAAGATGAAGTGGGGGGAGAGGGTCCGGCAGCATCAGATTCCCAAGGACCCGGTTTTCATCGTGGGCCATTGGCGGAGCGGGACGACCCACCTGCACAACCTTTTGAGTCAGGATCCCCAGTTTCGCTTTCTCGACTTCGGCCAGACGGCGTTGCCTCACAATCTGATGGGGGGGACCAAGGGAATCGCCCGGGATATGGTGGCAAGCGTCTTGCCGAAAAACCGCGGCTACGACAACGTCGAGCTCACCATTGATGCCCCGCAGGAAGAGGAAATGGCCTTGGGGAGCCTCAACCCGTTGGGGTATTACTGTGCCTACTACTTTCCCCAGAACATGCTCCGGCATTTTGCGCGGACGGTGTTCTTTGAGGGCGTCACCGTCGAGGAAATTGAGGGCTTCAAGAACGCCTACGTGACGTTGGTGAAGAAGATGAGCCTTGCGTATGGCGGAAAGCAACTCCTCTTCAAGAACCCGCCTTCGACCGCCCGCATCAAGCTCCTCAAGGAGTTGTTTCCCGGGGCCCGGTTCATTTACATCCATCGCAATCCTTACGAGGTTTACGCCTCCAGTCTGAACCGCTATTTCCGCCTCATGCAGGCCTTTGCCTGGCAGGACTTCTCGGACATCAACTTCGAGGAGATGGTCTACCACAAATACGCCCGGCTGCTTCAGGCCTATATCGAGCAGCGCCCGAGCATTCCCTCCACAGATCTGGTGGAGACGAGCTACGAGGCGATCACCCGTGAACCCAAGGAAGAGATCCGGCGAATTTACGCCGCGCTGGACTTGTCGAACCGGGAGGAGGCCTTCGCCAAGATCGATCCCTACGCACAGAGTCTTGAAAATTACGAACGAAACAAGCACCGTATGCCGCGTGCAACCGTCGAACGTATACAAAAAGACTGGGCGTTCTCCTTCAAGGAATGGCCCTGTTCGCTGCCGGACCACATCGAAGTGGCGGGGTGAATTCTAGCAGTCGAAAAATCGGTGTGAACAACTAGGTGATATTCTGAATTTTCACAATTCGGGCTTGATCTAAGCCTCATAGTGGTGCTTTTTCCTTCCCAAGAGCGCATGACAATCAAGTCGAGTCAATTATTGACATCCGCTTCTCTTCGGAAGTGGACGCAGGTTCGGCGGCTCGAAAACCTAGCATGTGTCGGATTTGAATATGCCTGTGTTTTCGTTCTCCACGCCAGTGCACTTTTCATTCTGAGCCACCTGCAAACCTGGGGGCTGCCAGTTTGGGCCGGGATTCCGGTGGGAATCGTCACCTTTATCATTACCGGTGTGCTGATTCACCGTATCGGCCTGCTCGGCCACGAGTCCTCGCATTACCTCTTGGTGCCGAACCGTTTCTGGAACGACGTTTTGGCCAACCTGATCTGCTTTTTCCCTCTCTGGAGCAGTCTGGTCAGCTATCGGGGCAAGCATTCCGGACACCACCTTCATCCCAACGACCCGGACCACGATCCGAATTGGGCGGGGGACAAGGCGTCCGAACTTTATGCGCGCTTCCCCATGCCGCGTCCCTCCTTCATTTTTCAATATTACATCAAGTTTTTCTGGCCCCCTTTTGTCTTCCGAAACCTTCTCGATTTGGCGAAAGTGCTTTCGGTGGGAGCGGCGCCGCAGGAGGCCAAGCGTTGTCCCTGGTTTCAGTCCCCCACAGTTCTGGGCTTGATTCACCTCGCCTTGCTGACCGTCATCGTCTTCACGTCCGAGGTCACGCTGCACGGGGCATGGATCTTAGTCCCACCGATCGTCTATCACTGTGTGGTTCTGGGGGTGATGGCCGGTCTCCCCACGTCATTTTATGAGACAGGCCCCAAGTCTAGCCTGGCCTATGGACGGAAAGGCGGGGCGATGTTCCGTATCACCTTCCACGCCATCATCTTCTTCATCTTGTGCGGGTTGCAGATCCTCACCGGATTGGAAGTGACCCTCTACTACGTGCTCTTTTGGATTCTTCCGCTGGTCTATGTCTTTCCTTATCTCATGCTCCTGCGTGAGGTTTACCAGCACGCGAATCTTGGCCGGGGAAAGCTCAACAATTCCCGGATCATCCACGCGGATGCCTTCACGAAGTGGGCGCTCCTCGGCTACGGCAACGACTACCACCTTGTCCACCACATCTATCCGAACATTCCCCATTACCACCTACGTGGAGCTCATGATGAGTTGATGGTGACCTCCCAGGCCTATCGGGATGAGTTCGAGGAAACGGTGGGCACCTTTCGTGCCCCTCAGGGCAAACGCAGTCTGCTCGATTCACTGGCCGCTCGCACCCGCCACGGCGCGGCATAAGGAAAAATCGTATCGGAAGCGCTTCCGCTTCCGAGTGGACGATGATCGGAACGTGAAGCCGTTCCGCTACGATTTTTGTTAACCCTATCCTTCGTGGTCCGCCAAGTAGCGTTCCGCATCGAGCGCGGCGGCGCATCCGCTTCCTGCGGCGGTGACGGCCTGCCGGTAGATGTGGTCGGCCACGTCGCCCGCCGCGAACAATCCGGGAACGTTGGTCATCGTGCCCGTTTTTTGCACGATGTAGCCGTTCTCATCCAGTTCGACCAGACCGTTGAGGAACTGGGTGTTCGGCACATGGCCGATCGCGACGAAGACGCATCGAACCTCCAGTTCGCTCTCCGCTCCGGTCACGGTGTCCTGAAGGAGCACCTTGGACATGTGGCCCTCTTCATCGGTGAGATAGGCTGTGATGTGGCTGTTCCACACTGGGGTGACCTTGGGATTCGCGAGAACTCGGTCCGCCATGATCTTGGAGGCGCGCAGTTCGCTGCGGCGATGGATCAAGTAAACTCGAGAGGCAAAGCGGGTGAGGAAAGACGCTTCTTCGCAGGCGCTGTCCCCGCCGCCGATCACGCAGACCGGAACGTCCCGGTAAAAGGCGCCGTCGCAGGTCGCGCAACTGGTGAGGCCGTGGCCGATCAGCTCCCTTTCGTTGGGCAACCCGAGGTGCCGCGGACTCGCTCCGGTCGCGAGGATCACGGTTTTCGCTTCATAGGTCTTTTCTCCGGTCCGGACCTTGAAATGGCCGTTTTGTTGGGCCACTTCGACGACCTCCTCGTAGGCGATCCTCGTGCCGAATTTCTCGGCTTGTTCCTGCATCTTCATCATGAGGTCCGGCCCCATGATTCCTTCGGGGAAGCCCGGGAAGTTCTCGACCTCTGTGGTCGTGGTCAGCTGTCCACCAAGTTGCGCACCGGCCAGAACCAGAGGTTCCAAGTTGGCGCGGGCGGAGTAAATGGCGGCGGTCCAACCGGCGCATCCGGTCCCGACAATAATGAGGTTTTCCATCGCGGCGCTACTATGAGGGCGGATTGATGTGAGTCAATCGGTCGCGAAGCTGACGGTGACCTGAATGGTCGTTTTTGAACCCAGCAGCCTCCGGGCCTGCTTACGCCTACCGACGAGACGGTCCCGGCCTTGCGGTGCTTCGATTCCCGGTCAAGGCTATTCGCCGATGGCACCGACCGGATCAAGCAAAAGAGGGGCATAGAACAACTAACGAAGCTCGACGAAGTGAGGTCAGTCTGCGAAAAGAAGAAAATGATGCTCCAGCGCCTCCAGCCCCATCAACATGACGAACTCGCAAAGCTGTTACACGCCTCGCTTGACGCATGGCATCGCGCGCGGCTGAACGTGGATCGCTTTGGCACTGAGTGGGAGCCTTTCCGCCTGACGGTGGATGTCTATGAAGCGCTCGACCCTGGATGCTGTGTGGTCGCGGTGGACGATGCGGGCGCGCTCATTGGTTCGGCGTTTTTCCATCCGCGCGAGACGCATGTAGGCGTGGGCGTAGTCACGGTGCTGCCGAGTGCCTTTGGTCGTGGCGTGGGCCGCGCTTTGATGGAGGAGATCCTCCGCGTGGCCGAGGGCAAGCCGCTACGGCTCGTCTCCAGCGCAATGAATCTCGATTCCTTCTCGCTCTACACGCGGCTCGGCTTCGTGCCGCAGATGATGCTCCAATCCATGACGATGCATGTCCCCGCAGCAGGTTTGCCGGGCGCTGGCTCGCGCATGAGGGCAGCGACCATGGCGGACGTGCCCCGCATTGCCGATTACGAATTCCGCATGAACGGCATCCGCAAGGAAAAGGATTACCGATTCTTCGTAGAAAACAAATCTGGCTGCTGGCGGCTCTCCGTGATCGAGAAACCAGACGGCGCGCTCGCCGGTTTCCTCGCGGCGTCGGCGCTGCCAACCGACAACATGCTCGGACAAGGTTTGGCTGATGATGAGGCGACGATGCTGGAACTTTTGCGCACCACGATGGACCGACACTTTCGCGGGCAAACAGTCGCCTTCATCCTCCCGTCGCAGCGCTCGGCGCTCGTGCAGCAGGCTTACGCATGGGGTGCGCGAAATCGCGAGACGAACATCCTCAGCGTGCTCGGCGAGGCACCGGCGATGCGTGGCATTACGTTGCCGACTTTTCTGCCTGAGAGTGGCTAGGAGACCGTCGCGCCCGGAGACGTTCGGACGGCGGACTATTTCAACGGACTCGTAATCGGCCCCTGGGCATCCTTGGCCAGGGTGAAGCCGTAGCCGTAGGCAGGGCTGTCGCTTGCCGGAACTTGGACGGGATCCCCTTCCAGCTTGAACTCGACGGCCCGCAGCCCGGGAATCGCCGGGTCGGGAGCGGAGGCCGGGTGGACGAGATTGTCGTCCCAGGTGACTTCGCCGGGGGTGCCCACGGTGACGGCGGGCGTTTTCCCCATGATGAGGTTGCGGGACATAACCGCGCCTTGAACCGGCTGTTTGTTCCCGGCGTCCTCGTCCATTTGGCCGATGTAAACAGGCTGGCGGCAATTCACCCAGGTGTTCCCCGTGATCTTGGCGTCGCGGACCTGGTAGTAGCCATTCAGCGGCGTGTCCTTCAAGCCGTTCACGAAGCAGAGCGCGGCCCGGCCCTCGATCCCGCCCAAGTCTTGAAAGTAGTTCCCGATGACTCGGTGCCGTTCTCCGATGATCCGCACTCCGGCGGCGGACTTGGAGTTCTCCCCGAAGAAGAAGTTTCCTTCCACGAGGCAATCGTTCCCGTGCCGCAAGGTCAGCGCACCGGCGCAGCGCCGGAAGGTATTGCCCCGGTAGATGTTCCCGCAGGATTTGTTGGAGATGATCTCCGCCTCCCCGTCGCATTGCTCGAAGCAGTTCGCTTCCACGACCGTGCGGCAGAGTTGCATGGAGGTTTTGCTGTCGCCGACCCGGATCGTTTCCCCGCCGTTTTTCCCCAAGACGGGGCGCGGGCCGAAGTAATTGTGGTCGATGCGGTGATCGGCGGTTTTTCCGTCGAGCCAGACCACGAGCGTGGTGCCCTTGGTGGTCTTGCCCTGAATCCGGCAATGATCGACCCGGTTGCGTTGTCCGTAGAGCCCGATCCAGCGGGTCTCGGCTTTTCCGTTGGGGGCGTTGCAATCGACGATCGCGCATTCGGTGAGGCGGCAATCGCTGGAGGGGAGTTTCGAATCGCGCCGGAATTGGATGAGGTCCTCCTTGTGCCAAGCTTTACGGAAGTGGAGGCCAGAGACGACGAGGTGGTGTCCGGCAATGCGGAGGTGCGTCTGGCCGGTGAAGATCGTTTTCCCCGGTTGGGCGGCCTGCACAGTGATGGGCTTCTCGGCAGTGCCATTCGCTTCGAAGAGGAGATCGGCGTCCTCCCAGGTGCCCTCCCGAAGGGTGATGGTGTCCCCGGGTTTGGCCGACGCGACGGCAGTCTTGAAATCGTCAGTGGAGCCAACCGGATGATCAGCGGCGGAAGCGCAGGAAAGCGCAATGGCAGACAAGAGCAAAATCGTCCGCGTCCTCCTACTCGTCCTCGAAACAATCATCTCAGATTTTCGTTCGAGGACGAGACCGAGTAGGAGGACGAGGACGATTCGATTACCCCTTGCCCCTCGTCCTGGTCTTCCCAGCTTTCGCGGACTTCTCGATGAACTGGAACAACATTCCCGAGACATCCTTGCCCGTCGCGGTTTCGATTCCTTCGAGGCCTGGGGAGGAATTCACCTCCATGATGAGGCTGCCGTGATTGGAGCGGAGAAGGTCCACGCCAGCGAAGTTCAGGCCCATGACGCGGGCGGCGCGGATCGCGGTGGTGCGCTCTTCCGGCGTGATCTTGATCACAGAAGCTTGGCCGCCGCGATGCAGGTTCGAGCGAAACTCTCCTTCCTTGGCCGTGCGGCGCATCGCCGCCACGCATTTGTCCCCGATCACCAAGCAGCGGATGTCCGACCCGCCTGCTTCTTCGATGAACTCTTGGACGAGGATGTTGGCATCCAACCCGCGGAAGGCTTCAATCACCGATTCCGCCGCTTGCGGAGTTTCCGCGAGGACTACGCCGACCCCTTGGGTGCCCTCAAGAAGCTTGATGACGAGCGGGGCACCGCCACAAAGATCAATGAGATGCTGGGTGGCTTCGGTATCGTGGGCGAACCCGGTGACGGGGAGGCCAATCCCTTTGCGGGCGAGAAGTTGGAGGCTGCGCAGCTTGTCCCGGGAACGACTGATGGCGACGCTCTCGTTCACGCAGTAGACGCCCATCATCTCAAATTGGCGGACCACGGCGGTGCCGAAGAAGGTGTGAGTCGTCCCAATCCGCGGAATGATCGCATCGAAGCCGGTCAACTCCTCATCGCCCAGGTAAATCCGGGGATTGTGGGAGGTGATGTTCATGTGACACTTAAGGTAGTCGATCACATGAACCTCGTGGCCGCGAGCTTCCCCCGCGCGCATTAGGCTGCGGGTGGAAAACAGACTTTCGTTGCGGGAGAGGATGCCGACTTTCAGAACGGGGCGCTCGTCGTCAGCTTCGTCGTCGTCCTTGGGGTCTGGTAAGGTAGACATAATGCGCAGGCAGTCACGCGGCGCGCATCATCGCCTCAGATCCTTGCAAAGCAACACAAATGCGGCGGGGACGGATCAGGGTGGGGTGGGAGCGCGCAATTCCTCGACGGGCGGAACCTTGGCTTCGAACCATGGGGAGTAGATGGTGCGGGATTCGCGATTCGAGAGGAAGGTATCGAGCCAAAGCGGGGCTGGGATCGTCAGGTGCGAGCCAAGCCAATCCTTCCACCGACTGGGGCGGTAGGCCGTTACGGGAAATCGGAACCGGACGCGGGCGGCATTCTCGGGCACGTGTCGAAAGCCCATCGTGGAGTTGCGGGCACCTGGGGGAGATGTCTGAGGAATCGCACACATGCGTCCATCGAAGCCATCCGCGATCGGAGGATCCCAGTCGGTGGGCATATGAGCCACCACGAGCACCGCCCTCCCGGCATTCGTAACCGTGGCCCTCACCGCGCAATTGATGATCGGCGGCTCAAACGTCCCATCCGCCATTTCTGCGGGCGTTTCCAGGTAGAAGCTTACCCTCTCGAGGGTAAACTCCAGCTTCGGATCCCAGCGAATGCCGAACGCGAGCACGGCCATGGCCACGATGAGCAACGTTGACCCCGCCGCCGCTCGCCAGTTGGGGATCGATGTTAGTTCCTTCCCTGTCATTTGTTTCGTCCTCGTCCTCCTACTCGATCTCGTCCTCGAACGACAGTCTAGGATGATTGCCTCGAGTACGAGTAGGAGGACGAGGACGAGTAGGAGTTTTTACTTCGCCAGGGCCTTACGATCCCAATTCTCCCCGAGCCGCGCCGCCGCAAACTCCACCTTCGCCCCTCCTTCCGGCACCGCCACTCCCGCACTCCAGAGGATCCCGTTGACGACCACCCGACGCTGGCTCTCCACTTCCCAGTTCCGGTGCAGATCGCACCCGGTGAAGGCGAAGGATCGTCCACCGTCCGGACGCTCAAAGGCCCACGCCACCACTTCCGGACGATCGAGATGTGCCTTGGCGTCGGCCGTTGTCCGGTTCTTTTCCGGGACCGCGCCGCTGAGGATTGGAATCACCCCTTCGGGCGCGAAGTGGACGTTGTAGAGCCAACCATCTTTCGGCGCGGAGAAGGGAGTGACGCCTCGGAGAATTTCATGATCCGGCAGTTCCGCGAAGCTCATGTCCCAATGTCCCCGGCATCCGATATCCGGTTTCCAGACTCCGCCGATCCACGATTGATACTCCGATGCCTGATCCGCCGGGACTTCGACAGCCTGATGCAAGACGACCAGTCCGGCCCCAGCTTTCATCAACGTCCGCAACCGCTCCCAGCGCGTCGACGGTAGCGCCGCGAACTTCGCTCCGCCGTCCATGAAACAGACGATCGCTTTGGCCCCGGCAAAGACGGCCTCTTCATTCTTCGGCCACCCTTCCGCCACCATCACTGGCGTCACTCCGGGCGTCTGCGCCAGGCAATCCATGAGCAGCGCACAACCCGCGAAGTATTCGTGTTGCCCCGGCTTGTTGCTCGGCAGGCCCGCGATGAGGACGATCTTGCCCGTCCCGGGCTTGGCCTCGACGGGCGTTTCCAGGGGGATGCGACGCTGTTCGGCGGTCAGTTCGTAGGCGGTTTGCGCGCACACCGGACGCACCGCGGCCAAGATGAGCGCCGCCGCGACAAGAGGGATTCGGATGACCATGCCCGGATCATGATGGCGTGTCGTAGAGGAAGGCAAGCCCTACTCGCCCTCGATTTCGAAATCGATCCGGGCGGCATCATCCCTTTCCCATGGGGCCATGGCGAGGCCGATGGCACCGCCGGTGTCCATGCCGCGCTTGCCGCTTGGCGCGATGCCGGACGTGCCCATGTAGGGGAAAACGAGTTGATCATTGAGCACCACGAAGACGACCGCCGTCCCGTGCAGGTAACCGCGATCCCAGGAGCCCTCCGTGCGCGAACCGGGGATGAAACCGCGCCGATCGGGCCGGTCCCAATGGAAGCCGTCACGGCTGAAGCCGAGCTCAAGGTCCGTCCGCTTGGGGAATTTGCCCGCCTCGCAAATCATTCTTTGACCGCAGTGCCCGGGCCGGGGATGAAGACCACCATCTTCTTAAAACGCAGCCGTTCACCCGCCTTCACCTCCTTGCGATAGAGGCTGACGCGATTGATCTCCCCCGGGAATAGTTGCACTTCGGGCACGTCCACCTTGGCAAAACCCGCGCGGAGCAGTGCCTCTTCCTGGCTCGCCGCTTGGGGCCGCGTGGTCGGCGTCAGGGCGAAAAGCGTTCCCGGCTGAATCACCTCCACTTCCGGCCGATCGATGCTGGTGCGGAGGAACGACAGGCCGCGTACGGCCTCGGGCAGCTCGTCGATCTCGTAGTCGCGGTCGATGAAAAGCCCAACGCCCGGCTGCATCACCGCGATCTCTGGGGCCGGCGGGGGCGGCAGCGGCGTGCGGGTCTTGCCCGCGAGTGACTCGAATCGCCCGGAGTCTTCCAGCTTCCCAAACATAATTCGCTCTTTCCGGCTGGGAGACGTGTCGCCCTGCGTCACGCAGAGCCAGATCGCGCCGTTGTGCTCATGGAAGGACGGATATTGAAACGACTTGGGCGACTCGAAGCGATACTTGCGCTCCCAGGTCAGGCCGTCGCGCGAAATGTCCACGTTGAACACGCTGCGCCCTACGCCTTGGATGCGGGTGCTTTCCTGCCAGCCGAGGTAATACACGCCGCCGACGCGGTCGAAGGTCGGCTTCGAGTTCGCGCCGTTGGGCACGTGTGGCATCTCCTGACCGGCGCTCCAGGTCCGGCCGTCCGGGCTCGTGGTGAAATGGTAATTGCCCGCGTCGTTGCGGCAGATCGCCATCCAAGTGCCATCGGGCAGGCGGTTCACTGCGGACTCGCTGAGCTTTTGCGATTGCGGTTCGTTGTAGTGTCCCATCACCTCGAACGTGACGAAGTCATCGTGCATAAGCGCGAGGGCGTTCTGTTGACCGGTGAAGCTGTTCAGCGCCACGTAGGTCTTGCCGTCGAACTTCTTGAAGGAGTCGAAGATGAAAAACGACGAATCCATCGCCGGCTTTGCAAAGCCTTGGGCCGCGGCATCGGCGTAAAACGGCTCTGGCTGGAAATCGAACGTCCCCGCCGCCGTCTTGAGTTTGGCGCGATGGATCGCCGGGGCGAATTCGCCAGAGTTCAGGTCGAAATCACGATACCACAGTTGGGATTGCCGCTTGCCCGGGTCTTCGCTCGTGAAGTAGCAGCGTAGCGTTTGCTCGTCTTTCTGGATGATGCGCGGCACGAAGCACGCGCCCACCGGAAGTGTCTCGTTTTCGAACCGCTGCTCGCCGCGTGCGAAGTCGATCACCTTCTCCACCGCCAGGGTCTTCAGATTCACGATCGACATCGTCGCGTAAATGAAAGGCCACCCGGCGCTCTCGCCCGCCTTCACGTCGTTGGCTTCCGTCACCAGATAGGCTCGTTCACCCACACAGACGAACTCCGCATCGTGCGCGCCTTTCACGCGAGGAGCGGAGGTATTCCTCAAGCGCGCCATCACGACATCGCCGGCCAGTGCCGGATCCCAGTTCGGGGGGAGAAGCGTTTGCGCTTGCGTGGCCGCGCAGAGGAAGATCGTGAGGAGCAGGATATTGTTCATTGGGGGAACTTTCTTAGGTGCCGAGGAGTCGGGGGCTCGGGCGGCGCATCGAGACTCTTGTGCCACCGGTGATGTTTCCTTTCAAGAGAGGCGTGCCGCGAAAGTGAGCTTGTGCGGCAAGGCGGGGCGATTTGTCCGGAGTGACTGGTGGCGGCGCCAAGATCGAGAGGTAGGTTTTGCAAGGAGGTGAGTATGGACGAACGGGGGGACGAGAAGGACAAGAAGCGCAAAGGGGATCTCAAGATTCCGGGAGCGACGAACCAGCCAGCAGCTGGTCCGGCCCACCGTCCAGGAAAGGATACAATATCAAAAGTCATTCCTTTGATGGCCTCCTCTCTCATCACCCACTCCGGAATCGGCTCGCTTCCGGGAATTGGAAGCGTAAGTGTTAAAATCATTATGCCGAAAAAGATCAGATAGAAAATTGGCCATGAGATATAGAATGACTTCATCGAAAATGGATCATGCGGAAGTTTCAATCATGGCCCAACGCCTCCGTTCTGCAGTTCGCAATCAAGCCAAAAGACTAGATAAAAGATCTTCTGCCGTCTGGTCATTGCTTCAAATCCCGCTGAGCTCGGCAGTTTGGGATAGATGACGAGCAGTCTATCCCAAATTTCAGTTAACTGCTGACTCGTGCAGAGGATCATCGCTTATTGGTCGAGCGTCAGCTGCCACACGCGCCGATCAGGTGGCGCTGTGCGCCGCCTTTGTTCGGCACCGATTGATGAGTGTCACCTGTCTTCAATCTGGCAAGTACAGGGCTAATGGCCTCCTGCGACATAGTGGTGCTTACGAACGCGAGGAAGAGGACAGCTGGTATTGCGGACTTTGTCATGATGTAATACTGTGGGCGTTCAGGAGGGGGCTTCGGTCTGTTCTTTACATGGGCTTGTCCTGCGTCCGAGCGGAACCGCCGTGTACGGACCCGTAGGCACGGTGGTGTGGGACCCGTGGCTGGCTCTCTGAGTCAGTCACGGGGACCCGATTGGGGTTCTTGTGTCGCCGCTTAGGCGACTTCTTGCATGGGTCGGGTCCGAGGAGCGGGAAGCTCCCGGCCCTGTTGCTGGAAGTGTTCAATGACTTCTTCAATCACCAGGCACAGATCTCGGAATACCTCGACAGGATCATCTCCGTGAATCCCCGTGATCAGATCCGGGCACCGCCCGAGATAGGCCTGGTCACATTCACTCCACTCCACCCACTTATGGTAGCGTTCACTTGCCTTCATTGTCGTCCTCCACGGTTTTGATTGCTTCCTTTACTTGCTTCTCCTGATAGGACTTCGCATCGCCCCCGTCGCGCCCACTCAAAGTAACAGCGCCCGGAAATTTTTCATGTGTGAATTTCCTATGAGATCCCTTGCCTCCAGAAATTTCATAGAATCCGGATGCTTTAAGATCCTTAATCAACTCTCTGATTTTTCTTGGCACTTTGGAAGAAACGTTTGTCCCCGGTGACTTTAATCAAATTGTGTTTCTCTCGCCTCCAACGTCCGGCACCACCGGCGCCGATCAGGCGTCCGGGTGCGTGCCATTGTGTGTGCCCAGCATGGGCGAGTTGCAAATGGGGTTTGAGTCCCCTGTGGGAATTCCAGAGAACATGAAATGTCAAAACCACTATCTGAAGCCAACTCGGGAAGGGTGACCGACTCGGGGAAGGAAGGCTAGGAGAAAGTCGCGAGCTGATGGACAAAAAATCGCATAGAAGGCCGGCGCGGGTCGTCGAGGTGGCACAACACACCGACCACCCTCCGCGGCAGCGGTGATCTGGATGGCGAAGCCTGATTCGGGGAGCCGGAGCGTAGCGCAGGATAAGACGTCTGGAATGCCCGTGAAGGTAAATGCGGCGGTTGTGCGACGGAGCAACTCGTCATTACCTGGGGAGAGCTCGCCCTTGTGGCGAGAAGTCAGCAGAAGCCATAGTAGTCGGAGCAAACGAGCCGGGGGCTGGAAGATGGCAGCGATTGGAAACAATGGAAACAACCGCGAACTCGCCGTCGTCACCTGCTCGCGTTAGGGATCTTCCCGGATCGCGTTCATTTGGCGACGCGAAGCAGGAAAGGGTATTGGCGTATGAGTCGCAACTCCATCGTCCATGCAGCGCTGAACAATCGTTGGCTAGAGGACCAAGGTGTACCGGACATGAGGGCAATCTGGATCAAGCTGTACTACGGGCCTAGTGCCCGGGTCTGATCGGATGCGGAGCAAGTAGCTATCCCGCGGGGATAGCCCACCGCCTTAGTACGGACCCGTATGCTTGGTGGTGTGGGACCTTCGACTGGCTGAGCGAAGCTCAGTCAGTCGCGGGGACCCGATTCGCCATTGGTTGCTGGTGGTGCCTACGTTTGATGCTCGATTTCGAAAAGCCTAGGAATCAGGTGTATGATACTCGACGTTCGATAAGAGCGCGGGGTCGAAATTCATTCCTAAGCGAAATCCCTGTTCTGCCAGCTGATTTTCAATTTCCGCAACTGTGGTTTGGCTGAGCCCGATCCACTCCAGCGCTTCGCTGGTTCGAGACATCACCATTCCCAAATTTGTAATACCATGCTGTCTCAATCTTGCATTCGTTTCCGAATTTAAATCAAGCTCATCGATACTGACGGACAATAACAAGCGCAAATCGATGCTCCAACCACTTTCGATGATTCCATCAACTTCCTCGGAGAAGTGCCGGTCGATGTTGGGGATTGGTTTCATGCCATGGCGAACAGGCTAATTGAGACGCGCGCTGCCATAACCAGTTATTGGCAGCGCGCTGCAGAACACGGCAAATTGCCGCATCACAGTCTCACCCGATCATCGACCCTAGGCAAGACGATTTGTTTCCCGTTGGCAATGGGTGAGCGGCCGGGAGAGCCTGACCATTCTGGGGCGATTGGTCCTTGAGGGCCTGCCGATCACACGGTTTGTGCCCTGAGTGGACTCGATCCTTCGTGTCGCTTCGGGGTGCATTTCCTCTGGTTCCTCTCCGTTGCCCGAGTCTGCGCCCGCTGGGGCGGTCCATTCTCCAATCTCCATTCTCCAATTTTCAATCTTCATTAACGCTGCCCCTGCGGGTGGATTGAAAATTGAAAATTCGAAGTTGGAGATTGGGAAATCGGGACCGGAGGCACGATCACGCCCGGACAACCACTGTCGAGATGACGCCACTCCGCATTTTCTGGAGCACAACCACTGTCGAGGTGACGCCACTCCGCGTTTTCTGGAGCACAACCACTGTCGAGGTGACGCCACTCCGCGTTTTCTGGAGCACAACCACTGCCGAGGTGACGCCACTCCGCGTTTTCTGGAGCACAACCACTGTCGAGGTGACGCCACTCCGCGTTTTTTGGAGCACAACCACTGTCGAGATGACGTCACTCCGCGTTTTTGAGGCCGCATCTACCTGAAATCTTCATGATTTTCCATAAAAACAGCTTGCGCTGTGATTATGATACGATATTAATCGTCAACATCTGTTAAATATAAGAATATGGCATCAAACCCAGTACCCACTAAATTCGACGGCGCGTTTTCCATGGCGGAGGGCGTGAAGGAAGGGCTTGAGAAGCATCAGAAAACTCTGGGCACCAAGCATCACAGCGCAAAAGACGTCCAGAAGGACCTCGATTCCGCGCGGGCCAAGCAACAGGACTACCAGGCGGTCCGGGCGGAAAGCGTTCGCGTGGTGAACCCGGCTCTCCAGGCCGCCGATAGCGCGGCGCGGACCTACATCAAGTGCAGCCGCAAAGCTTTGGGCGATCACCTGGGGGAACAGTGGTCCGTGGAATACGCCGAGGCGGGTTATGTGAACAACACCCTGCGCATCCCGTTCTCCGTGGCGGAGCGCGAAACCCTGGTCAAGGCTCTGGCCTCCTACTTTGAGACGCATCCCGAGTATGAAGTTCCCGCGCGCGGCGTGACGGCTCAGAACGGGGACGCCGTTCACAAAACCCTCGTCGATGCCCGCCAAGCCGCCCGGGACATGGTCACCAAGCAAAAGACCAGCAAATCCGCCCGTGATCAGGCCGTGGCCACCTTGCGCCAACGCCTCATCGGCGTTCTCAAGGAATTGCGCCTGGTCCTGACCAGCGATTCCCCAACCTGGCGCGCCTTCGGACTCAACGTCCCCGCCGATCGCCTCTCGCCCGCCGCCAAGGAAAGGGCTGCGGCCAAGGCCAAGGAAAAGGCGGACGCCAAAGCCAAAGCCAAAGCCGAGAAGGAAGAGCTCAAGGCCCTGGAGGACCAACTCAAAGCCCTCGGAAAAGCCCGCCGCCGCGGGACCCCGCTCACCCCCGCCGCAAAAGGGGATTCCGACGTGGCCCTGGCCGTGTAGCGGAACGGCTTCCCGTTCCGATGATCAGGCAATGCGGAAGCGGAAGCGCTTCCGCCACCCCATGCCGCTGCGGAATCAAATCTCGGCGAATTTCGCAACTTGCTGATGCGTCTCTCCCACAGGGGCGGGAACCGGCTCTGAGGCTCAAGGGAGCGAAAAATTCCCGGAAGCCTCTATCTTGAAGAACCCATTCGGGGTCTGGCCTTACGCGCGGCCGGACCCCGTCTTCGTTTTCAGATCCGTCCGATCCGTCCGATCGGACCGATCTTCCCCAACGTGAACATTCCCGGATTGACTTCGGGGCCAGTCGCGGGTTGGTAGTCGGGAGGCCATGTCTTATCCCGTTACCCCTGTCCCTGATGCCAGTCCGATTGCCGCAGAACCGCAGAGTTCTCCTGGTTCGAAGTCGCTCGACCTTGAGGTCAAAGATGCCAACCTGATCTTCAATTCGGTTTGGCAGAGCCTCGAAGCAGAACTGGGGTTGGATCGCCTCCGGTTTCCCAAAGAGGTCATTTGGCTCAACGGCGCTCCCGGTGCGGGCAAGGGCACCCAGACCGAGTTCATCATGGGGTTCCGCGACCTGACCGCGCCGCCGATCCTGGTGAGTTCGCTTCTCCAGAGCCCGGAAGCCCGGGAGCTCATCGACTCAGGCATGATGGTCGGCGACCGCGAAGTCACGGCCCTGGTGATTCGCGCCTTGCTTCGTCCGGAAAACGCTTCCGGCGTGGTGGTGGACGGTTACCCACGCACCAAGGTTCAGGTGATCTGCCTCAAGCTGCTCCACGACAAGCTGCTCCAGCTCCGCGGCACCTATCGTGGCACCAGCCGGGAAAGCCAGTTTCCCAAGCCGATGTTCCACATCGTCGTCCTTTTCATCGATGAAGCAGAGTCCGTCCGTCGGCAGATCCTGCGGGGCGAACGCGCCCTTCAACACAACCGGGAAGTGGAGGCTTCCGGCGTCGGTCGGCTCAACGAGGTCCGGGCCACCGACCTTTCCCGGAAGACGGCTCGGAACCGTTACCGGACCTTCAAGGAAGTCACCTACGAATCTCTCACGAGTCTTCGCGAGGTCTTCTTTTATCATTACATCAATGCGCACGGCTCCATCGCCGAGGTGCAGCGCCGCATCGAGGACGAGCTCCGCTACCAAAGCTCACTGGAACTGGATCAGCGCACGCACGACTGGATCGGCCGGATTCCCATCGCGCAGAGCCTCAGCGTTCACGCCCGGCAAGACTTGGTCCGGCGTTTGGATACCTATTGCCAGGAGGACTCTGATCTCTTCGTTCAAGCCGTGGCGCTGATCGAGGACAAGTTTCTTCCCATCATCCTGACGCACGCGATCTCCGGAAAGGCTTACATCAACTCGGAGAGTCCTATCCTCGAGGATTCCCGGGTGCTCGCCATGATCATCGATATCTTCTCGGAGCGCGGTTATCATACGGTGGTGGACGTCCGGAAATACACCGAACCCGCGCGGATCAATCGGGAGACCTTCGAGATCGAGACGCGTGCCAAGAAGGTTTGGCGGTTTATTATTAGTTTCCCGGGGTCCGAGATCCGCCGCGGAAGCTAATCGAGCCTCGTCCTCGAACTGAGCGTGAACGAGCGCACGGTCCCAGCGGGCTACCGTCGTTGTCGTTGTCGAAATCGAAATCGAAATCGAAATCGAAACGTCGACCTGTCGACAACGACAACGACAACGCCAACGATCGCAATTTTCAATTGCGGATTTAGGTTGAACAAGCCCGGGCTCGCGCCAGTCCATTTGTTTGAACCCCTTATCCCAATCTTCCGGCAAAACCCCTCCGCCTGTTCGAGTTTCCAACCGACCCTCTCGACCCCTCTCTCAGGAGCCCCCAGGGCCTTATCATTGAAAACTGCTTCCAGGTGGCTGGGTAGCCGGGCAACCGCCCACTCCCATGGCCGCCTTTTTCGAGCTTCTCAGGTCCGCAGCGACCCGGGCTTTCTCCCCGGGACTCGGATTTGCCAGCGGTGGCACTCGCCTCCCCGAGGTGGTCAAACTTCCGCCCAGGCCCCGCATCGGCCTGGCTCTCTCTTCCGGCGCGGCCAAAGGCTTGGCCCACGTCGGTGTCATTCAGGTCCTGGAAGAGCACGGCATTGAAATCGATGCCGTAGCCGGCACGAGCATGGGTGCCTATGTCGGGGCGCTCTATGCGGCCGGTTTCAGCGGACAGGAATTGGGCGAACTCGCCAAGGAAATCGCCTCCGCCAAGGATGTCGCCAAACTCGTAGATCCCGCTTTTCCTCCCCGGCGCGGATTCATCTTTGGGAAGCGCATCGTGGAACGGCTCCGCAAAAGCCTCGGCGGTCGGCGCATCGAGGACTGTCCCAAGATGTTGCGGATCGTCGCAACGGAACTCCATACTTTCCGCGAACGGGTCTTCAGCGAGGGGGACATCGTCGACGCGGTTTGGGCGAGCAGCGCGATCCCCGGTGTGTGCGTGCCCGTAGAACTGGATGGGGTCGAATATGTAGACGGTGCCATCGGCAATCCCCTGCCCGTGAATCTGCTCCGCGCGCATGTCGATATCGTCATCGCGGTGACGGTGCTCCCGACGTTGGCTGACTTGGTGGAAGGCGTCGAGCCGGTGGAATACCCGGAAATGCCGCTATCCATCTGGCGCGCCGCCGGAGTCTGGCTCAATCGCAATCTCAACTATTTCGCGCGAGGCAACCTCCTCGATATTTTGCGGCAGGCGGCTTACGGATCACAGATCCGCTTGCTCGATCAGTCCGCCGCCACGGCTGACGTTCTCATCCGTGCCTCCGTGCGCAGCCTGAACTGGCACGACTATCATCGGGCACCGGAATATATCGCCCAGGGACGCGCGGCGGCTCTGGAGATGATCCCGGCAATTGAGGCAAAGATCGCCGAATTTCAACTGGAGGCAAAACGATGCGCTTGAATCAAACTGCTGACGACCTCGCCGCCTGGCAAATGCAACGGCTCCGAGGCTATCTGGCCAACGTGGTGATTCCTTTCTCCGCTCATTATCGAGAACTCTGGAAGCGCCAGGGAATCGAGCCTGGAGATATTCGTAATTGGTATGATTGGAGCCAGGTTCCCTTCACCTCCAAGGAAGATCTCCTGCCTTCGCCCGAGAACCCTGAGAAGACTCGCGGGTTCATCATCATTCCGGATGAGGCGGCTTTGCGCCACCGGCCTTCCACGATCGCTCGCGGTGTCCTCACCGGCCGGGAGCGAACCAAGTCCGCCTTGGAGCGAGAGTTCCGTCCGGTCTTCATGACCTTGACCACCGGGCGTTCTGCGGATCCCGTGCCGTTCTTTTATACCATGCATGATATCGACCGGCTCCGGGAATGCGGACGGCGCATCATGGAGTATGGCGCCTCCCGCGCGGACTGGCGTCATCTCAACGCGTTTCCCTTCGCCCCGCATCTCGGCTTTTGGCAAGTTCATCATGCCACCGATGCCTTCGGTGCCTTCTCCGTGAATACCGGGGGCGGGAAAGTCATGGGCACGGCGGGAAACGTCGCGATGTTCGCCAAGGTCATGCCGGAGGTGCTCATCGGCATGCCGACCTTTGTCTATCACTTGCTTCAGGAAGCGGTCCGGACCGGAGTGCGCCAACCCAAGCTCGTCAAGCTGGTCCTGGGCGGCGAGAAAGTGCCCGATGGAATGCGGCGCAAGCTGCGTGCCCTCTGCGCGGAACTGGGGGCCGACCGGGTCGATGTCCAAGCCACGTATGCCTTTACCGAAGCCAAGATGGCCTGGATCGAATGTCCCTTCCCGGAAGGGGAGGCGTCGGGCGGATATCATCTCTATCCAGATCTCGCGATTGTCGAGATCATCGATCCGCAAACGGGTGTCCCCGTGGGGCCCGGTCAGCCTGGCGAAATTGTCTTCACGCCCCTCGATGCGCGCGGGAGCGTGGTCTTGCGCTATCGCACCGGGGATCGCATCGACGGCGGATTGGTGGAAGGGCCGTGTCCGCATTGCGGTCGCAATCTGCCCCGCCTCGTGGGAAGGATTTCCCGGGTATCTGAGGTCCGGAATCTCCATTTCGATAAGCTGAAGGGAACGCTCGTAAACTTCAATGATCTGGAACACGTCCTCGACGATGTCCCGGGGATCGGAGCTTGGCAGATTGAGATCCTCAAGCACAACGACGACCCGCTCGATTGCGATGAACTCGTCGTCCACGTGCATCGCACCGGGCGCGCCGGGAAGGATGAGCTGCGTCGCATCATTGGCGATAAGTTCGTTCTGGCCACGGAGATTTCCCCGAATCGGATCGATTTCCATGAAGCGGACGAACTCCGTGAGCTCCAAGGCGTGGGCGTTGCCCTCAAGGAGGAGAAGATCGTCGATCACCGTCCACGCGCGAATTCCGTTAAGACAGAAGGAAAGATAGAACATGAAAGCGTCCTCAAGGAATCTAGTCCTCATTGATGGCGTCCGTACGCCCTTCGCCCGGATGGGCACCACGCTGGCTCATGCCGATGCCGTTGAGCTAGGCCGCATCACCATCACTCAGCTGCTTGCTCGCAACCCGGTCGATCCGGCGGAGATTAGCGAGGTGATCATCGGCTGCGTCTCGCAACCGTTCGATGCCGCGAACATCGCGCGCGTCATTGCCTTACGGGCGGGCGTTCCGGTCCATGTTCCCGCGATGACGGTGCAACGAAATTGTGGCTCCGGATTGGAAGCGCTTACCACCGCGTCCGATCGAGCGGCGGCGGGTCATGGAGACATGTTCGTGGTGGGCGGCACGGAAAGCATGAGCCGGATTCCGCTGCTGTTTCAATCGGCCACGGCCCGCAAGTTCGCCGATCTGCAGCGTGCGAAGACTGGTGGATCACGCCTGCGGGCGGCGCTGCGGTTCCGGCCGGCGGATTTCGCTCCGGTGATCGCTTTGCAGTTGGGTCTGACCGATCCCGTGGCTGGGCTCAACATGGGGCAAACGGCGGAGATTCTCGCCCGGGAGTTTGGCATCAGCCGCGATCTCCAGGACGACTTTGCCCTGGCGTCTCATCTCCGCGCGGCCGCTGCGCGCAGCTTTTTGGCGGGTGAAATCGTTCCGGCTTACCGGGATGGCGTCGCCATTGATGGCGACAACGGCGTCCGTCCGGAACAGAGTCTCGCGGCGCTGCGCAGGCTTTCGCCCGTCTTCGATCGCAAGACCGGGACGGTGACCGCCGGGAACTCCTCCCAGATCACCGACGGCGCGGTCGCCTTGCTCGTGATGACGGAGGAACGCGCCTCCCGGCTCGGCCTGAATCCGATGGCCCGGCTCGTCGACTTCGCGTTTGCGGGTTGCGATCCCAGCCGGATGGGGCTCGGGCCAGCGGTCGCCTTGCAACGGCTCGCCCAAACCACTGGGGTCAAGCCGGTCGATGCCGATGTGATCGAGATCAACGAAGCCTTCGCCGCCCAAGTTCTCGCCTCTTGCCAAGCGCTCGCTTCCGCCGGGTTGCCGGTCGATCCGGCCCGCCTCAATCCGAATGGCGGTGCCATCGCCCTCGGGCATCCGGTGGGTGCCAGCGGGGCGCGTCTCCTGCTCACCGCCGCCCGCCAGCTGCAAAAGACCAAAGGCCGCCGTGCCCTGGTCGCCATGTGCATTGGCGGTGGTCAAGGCGGTGCCGCACTTCTCGAAGCCATCTAACGACTCAATCCCCATGAAACCGGTCATCGCATCCTCTCCCGTTGTCCTCGGGGTCAACGGTTCCATCCAGGAAACGCATTCCCCCCTGGCGAATCTGTATCGTTCCGACGATCCCCAGGGCATCGTCACCCTGACCTTCGATCACCCCGATTCCTCGGCCAACGTCTTTGATCTGGCCACGCTTCGGGAACTCGAAGATGCGGTGCGCGAACTGAAGGACGATGCCTCCGTGCGCGGAGTCATCTTCGCCAGCGCCAAGCCCGCCGTGTTCCTGGCCGGTGCCGATCTCAAGGAACTGTCCGCAGCCAGCGTGAGCACTCTCGCGGGAGTCGTCGATCTGGGCCAACGCATCTTTTCCGCGATCACCTCGCTGGAAGTGCCCACCGTCGCCCTCATTCACGGTGCGTGTCTCGGCGGCGGTTTGGAACTGGCGCTGGCCTGCGATTGGCGGATCGCCAGCGATGACAAGGCGACCCGGATCGGTCTGCCGGAAACCCAACTCGGCATCATCCCGGCGTGGGGCGGATCGACCCGTTTGCCGCGTTTGCTCGGCTTGCGCAAGGCGCTCGATCTCATCCTCACCGCGAAGCAATTGGATGGCCGGCGCGCCCGCAAGCTCGGCTTGGTCGATGAAGTGGTCCCTCGGGAACGGCTTGGGGAAATGGCGCAACGATTCCTCGCGAAGGGCAATCGTCCCCTCGTCCGGCACTGGGAGAATCTGCTGTGGCCGGTCGTCGGCCTGATCGGCATGATGGCGCGGCGGTCTCTGCGCGCCAAGACCCGCGGGCTCTACCCGGCTCCGGAAAGGGCGATCGAGGTTGCGGTGCGCGGCGTGACTCGCAGCGTCGATGCATCGCTCGATCTGGAACGCGCGGCGTTCTTGGAACAGGTCGACACGGACACCGCCCGGAACCTGATGCGCACCTACTTTCTGCAGGAGCGCGCCAAACGTTTCTCCGTGAATGCGGAGAGTCGCGAGGTCGCCCGCACCGCGGTGATCGGCGCCGGAGTGATGGGGGGAGGCATCGCCCAATGGCTGGCTTCGCGCGGCTTCCCCGTGATCCTGGAAGATGTCGATCGCGGCCGGATCGCCGCCGGGTTGGAACGGATCGATGGCCTCTTCGGCGCGGCGGTGAAACGCCACGTCGTCACCCAACAAGAAGCGCGGGAGGCCCGTGATCGCATCGTGCCCGTCGATGGTCCGGGTCACCTGGATCGGATCGATCTCGTCATCGAAGCCGCCACCGAAAACCTGGAGATCAAGAAGAAGATCTTCGCCGGACTAATCCGCCGCACTCGACCCGATACCGTTTTGGCGACGAACACCTCGGCTCTTCCGATCGGCGAATTGGCCGCCTCGGTCGGTGACTCGGAGGCGCATCGGGTCGTCGGGCTCCACTTCTTCAATCCCGTCCACCAGATGAAACTGGTCGAAGTCGTGGCCGGAGAGAAAACTTCGCCGGAGACCGTCGAGACCGCAGTCCGCTTCGTCCGGGCCATCGGCAAGTTTCCCGTGGTCGTCGCGGATCGTCCCGGCTTTTTGGTCAATCGGATTCTCATGCCCTACCTCATCGAGGCGGGGAACCTCGTGGATCAAGGTGTCTCGCCCCAGGAGATCGATGCCGCGATGCTCGATTTTGGCATGCCGATGGGTCCGCTGCGCTTGCTTGATGAGATCGGGCTGGACGTCGCCATGCATGTGTCCCGCACCATGGAAGATGCTTATGGGGAACGTTTGGCGGCTCCGGCGATCCTGCACCGGCTGACGGGAGCGGGCCGTCTCGGGAAGAAATCGGGGCGCGGCTTCTACGTCTATCATGGCAAGGGAGGCGGGGCGTCTCTCCGTCGGAAGCGGACCCGGATGTCACGGGCGGCGATCGCTCAACGTTTGTCCCTCCTCATGGTGGAAGAGGCACAACGTTGTTTGGCGGAAGGAGTGGCCGCTTCCGAGGAGGATATCGATTTCGCGATGGTCTTCGGCACGGGATTCGCGCCGTTCCGGGGTGGGCCGTTGCAACACGGACGCAGTCTCGGCCATGTCCGCAAGCAATCGGAAGCCCGGCGCGACGAGGGCCCCAAATCGGTCATCGATACCTCGAAGATGTCTCCGGAACAACGCGCCGCGCTGGAGCTCACCGAAGCGGCCCGGACCGAGGGAGGAAAGCGTCACAGCTTGGCGGGATCTTTCTTCATGGGCGCGCCGGACTTCCGCCGTATCCTGCCGTTCCCGGAGCAGGGGAAGGAGGACCGCGATCAGGGGGACGACTTCGTTCGCCGGTTGCGTCAGTTCCTGGCGACCTCCGTAGATGCGGATGCGATCGACCGGGATGGCGAGATTCCGCAGGCGGTGCTCGATGGTTTGGCGAAAATGGGCGCGTTCGGTATTAAGATTCCCGGGCGTTATGGCGGCCTGGGACTTTCCCAGACCAACTATTCCCGGGCGGCGATGTGCTTGGGCGGAGTTTGTGGAAACCTGACGGCTTTGCTCTCTGCCCACCAATCGATCGGCGTGCCGCAGCCCCTCATCATGTTTGGCACCGATGAGCAGAAGGAACGATATCTTCCGCGGATGGCCGGTGGTGAAATTTCCGCCTTTGCCCTGACCGAACCCGAAGTCGGCTCGGATCCCGCGAAGATGCGGACCGTGGCTCGGCCGGTCGACGGCGGAAAGTTCTTCGAAATCAGCGGCGAGAAGCTCTGGTGCACCAACGGAACCAAAGCCGGGCTCCTCGTCGTCATGGCCAAGGTCCTCGATTCTCCGGACGACGCCCTCAAACCGGAATCCGCCCGAACCATCACCGCGTTTATCGTGGAGGCGAATGCTCCCGGAGTGAGCGTGGTGACGCGTTGCCACTTCATGGGATTGCGGGCGCTCTACAACGGCGTCATGCGGTTCGACAAAGTCCGAGTCCCGCGTGAAAACATCGTCCTGGGCGAGGGCAGGGGACTCAAGGTCGCCTTGAGCACCTTGAACACGGGACGGCTCACCTTGCCCGCCGCCTGTGCCGGGATGGCCCGGGAATGCCTGCGGTTTGCCGTGGAGTGGTCCGGTCGCCGGGTCCAATGGGGCGCACCCGTGGGACGGCACGACGCCATCGCGCAGAAGTTGGCGAAGATGGCTGCGGACACCAGCGCGATCGAGGCCATGGTTTTCTACACTTCCTCTCTCGTGGATCGCGACAAGAAGGCGGACATCCGCATCGAGGCGGCCATGGCGAAGCTCTGGGGCACGGAACGCGCTTGGGAGATCGTCAACGAGACCATGCAGATCCGCGGGGGGCGCGGTTATGAAACCGCCGATTCCCTGGCGGCCCGTGGCGACGATCCCGTGCCGGTGGAACGCTTCCTTCGCGATTGCCGGATCAACACGATCTTCGAGGGCTCCAGCGAAATCATGCGCCTCTTCATTGCCCGGGAAGCGCTCGATCCGCACCTGCGCATGGGAGGTCCGGTCCTCAACAGCACCTTGCCGCTGAAGACTCGGTTCGCGGCCTTCGTGCGCTCGGGGATGTTTTACTCATTCTGGTATCCACGCCTTTGGCTCCCGAATTTGCTGCCGGTGCCGGGCAAGCTGCATCCCGCGTTGCGCAGCGATCTGCGCAAAGTCCGCGGCCTCAGCCGGGGCCTGGCCCGCAACTTCTTCCACGCCATGCTCCGGTTCGGGCCGAAGTTGGAGAAGAAGCAGGCTTTGCTGGGCCGGTTTGTCGATATCGGTGGGGAACTCTTCGCGATGACCGCTCTGATTGCCCGCACCCAACGGCGCATGGAGCGGGGCGAGGCGAATGAACTGGCCCTGACCCGCTACTTCTGCAGGACCTCGCGGCAGCGCATCGATAGCTTGTTCCGCGCAATCGGTCGGGGTGGAAACGCGGATGACGAGGGCTACCGGTTGGCGAAGGAGATGCTGGGGGAGGCGAAGAGCAGCCCGAATAGGTAAGGGCGGTTCTTTCGTCGAACAACGGGCTCGACTGCCACCCAAGTTTGGGGCAGACTGCCGTCCCCCCGAACCACCTCTCCCATGGCTGTCCGATTAGGATCGCAGTATGACAAGCGCGCTTTCCTGGGCGCGAAGTTGAAGCACGGTTGGAACCGGCTGACCAACGCCAAGAAGAACAAGACCGATGCCGAGCGTCTCGCTCAGATCGAGTCCTTGGCGGATTCCGTTGCGCAGCTGTCACAGGAAGAGATGCGGGCCCGGGTTGAGGAATGGCGTTCGCTGGGCCGGGCCGGCAAGCTGGAGCTGGAGGAGATCGTGGAAGAGGCCTTCGCGATCGTCCGGGAAGCCTCGCGCCGCACCACCGGGCTGTTTCATTATCCGGAACAGCTCGTCGGCGGTCTGATCCTGGTGCGCGGGGCGGTCGCGGAAATGGCGACGGGGGAGGGCAAGACGCTGGCGGTTTCCTTGCCGGCTTTCGCGTTCGCCCTTTACGGGCAAGGGGTGCATTGTATCACCGTCAATAGTTACCTGGCGAAACGGGACTGCGAGTTCTCTACCCCGATCTTTGAATACCTGGGGCTGACCATCTGCCATCTCCCCGAGGGCAAGGAAGGCACGCCCGAGGCCAAGCGGGCTGCTTACGCCGCCGATGTGACCTATGGCGTCGGGTATGAGTTCGGGTTCGATTACTTGCGCGATCACCTTGTGCTGCTGCGCTCCCCTAGTTCTGGCGCCCGTGAACGGCTCCGCAACGCGCTGATGGGCCGGGAGAACCCGGAACCGGGGATCGTCCAACGTGGGCTCCATTTCGCGATCATTGACGAAGTGGACTCGGTGCTCATTGACGAAGCCGGTTCCCCCCTCGTCATCAGCGAGTCCGGGCCGGGCCGAAACGACGCCGAAGCTGCTTACCACGCGGCCCGAGAGTTGGCGGCCACCTTGCGGGAAAACGAGCATTTCGAACTCGACCTCTCGCGTCGCGGGATCAAGCTGACCCGGGAGGGATTCGAACTCATCCACCAATCACCCGCGATTCCCTGGGATCTCCTGCGCCGCCCTTGGCAAACGTATGTCTTGAACGCCCTGCGCGCCGAACACTTCTTCCTGCGGGATGCCAGCTACGTGATCGACGAGGAGGAGAAGGTTTGCATCATCGACGAGTTCACTGGGCGCCGCTTCAGCGAACGGACCTGGCGCGACGGTTTGCACCAGGCAGTCGAAGCCAAGGAAGGGGTGGAGATCCGCGCGGAGAACGATTCCGCGGCCACCATCACGCGGCAGCGTTACTTCGGACTCTACGACACCATTTGCGGCCTGACCGGGACGGCGGCGGAAAGCGCCGGGGAGTTCTGGCACTTCTTCGAAATGGGAGTGGAGACCGTGCCGCTCCACAAACCAAGCCGGCGGGAGATGCTCCCGGAACGGGTTTTCCAATCCCGCGATGCGGCTTACCAAGCGGTTTTGCGCGACGTGATTGACCGCTACAACCAGGGGCAGCCGGTCCTCGTCGGCACACGCACCATCAAGGCCAGCGAAGCCCTAGCGGAGGTATTCACGGAGGCGGGACTTCCCTTCACCTTGCTCACCGCCAAACAGGACGCCGAGGAAAGCGAGATCGTCGGCCAGGCTGGCGAGCCCAGTCACGTCCTCCTCGCGACGAACATGGCGGGTCGCGGAACGCACATCGATCTGGCACCCGAATCCCTCGCGGCTGGTGGACTCCACGTCATCGCGCTGGAACGGAACGAATCGGTCCGGATCGACCGCCAGCTCATCGGCCGCGGCGCGCGGCAAGGTCAGCCCGGCAGCGCCCAGGTGTTCGTGACGGCGGACGATTACCTCCTGGAACATTATTCCCCGCAGCTCGCCGAGAAGATCCGCAAGGCCAAGGCTGATGAGGCGGGCGAGGTTTCCGGCAAGTTCAGCGACTCGATCGACGAACTCCAACAGGCCGTGGAACGAATCCGCTACGAATCGCGTCTAGCCCTCGCCCAACGCGACAAATGGCTGGACGAGATCAAGTCCAACCTCGCCTGAGTCTTTCCCCCAAGCCCATGTTCCGCCTCCTCCCCGTTCTCGTTGTTCTCCTTGCGTCCGCTCACGCTGCCGATGAGGTCCTCTCTTACCTCGAACCGTACCGATCAATCGAGATTTCCGCGATCGATACCGGTGTGATCGCCGAGATCAGGGTGAAGGAGGGCGATCATGTAGCGGCTGGAGACGTCCTTCTCCTGCTCGACAACGAGATCACGGAATCCCGTCTCGCCATCGCCCGGATCAACGCGGAAGGCGTCGGCAAGCTGATGGCCACCCAGGCTGAGGTCGATTTGCAGCAGCAACGTTACGATCAATTGTCCCGGCTCATCTCCACCGGCACCTCCAATACTGCGGAATTGGCCAAACAGAAAGCCTCGCTCGCCCAGGCCCAGGGGAATCACATCATCGCGGAAGAGGAACAGAAAAGCTACAAGCTGGAGGTGAAGCAGATCGAGGGGGAATTGAAGCGCCGTATTCTCACCTCGCCGATCGATGGGATCGTGGTCGACATCGCCAAGGACATCGCCGAGCCCGTTTCGTTGGGCACGGCGCGCGCCGATGAGTTTCTCGTCCGCGTGGTCGAGACAGATCGACTCAAGAGCATCTGCCACGTCCCGGCTGCCTTCGGGCGCGGGTTGAAAAAGGGAGATTCCCTTAGCCTTCGCGTGGAGGACGGTGATCCGTTGGTGGTGAAAGGGACGGTGGAGTTTGTCTCCCCCGTGATCGACCCCGCCACGGCCACGGTGCGGGTGCAACTGGTCATCGACAACACCGCCCAAACGCTCCGCAGCGGTGCCACCGCGCAAATCCTGCTTACGAAGCCGGGTGCCTGAGGCACCGTTGATAGTTCAACAGCCACCGTCGACCGGGGGATGAAGGGTTTTCAAATCGGGTGTCGTGGAGGGGACGCGGCACCTTTTGCAGTTGACGCCTAGACAATGCCCCATCAGCCTCGCATTTCGCTGCCTCATGGTGATCGCTCCCGCCAAAGAACCCCTGCTCCACTTTCTTGCGCTGGGTGCTCTGTTTTTCAGTAGGGGGAAACGCGGGATCAAGGCGGAGGCGGACGCCAATGCGGCGCTTGAAGAGTTGGCGAAGCCAGGGGCGTCCGAGGAAGCTTTCGGCGATGCGTTTCTCCACGGCTTTAAGTTCAGCGATCAGCGTGAACGAGGAGATGCTGGCGAGAATGAAGCAGGATTATCAGGTGATCATCGACGAGGCCGCGCTCACGGCGGCATCCACCGGATTACCCCAAACGGTGGGAGTCAATTCATGAGACGGCTCATGCACTTCCTGCTCTTCACTGTCAGCGCGCTGCTGTCAGAGTCGAAGGTGTGGGCGCATGAAGTCCGTCCGGCCTACCTGGGACTGACGGAGGTCGCGCAGGGAGAGTTCGACGTGATTTGGAAAGTGCCATCGCTCGGTGGTGAGCCCATCGCGGGCGAAGAACTTCCGCATGAGCAGCCGCCGCTGACCCCGGGTGATCCAAACTCACCCAGGACGATGCCCTGTGGCTGTCCCGCGCCAACCGCCGCGCAGCTGTCGCGCGGGGTCTTGCCGATTCATCCATCCATGCCCAAGGGCGCGGAGATCAAGCGCAGGAGGATTCGCACGGGGCCTCAAGGGTTGGAGAACTGGGAACTCACCGTCCATGGCCTGTCGGCGACGATGGTGGACGTGCTCGTGCGCATCGCACATTCAGATCGGCGTGTCGTCTCGCGCATGCTGCGGCCGGATGCGCCTTCGTTCACCTTTCGCGCTGAAACGGCAGGTCCCGCCGCTAGCGGATCCTTCGTCGCATCGGAAATCGTGCACGGCCAACGTGGCCGCACCGGCCTGACGGAGCGCGCACCATGGATTGTGGCGTTCACCTTCGGGTTGTTGCACGGGCTAGGCTTCGCCGGTGCTCTGATCGAGGTAGGACTGCCGCAAAACGATGTCCCGATGGCGCTGTTGCTCTTCAATCTTGGAGTCGAAGCGGGGCAACTTGCCTTTGTCGCCATGGTCCTTGCCGTCACGGCTGCCCTGCGACGGTTCCCGCTTCCCCTTCCTCCCTGGACTCGTTTGGTGTCGCCTTATGCCATCGGCGGAGTCGCCATGTTCTGGGGCATCCAACGCATTTTCTTGCTCTAATTTCTTCCTAACCTGTCTCACTGAAGCATCCCATGCATCCCCAATCGAGAATCACCGTCACAGCCCTCGTGCTCTCCCTGGCGACCCTAGGGGCCCAAGAACCAGAGGCCCGCGGGCCCTTTGGCATCCTGAAGAGGCCAAAGCGTGCTGAAGCAACCATGCCTGCGACCCAAGCCCCTCCGGTCCCGGAAGTCGTTCCCGCCCCGGCCGCCACCACCGAAACGCCTGCACCTCCTGCGGCGGCTCCTTCCGCAGCGGCACCTCAGGAGCCGACTCCAAAGCCCTTGGGTGCGCCCGATGCGGGTACGCTCAACAAGGAATCGGCTGAACGGGTCCATTCCAGCAAGCGTCCTTACTCCCCCTATGCGGACCGCAACTTCCCGACGCGCCCGTTTTTCGGGGACACGCACCTGCACACTTCCTTCTCGATGGACGCTGGCGCCTTTGGATGCCGGGTGAATCCGCGCGAGGCCTATCGTTTCGCCCGAGGCGAGCAGATCATGGCGTCGAGCGGCCAGCCCGCGAAGCTCTCCCGACCGTTGGATTTCCTCGTGGTCGCGGATCACTCAGACAACATGGGATTCTTTACCGATCTCTTTGCGGGCAAGCCCGAACTCCTGGCCGACCCAATGGGCCGCAGGTGGTATGACATGATCCAGACCGGCAAAGGTGCTGAAGCGGCTCTTGAAATCATCGGCATGTTCTCGCAGGGAAAATTCCCGGAGGCGCTGGTCTATGCGCCCGGCACGCGGGCTTATCGGAGCGCATGGCAGGAGACGATCGCCGCCGCTGAGCACTACAATGAGCCGGGGCGTTTCACTGCGTTCATCGGCTTCGAATGGACGGCGCTCGACAAGGGTAACAACCTGCACCGCAACGTCATCTTCCGGGACAACGGCGATCGCGCGAGCCAGGTCGAGCCATACACCTGCGTTCCGCCCCTCGGCAGCGCCAATCCCATTGATTTATGGAAATGGATGGACTCCTACGAAAAGCGGACCGGCGGCAGCGTGCTGGCCATCGCCCACAATGGGAACCTCAGCAACGGCACCATGTTCCCGATCGTCGAGGCGTTTGGGAAAGAGATCGACCGCGAGTATGCCGAATCACGCGCCAAATGGGAACGGCTCTACGAGGCCACGCAGACCAAGGGAGACGGGGAGACGGGGAGACGCATCCTTTCCTCTCGCCGAACGATGAGTTCGCTGACTACGAACTTTGGGACAAAGGCAATCTCGACGGCAGCGAGGCGAAGAAGAACGAGATGTTGGCGCGCGAATACGCACGGTCGGCACTGAAACTCGGCCTCAAGCTCGAAGAGAAACTCGGCACGAACCCTTACAAATTCGGCCTGGTTGGCAGCACCGACGCGCATACCGGCATCGTGAGCATCGAGGAGGACAATTTCTTCGGAAAAACCACTCCCCAGGAACCCAGCCCGCATCGCTTGACCGCCACGTTCATGCAGAATCCGAAGAGCGGAGTAAAGATCATGGACTGGGAGGTCTGCTCCTCGGGCTACGCGGTCGTGTGGGCGCAGGAAAACACCCGCGAATCCATCTGGGATGCCATGCAACGCAAGGAAACCTATGCCACCACCGGCTCGCGGCTCGTGGTGCGTCTTTTTGGAGGCTGGAATTTTGAGCAAGCCGACGCCGACACGCGCAACCCCGCGCTCGCCGGTTACACCAAGGGAGTCCCGATGGGAGGTGATCTGAGCGGAGCGCCCGAGGGCAAATCACCGTCCTTTCTCGTCGCTGCGATGAAAGACCCGATCGGCGCGAACCTCGACCGCGTTCAAGTGATTAAGGGCTGGATGGACGCGAAGGGGGAGTTGCAAGAGAAAGTCTATGATGTCGTCTGGAGTGGGGACCGCCAGATCGATGCCAACGGCAAACTTCCGAGTGTAGGCAGCACCGTCGACCTCGCGAACGCGACGTGGACCAATACGATCGGCGCGCCCGAACTCATCGCTGTGTGGACGGACCCTGACTTCGACGCCAAGCTCCGCGCCTTCTACTACGTCCGCGTCATCGAAATTCCCACGCCCCGCTGGACTGCCTACGATGTGAAGCGCTTCGGTGTGAATCCGCTGCCCGGCACCCGCCTGACCGTGACTGAGCGGGCCTACTCCTCGCCAATCTGGTACACCCCCACCGGGAGCTAAAGGTTTTCGATTTCAGCGGATCGGCGCGGTAGTTGCCATCCCATTGTGCCCGGCTCCGGGCATGATTGGAGCCGAGCCTTAACCTGCCCGGTCGCAGTAGGTAATTGCGGCGTCGGCCCTTCTCAGAGCCAAAGAGGCTCAACCGTCGGTTCCTTGCCGGTCTTCTGCCGCAACTGACGTTTGTCTCCGAACGGGCCGGATGGTTGAATTCGGAATGCCTCGCGGCAGATAGCCTGTCCCCGGTTTTCCGCCACGATTTCCCTGCACAAAGCAAGGTTTTGCAACAGTCCGCACTCTACCCTTCGCCAGAACGCGCACCCGGCAGAACCAAAAACCAATAACCAATAACTCACCCCGGCAGCAGCACCTCTCCGTTGCCCATGCTCTCCGCTTTGAAGCTGTCCCGGGCAGGGTTTGAGTCTTCGCGATGTTCGGCATTGGCAGCTCCGTCGCCAGCAGCATTAGCGCCAGCGCCAAGGGCCGTCAGTTCGCCTCGGGCTTGTTCGGCTTTGGCCCGCAGACGTTCCGTTTCCTCCGCCAGGCGTCGTAGGTTTCGCAGCGTTTCTTCTTCGATGCGCTCCAGGCGTTTGCGTTCCCGTTCGAGGCGTTTTTCCTCGTTGCGCTTGGTGGCAGATTCGATGAATTGAGGCGGGTGAGTCGGCGAACTCGAAATTTCGCCGAGATCACGTGTTCTTTCCGCTGCGGCTCGTCCCGGAACGCTCGCGACACCCGTCGCCAGCGCGAACCTTGCAAACTTTGCTCGAAAACACGTGTCGCCAGGACTGGATCTCGAAACTCAGAGTTGGGAACGAGTGTCGCCGGTGCCTTCCTTGCAAGAATGGATCGGTGTATTCTGTAATTACTGGCATCTCTGGAAGATGGAGCTCGGAGATACGCGTCGCCGCCACCAAACTTCGAGCGTTGGAGCTCACGACACGTGTCACCGGGCTTTTTTGGAAACGGCAGGTCTGCTCAGAGCTTCCTAATGACGTCGTTTTGATTGCCCAGCTCCTTGTTGGGAAACAGACCCATCGTCCCTTTGGCTCGTACACCGTCCGGACGCATCCGCGGCCCCATCAGCTCCACTCATCTCGATTTCCCAATCTCCAATTTCCAATTTTCAGTAACGCCGCCCGAGCCGCCTCGCGTCCCGCTTCCAGCTCATGCCGCAAACGAAAGTTCTCAAACCATTCCAATACCAACAGGAATCCGGTCCGTTCCCGTTCCGTCAGCCCACGGAACTGCGCGAGATCCTTTCTCCAACACCACCGTGCCTGCTTCATGGCTTCTGCCGTCGTTATAGTTGCTACCTGAAGCAAGGCTTGACAAGCAGGTCAAGCGAAAAGTGTTCAGAAGAGTGTATTTCTGGCTCACGGCGATGAACTTTACTGGACCCTTTCGCGGAAAGCCGGCTTTCGCATCGGCGTGTCCGGACCGGACTGCTTCATCACCGACTTCAACGGATCATCCGCTCACGTGCCGAAGCCGCTGACGCCGTGATATCAGCGCCGCCGATTCACCCCAGATCCGACCACCATTGCTGCCCTGATAGACGCACCTTTCGGCCGAAATGGCCTTGCCTCAACGGGGAAATCGCCCCATCCTGGGCCAGTGGGGACCCAGCGGATATCACCGCCGGAGGCCCTACGAATAAATACTGTCGCCCAACTCAACAAGTCGCTCGTTATGCTAGGAACCGGATTCGTATCTCCTTACATTCTGCTTGGGCTGATATGGCAGATCGCCATTAGCATTCACGGGGCACTTGAGCTCAGCGGCATAGGACGGTCGGGCCTTGTCCCTATTACAGCATCGTCTGTCTATATTGCATTGATCGCTGCCGTATTTTCGATCGCTCTTTGTCGTTACCTGGAGATCTGTTAGTATGTTACCGCTCTGTGTTTTGCGGTGCCCATGATTGGGCCGGTCGGATTCTCTGCTGTGGCGATTCCAGAAGAGTGGATGAGGCTCTGCATCTCTGTCTCTTTTATTGTCGTTTCGTTCGTGGGTTGTTTGATGTTTGGGGCTCGCCCAGATGGTGAGTCACGCAATTGATCTTGGGGCCCGGGCTGTCACTGCAACACGATCTCTCAGCCGTCCATATGCATCGCACCGAAGTCCACCGGCCACACAAGGGCGAACAAAACGGATGCAGGCAACGGCTCGAAGGCTATCTGTCGTGTCAGCAACGTCTTTCGCTCGCCGTCGCCTGCTCCGAGACGTTCGCCTAGCTCAAAGAGCGCCTCATGACTACCGATGATAATGGCTACGAGATTGGCACTCGACTCCAACCGGTCGTCGAGCGCCTCCTATTATGGCAGCAGGAGGTCGTCGCGCAGGTTTCCACAGATTCGCAACATGAGGCCGAGCGGATCAGTCTCGCCAACCGGATCGATACTGCCGTTCGTTTGCTGCAGCGATGTGATGAGCTTTGAAGTTCCCCCGATTCAGTGGACAGCGGTCGCCGAACAAGCGAACCCAATTACCCTGACATGGCAAAAATCAAGAAATACGATGAAGAGTTCCGGCGCAATGCCGTGGAATTGCTTCACTCT
>Ga0247843_1000947_pt1 | contig 64014 bp, 51 predicted proteins | sample LaCruzMarch2017__FD_192420 | JGI IMG/M metagenome (GOLD analysis project Ga0247843, IMG submission 192420) | Freshwater microbial communities from meromictic Lake La Cruz, Castile-La Mancha, Spain - LaCruzMarch2017_8m | ecosystem: Environmental > Aquatic > Freshwater > Lake | place: Spain...
GAGCGTCGCCTCGTCCATCGCGGGCGCCACCGTAGCCCACGCCGACGACCGACCAGGAGAACCTGCCCGTCGCCGCCAACCACGGGCGCGTCAGACCCTCAAGACGCCCCTCGCGGAGGGGTTACCGATCATCGCCCAGTCGCCCGCGAGCCCCCGCTGAGTGTCCATGGCGCAGCCGTGCCCGAGCCGGAGCTCTCGCGCAATCGTAATGTCGCTCGGGCGGCCGAAGATCGTTGCTTAACGCCTATGGGGTTCTGCCCCCCGCGGGACTCCAATCAAAGGTTTCGGTGATGCTCTTGGTCAGCGGTTCATCACGTCCTCCTTCGCCAAGCTTTCCTGGCGCAAACTCAACCCTGACTAGTCAACACAACAGCACGAAAGATGATGAAAACTGCGCTCGCGGCCTACGCGTGAGCTGTACGCGCCAACTCCTCGTCGGTGTTGGCGTAACGCTCTGCGATGGCTTTGCAGGTGAGTGCAATTTCTAGAAACGCATCCACGATGTCGGGGTCAAAGTGGCGGCCACGACCCTCTTCAATGATCCCCGTTGCGACGTCATGCGTGAAGGCCTGTTTGTAGACACGCCGACTAATCAGAGCGTCGTACACGTCTGCGATTGCCATAAGTCGGGCCGCAATTGGGATGTCGTCGCCCGCCAAACCTAACGGGTAACCGCTACCATCCCATTTTTCCTGATGCGAATAGGCAATCTCCTTGGCACACACAAGGAATGGTACGGTTTTTCCCAAACGCCGCTCTGCGCTCTCAATCGCCTCTTTTCCCCGCGTGGTGTGGGTTTTCATGATCTCAAATTCATGCGCTTCGAGCTTGCCCGGCTTGAGCAGAATCCGGTCCGGAATGCCAACTTTTCCGATGTCATGCAGCGGCGCTGACTTATAAAGCAATTCGACCATGCGGTCTGTGAGGTAACCAGCGAATCTGGCGTGGCCCTGCAGCTGCACTGCAAGGGCACGAACGTAGTGCTGCGTGCGAATGATGTGGTTGCCGGTCTCGTTGTCGCGGGTCTCGGCAAGGGATGCCATGGTGAGAATCGTGACGTCCTGAATCTCTTGCACCTCCAGAGTTCGACGGTGAACTTCCTGCTCCAGAAAGAAGTTCTTGTCGCGCAAGAAGTCTGCAGTCGCTTTCACAGCGAGGTTCGTGCGCACCCGTGCCATCACGATCGGCGGACTGATGGGCTTGGTGATGTAGTCAACCGCGCCCAATTCGAAGCCCCTTTGCTCGTCCTGCATATCTGCTCTGGCCGTCAAAAAAATCACAGGAATGTGTCGCGTCGCAGGATTGGCCTTCAACAGGCGACAGACCTCATAACCATCCATTTCGGGCATCATCACGTCCAGCAGGATCAAGTCTGGTGGCGTATCGGAGGCGGCAATTTTCAGTGCTCGCGCACCACTGGCTGCGACTTTTACTCTGCAATGGCCGGCAAAAAGATCGTTCATCAATGACAAATTGGCCGGCGTGTCATCCACAACCAGCACCGTCGCCTGGGATATGTCATGCACGGTCGGATTCACTTTCTTTCCCCTTCATTTTGCAGGGTTAGCATTGCGTCTTGCACGACCCGATAGGCGTCATCCAAAGCAAACGCGGCAACGGCATCTTGCAGCGAACGAAAGTGTTTTGGCACTGCAGCCTCTAGCAATTCAAGATGCTCATCAAGCAGCCTCTGGGCATTGGGGTCATCGTTGCGTAGCAACTCAGCCAGCGCCACCAAAACCTTGTCCCGTAGCCCCGTGTCCACCGCTTGCAGGCTTTGTTTTTGCCTGACATAGCGCACTTGCGCAGGAAGCCCGGCCCGAATGGCTTCAATCTGGCTACGCAGCGTAGCTTGCAATGCACTCACCTGCGGTGAAGTCACGCCTTTTCCAGCGCGCACCGCATCTTCGACAGCTTGCGCCGCGGAATGCAATGCGTCTGCACCGATGGTTCCCGCCAGACCCTTGAGGGTATGGGCCAGTCGCTCTACCGCCACCATATCGCTCTGCGCCAGTGCCACCGCAATGTGCTCACCCGTATCGGCTTGTTCAGTCGCAAAACCACGCAACAGCGCCAAGTACCGATCGTCCTGGCCCATGAAACGCCGCAACCCCGCCTGCATATCCAAACCGTCGATATGAGGTAGCGGCCGACGTGCCGTTGCTACGCTTTTTTGGCTCAATAGGTTCGTGTCGTGCGGCGCATCAGGGATGCCACCGCGCCACGTCCATCGCAGCAGGGTTTTGAACAACTGTTCCGGCTCGATCGGTTTGGCCACGAAGTCCACCATACCGGCATCCTTGCAACGCTGCCGGTCCGCCGCCATCGCGTTGGCGGTCATGGCGATGATCGGGGTGTCGTTCCAATCAGGCAGGGCCTGAATCGTACGGGTGGCATCCAACCCGTCCATCTCAGGCATTTGCATGTCCATCAATATCGCATCAAACGGCTCCGCTTGTGCCATCGTGACGGCCATTTTTCCATTGCTGGCCACCTTCACCAATACTCCAACACCCTCCAACAACTCGGAGGCGACCTGCTGGTTGAGCGGATTGTCCTCAGCCAACAGCACTCGAACACCCGTCAGGCCTTCTACCCCCATCACCTTTCCTGCGTGCTGCCCAGCGAGGTCAGACCCTGGCCGCACTTCATGCGTTAGCACCCGGGTCAGCGCATCAAATAGAGAAGATGGGCTCACTGGCTTGGCAAGGACTTCGGTGATACCGATCTCATTTGCCAGGTGCAATAAATCCTCTCGGGAATAGGCCGTCACCATGGCGAATTGCGGCACCTGCGTAAGAGGCAGCAAGCGAATCTGACGCGCGGCCTCAATCCCACTCATACCAGGCATCTGCCAATCCATAATCACCGCATCAAATGGGCTTTGCGTATCGGCAGCTGCAGAAACGCAAGCAACCGCCTCTTGACCCGAGGCCGCAGATACCACCACAAATCCCAAATGCTCCAAGACCCCGGCCGTAACCGTGCGGGAATGGACGTTGTCGTCGACTACCAGCAAGCGACGCCCGCGTAAATCCGCCCGCGGTTGACGCTGCAGCTGCGCACCCTCTTTGATGCCCAGCCGTGCTGTGAACCAAAATTGCGAGCCCATTCCAGGCGTGCTTTCCACGCCCACCTCACCGCCCATCAGGTTGGCCAGCTGTTTGGAAATTGCCAGGCCCAAACCCGTGCCGCCGTACTTTCGCGTCGTGGACGCATCTGCCTGCTGGAAGCTCTGGAACAGGCGACCAATTTGTTCTTGAGTTAATCCGATGCCGGTATCGGTCACAGCAAAATGAAGCAACACATCGGTTGCGGTTCGCTCACGCACCGTTATCGTGATGGCGACCTCACCTACCTCGGTGAACTTAACTGCATTGCTCGCGAAATTGATCAAGATTTGACGCAAACGAAGTGCGTCACCGACGAACAGGGCAGGCACATCTGCCGCGACGTCAATCACAAGCTCCAACTGTTTTTTGCCGGCCTTCTCGGCAACGAGGGTGGCCACGTCCTCCAGCAGCCCTTCCAGAACGAAATCAACCGACTCAATCTGCAGCATGCCGGCTTCCACTTTGCTGAAATCGAGCACATCATTGATGATGCCCATTAGATGCTGGCCGGACTGCTGAATTTTTTGGATGTAGTCACGTTGCTGGGCAGTGAGACCCGTTCCCAGGACCAAAAAACCCATGCCGATGATGGCGTTCATTGGCGTTCGGATTTCATGGCTCATGTTGGCCAAAAAGTCGCTCTTGTGCTGGTTGGCGGCTTCGGCAACTGCACGGGCCTCTTGCGTCTCTTTGAACAGACGCGCATTGTGTATGGCAATCACGGCCTGTTCGGCGAAGGTCTTCAGCAGTGCCAGTTCGCTAGGGCTGAAGGGGCGCGGCGGCACACAGGCAACGTCGATGCTGCCGATGCCCCGGCCTTCCCAGATCATCGGCGCGGTGGCGAGCGAAAAGTCGCCCATGTTTTGCGCCATCTGGCGCAAGTAACCAGGCACGTCAGGATCGACAAGCGTGCTTGCACGGTAGATCACGGTACCTTGCGTGATCGCCATGTCGCTCGTGGTGCCGGTCAATGGGCGCGGAAAGGCCCTCGCCATGTCGTCGCCATACTCGCCACGGTGGGCGGCGACCTCGAGTTGTTCGTCGCACACAACGAACAGCGACACGTCGTTGGCGCCGAACAGGCGCTCGCAGCTCCCGACGATCGTATCGAACACGGGCACCGCATCTGCCACCGAGTTGCTGATTGCGGCGAGCACTTCCGCAGTCGCGGTTTGCCGCTCAAGCGCCTCCTTCGTTTCGTTGAACAACCGAGCATTCTGGATGGCGATCACAGCCTGGTCAGCGAAGGCCTCCAGCAACGCGCATTCCGCGGGAATAAAACCGCCCAGATCACGCCGGAATGCCTCAATTGCACCAACGCCACGGTTCTCCCAGATGAGAGGAATCGATATTTGGGAATAGCTGTGACCCCAGCGTTGTGCATCCCTTCGTGTGGCCGGCGGCGTGTCCGTCGCGTGGAGCACATCGTCATAAACCATCGCCCGCCCCATCTGGAGTGCCGCTTCCAAGGCGGTACCCGCCAGAGGGCGCGGAAAGCAGGCCTGCTCCCGGGCCGTGAGATCGTCTCGCCTTTCCTGCTGCTTTCCGGTCTCGGCACTACGGACCTGGGCAAAGCGATGGTCGACCAGTTGTACCCAACCCTGCTCGTCGATGAGTTGCACCTGCACGTAATCAATAGATGGAATCAGCCGTTCGCAACAATTTAAGATGGCATTGAACACCGGCCGCGTATCCGACACCGATTTGCTGATGGTATGTAGCACTTCCGCGGAGGCCGCCTGCCGCGCCAGAGCTTCTCGTGTCTCGTTAAAAAGACGCACGTTTTCAATGGCAATGACAGCCTGGTCCGCAAACGCCTGCAGTAGTTGCACATGTCTTTCGGGCGTTTCGCCAGGCTCTGGCCAGGTGGCCACAAACACCCCCAAAGGTTCACCTTCGAGCATCATCGGGACACCGAGCATGCGTCGCCAACCGCCGGAGTTGGCCGAAACCTTACTGTACTCAGGGTCAGCGAGGGTATCGGCGATTCGCACCACCGATTTCTCCAAAATTGTTCGCCCGCTCAGCATCTGCCTGGATGGCACCATCGGGTACAAGTGCCCCACTTCTGCCAGCGCTTCAGGTGGCCAATTGTGCGAAGCCGTAAAGTGAACCTGTTTCCCATCAAACCGGAATATGGCGGACTTCTTGCAGTTACAGAGTCGATCAACACTATTCAAAATTATGTCAAATACCGGCTGCACATCTGATGGTGACTGACTGATTAAGCGCAGGACTTCACTCGTAGCAGATTGACTTTCGAGCGCTTCCTTCGTTTCCTCGAACAGTTGTGCGTTTTGAAGCGCGACACCGATGCTGGCAGCCACGCTGGTTAGTAGTCGCACTTCCGTCGGACCGTACGCATAGTCATTCTCGAAGTCTTCAAGGATGATGCCACCGTGCACTCGATCGCTGCCTATGATTGGCACCAGTATCCAGGACAGGCTTTGGCCGGTGGACGCTGCAGGCGCGGGTTGATCAGCGCGCTCCGAATCGCGACTGTTGAAAACCAGCGGTTGGCGCGTCTTCAGCATTTGGTCAAAGCCGCCACCAGGAACCAACGGACGCGGCGAAATGTGCTGGCGCTGTCCGCGCTCGTACTCGAACAAATAGTGCATCAAATCGGTTTGCGGGTCATACCCGCGAATGCCGAGGTCACCTGTTTTGAGCACCTCGCGCAAGCGCTCTCCCACCACGTCGACAATTGACTGAAATTCGAGTCGAGCCGCCATTCCTTCGTGGATGCCGTTAATGATGGACAGCTCGGCTTCACGTTGCGCGAGTTCACGGCGCAACTGCTGTACTTCCTGCTGGGCGGGTTCGGCCTGCATGTGCGGTGGCTCCATGGGTGCTAGGTTCTCGCCCAAGGCGTCGGTAATGTAACCGAGCGAAGGATCGGTGCATAGGGCGTCCAAATGGGGCACCGCGGCACGGCACTGGTTGGCTCGGGTTTACAGAGGATCCATGATCAGCAGGACACCGTCCCGCGAGCGCTGCCAGGATCTGCTGGACGCCGCCTTGACCGATTCCAACGACCCGTCGATCTTCACCCGTCCATCGCGTGCCGGGCACCTCAGCGCGTCGACGCTCCACCAGGCGGTCGTGCCCGCAGCCTGTGCAGGGCGCTCGCATGAACGCGCACGCGAGCACCCCGCAGCGCAGGAAGGCCTCGAACTCCGCCTCGACGTAGCGCGGCAGTGAGCGACTGCCACGCTCCTGGACGCACTCGACGATCGCGGCGACGTGCTCGCGTACCAGCCCGTGGACCACCCCGTCGCGGACGGGGTCGCGGGCTCCGACGTGGGCATGGACACGGCCGTCGGCCATCGCAGGGACCGCGGCAGAGCGACGCGTGTGCCATCACGAATCCGCTGCGTATGCAGGCATCTCAGCGCCCTGAGAATGTGGCGGCAGGTGGCGGCGGGTGGCGGCGGGTGGCGGCGGGTGGCGGCGGAGAGATGCCAGGGAGGCGGTGCGACGACCTTCGCGGGGCGGTGGATCATCCCGACGGCCCACCGCGCCTACTCCGAATCCCACGGAGGCATCGCCATCGTTGACAAGCTCCGACCTTCGGAGCGACACCCACCGCGCTCGCTGGAGGTACACGTCCTTGAAGCTGTCGAACCGATCGCTCTTCGCCGCGCTGGCCGTCGCCGCGCTGCCGCTGGCCTGCTCGTCGGCGCGCTCGCGCCCCAACACGGCGGGCGCTACCTCTGGCCCGGTGCGGGTCTTCACCGACTCGGACTTCATCAACGACGTGGCCAGTGCCGAGGGCTTCGTCTACGTCGCCACCGAGCGGGGATTGCTCAAGTACCCGGCCACCGGCGGCACGCCAGCCCGGCTCACCACCCGCGACGGCCTGCCTTCCGACCGTCTTCTCGCCGTGGCCGTGAGCGACGACGGCGCCGCCGTCTGGGTCGCCACCGCGCAGGGCGTCGTGCGCGCCGGGGCCGCCGGGCCCTTCGCGCCCGTCGGTCACCCGCAGGCGCAGCCCGACGTGGGCCGGCCCACGGCGCTGCTCGCCACCGCGGACGGGGTGATCCTCGGCGGAGACCACGGCCTCGCGCGCTGGGACGGCACCGCGTGGTCGAAGCTCACCGACCGCTACCAGGTGACGGAGCTCTCGCGGGGCGCGGACGACCGGGTGATCGTCGCCACCGCGCAGACCGGCCTCCTGGTGCTCACCGCCGACCTCGCCGCCCTCGACGAGCACAACGTCGCCTCGGGCATCCCCGAGCAGATGATCCGCAGCGTGGTGTCGCTGCCGGGCGGCAAGATCTGGGCGCTGGTGCAGGGCCCGACGGGCATGCAGCTCGCGCACTTCGATGGCAGCCGCTGGTTCGGCTACACGACGGGCGAAAACGCGCGGGCCAACTGGCTCGCGGTGGTCCCCTCCGCGGCCGGGGCCTCGCTGGTGACCCAAGGGGGGTTCTTCGACATCGTGCTCGACCGCGGGGACGACCTGCTCCCCACCGGCGCCGCCGCGCCCGGCGGCGTCGCGCGCGTCGAGCTGCACCCCAGCATCTACGAGCCCCCGCCCCCGCCTCCCCCCCCGGCGACCCCGACCCCGCCGCGCCGCGGTCGCCGCCCCGCCGCCCGGCCCGCGGCCGCCGCCCCTGCCCGCCCCGCCCCGGTCGCAGCGCCCGCGAGCCCGGTGACCGCCCGCGGTGACGCCGCGGTGACCGCCGACGCCGCCCTCACCGACGCCGCCCTCACCGACGCCGCCCTCACCGACGCCGCCGTGGCGGCCGACGCCCCCGCCGCTGCGGTCGATGGCGCCGTGGCCGCCGCCGCCGACGGAGGCGCCCCGGTGGTGCTCCCGCCCATCCGCGTGCGGGACATCCCCGCGCTGGGCTTCCCCATCGAGCGCCAGAGCGGCGGGCCAACCATCGACGCGCCGACCTACGGACTCATCGCGGTGGCCGACCGGGTGCCGGGCGACGCCGTGTGGGCCGACGTGGCGGGACGCGACGCCTTCGTGGCGCGCGTCGGCCTCGGCGTGACGCGGCTGCAGACGCGGCCCAACCAGGCCACGGTGGAGTACCGGGTGCACGACCTCGCGATGCAGCGCCGGTCGCTCTCGCTCGCCACCGACGCGCGCGGCAACGTGTGGATGGTCGGCGAGGACGGCGGTCCGGTGCGCTACAACGGCCGCACCTTCGAGCGGGTGACCCTCGAGGAAGACCCGCAGGTGCACCCGCTGATGTTCTGGTCGCAGGGGGCCAACGCCTACGCGGTGGCGCGCGTCGGCGACGCCAACATCCTACGCGGCTACAAGCTGGAGGGCGCGACGTGGCGCCGCCTGCTCGACGGCCCGGTGGAGACCTACGGTCCCGGCACCGTGGACGTGCGCTTTCTCGCCGCCGACCACGCGGGCAAGCTCTGGGTGGGTCTGCGGGTGCTGCCCCCGGCGGGAGGCACCGGCGACGCGCGCGAGCTCGGCGTGGCGGTGCTCGACCCCAACGCCCCGGTGGCGCCGCAGTACAACGCCAACGTGCCCGCGACGGGCGGCGAGAACGGCAGCCGGCGCACGCCGAGCGACCTGTCCGCGGTGGCCTTCGACTCCGCCGACACGGCCTGGTTCGCGGGCCTCGAAGGGCTCACCTCCATCCGTGGCGCGGGCGAGGTGGCGCGCTTCCGCGAGGCCGAGGGGGTGCGCGGCGACCTCGTGAGCGACGTGGCACGCGCGCTCGGCGACCGCATCTACTTCGCCACCCCGGAGGGCCTCGGGGTGCGCGCGAGCAACGAGTTCAGCTTCCCGGTGGAGGGCTCGTCGGCGCAGCCGCGCGTGACGGCCCTCGCGGTCGACTCCAACGGGTCTCTCTGGGGCGCTGGTCCGCGCGGGGTGTGGCGCTACGACGGCCGCAGCTTCACCCGCCTCGGCCGCGCCCAGGGCCTGCCCACCGAGGACTTCAACGACATCGCCGTCGACGCGCAGAACCGCGTGTGGCTCTCCAACACCGACGGGCTCGTCCTCTACGACCAGGCCATCCGCGCGCAGTGAGCGCCGGACGGCGGGACGGCGGCGCGCGAAGGGCGTACGCTCCGCCCGCTGCCATGGTCGTACGCCCCCTCCTCCGCCCCCTCCGATCGCTGCTCGCGCCGCGGTTGCTGGCCCTGACGATCACCCTCACCCTCGGCGCCGTGGCCCTCGCCGCGCCGCCCGAGGTCGCCCCGGACGACGCCCAGCGCGGCGCGCAGGAGCGCCGGCGACCCCGCCCGCGGGGAACCCGATCACCCCACGGCCCCCGCCATCACCGCGGGCAGGATGCGCCGCCCGCGCAGGTGGTCGTCCCCACGCCGCCGCCCGCGGGCACCCAGCCGGTCCCCGCGCCGCGTGACCCGCGCGACCCGCTCATCCCGCTGCCCTTCTGACGGCGCACCGCGCCCCTCCTCCCCCCTTCCCTCGCGCCCCCGGCGAACACACCTATGTCCGGTCGCCAGTGTCGGCGACGGAGGTGCTCCGATGAGCCAAGGTCTCGTTCTCCCCTGCGCGTCGTGCGGCCAGAAGAACCGCGTTCCCCCGGGCCGCCTCGGTGATCGCCCCCGCTGCGGCAAGTGCCAGGGCACCGTGCACGAGCCCGGCGCCGTGGTCGCCGTCGACCGCGACCCCGACCTGCAGTCCGTGCTCGCGAGCGCCGACGTGCCAGTGCTCATCGACTTCTGGGCCCCGTGGTGCGGGCCGTGCCGCGCGGTCGCCCCCGAGGTCGCCAAGGTGAGCGCCCGCCACGCCGCCGACGTGCTCGTGCTCAAGGTGAACACCGACGTCGACCCGGCCGTCGGGCAGCGCTACGGCATCCAGTCGATCCCCACGATGGCGGTGTTTCGCGACGGCCGCGAGGTCGCGCGCACCAGCGGCTCGCGCCCCGCGTCGGCCATCGAGCAGTGGATGGCCCAGGCCCTCGGGCGCTGACCGCACCTTCGCCGCGCGACCCGCGGTGCATTCGCGCTACCCTCCGGCCCCGCAACCGATGGCCCGCGCACCCTGGCAACGTTCCCGCGGCGTCGACGCCGTGCTCGACCGCTGGCGTCACGACGACGCCGTGCGCCGCGACCTCGCGCTCGACCGGGCCCTCGCGCCCACCGAATCCGACGCCGTCCCCCTTCCGGTCGACCTCCCGGAGGCGCTGCGGGCGGGCCTGCGCGCCCGCGGCGTCACCAGCCTCTACCGCCACCAGCGCGAGGCCCTCGACCTCGCCCGCGCGGGGCGCCACTTCGTCGTCGCCACGCCCACCGCGTCGGGCAAGTCCCTCTGCTTCAGCCTGCCGCTCGCCGAGCGCCTCGCCGCCGAGCCCGGCGCCCGCGCCCTCGCGCTGCTCCCCACCAAGGCCCTCGCCCGCGACCAGGAGCACTCCCTCGGCGCCCTCCTCCACGCCGCCGGGCTCGACGCCGTCGTCGCCACCTACGACGGCGACGCCGGCGCCGACGCCCGCCGCCGCGCCCGCGAGCGGGCCAACGTGGTCATCACCAACCCCGACATGCTCCACGCCGGGATGCTCCCGCACCACGCCAGCTGGTCGCGCTTCTTCTCCGCGCTGCGCTTCGTCATCGTCGACGAGCTCCACGCCCTCACCGGCGTCTTCGGCTCGCACGTCGCCAACGTCCTGCGCCGGCTGCGCCGCGTGGCGCGCTTCCACGGCAGCGACCCGGTGTTCCTGTGCGCGTCGGCGACGCTGGGCAACCCGGGGCCCCACGCCGCCCGGATGATCGGCGCCCCGGTGGTCACCCTCGACCGCTCGGGCGCGCCGGTCGGCCCGCGCAACGTCGTGGTCTACAACCCCCCGGTGATCAACCCCGAGCTCGGGGTGCGCGCGAGCTACACCCGCTCGGCCGTGCGCCTCGCCGCCGACCTCGTGCGCGCCCAGGTGCCCACCCTCGTCTTCGGCTCGTCGCGCCACGCCGTCGAGACCATGCTCCGTTACCTCCGCGACCGGCTGCGCCCCGAGGGGGTGCCCGACGAGGCCCTCCAGGCCTACCGCGGCGGATACCTCCCGGAGACGCGCCGGCGCATCGAGCAGGGCCTGCGCGACGGCGACGTGCGCTGCGTGGTGGCCACCTCCGCGCTGGAGCTCGGCATCGACCTCGGCGACCTCGACGCGGTGATCTGCGCGGGCTACCCCGGCACCCTCGCGGCGCTCTGGCAGCGCTTCGGGCGCGCGGGCCGCCGCGGGGTCTCGTCGCTCGCGCTGCTGGTCACCTCCGCCGCGCCGGTGGACCAGTACCTCGCGCGCGACCCGCGGTGGATCCTCGGCGCGCCCATCGAGGAGGCGCGCGTCGACCCCAACAACGTCGAGCTGCTCCTGCAGCACCTGCGCTGCGCCACCTTCGAGCTGCCCTTCGCGGGGAGGGAGTCCTACGGCGAGCTCTCCGCCGACGCGACCGCCGACGCGCTCGCGGTGCTGGCCGAGGAGGGCTCCATCCACAAGAGCAACGACCGCTGGACCTGGGTGAGCCCGGACTACCCCGCGCAGAAGGTCTCGCTGCGGTCGATCAGCGACGTGCGGGTGGCGGTGATCGAGCGCGACAACCAGCGCACCCTCGCGGAGGTCGACCACCGCAGCGCCCTGATGCAGCTGCACGCGCGGGCGATCTACCAGCACGAGGGGGCGCCGTGGCTGGTGGAGTCGCTCGACCTCGAGGGGCGCCGCGCGGTGGTGGTGCCGTCGCCGCACGACTGGTTCACCGAGGCCATCACCCGCACCCGCCTGGAGGTGCTGCACGCCGAGGAGACCGCGCCGTTGATCCCCGACTCCGACGGGGCCACGGCGACGCTGGGCGAGGTGCAGGTGACCACGGAGGTGACGGGGTTCCGACGGGTGAGGTTCCACACGCACGAGACGCTGGGGCAGGACCGCCTGGAGCTGCCGCCCTTCGTCATCGAGACCGACGCCTGCTGGATCTCGCTCCCCGCCGACCGCTTCGACGCCGCGTGCGCGCGGATGGAGGGCGACGGCCAGGTGAGCGGCCGGGCGCGGGTGCTCGACGGGCTGCGGGGCGTCGGGTACGCGCTGCGCTCCATCGCCAGCCTCGCGCTGATGTGCGCCCCGCAGGACCTCGGCACCTCCATCGAGCTGCTGCCCGCCGCCGACGACGACCCCGGGGTGCTGTCCCCGACGCTCTTCCTCTACGACGCCGCGCCGGGCGGCGTGGGCCTCGCCGAGCGGGCCTTCGAGCGCCGCGACGCGCTCCTGTCCCGGGCGCGCTCGCTGGTGCTCGACTGCCCCTGCCCCCACGGGTGCCCGGCCTGCGTGAGCCCCGGGCTCGACGACGACGGGGGCGACCGCAAGCAGACCGCCCTCGCGCTCTTCGACGCGCTGGGCGCGCCGACCTTGCAGTAGGGGAGAGCCCCCCTTCACCCCAGGTGCACGATGCGCCGACGCTTCTTCTCGACCACGCCGTCCGACGACGGGAGGGAGGTGCGTCGCTTCGTCGGGTCGTCGTCGTCGTGCTCGATGCGCGGCGGGTCGCGCACGATCTCCACCTCGACGGAGGCCGCCGCGATCGCGGGCGACGGCTCCGCGGGCGTGGCCTGCTCGGTCACCGCCTCCGCCACGACCGCCGCGGCCGCGCGCGGGGCCCCGCCCAGGAGCTCATCGAGGGCCGCGATGCGCCGCGTGAGGATGCTGCTGTCGGTCGAGTCGGGGTGCGCGGCCAGCTGGCGCATCGCATCCTCGCGGGCCTCGCGCAGGGCGCCCGCGCGGATCTTCATGTCGATCACGTCGGTCATCCCGAGACGCGCGGTCTCCTCCTCGTGCGAGCCCGGGTTGAGCCCGTCTTCGGCGTCGAGGACCGCCACCAGCTCAGCGAGCGCGTCGCGGTAGCGCGTCCATCGGGTGGCGTCGGACTTCGACGGCGAGAGGTGCGCCATCCGCCGCAGGGCGCCGCGGAGGTCGCCCACGGAGACGTCCTGCTCGGCCAGGTCGAGGGCCTCGTCGGGGCTGTCGTGCAGCGCGGCCATCTCCTGCCGGAACTCCTCGTCGGCCTCGCGGTACGGCCGGGTGTGCGCCGGCTCGAAGAGCAGCGCCCGCAGGGCGTCGGCCCGCCGGGACAGCTCGAGCTCGCCGGGCGAGTCGGTGAATATCTCGCGCAGGAGATCCCACGCCTCGCGGGTGCGCCCGAGGGCGACGAGCGCGTCGACGTCGGCCCGCCGCGGGTCGCCGTGCAGGTTGGGCAACGGCAGCAGGAGGTCTTCGAGCCGGCTGAGCTTCTCGGCCCACGCCGGCTCGTCGGGAAACTCCCGGTTGAGCAGCCGCAGGGCCACGCAGGCCTCGAGCAGCGCGCCCTCCCGCGCGAGCGCGTCGACCCGCCCGTCGCGCAGGGGCATCAGCACCTCGCGGCGGCGCCCGGGCGCCGGGGCCTCCGCGGCGAAGAGCCTCGCCTGGAGGCGCAGGGTCTGCGGCGACGACGGGTCGTGGGCGCGGATGGCCTCGAGCACCTCGACGCCCGCGTCGATCTCCCCGGCGTCGGCGAGGAGCGCGACGAGGTCGTCAGTGGTGAATGTTCCTGCGGCGTCGCCCATCGAAGACCCTCCAGCGAAGCGGTGTACCCGCCGGAGACAATACCCGCGGACGACCGTGCGCGCGAACGCTACCGCGCCGGGCGGAGCAGGCCCCGCAGCAACCCGAGGTCGCTGAGGGCGATGGCGAGCAGGAGCGTGGCGAGCAGCGGCGCCCAGAGGTTGCGCCGCGGCGTGGCGCCGTCGACCAGCAGCCAGGTGTCGGCGTGGACGGGCGCCCGCAGCGTGCCACGGAGATAGCGCCCGACGCCCGCGTAGCGACCACCCCCCCCGCCGAAGCGCGTGAGCCGCCCGCGGAACTCCCCGCGCGACATGGCCTGCGCGCCGTCTTGCGACACCTGCACGTAGATGGGCGCCCCGTCGCGCCCCGCCACCGGGAACACCAGGTGCTCGCCCGGCCAGAGCGGCCGCGAGTAGGTGACCGCTTCGGCCATGGAGGGCGAGGCGCGCAGGGTGACGTACTGGTTGAGCCCGACGCTCGCGGGGTCGGCCGTGCGCCCGTCGCCGAGCGAGGTGGCCGAGGTGGGGGCCATCGCGTAGCGGACGTCGTCGATCATCTGCGAGGCGAGGAAGAGCGCCGCCACGGGGATGACCGAGAGCAGCACGGCCAGGACGCGGCGGCGGGCGCGCGGGGGCGCGGGGAGCCCGACGAGCACTTCATCGAGCGCGTCGACGTGCCCGGGAGCCGGCGGCGCCGGGATGTCGTCAACAGTGGTCGCGGTGTTCATGGTCGCCATCGGTCGGTATGACCCTCGGGGATGAGAAAGGTTCCGAGCCGGGGTGAGCATACACGACGGAGGGGGGAGGGTTGGGATCGGGCGCGAGGGGGGTCAACCCGCGGGGTGACCCTGGGAGATGTCGCCGTGGGCACGGCAGCGGAGCGAGCGTGGCCAATGCTCCCATTAAGTAGAACCTGATTGCGTCAGCGCGGAGTCGGCGCGGCCCCATCGGGAACCATCCGCACGGCCCCATCGGGAACCATCCGCATGGCCCCATCGGGAACCATCGGCCCATCCACGCGGCTTCGTTGGTCCTCTACGCCTGACCAACCTGCACGCGGGGAATCTCAGCCCAACGGATCGACCAGCCTCGTTGTGGCCCCGGTCTGCCCCTGCGGCCTCACTACGATCATGGGTCCCTCCTGCACCCGCCGCGACACCGCCCCCACCGATCCCCTGCCATCTCCCGCACCCGCTGCGATACCCCCCCGACGATCACCCGACGTCACCCCCCGCGGAGCACCTCGTCGATGGCGCCCACCACCGTCGCCACGTCGGCCTGCGCCACCGAGCACAGCGCCACCCGCAGCGCGCCCGCCGAGGGGACCACGAACACCCCGCGCGCCTTCAGCTTCTCCGCGTGGGCCTTCGCCTCCGCCGAGAACACCGTCACGAAGAACCCGCCGTCGTAGCGCGGGTACCGCAGCGCCGTGCCCGCCGCCGCCCGGTTGAAGGCCTCCACCCGCGCGTCGAGCAGCGCCCGCAGCCGGTCGCGCTCGCCGTCGACCTTCGCCTTGAGCGGCGCGTCGGTGAGACAGCGCGCCACCGCGTACTGCCCCGCGGCGTTGCAGTTGCTCCACGTCCCGCGGCAGGCCCACGCGAGCGCCCGCTGGATGGCGTCGCGCGCCGCGGCGTCGTGGGTGCACGCCACCAGCGCCCCGATGCGCTGCCCGTACTGCGTGAAGGCCTTGCTGCCCGACCACGCGAAGAGCACCGCCGCCCGCTCGGCCAGCGGCTCCAGGTGCTTCAGGAACGACCGCGTGTCCTTCGCGTAGGCGAGGTACGCCACGTCGGCGAGCACCGTCGTCGGGACGCGCTTCGCCACGTCGGCGAGGATGGTCGACGCGCTGGTCCACTCGGCCGCGGTCATCGAGTAGCCCGTGGGGTTGTGGCAGGGGTCGTTCAGGAACACGAGCACCCGGCCCTGCTTCGCCGCGACCTCGTCGAGGCCCCGCGCGAAGCCGTCGAGGTCGAAGCCGCCGTGCTCGGCGAACATCGGGAACGTCGCGAGCGAGCGCTCGTGCTCGTCGCAGATGGTGGCGTAGGGCCCCCAGTAGAACGACGACGTGAGCATCGACTGGCCGCGCTCGAGGAAGGTCGACACCGCGTGCCGCAGCGCCCCGGTGCCGCCCGGCGTCGAGACCGCCGTCGCGCAGTCGGCCAGCGAGGTGCCGCCGAGCAGGTCGCCGATGACCGCCCCGAGGAACTCCGGCGCCCCTGCGATGGGCGCATACGCCGCCGCCTTCAGGGGGGGCACCTCCCGCAGCGCCTCGACCACCGAGGGCAGCACCGCGAGCCGGCCGTCGTCCTCCAGCAGCGCCCCGACGGTGGCGTTGACGATGCGCTCGCCCGCCGCGCGACGCTGCATCGCCTCGCGGTTGAGGGCGAAGATGGGGTCGTCTCCGGGGCGTGACGCGTTGCGGGCGGGGAGCAGGCTCATGGTGGCCCTGGTGATGCCACGAGGGCGCGGCCGGTGTCACCTGCAGGCGCGACCCCCGGCGCTACGAACCCAGTCGCCCGAGGCGATCGAGCATCGCCGGGAGCTCGCGCACGCTCGGCAGCACGTGCGTCGAGGGGAAGCGCCGCAGCGTCGCCGCGGGGTGCGACCCGCTGGTGACCCCCACCACCGCCCGGGCGCCCGCGTTGCGCCCGGCCAGCATGTCCACGGGCGTGTCGCCCACCACCACCACCTCGTCGACGCCGTGCACCCCGCAGCGCTGCATCGCCTCGTGGATCATGTACGGCGCGGGCCGCCCCTCGCGCACGTCGTCGACGCACACCACGGCGTCGACCGCGTCGCGCCAGCGCAGGCCCTCCACGATGATATCCGTGACCCGGCGGTAGAAGCCCGTGTTGAGCGCCACCTTTACGCCCCGCGACCGCAGCCGCGCGAACACCCCCTCGGCCCCCGCGATGGGCGCGACCCCCGCGCGGGCGTAGGCGCCCTCCAGCACCGCGCAGAAGGCCTCGTAGCCGCGGTCGCGCAGGGCGCGGGCCTCCTCGTCGCGGCCGGGGCCCGCCTGGCGCCGCGCGAGCTCGTCGAAGACCGCGCGCTTGGAGGCGCCCATGCGGTCGTTGAGCTCGTCGCGCGACACCCGCAGCCCGACGTGGCCCGCCGCCGCGACGAAGCACTCCAGCACCATGCCGTCGTCGTGCACGGTGGTGCCCGCCATGTCGAACACCACCAGCTGTACGCCCCCAGCCATCGTCCCGCATGGGAAACCACCGCGCGCCCGGATTCAAGTCCCACCCGCGGCATTCGCCCCGGTGGTCCCGTCGGCGACGGGGGCGGTTTCGTGCGACACCGTACGACCGTTGGTCAGAACCAGGTGGTCACGCCGAGGGTGAGCGTGTCCTGCGACCGGGCGTTGGGCACGAAGGCGCTGGTCATCGCGTCGGACGTCACCGCGCCGCGGAAGTACATCGCGCCCTCGGCCGCATCGTGGCGGTACTCCAGGCGGATCGACACGTTGTCGTGGGGTCGGGCGTCGAGGGTGGCGGTGCCCGAGCTCACCCAGCGCCCGGGCCAAGAGATGCTCGACGCGGTGCCCGAGGCGTTGCTCGCGGCGGTCTCGTGGAAGAAGTCCCCGCGCGCGGCGAGGTAGAGCCACGGGCGGAGCCGAACCCGGGCGTACAGGGCGCCCGCGGCCCACCACGAGGTGCCGAAGGCGTTGGGCTCGACGCCGACGTTGCCGTGCACCATCAGCGACAGCCACGGGCGGGGATAGACCGCGAGGTAGCTGTCCAGGACGTGGCGCCAGGGCGTCGACCCCTGGCGCTCCGCCGAGCCGGGCGAGCGCTCGACGCCGCCGAAGTAGAGCGCGTGGAAGGTCACCCGGTCGGTGACCACGTAGTCGAGGGCGGCGGACACCGACTTCTCGTCGTTGTTGTCGACGACGCTGTTCCAGCCGTTGTAGCCCGCGACGCTGAGCGTGAGGGTGTCGGTGAGCCCGTACGAGGCGCGCATCCCCGTGTGGTAGAAGGGCAGCCCGAAGAAGAGGTTGGAGCGCGACCAGTTCCACTGGTCCTTCACGGCCATGCCCTCGGGGCCGATCGGCGAGAGGAACACCCCCGCCTCGAGCAACAGGCCCCGGCCCAGCGGCGCGCGCCACGCGACGACCGCCTGCTGGATGAACTTCCACACGTCGAGGTTGGAGGCGCCCGCCCCGCCCGCGCTGCCCCGGTCGGGCTCCGCGAGGTAGTAGGTCTCGGGGGTGGCGCCGACCTGCAGCGCGAGGCGCACGGACACGGGGCCCAGCACCCCGGTCGCGTCGAGCACCACGTTGGAGAGCGTGAAGGTGTTGTGGCGCGTGTCGAAGCCGCGGAAGTTCGTGATCCCGTTCGAGGGGTTGTGGAAGTTCCACTGGTAGAGCGCCTCGACGTAGCCCGCGAGCGTGACCGTCGCGCGGGTTCCGGTGCGGGAGGTCCCCTCCGAGGCGCTCGCGATCGCCGCCGGGGCTGGGGGCGGGGCGGCGTCGGGCGACGCGACCCCGGCGTCCGCGGGCACCGTCTGCGCGGACACCGCACGACCGGACAGCGTGAGGATCAACCCCGCCATCGCGGGGACATACCGATCGATCTTCATGGAGAGGTTCCTCATCGCGCGCCGAGCGCGAGGTTCAGCGCGAGGACGTTTACCCGGGATTCGCCGAGCAGCGCGAGCGTCGAGCCCTCGGTGATGAGGCCGCCGTGGGTCTCGACGAAGCCGGCGACCACGGCGATGCCCTCGTCGCGCAGCCGGCGGGCGTCGCGCAGCCTCGCGACCGTCTTGCCGACGCCCGCGGCCATGCCGAGGAAGATCTTCAGCCTCCCCTGGGCATCGCCTTGGGGGTACTTGCACCGCCGGGAGTGCCCGTGATAGCCCCGGCACCCCTGAATCGCGGCATGGACAGTAGCGTCCCCCCCGCGCACCCCCAGGGAGGCACCCACCATCATGTCGAACGCCCCCATCGCCAAGGCCCTCACCCTCGCCGGCTCGAAGTCCGAGCTCGTCTCCAAGGTCCAGGCCCTCGCCACCGACGCGCTCTGGATCAACCGCTTCGCGGACAAGGAGAACGGCTGGGCGCGGCTGTCCAACCGCCAGCTCGTTCGCCTGCACGCCCTGCTCACCGAGGTGGGCCAGCGCTTCGCGTCGCGCGCCGAGCTCATCGCCGCCATCGCCACGTCCGAAGGCCACGGCAAGGACAACGACTACAAGACCTCCCTCGAGCGCCACCCGTTGCCCCGCCTCTGGGATCAGCTGAAGAGCGCCGAGCGCCGCGCCCGCCCGAAGAAGGCCGCCCCCTCGCGCAAGGCCGGCGCCGCCGCCCGCGCTGCGAAGCCCGCTGCCAAGGCCGCCGCCAAGCCCGCCGCGAAGTCCGCCAAGGCCGTGAAGTCCGCCAAGGCCGCCAGGGCCTGAGCACCCCGCCCGAGCTCGTCCCCCTCCTCGTCGCGCTGCGCGACCAGGCCGACGCCTGGATCCGCGCCGCCCGCGACCGCCCGCTCGCCACCATCCCCCCGCCCGCCGTCGCCCGCGCCGCCCTCGCGCCGTGGGACTTCGCCGCGCCCGTGCCCGACGCCACCTGGATCGCCGCGCTCCACCACTGGCTCTCGGCCTACGCCCTCGAGGCCGCGCACCCGCGCCACTACGGGCTCTTCCAGCCCCGGGTCGACCCGGGCGGCGTCGCCGTCGACGCCCTCGTCGCGCTGCACAACCCCTCCCTCGCCGTGTGGGGCGCCGCCCCCATGGCCATCGAGGTCGAGCGCCACGTCCTGCGCGCCCTCGCCGCCCGCGTCGGCTGGACCGCCGACCCCCACGCGACCTTCACCACCGGCGGCGCCGAGGCCAACCTCACGGCCGTGCTCTTCGCCCTCGCCCGCGCCTTCCCGGCCAGCGTCGAGGAGGGCGTCGGATCGCTCGCCGCGCGCCCCGTGGTGTACCGCTCCGCCGAGGCCCACGGCTCGGTCGTGCGCGCCGTGCAGGTCACCGGGCTCGGGCGCAACGCCTGCCGCGCCGTCGCCTGCGACCGGGCGCTCCGCATGGACCTCCGCGCCCTGCGCCGCGCCATCGCTGACGACCGCGCCCACGGCCGGCACCCCATGATGATCGTCGCCACCGCGGGGAGCACCAGCACCGGGGCGATCGACCCGCTGCCCGCCCTCGCCGACCTCGCCGCGGCCGAGGACCTCTGGCTGCACGTCGACGGCGCGTGGGGCGCCGGGGCGCTGCTCTCGCCCACCCTGGGCGCCTGCCTCGACGGCGTGGCGCGCGCCGACTCGCTCACCTGGGACGCGCACAAATGGCTGGGCGTGGCGCAGGGCGCGGGGATGTTCTTCTCGCCGCACGCGGGGCTCGCGCGGGCGGTGTTCACGGTGGAGGCGCCGTACCTGCCGGGGGGCGAGCACCCCTACGCGACGACGATCCAGTGGTCGCGGCGGGCGAGCGGGCTGAAGGTCTTCGGGATGCTGGCGTCCGAGGGCTGGGGCGGCCTCGCGCGGCGGGTGGAGCGCTGCGCCGCGATGGGCGAACACCTGCGAGTGGGCCTGCGCGCCCGGGGGTGGACCCTCTTCGGCGACGGTCCGCTGCCGGTGGTGTGCTTCGCGAGCGAGGCGATGCGGCGAGGCAAGGTGTCAGCCCCCAAGGAGGCCGCGCGGCTGCGGCGCGAGGGCGCCGGGTGGCTGTCGGACACCCGCGTCGCGGGGCGGTGGCCGGCGCTGCGGGCCTGCGTGGCCAACCCCGCGACCACCGAGGCGGACATCGACGCCCTCGTGGCCGCGGTGGGCGACGGCGGCGCGCGATCGGGTTGACGCCCCGGAGGGCCCGGTGCGACCGTTCGGCGCGCGGGACGCCGGAGCACCGACGTCGCCGTCACGACCCAAACAACCTCAGGAGAAGCTCATGGCAGCCATCGACATCACGCGCAATCACACGCTCGGCAAGACCGCGGTCAAGGGGAAGGTCGACGAGGTGCTCGCGCGCATCAAGGGCGAGATGAACCTCCAGGGCGCCTGGAACGGCGACGTCTTCAAGATCACCAAGCCCGCCGAAGGGAGCTTCACCATCACGGACACCACCGTGCATGTCGTGGTCGACCTGCCCTTCATGCTCCGGCCGCTCAAGGGGAAGATCGAAGACCGGATCAACGGCGAGCTCAACAAGGCCCTCGCCTGAGTCCGTCGCCTCCCCCCATCGCCCTCCGCCGCCGCCCGGTTTCCCGCCTCTGACATCGCCCGGTAGGGGTTCTTCCGTCCACCGCCGAATCATGGGATGTGTCCGCCCGAGCGGCGTCCGGCGGCCTTCGCTGGGGATCGCAGGCATTCCTGCGGTCGCCGGGGAAAGTGCCGCGCCGACGCTGTCTCCCGCGGTGATCGTCACGCGCGGGACACGCGAGGAGAACGAAGTGGCAATGGTTCGAACGAATAACTGGTGGCTGGCGTGCGCGCTGGCCCTTGGCGTGGGCTGTACCGAAGACCCCCCGGCGACGGTGGTCGATGACGTGGGCTTCCCGGAGCAGGACTCCGGGTTCCCGGTCGCCGACACGGGCAACCCGACGGAAGACCTGGGCAGCCCCGAAGACCTCGGCAGCCCCGCCGACGCGGGCACCTGCGCCTCCGGCCAGACCGAGTGCGCCGGGTCGTGCGTCGACACCGCCACCAGCGCGGCCCACTGTGGCGCTTGCGGCAACGCCTGCGGCGCCGACCAGACCTGCGTCGGCGGCACCTGCACCACCCCGGTGACCTGCCCCTCCGGCCAGACCAACTGCGGCGGCGCCTGCGTCGACACGCAGACCGACGCCACCAACTGCGGCGCCTGCGGCATGGCCTGCGGCGTGGGCTCGGGCTGCACGGCCGGCGTCTGCATGGCGGTCACGATGTGCCCGAGCGGGCAGATCGCCTGCGCCGGCGCCTGCATCAACGCGCAGACCGACGTCAACAACTGCGGCGCGTGCGGCACCGCCTGCCCCACGGGCCAGACCTGCACCGCGGGCGCCTGCGCCCCGCGCACCTGCCCCGCCGGCCAGACCGACTGCTCGGGCACCTGCCTCGACACCAACACCGACGCCGCCAACTGCGGGACGTGCGGCCGCTCGTGCACCGCGGGCCAGACCTGCACCGCGGGCATGTGCATCGACGGCCTCACCTGCCCCACCGGCCAGACCCGCTGCAGCGGCACCTGCGTCAACCTCCAGACCGATGACACCAACTGCGGCGCGTGCGGCATGGCCTGCGCGTCGGGCCTCGTGTGCCGCGCCGGCGCCTGCGCCATGGACACCATGGCGTGCGCCGCGGGCCAGACCCTCTGCGGCGCGGCCTGCGTCGACCTCCAGACCAGCGGCGCCAACTGCGGCGCCTGCGGCCGCGCCTGCCCGAGCGGGCAGAGCTGCGCCGCGGGCGTCTGCACCTGCGCCGCGGGGCAGACCCTCTGCGGCGACGCCTGCGTCAACACCCAGACCAGCGGCGCCAACTGCGGCGCCTGCGGCCGCGCCTGCCCGTCGGGCCAGTCGTGCACGGCCGGCGCCTGCGCCGTCACCTGCATGAGCGGTCAGACCCTCTGCGGCGACACCTGCGTCAACACCCAGACCAGCGCCGCCAACTGCGGCGCCTGCGGCACCGCCTGCCGCGCGGGCCAGTCCTGCGCCGCCGGCCGCTGCGCCTGCCCGACCGGTCAGACCGACTGCGCGGGCACCTGCGTCAACACCCAGACCAGCAGCGGCAACTGCGGGGCGTGCGGCACCGCGTGCGCCAGCGGCCAGACCTGCGCCGCCGGGCGCTGCGCCTGCCCGACCGGTCAGAACCTCTGCGGCACCGGCGCCGCCGCGCGCTGCGCCAACTTCCAGAGCGACCGCGCCAACTGCGGACGCTGCGGAACCGCCTGCACCACGGGGCAGGTCTGCACGGCCGGCGTCTGCCGGAGCGGCATGGCCCCGGCCAACGACACGCGCGCGGGCGCCACGGTCATCAACCTCGCGACGCCCAGCCAGACCCTCACGGCGGACACCACGAACGCGGCCAACGACACCAACTTCCCGACGTGCAGCTGCACCTCCGGGCAGGACGTGTACTTCCGCTTCACGCTGACCGCGCCGGAGCTCATCTACGCCGACACCATCGGCACCACGTGGGACACGTCGCTGTTCCTGCAGACCTCCACGGGCACCAACATCACCGCCGCGGGCACGACCAACGGGCGCACCTGCGACGATGACCTCGGATTCTGCGGCGGCGGCTCGGCCGGCCGGGCCAGCCAGATCCTCGCGCGGCTCGCCCCGGGCACCTACCTCCTCGTCCTCTCGGGCTGCGCCTCGGGCCCGGCGACGATCCGCTTCCAGCACACCGCGGCCGGCAACGGCCCGTCGGTGCAGGTCACCCCGACCAGCACCGTGCAGACCCTCTCGGGCACCACCGCGGGCACCGGCACCAGCGCCAGCGCCACCTGCACCTGCGCCACCGGCCCGGACAACTCGTACTGGTGGGTCAGCTGCCCGAGCTCCACCGCCGCGACCTTCTTCGCGTCGTCGTGCGGCACCACGACCATGATCGACAACGAGATCGAGCAGCGCAGCCCCGGCCGCACCGCCGGCCCCAACGTCTGCAACGACGACACCAACTTCGTCTGCGGCGCCCGCGCGACGCTGACCTCGACCATCCCCGCGGGCCCCGGCCTGCACACCGTCATCGCCGACGGCTGCTCGGCGGGCGCCTACCAGATCCGCCTCGGCGTCGGCACCTGCCCCACGGGCCGGAGCTACTGCGGCACCTGCGTCGACACGCAGAACGACAACAACCACTGCGGCGGCTGCAACCGCCAGTGCGGCACGGGCACCTTCTGCCGCGCCGGCGCCTGCGTCACCCCGCCGGCCAACGACACCCGCGCGGGCGCCACGCTCATCGACACCAGCCGCCCGGCGTCGATCCTCTCCGCGAACACCACCAACGCGCGCAACGAGGGCGCCGCGTCGACGTGCGGCTGCACCAGCGGCAACGACGTCTTCTACCGCTTCGTGCTCACCGCGCCCGAGATCGTCTACGCCGACACCATCGGCGCGGCCTGGGACACCGGCCTGTTCTTCCAGAACACCGCGGGCACCACGATCACCGCGTCGGGCCTCACCAACGGCCTCGCGTGCAACGACGACGGCGGCCTCTCGGGCTGCAACCTCCCCCGCCTCGGCGCGAGCCAGGTGATGGTGCGCCTCGACGCGGGCACCTACTACCTGGTGCTCTCGGGCTGCGGCGCGGGCGCGGCCAGCGTGCGCTTCCACCACCTCCCGGTGGGCAACGGCCCGCTTGCGGCGCTCGCCGCGGGCACGCGCTCGCTCAGCGGCACCACCTCGGGCACCGGGCGCATCAGCAGCACGTGCTGCTCCGGCGGGCCGGAGAACACCTACTACTGGTACACCTGCCCCTCGGCCACGGGCGGCGCCTTCACGGCGTCCACCTGCTTCCGCGCGTCGTGGGACACCGAGCTTGACCAGCGCAGCGCGGGGCGCACCGCCGTGAGCGTCTGCAACGACGACGGGGGCGGCCTCCTCTGCGGCGTGCGCTCGTCGATCAACACGACGATCCCCTCGGGCGCCGGACTGCACACGCTCTACGTCGACGGCTGCGGGACCGGCGCGGGCGCGTACTCCGTGAACATCACCCGCCCCTGACGGCCGCGGCCTGACCCTGGCGCCCTCCCGTCCCACTGGGATGGGAGGTGCCCCGGGCGGTCGGGCGGCTCTCCTCCCTCCGCTCTCCCTCTCTCCCCCCGGGCTTCGAAGCTCAGCGCTGCAGGTCGCTCACGGCGACCAGCGCCGTGGCGTGCCAGCCGAGGTCGCCGGCGTAGGCCCGGTCGCGGTCGACCGCGGCGACGCCCGCGCGCACGAAGGCCGAGAGCGCGCGCTGCGACGACGACGGCAGCGCGGCCGGGTCGCGCAGGAGGCGCGCGGCGGCGGCCAGCGCCCCGGGGAGCCACGGGGCGGCGGCGAGCGGCGGCGGCGGGGCGCAGCGGTGGTCGGGGCAGCGGTCGCCGAGGTGGTCGGCGTAGCGACCGGCGATGACGGCGTCAGCGGGGTCGGTGTCGTGGGCGTGGGCGCGCGCGGACCAGAGCGCCGCCACGGCGAGGTCGAGCGCGGGCGGGGCGGACCACACCGGGTGGTCGGCGCGCTGGAGGCCATCGCGGAGGACGCGCACGGCGCGGCGGCGGGCGGCGACGCCGTCGGGGCGCGGGGCGCGCAGCGCGGACTCGGCGGCGAGCAGGGCGTGGACCGCGAGGGCGGTGGCCCGCAGCGGCGACGCCACGGGGTCGCCGTCGGCGTCGAAGGACCCGTCGGGCTGCTGGAGGCCGAGCAGGGCGTCGCGGGCGACCTCGACGCGGACGCGCGCGGTGTCGGCCTGGGTGACCTCGGCCATCGACGCGTAGGCGAGCGCGGCCCACGCGGTGGCCCCGGCGTCGGGCGCGCCGGCCTCGGCGGCGGACCATCCGCGGGGCGTGCGCAGGCGGTCGAGGGCGATGAGCAGGGAGACCTGGCGCTCGGGCGGGAGCGCGACGCCGACGCGGTGGGCTTCGAGCAGGGCGTGCAGGGCGCGGGCGGTGTCGGCGCCGACGGGGCGGGCAGCACCCTCGGCGAGGGCGCGCAGGGCGGACGCCCAGGTGACGGTGGTGGCCGCGAGCGAGGCGGTCTCGAAGGCGCTCGGGCTACGCCAGAGGCCGTCGCCGCGGGCGCCGTGCGGGCCCGGACCGCGGTGGCCGAAGAGCACCCAGCCCGCGCCGGCGGCGAGCCCGAGGGTGACCGCAGCGGCGGCGAGGAGGGTCATCGGGCGCACGGCCGCGGGCGGGGCGACGGGGGTGAGCACGGGGAGCAGGGCCGTGGAGGCGAGCTCGACCGAGCGGGGGATGCGCCGCGAGCGCACCGGGGCGTCGGGGGAGTCCATCGCGGCGGCGACGTTGGCCCCGAGGGTGTCGACGGGCTCGAGCTCGGGCGCGGGGTCGGGCGAGAGGAAGCGCTGTCGCGGCGCGGCGGTGGAGGGCAGGTGGGTGACCGCGGGCACCTCGGCGGTGACGCGCTCGTCGGGCGCCGGGTCGCTGCGGAGCGGCGGCCCGAAGAGGTCGGCCACGACCGGGGCCATCGGCACGGTGAGGCGCCGGTCGTCGTCGTCGTCGCGGGCGACCACCACGGGGGCCATCTGCCGGGTGCGGGCCTCGGACGAGGGCGGGGGTGGGGACACGGGTGCGGGCGGCGAGAAGCTCAGGGCGGGCGGGCGGTCGGAGGTCTCGGTGAGGTCTTCGATCTCGGCGTCGTCGGGCTGCTCCGTCGGGTTGGGGCGCGCGAGCGGCGGCGCGGGCTCGGGCTTCGAGGGCGCCGCGGGCTCCGAGGGCACCCGTGAGGGCAGCGGGATCTCCAGGCGCGGCCCTGGGAGCGATGGCGCCGACGCGCGGGGCGAGGCGCGCGGGGCGAGGCGCGCGGGGGGCGCCGAGGCGCGGGTGGGGGGCTGCGTGGCCTTCGGGTCGTAGAGGCGCAGCAGGTCGCCGAGGGCCTCGCCGACGGTGGGCGGGCGGCGCGCGGGGTCGGGGTCGATGCAGCGCAGGAGCCACGGGTCGAAGGCGCGCGGGAGGTGCACCCCGTGGCGGGCGGCGAGCTCGGTGGGCCGCGGGTGGCTCTCGGCGTCGGGGATGCGCGCGAAGAGCGACGTGGCGGTGTTGTTCTCCCAGTAGGGGTGGCCGACCAGCAGCTCGTACGCGATGAGCGCAAAGGACCAGATGTCCGCCGCGGGGGTGACCTCCGCGCCCCCCGAGAGCTGCTCGGCGGACATGTACAGCGGCGTGCCGACGCGGGCCCCGCCGGACGCGGCGCCGTCGGCGGCGATGCGGGCGATGCCGAAGTCGAGCACCTTCACCCGCGCGGGGCCGTCGCTGGGGAAGGTGAGGAAGAGGTTCGCGGGCTTGAGGTCGCGGTGCACGATGCCCCGGGCGTGCACCTTGTCGAGGGCCGACGCGACCTGCTTCAGGAGGTTCATCGCGAGGGAGGGCGGCACCGGGGTGCCCTGCGCGTGGGTGTCGGCGACGAAGCGCGCGAGGTCCTTCCCGTGGAGGAGTTCCATCACGATGAAGGGCGCGTCGGTGGCCTTGTCGACGTCGCAGTCGAGCACCGCGACGATGTGGTCGCTGTCGATGCCCGCGCACGCGCTCGCCTCGCGGAAGAAGCGCTCGACGCTGGCGAGCTCGCCCCGCACGTCGGTGCGCAGCACCTTCACGGCCACCCGGCGCTTCGTCACCGCGTGCTCGGCCTCGAAGACCTCCGCCGAGCCGCCGGTCGCGATGCGCTGCACGAGGCGGTAGCGCTCGCAGAGCACGTCGCCGGCCCCCGGCGCGTGGCGCGTCGAGGCGGGCGGAATCGGGGCAACGGCGTCGTCCGACGGGCTCACTGGCCGCGGATGCTACTCCACCTCGGCGCTGCGATGTGCGCCCCGAACGATCCACAGGGCGCCCGCGGCCATGAGCCCGAGCGGGGCGAGGGCGAGGGCGGCGAGGGCGGCGGGGAGGGGCTCCGGGGAGGGCGCGTCGGCGGCGCACTGCGGGCATGCGAGGGCGGCGGAGGGCGCGAGGGCCAGGGCCAGCGCGAGGGCAGTGCGGGCCCGGGCGCGGTGGTGTAAAGACCCGCGCTCCGGCGAAGCGGCCGGAAGAACGGTGAAGGACATGCAGTTTCGCGGCGGCATCAGTGAGCTCATGAAGCAGGCCAGTCGGATGCAGCGCAGGGTCGAGGAGACCCGCGAGGCCAACAAGGATCGCACCGTCGAGGCGACCGGCGCCAACGGGCAGGTGAAGGTGACGGCCAGCCTGGCGCGCGCGCTGGTGCGCATCGACATCGACCCCGAGCTCTACGCGAGCGACCGGGAGCTGGCCCTCGACGCGGCGGTGGCCGCGGCCAACGTGGCGCTGGTGCAGGCCGGCGAAGAGATGGACAAGGAGATCGCGAAGGTCACCGGGGGAGCGAAGATCCCAGGCATCACGTGAGCGACGAGGGCGACCCCATCCACTCGCTGGTGCGGCTGCTCACGCGGCTGCCGGGGGTGGGCGAGAAGTCCGCCCGGCGCATCGCCTACCACGTCCTCGGGGGCGACCCCGACTACGCCCGCGCGCTCGGAGAGACCATCGCGACGCTGTCCGAGCGGGTGCGGCGCTGCGCGTCGTGCGGGGCCTACACGGGCCGGGTGCGCTGCGCCATCTGCGACGACCCGCGGCGCACGTCGGAGCTCTTGTGCGTGGTGGCGCGCCCCACGGACGCCGACGCCGTGGAGCGGGCGCGGGTGTTCCAGGGCCGGTACCACATCCTGCACGCGCTGCTCGACCCGCTGGGCGGCGTCGGGCCCGGGGAGTTTCCGCTGCAGCCCCTGCTCGACCGCGTGGCCCGCGAGGGGGTGCGCGAGGTGATCCTGGCGACGCCCCCGACGGTGGAGGGCGAGGCCACGGCGCTCTACCTGGCCGAGTGTTTCCACGCCGAGGGCGTGGCCGTGACCCGCATCGCGAGCGGGGTGCCGCACGGCGGCGAGCTGGAGTTCACCGACCCCATCACCCTGGGCCGGGCGATGGAGGGGCGGCGCACGGTGTGAGAATTGTGCAGCCTATCGTTGCCCAAGGCTTCGCGCCCACGGCCGGTCGACGGTAGATTCACGGGAGACCGGCGCGCATCTGACCCCCGAAACCCCCACCCCCCCCTCTCCAGCGGAGGGGCGGTTGCGGGTCGGCCGAGAGCCCGACTGGCCTGGAGACGTACACGCGATGTCCGACGAAGCCCGCAAGGAACAGAAGGTCAAGGCGAAGGCCCTCAAGGTGAAATACAAGAGCGCCACGCTCGAGGATTTCATCGAGCAGTACGCCAAGGACATCTCCCGCACCGGGATGTGGATCAAGACGCCGAAGCCGCCCGCCCTGGGCGAGCTGTTGAAGATCGAGATCCAGCTGAAGGACGAGACCCCGGTGCTGAAGGCCGCGGGTCGCGTGGTGCAGCGGCGCGAGGAGGCCGAGGCGCGGCCCGACGCGCCGCCCGGGATGGGGGTGAGGTTCCTGAAGGTCGACGAGGGCATGGAGGTGCTCGAGCGCATCATGGCGCGCAAGGGCGAAGGGGCCGGGCCGCACTTCGAGAGCCTGCGGCCGAGCCCGGCCAGCGCGGCGCCGCCGGCGAACATCGACGCCCGCTCCGGGGACTTCTTCGGCAACGGCCCGCAGCCGCCGCTCCCCGCCGAGCAGGACCAGACGGTCATGCGCCAGATGAACGCCCTGCTGGGCGAGGCGCTGCGCATCGCGAAGAGCCCCTCGCAGGCCGCGGGCGAGGGTGCGGGCGAGGGCGAGGGCGCGAAGGCCGTCGGCTCGATGAAGTCCACGATGGTGGGCATGGGGCTCGCCGAGGCCGCAGAGGCCGTGAAGTCGGCGCGCTCGGCGCTGGCCGAGGCCGCGAAGCCCGTCGAGGACGCGAAGCCCGCCGCGGCGCCCGCGCTCGAGCCCCCGCCGCCACGATCGGCGGCGCAGCTGCACGTCGGCTCGACGCCTGCCCCGGCGGCGACCGGCAACCTGCGCGCGACCATGGAGTTCACCAGCGGCGCGATCGACGTCGTCAAGGCCCCGAGCGAGCCGCCGGGAACGGTCCCGATGAAGGCCGCCGACGTCGCGGCGGTCTCGGATGACCGCACCCAGCGCGCGTCGCAGGCCGAGCTCGATGCCGCCCTTCGCGCGATGCAGGAGCTCCCCGACGAGCTACATGCGGCCGCGCCCGTCGCCGAGGCGAAGGAGGAGGCCCCGGTCGCCGCCGTCGTCGACGAGGCGAAGGAAGAGACTCCGGCCGTCGCCGTCGCCGTCGTCGCCGACGAGGTGAAGGAGGAGGCCCCGGTCGCCGTCGCCGTCGCCGTCGCCGACGAGGCGAAGGAAGAGGCCCCGGCCGCCGCAGCCGCGTCGACCGAGGAGGCCGCGGCGATCGACGAGGACGCCCGGGTCACCGCGGTGCCCGAGAAGAAGCCCGAGGTGGCCTCCATCGAGCGCCTCATCGAGAAGGCCGTCGAGCAGTCGCCCGCGTCGGTGCGCCCCGCGGCGACGGTTGCCCCGGCGACGGCGCGCGCGGTCGATGTCGACGCCGCGCCGAAGAAGCGCAGCCCCGTGATGCTCTACGCCGCCATCGGCGTGGTGCTGGCCGTCGGCGTCGTCGCGGTGCTCATGCGCAGCGGCGGTGACACCCCGGTCGAGCCCACGCCCGCGCCCATCACCGAGCCGACGCCTGGGGGGGATCCTGGCCCCGCGGCGACGACGCCGCCCATCCCGCCGCGCGAGCTCCCGACACCGCCCACGATCGAGCAGGCGCCCACTCCCCCGCCGGTCCCGACCGTGCAGCCGCAGCCGCAGACCACGGCCGAGCCCGATCCCCCGCGGCCTGCCCCGCCGGAGCCCGCGCCCGCACCGCAGCCCGCCATCGCGCCCGAGCCGGCCCCCGCGGTGGTCGCCCCCGTGGTGCCGCTCCGCCCGGCCGTGCGTCCCCTGCCACGACCGATCGTGCGTCCCGCGCCCGCGCCGCGACTCGCGCCCGTCGTCGCTGCACCGACCCCCGCACCCCGACCGGCGCCCGTCGCCGCTCCGGCTCCTGCTCCTGCTCCTGCTCCGCGGCCTGCGGCGCCGAGCAGCGGCGCGGTCCCGCCCAACCCCTTCGAGTGAACGCTGGGGGCCGACGCCCTCGCGAGATGGTTCCACCCCGATGACGACCTCCGCCCTGCTGCTCGCCTACGCGGGCTGTGACACCTGCCGAAAGGCGCGCGCATGGCTCGACGCCCACGCCGTGAGCTACACGGTGCGCCCCATCGTCGACGAGCCGCCGACCGCCGACGAGCTCCGTCGGTGGATCGCCGCGAGCGCCACGCCGCTCCGCCGTTGGCTCAACACGAGCGGCCAGAGCTACCGTGCGCTGGGCAAGGCCCGGGTCGACGCGGCCACGGACGTCGAGCTCGTGGCCTGGCTCGCCGCCGACGGCAAGCTGGTCAAGCGCCCGGTGCTGGTGCGAGGCGCCACGGTGCTGGTGGGCTTCAAGCCCGAGGCCTGGGAGACGGCGCTTCGGGCGTAGCGGGAGGGAGTTCGGGACGCCGCCCTACGGACGGTGGCGGCGACGCTTGCGGTGGGGGTTGCCGTCGGGGGGCGGCGGGGCGGACGCCTTCGGCGCCGGGGCGGCGCTCGCCCGCTCGGCAGACGGACCAGGCTGGCGGTTGGCCGGGCGCGTCACGTAGGTGACCACCGGCGCCGCAGCGCGCGGCGGCCACGGGCCCGACCGCGGAGGGGGATTGGGGTTGCGGGGCGCGGGCGGCGCGCCCTGGCGGGGCGCGGGCGGCGCGCCCTGGCGGGGCGGGGGCGGCGCGCCCTGCGCGGTCGGCGGCAGCGGGCGGGCGCCGCCGGGGCGCGGGCCCTGCTGACCGCGCGGTGCGTACTGGGCCTGACCGGGGCGAAACTCCCGCGCGACCGGCGCCGGGACGTAGTCCGGCGAGAGCTCGCGGCGCACGTAGGTCTTCCAGATCTCGCGGCCGTCGCTGTTGCAGGCGAGGAGGCCGCGGTCGATGCGGGCGAAGAACCCCTGGATGCCGTCGAAGTCGCGGCGGAAGAAGGTCTCCGACTGGGAGTTGTGCGCGGCCGAGACCGTCTGCGGGAAGTCGATGATGGTCGGACCCGCCGCGGCGAGGAGAACGTTGTAGGGCGACAGGTCGCCGTGGATGAGGTCGCAGCAGAGCATCTTGATGATCTGCTCGCGCAGGTCGCGGTAGAGGGCGGCGGCCTGGGCGGGGTCGAAGATGGCGTCGATGAGACGCGGGGCGGCGTTGCCCTCGGCGTCGGCGACGAGCTCCATCAGCAGCACGCCCTCGTAGAACATCACCGGCGTGGGCACCCGCACCCCCGCGGCGTGGAGCCGGTGGAGGCAGCGCGCCTCGGAGGCCTTCCACTCGTCCTCGTCCTCGCCGCGGCCGAAGCGGCTGCCCTTGTCCATGGCCCGCTGGGTGCGGCTGTTGCGCACCGCGCGGCCCTCCTTGTAGGCCGCATTGTGCTTGAAGCTCCGCTGCTCGCGGTCTTTGTAGACCTTGGCGACCACGACCTCGCCCCGGTACACCACCCGGAACACGTCGGCCTCCTTGCCGCTCTTCAGCCGGCCGAGCACGTCGTCGAGAATGCCTTCAGAGACGAGTGAATCGAGGGGGCTGTGCATGGCGGTCGCGTCGGCGACCATACCCCCGTTCGGCGCGCGGGGAGCGGCGATTTCCACGGGTGTAACGAAGGCCGCCGGAGCCGCGTAGCATCGCCCCGATGACACGACGAACACCGGGGCTACGGCGGACGGCCGCGCTCGCCTCGCTGGCCGCGCTCTCCCGGGGCGCCGACGCCCTCGCGCTGGACTGGAGCGTCGGGGCGATCGCGGGGCACGAGCAGTGGCTCTCTCCCGAGCTCGGCGGCCACGGCTGGGTGCTCGTCGACGCGCGCGGCCGGGGGATCACCCGCCGCGGCGGAGACCTGCACCTCTTCCTCAACACCGAGACGGTGCAGGCCGGGGTGGAGAACCTCCCCCTCGCGACGCCGCGGCTGCAGTTCTCGGCCGCGGTGCGGGCCGAAGGGGTCTACGCGGGCGTGCTGCCCGACTACCGCGCGCAGGGTCGGCGGGCGCCGGGTCGGGGCTTCTGGGCGAGCTACGGGTACGCCTTCGCGGCGGTGAAATGGCTGCCCGGGGGTCCCCACTCGCTGGAGCTTCTCGTCGCCGGGCGGCGCTGGCACTTCGCGCGCATCGCCGACACCACGAGCCCCGACCTGCGGCTCCCGCCCAACACCTGGGTCTTCGAGCCGCGGCTGCGGTACACGTACTGGGACGTCACCAGCCCCGGCGAGGAGTGGCAGGCGCAGGTGGCGTTCCCCCGCATCCGCGGCCTCGCGGCAGGCGTCGAGCTCGGGGCCGACGTGCGCGGCGACGCGCAGCCCTGGGGCGCCCTCGCGGGCGTCGACGACGGGCGCAACCGGCCAGGGCGGGTGATCGTGACAGCGCGGCAGTGGCTGCGCGCAGGGTGGCAGCTGGGCCCGCGGATGCGGGTGCAGCTGGAGCAGAGCGCGAGCTGGGGCCACGGCGAGGACGACCTCACGCGGCCGCGCTCGGGGGGGATGAACCCCTACGTGGTCCCGGTGCCGGGGCTGGCGTGGCCGTCGCTGTGGAGCGAGCGCCTGGTCGCGGCGCAGGCGAGCGTGCACCTTCGCCCGTCGCTACGCCTGCCGCACGAGGTGGGCGTGGCCGTCGAGGCTGGGGCCTTCAGCGACGTGCGCCGCGTCGGGGCGCTCGACACCTACGGCGGCGCCGGGGGCGTGGCGGCCTTCGCCGACCTGCGCTTCGGGCGCTGGCAGGCCTACCTGCGGGCGGGCTACGGCTTCCCCGTGGCGTGGCTGCCGGGCACCCACGTGAGCGCGCTCGCGGGCCTCGGCGTGCGGATGTTTTGAGACCTCGCGCTGCGACCCTCCGGCGCACCATGAAGCCGCCCGCCCCCTCCCCCGCGCCCGTCTTCGCCGGCACGCACCCGGGGCCCTTCGGCGCGCCGCCACCGCCGCCGCCGCGTCGTCGTCGCCCCGTCGCGCTCCTCGTCGGGCTCGCGCTCGTGGGGCTCGCAGGCGCCGGCGCGCTCGTCCGCCATCGCACCCGCCGCCCGTCGCCCGTCGCGGTCGCGCCCGCGGTCGACCTCGGCGCGGGCGATGGACACACCTGCGCCCGCTTCGCCGGTGGGGCCGTGCTGTGCTGGGGGTCGAACGCCTTCGGGCAGCCCGGCGACGGCACCACGGTCTCGCGCGCGCGGCCCGGTCGGGTGGTGTTCGCCGCTGGGAGGTAGGAGAGGGCCCCGGACGCTGCATCCCAATGGACTTCTAGGGCCGTCGTAGGAACCTCCCTGCATGAGCTAACCCCCAGGTCTCTACCTCGCGGCCCATGGCCGCCCCTGCCGAGAGCGCCGCCGACATCCTCTGGATCACCTACCGATGGATGTCGGTGGGCCTCGCCGTGACGGGCGTCGTCGCGTGGTTCGTCTCGCAGTCGCCCGCCGCCCTCGAGCTCGTGCTGGGCAACCGGGCGGTCTTCTACGGGCTGCTCATCGCGCAGCTCGGTCTCGTCTTCGCCTTCAACGGCGTCGCGGCCCGCGCCAGCACCGCCGCCGCGGCCGCGATGTTCTTCGTCTACGCGGCGCTCACCGGGGTCACCTTCTCGGTGCTCTTCGTCATCTATACGGCGTCGTCCATCGCGGGCACCTTCGCGGTCTCCGCCGGGGCCTTCGCGGGGCTCTCGGTGTTCGGCGCCGTGACCCGGCGCGACCTCTCCAGCGTCGGGCGCTTCGCGATCTTCGCCCTCATCGGGCTCATCATCGCGAGCGTCGTCAACATCTTCCTCGCCAGCACCACCCTCGTCTGGATCACCACCTTCGCCGGCGTCGCGATCTTCGGGGCGCTCACCGCCTACGACACCCAGAAGCTCCTCGCGCTCTACCACCGCGGCGAGGGCGGCAACCTCGCGCTGCGCGGCGCCCTCACGCTCTACCTCCACTTCATCAACATGTTCCTGTTCCTGCTGCGGCTGTTCGGACGGCGGCGCTAGAACACCGGTCGGGTTAGTTCCGCTTGACGTCGTCAGGCGGCTTCTCTCTCGGCCTCCACGTGTTGTCGGAGCCGACGATCGATGACGAGGAGGTTGTTGACCGCCGCGGTTCGGCAGGCGTCGAAGTCGTTCTTGGTGACGCCTCGATAGCGAGCCCGCGGCCCCTGTCGGCGGCAGTGATGCGCGAGCGTGTGTTCGACCGCCGTGCGGCAGCGCAGTTGCGCGCGGCCCTCCGGCGTCTTCTGCCGCGCGGCCCGGGCTTGCAGGGCCTCTTCGTCGGGCCCGACGTGGATCGTCCGGCCGTGTTTGGTGCCCGGCTTCTGGCACGCGGGACGCTGCGGGCAGGCCGCACACGTGACGTCGGCGAAGTGCGCCGTGTCGCCCCGGATGACGACGAGCTTGTTCGCCGGACAGCGGACGGTGCTGGCGGCGACGTCGATCGTGAAGTCCTGCTTGGTGTACAGGCCGTAGTTCTGCACGCGCACCGCGCGACAGATCACCTCCCCGCCGGGCGTCGCGGCCACGGCGGTCGCCAGTTGGCTGCTGGTGAATGCGCAGTCGATGAGCAGTTGGTGCACGGGCCCCTGGAGGTCGAGCGCCGGACGCAGCTTGTCGGCGCCCTGCGCTTCGGGCGCGTTGGCGGGGAGGACAGACGCGGCCAGCGTCAGGCTCGTGTCGAGGTCGATCGCCACGTACTGCTTGTAGCCGTTGATCCGTTTCGTCGCGCTCTTACGACCGTGGCGCATCTCCGGATCGGAGATCGAGATCTGCCGGTCGGGAGCGACGCCCTCGATCAGCGCCAGGCAGCCTTGAGCGTCCGGGGCCGTGTTCTGCGCCGTCAGGTGGGCGAGCTGCGCCCGTGCCGCTTCCACGGCCTGCGTGCTCACGCCGCCGAGCTGCCGGGTCGCGATCCACGCGGTCACGCGTTGCACCTCCTCCTGCAGCGTTTGCAGTGCGTGCTGCGTCGCCTCGTCGCCTCCCCACTCCTGATCCAAGCCCGCCTTGATGCTCGTCGCCCCCACCACCGTGAGGCGTGCCTGCGCGATCACCTCGGCGGGCGTGAGCACGACCAGGGCCGCGAGCGCGTGCACCAGAATCCGCAGCGCATGGCCCAGCAGGTTGATCGTGTCTTCGACCTTCCCCGCGCCCTCCAACGGAGCCGAGTCGATCGCGATGCGCAACCCTGCCGCCTGCTTGTAGCCGAAGTTACGCGTCTCCTTGGCCAGTTCGACCGTGCGACGCAGCAGCTCGTCGTGCAGTCCCGCGGCCACGAAGCGCGCGCGGAAGTCCACGAGCGTCGCCTTGCCGAACGGGGCGTCCTCGGCCCCGAGGCAATCGAGTACGAGCTGCCAGCGCACGTCCGTCTCCGCGAGCTGCACGGCGTCGTCGTCGGACGCCTTGGCGTAGGCTTGCAACAGCACCACGGTCGCCAGCAGGGCCGGCGATGTGGGCGGGTTTCCGCGTGGCGCTGCCGCATACATCGTCGCGAGCCGCTCCTGGAAGCCGTCGTCGAAGAGGCGGTGCCGGTGCATCCGAAGGAAGCGATAGAAGCGCCGGTGCTTCTCCAGACGACGGCACAGTCTCTCTTCTCGCGGGGTCAGTTCGATCGGTGGAGTCCAGCGCATGCTGGGAGCCCACCACGCCGCGTGTGCGCGCGTCGAGCACCAGGAGCTCTGAGGTCAAGCGGAACTAACCCGACCGGTGTTCTAGTACCCTTCCACAGGGGACTTGAGGGGTTGAGCAGCGCGCCAGGCCCCGACGAGCCGCGGACGCGCGGTGTACCGTACGCACGCCATGCGCCCCCCGTTGGTCCTCGTCGCGCTGCTGCTCTCCCTCCTGGCGTCGGGTTGCAGCGAGGGGCTGGTGAGCGGGGTCTCACCCTCGGACGACGCGGAGCTCGGCGACCCCCCGCCCGAGTCCGCGGACTACGACGCCGGCCCGTACCCCGACGACATCGGACCCGAGGACTTCCCTATCCCCCCGGAGGACGGCGGCCGCAAGAAGCTCGATCCGCCGCCGTGGGACGAGGACGCCGGAGAGCCGCCCGCCCCCCCGGAGCCGCCGCCCGAGGACGCCGGCGACGCGCCCTGGCCCGACGACGACGCGGGCCTGCCGACGGTGCCCGACCCCCCGACGGACGGCGGCGCCTCGCCCTCCGACCACGACGCGGGCGCAGCACTGCCGGCGCTGCTCCCGCGCTACTCGGCGGTGTTCTCCACGCGCCCGCAGGACAACGCGCCCGACGCCGCCGTCGAGAACCTCCTGCTCGCCCTCATCCGCCGCGCGGTGCCCGGGTCGCGCATCCGGGTGGCGGTCTATCACTTCACCCGGGGGCGGGTGAGCGCGGCGCTGGTGGCGGCGTACCGCCGGGGGGTGGACGTCCGGGTGCTGCTCGACGGCGGCGTGCGCGCGGTGCTCGACGACCCCGACGCGGCGGAGATCACCGAGGCCCCGACGCTCATCCTGGGCCTCGGGCGCTCCCGGGTGACGCTCTGCCGCGCGCCCGGCGGGGCGTGCCTCGGCACCGGCATCATGCACCACAAGACCTTCCTCTTCTCCGACCTGGGCGGCGGCTCGCGCAGCGTCGTGGTGCAGGCGTCGCACAACCTCACCACCGCGCAGACGCACCTGCACAACAACGCGGTGGTGATCCGCGGCGACAGCGCGCTCTTCGCGGCGTACGAGCGCACCTTCGAGCAGCAGCGCCGCGACGTGGTGCAGGAGAATTACTACCGCGCGTCCGCCGGCACCTTCCGCACGCGGGCGTACTTCTTCCCGCGGGCGGCGGGCGACACCGCGGTGTCGGCGATCGACAACGTGTCGTGCGAGGGAGGGGGGCGCATCCGGGCGGCGATGGCCTTCTTCACCAACGCGCGGCTGGAGGTGGCGCGGGCGCTCGCGCGGCGGCAGCGCGAGGGCTGCGGCGTGGAGGTGGTCGTCGGCGACTCGGGCATCCGCGTGGGCCGGCAGGTGCTCGCCGCGCTGCGCGACGCGGGGGTGCGGGTGACGCGCTACCCCGCGCGCTCGGGGGCGTGGGGGCTGCACTCCAAGTACCTGCTCATCGACGCGCGCTACGGGGGTTCGAGCGCGCGTCGGCGGCTGGTGTTCACGGGCTCGCACAACTGGACGCGGGGGGCGCTGCGCGACAACGACGAGACGATGCTGCGCGTCGAAGACGACGGGGTGTTCAACGCCTTCATGGCGGACTGGGCGCACGTGCGCGCGGCGGCGGTGCGGCGCTGAGCGACGCGCTGGCCCCCGCGGCCGGGAGCGGCGCGGAGGCCCCGCCGACCTGATCGTCAGCGCGCGTGCGGCATGCCGAAGGCTCTCATCAAGGATCCGGGGAAGCGGCGATCAACCGTCACCTCCCCGGTTCGATCGCGGCGCGCAGGGACTGCATGAACCCGGTGCGCGCGACGCACCGAGCGCCGTGAAACCCTACCGGCTCCCCGGGTGCTCCACACGAGCCTGATGGGACGTCGTCCGGGCTCGCATCGCGACAGCCCCCACCGGGCACCTGCGATGCATTGCATCGTGGGCATGAACCACCTCGCAAGCGCCTCCCTGTTCGCCATCGCGGTCGGTCTCTCCGGCTGCGGTGACGCCTCGATCTCCCCCGACGAGCAGGTCTCGCAGCAGGGTCAGGAGATCATCTTCCCGACGAGTCGGCTCTCTGCGCCGCGCCTCGTCTCGCCGCTCTCCACGGCCACGGTCACCTCCCGGGCGACGCCGCTCCGGTGGGCGCTCGCACCCGGCCAGCAGGGCGCCCTGGTCGAGATCTGTCGAGACCGCCCCTGCCGCAGCGTGGAGTTCCTGTTTCCCGCGCTGGGGAGCGCCCTCCCGTGGCTGCCCCCGCTCCGGCCCGGGGTGCACTTCTGGCGGGCCTTCAGCTTCCGGGGTCTGCTTCGCAGCGCCCACCCGTCGGCCACCTGGGAGTTCCACGTCGGGCCCCGCTCCTCGGCCGTCGCGTCGAGCTTCGGCCACGCCGCCGACTACAACGGCGACGGCTTCTCCGACCTCGCGGTGCCCGCGACGGACGTGGGCGGCCCCGCCGATCGGGTCTTCGTCTACCACGGCTCCCGGAGGGGCCTCCGCGCTCGCCCCGACCAGCAGCTCTCGGGGGTCGCGGGCCTCGCTCGCTCCCTCGAATGGGGGTCGACCTCCTTCGACCTCGACGCGGGCGACCTCAACGGCGACGGCTACTCCGACATGGTGGTGCGCGCCCGGGAGACGGCCTCCACCCCGACGCAGCTCTACCTCTACTTCGGCGGCCCGGAGGGCCTTCCCGCGAGGCCGTCGAGGGTGCTCCCGGCGGCCAGCGCCCCGGGCTACGAGCACGGCTTCTCCTTCGGCGCGGCGGGCGACCTCGACGGCGACGGCTACGGCGACCTCGCCTCGGGGGACATCAGCGTCCCGGAGCGCTTCGACGACAACGCCGGCTTCGTGCACGTCTATCGCGGCAGCGAGGACGGCCCCGGCGAGGCGCCCGAGCTCACCATCGCCGAGCCCCGCCGGGAGCGGCTCCTGGGCTGGGCCCTCGCGGCGTCGGGCGACTTCGACGGCGACGGCTTCTCCGACCTGCTCGTGACCTCCCCGCAGCGCTCCTCCGGGCTCGGTCGCTTCGTGGTCTACCCCGGGAGCGCCGCGGGCCTCTCGCCGGACGCGACGCTCGAGGTGCCCAACCCCGACCCCCGGGGGGGATCGAAGCTCGGCGACTCGGCCACCATGGCGGGCGACCTCAACGGCGATGGCTACAGCGACGCGGTCGTGTCGCAGCGCACCTTCGGCACGGGCGAGCGTCGGCTGCTGGTGTGGCTCGGAGGCGCGTCGGGGCTCTCGGCCACGGTCGGCCAGACGCTCCAGGCGGACGCGCCCGCCTCGAACTTCACCCGCTCGCTCAGCGGCGGCGGAGACCTCAACGGCGACGGGTACAGCGACCTCGCGGCCACCCTCGTGACCGGGGAGGTGCGGATCTACCTGGGCGGTCCATCGGGCTACTCGCTCCCCGCCGCGGCCACGGTCGCGGTGCTGCCCGAAGCCTCCGACGCGCCGTGGAGCGTGTCGATCACCCACGACTTCGACCGCGACGGGCACGCCGACCTCTACTCCCGCGGCCGGGTGTTCTACGGCGCCGGGACAGGCCTCTCGGGCGCTCCTCCGCTGCGGCTCACCACGCCCTGATCGCGCGCTCACCGCTCAGGGATGGGCCTCGCGGCCCTCCGCAGAACGGTCAACGGACTCCTCCTGGGACATCGCTCACCGAGCAACGAAGAGATCATCCGGAGCCCGCGCCACCCGCGGACCGGTAGGCTGGGCATTCGCCGGCCACGACCGGCGCGACCCTCCTCATCCACGCGGAGGGGCCCGACCGTAGCGTGCGGCAGCGCGGGGTGAGGTCACCGCCGCAGGAAGATCGGGTTGCTCACCGCGAAGGCCATGCGCCGCGGGAACACCGGCTCCAGCTCGCGACCGTGCGCCGCGACCACCACCCAGCTCCCGGCCGCGGCCACGGGCACGCGCACCGTGCCCCGGTAGCGCACCACGGGGTCGCTCGGGTCACGCGCCGCGTCGTCGAGCGCAATCGTCGGCAGCGCCGTGCCGTCGACGAACACCTGCAGCCGGTCGGCGCGCACCCACGCCGGGGCCCGCGCGGTGATCTCCAGCCGCCCCTCCGCGCCGACGCCCATGAGCTCCTGACCGGGGCCCACGGCGCCCGCCTCGCCCGTCGCCGGGAGCGCGCGCACGTCGAGGAAGATGCCGCCCGCGATGGTCGAGCGCCCGGTGCCCACGGCCGTCGCGATGGCCGGGGGCGTCGCCGCGGCCGGGTCGCTCGTGCCCAGGAACATGCACGTGCGGGGAAAGCCCACCGGCGACGAGTCGATGTGATGGCTGTCCGACGAGCCCACCGCGAAGACCCGACGGCCCCGCGCCAGGAAGGAGAACCAGTCGGCCACGAGGCCGGGCACCTCCTCGAAGGACTTGTCGTTGAAGAACTCCACCGCGGTGAAGCCGTCGTCCCACATCGTCGGGTTGGCCGTGCCGTCAGCGTTGTTGTAGCCCGCTGCGTCGAAGTAGGACCCGGCCCGCGAGCCGCGCGGGTGGTTGATGATCAGCGTCGGGCGCTCGGGGCGGGCGCGCACTTCGGCGAAGACCGCGGGCGGCAGACGGTTGGCCCACTCGAAGTTGCCGTTGTTGATCCGCGCCGGGTCGGGCGTGAGCGGCAGCACCCCGAAGTGCCCGTAGGTGAAGGTCGTGAGCTCGATGGAGGCCACGCCGCGCACGTAGCGCGAGATGCCCATCTCCTCGATGAGGGGCTGGAAGTCCGCCACCCACTCGTGGTCGGAGCGGGCCATCACCTCGAGGCCGTCGGCCGCGCCGGAGGCCAGCTTGAGCCGCGCGTCGTCGTCCGAGTCGGGCGAGCGCGTCGTGTGGATGTGGAAGTCGCCGCACAGCACCCCCGGCGTGGCGATGACCCGGTGCAGGGAGGCGGTCACCCGCGCGGTCATGCCCGCGGTGACCGTCACCATGGTCTCCGAGAGGTCGTAGAAGGGGCCGCGCGAGACCACCACGCGGTAGGTTCCCGGCGGCGCGGGGAGGGTCACCCGGCCGTCGAGGGGGAAGGCCACGTGCAGCCGGCCGAACTGCGGCACGGGCTCGCCGTGGCTCTCGGGCAGCGAGGGCGCCGTGGCCCCCACGGGGATCACCTGCACCCGCACCGGCAGCGCCGCGGCGCTCACGGCGTCGGTGGCCTCGACCGCGATGGACCCCTCCGCCGGGAGCGCCAGCGTCGCCGTGGTGGCGTCGGCGGCCACGGCCACGGCGGGCGTCGGGGCGCTGCCTCGGCGCCAGCCCACGAGGCGCACGGGCCCCGCGGGCACGCGCAGGTCGAAGCGGCCCATGGCGTCGGCGGTGCCGCGGTCGAGGTAGCGCGCGCCGTCCATCGAGGTGACGTGCACCCGCGCCCCGGGGACGGGCTGTCCTGCCGCGTCGGTGATCGTCCCGGTGAGCGGGCGGAGGGCGGTGTTGCTCGACGCCGCGATGGTGCGCTGGAGCCCGTCGAGGCCGGGGCCGCCGAGGGCGATGCGGCCGTAGTGCACCCGCGTCTGGCTGCACGGGGGGAAGGTGATCGCCGGCGCGCTGAACATGTCGAAGCCGGACACGGACAGCAGCGGCGTGAGGGGGCCGCGCGCCGCGGGGAGCATCCAAGCCCAGCTCGTGGCGCGGTCGTCGACCCAGCCCACGAGCGAGGTGGCGCTCATCGCCCCGGTGCCCTCCATGAAGCCCCGCTCGGGCACGAAGCGCCCCATCCGGCCGCCCTGGAAGAAGCCGTTGAGCACCGTGCGCGCGATGGTGGTGCCCAGCCGCGGCACGTCGAAGGTGATGTAGACCTCCGCCACGTCGCTCTCGCCGCGCAGCTGGTAGTCGATCGCCACGTTGATGTCGCCGTAGTCCGCCGGCGCGATGGCGTACCCGAACTCGTTGAGGAAGGGGATCGGCCGCAGCGGCCCGGTGGCGCGCACCACCGCGGGCATCCCGTCGCGCCCGTCGTGCTTCACCGTCACCGACTCGGCCTGCATCGTGAAGCGCCCGAGGCCGATGACCAGCTCGCCGAAGTCCCCGGCGTCGACGAGGCGCCCGTCGCGCACCGTCGCCACCCCTACGGGCATGCCGCCCCAGGGGTTGTAGCCCGAGGTCGGGCGCGCCGACTCGATGAGCAGCGCCACGCGGCTGTTGGCCACCACGTAGTCGCCCGCCTGCCAGGTGTTGAGCCCCGTGCGGTCGGCCGGGAGCTGCGCCGCCGTCAGCCGCCCTGCGCGCGCCGCCCCCGCGGGCGCCGCGGCCACGTCGGGCGCGCCCTCCGCCGAGCCCCGCATGAAGGGGGCGCCCGCCGGGCACTCGCTCGGGCCGGCGTCCTCCGGGGCGCCCACCTCGACGTCGGCGGTCGCGTCCATTGCCCCGCCGTCGGTCGCGCCGGGGCCCGCGTCGCGCGGCGCCTCCGTCGTCGGATCACTGCACGAGACCAGCACCGCCACACCGACCAGACCGACCCACGAAGCTCGCATGCCGCGAGTCTGACACCGTTCTGTCACCGATCGGAAGCCCCGCACCCTTGTCACGGCTGACGTGTGTCTTGGATGTTTCTCCGCACCACCTGTAACCCCCAATGGCTCCCCGGCACCCTCCCATGCACCTCGACCATCACTTCGCCCTCGACCCGAGCGTCACCTTCCTCAACCACGGCTCCTTCGGCGCCGCGCCCCGCGCGGTGCTCGCCGCCCAGCAGCGCCTGCGCGACCGCATGGAGGCCCAGCCGGTGCAGTTTCTCGTGCGCGACCTGGAGGGCCTGCTGGACGAGGCGCGCGCCGCGGTGGGGGCCTTCGTCGACGCCCCCGCCGACGACCTGGTGTTCGTGCCCAACGCCACGCACGCCGTCAACGCCGTGCTGCGCTCCCTCACGCTCTCCCCCGGCGACGAGCTCGTCGTCACCGACCACGGCTACGCCGCGTGCACCAACGCCGCCCGCTTCGCCGCCGAGCGCGCGGGCGCCCGGGTGGTCACCGCCGAGGTCCCCTTCCCGCTGCGATCGCCGGGCGCCGTGCTCGACGCCATCACCCGGGTGCTCTCGCCCCGGACGCGCCTCGTCCTCGTCGACCACGTCACCTCGCCCACGGCCCTGGTCTTCCCCGTCGAGGACATCGTGCACGTCTGCCAGCGCGCCGGGGTCGACGTCCTCGTCGACGGGGCCCACGCGCCCGGGATGATCCCGCTCTCGCTGCGCTCCCTCGGCGCGGCGTTCTACACGGGCAACCTGCACAAGTGGGCGTGCGCGCCGAAGGGGGCGGCCTTCCTCCACGTGCACCCGAGCCAGCAGCACCGGGTGCGGCCGCTGGTGATCAGCCACGGCGCGAGCTCGCGGCGCACCGACCGCTCGCGCCTCGCCGTGGAGTTCGACTGGATGGGCACCCTCGACCCCACGGCGGCGCTCTCCGCCCCGGCGGCGATCGACTTCATGGGCTCGCTGCTGCCCGGCGGGTGGGACGCCCTGCGCGCCGCCAACCGCGCCCTCGCCCTGGAGGCCCGCGACGTGCTGTGCGACGCCCTCGGGGTGTCTCCCCCCGCCCCGGACGCGATGATCGGCTCGATGGCCACGGTGCCCCTCCCCGCCGACCGCTTCCCCCCGGCGCGCGGGTGCGATCCGACCTTCGAAGACCGGCTCCAGCAGCGCCTCTGGGAGCAGCACCGCATCGAGGTACCGGTGATGCCCTGGGGGTCGCCCCCGCGGGTGCTGCTGCGGGTGAGCGCGCAGGCGTACAACCACGCCGGGCAGTACCGCGCCCTCGCCCGCGCCCTCGCGGGCTGAGAGGGTGCGCGGCGGCGCGCGATGGGCTTTCGCGGGGCCGGCGCACCCCGACGAACAAGCTACGCACCAATGGAGGGCTCGCGGGGGTGTTCGCCGCGCTCGGGCTGGTGGGCGCGGCGACGGTGCTGCGGGCGCTGGTCGCGGCGCTGGGGTGAAGTGGGCGCCCGCAGAGGCGCTGGCCGACCGGGGCGGTCGGTGACAGAGTCCGCGGCATGTTCTCGTTCACCGATCCGGCCAAGACGACGATGCCCACCCCTGCTGATGCGCTCCCGGGGCGCAGCGAGCCGATGCCCGTCCCGGCGCGGCACGCGGTGCTCGACGCCCCGCTCGACGGGGCCTTCCCCGGGATGGCGATGGCGATGTTCGGGATGGGGTGCTTCTGGGGCGCCGAGCGGAAGTTCTGGAAGATCCCCGGGGTGGTGTCGACCGCCGTGGGCTACGCCGCGGGCTACACCCCCAACCCGACATACAAGGAAGTGTGCAGCGGGCGCACCGGCCACAACGAGGTGGTGCGCGTGGTGTACGACCCGGCGAGGGTCTCCTACGAGCAGCTGCTCAAGGACTTCTGGGAGAGCCACGACCCCACGCAGGGCATGCGCCAGGGCCACGACGTCGGGACGCAGTACCGCTCGGGGGTGTACTGCTTCAACGACGCGCAGCGCGCGACCGCCGAGGGCTCGAAGGTGGCCTACGAGCAGGCGCTGCGGAAGGCCGGGCGCAACGCGATCACCACCGAGCTGCTGGCCGCGCCGACCTTCTACTTCGCCGAGGAGTACCACCAGCAGTACCTGGAGAAGAACCCCGACGGGTACTGCGGCATCGGTGGGACAGGCGTGAGCTGCCCCATCGGCGTGGGCGTGTCGGCGTAGCACCGCGCCCGGGCGGGCGGCTTGACACCGCGCGTCCCGCGCACCGATCGCCGTCCTCCGGGGCGCCCGTGCGACACACCACCCTCCTGCTCGCGCCCTCCCTCTCGCCCCTGTGTCGGCGATGGCGGTTCACAAACTCCACTGCTCGCGCAAGGTCGGCGATCGTCTGCACCCTCGAGAAGTGTCCACCCCGCGACCAGAACCTCAGGGACGGGTCGTGGAGCCCTCGATCCGCGAGTAGTCGAGCGCCCGCCTCGCGGACCTCCGGAACGACCTCCATGCCCATGAGCGGCGCGCCGATCACGGCGTGGAGATGCGACGACACCGCCTCCACGGCGTGGAGCCGCCACCCCCGATCGTGCGCGACCCTCGCGACGGACTCGACGACGACAGCGCGCATCGCCTCGGTGAGCATGACCGTCGGGTCACGTGGGAGTTCGCGCGCGACCGCCCGGATGCGCATGGGCGGCAACCGACACCCGGCGATGCCGAGGGTGCTCACCCCACGAGGAGGGCGTTCGACGCGAGCCAGTCGAGCGCCTGCTCGCAGTCCCCGGCGCGCGCTGCCTCCGAACGGGCGTCGCGCGGGAGCCCCGCGAGGAGGGCGGCGCGGTCCCGCGTCCCGTCGGACAGCCGCAGCACGGCGCGCGCCTCGTCGGGCAGCGCGATGCGCGTGTGCCGCAGGGTGGTGACCTCGTCCGAGCCCGTCGCCTGCGCGCGGGCGATGGGGGACGCGAGCGGTCGCAGCCCCGCGGCCTCGGCGTAGCGCGCGGCGCCCGCGTGCAGGGAGAGCGCGCCGTCGAAGAGGAGATCGAGCACGGCGGGGGCGTGCGCGGCGGCGGCTCCGAGCGCAGCGCGGCGCTCCAGCCCGAGGCGCGCGGCGGCGGCGGCGGCCATGGCGGCGTACGAGACCGGGCGGCGATCCTCGGAGGCGAGGGCGTGCAGGGCGCACTTCATCCACGGGTCGCGCAGCGCGACCGGGCGCTCGTCGCAGGCGAAGGTCACCGGGCGGTCGTCGGCGAGCGCGGCGGCGTCCACCTCGGGGATGCGCGCGCGGGTCGCCAGGTGCAGCCGCGCGAGGGCGGCCGGGTCGGCGGGGCCCGCGGCGGTCTCGCCGTGCACGAGCAGCGACGCGCGGAAGCGGCGGTTGTGGGTGAAGTCCACGGACTGCGCGAGCGCGAGGGGGTCGCCGGCCCCGGGGCGCAGCGCGGGCGCGGCGACGCGGAGGTCGGCGTCGGCGAGCTGGGCGAGGCCGTGCGCCGCGGCGTGCGCGGCGAAGTCGCGGAGGTACACCGCGTCGTTCACGGCCGCGAGGTGCTCGTGGAAGAGGTACGCGTCGTCGGCGCCGCCCAGCTCCCGGAGTTCGGCGCGCAGCCACGCGGACCACGGCGACGGGTCCGCCTGGAGGGAGCTGTCGAGCACCGCGAGCGCTCGCCGCGCGCGCAGCACCCGCTCCCGCGCGGGGCCCGGCGGCGCGTGCTCACGCAGGAAGTCGCGGATCGTCCGCAGGGCGTTCCAGCCCGGGAGGGCGTTGAAGCTCACGTACGCGACCCCGTCGGGGCGCATGCGCCCGCGGCACACGGCGAGGATGGCGTCGCGCACCGCGGGGGGCACCCAGGAGTACACCCCGTGGCAGATCACGTAGTCGAAGGGCGCGTCGTCGGAGAGCGCGGCGATGGACTCCGCGCGGAAGGTGACGTTCGTGAGACCGAGGGCCGACGCCCGGGCGCGCGCCTCGGCGACCTGCACCTCGGAGAGGTCGACGCCGACGAGCTCGCTCCCCGGGAGGTCGAGGGCCATCGGCAGGAGGTTGGCGCCGCGGGCGCAGCCGAGCTCCAGCACGCGGCAGCGCGCGAAGTGCGGCGCGGGTCGGCCGCAGAGGGCGGACACCGCGAAGAGGTGCTCCGGGTGCGTGCGGGGGAAGCAGTAGTCCGCGTAGGGGAGCTCGTCGTAACGGTTGCTGGTCATCCGCCGCGGATCGTAGATCACGCGCGCTCCGACCGGACCGGCGCGGTGGGCGGCGCGTTGACCCCCCTTACCCTCCCGCGTGCGAGCGTCGCCTCGGGAGCTGATGGCGGACCACGGCCACGACCTGGTCCGCGCCGAGCGGGACCTCTACCGCCGCCTGCTGGACCCCGGCGACCACGACGACCTCGCGGCCTTCCTCGACGAGGCCCTCGCGCTCGTCGTCGAGGCCACCGGCGCGCTCCGGGGATACCTCTCCCTCGACCCGACCCGCGACGGCGAGTACCGCGTCGCAAGAGTTCTGACAGGTTGAGCCGAGCACCCGCCCTCGCCCCCCAGCACCGGCCTCGCCCTCCGAGGGGAGCACCCTCTGCCTCGACGAGATCGCCGGGCTCCCGCTCTCGTCGCAGCCGAAGCGGCTGCCCTTCCTGCAATCGCGGAGGTACTGGCGCCTGGGCGGGGAGTCCCCGGTCGAGGCCGACGTGCGGGTCATCGCCGCCACCAACGTCGACCTCCCCGAGGCCGTGCGCGCGAAGCGCTTCCGCGAGGACCTCTACTACCGCCTCGACGTGCTCACCGTGCGCGCCCCGGCGCTGCGCGAGCGCCCCGACGACGTAGCCCTCCTGGCCGACCGCTTCGCCGACGCCGCGGGCGCCTCCGGGGGCCGCGACCTTACGCTCTCCCGCGCCGCCCGTCGGCTCGCCGCGGCGCGCGCGCACCTGCACGGGCTGCTGCGCGCCCACGGCATCAACCGCCCGAAGCCCGGAGCCGCGCGCCCGGAGAGTGGGGGGAGAGCGTCTGCGCAGAAACTGGCCCCGCCGACCGCGGCGATCCTACGGTGCGGTCACTGCCATGAAGCCCATCTTCATCACCTGGTGCATGGATGACCCCGACGCACCGGAGCTCCGCTACTACGACCTCATCGCCGAGTACGACGGGCTCGCGCGCTACGTCCTGGCGGTCGCCGACGCGCCCTTCGCGCCGGCGATCCACGTCGACGTCACCGAGCTCGAGAGCCGCGCCGGGTACCGCCGCTGGGGCCCCGACGACCGCCGCGGCCCCGACCGGGCCCGCCCCGACCGCCCCGACCGCCGCGCCCGCGGCCGCCGCGCGGAGGACCTCGTCCCCGCCTACGCCATGTCCTGACCCTCCTCCCCTGTCCGCCCGACCGGACACCCCTACCCCAGCGCGCTGTCCTCCCCGGTGGACAGTTCCCCTCCCGTTTCACCGCCGCCGCACCCGTCGCCTGCGCTACGTGCCGCTGCTCGACGCGACCCTCAGCCCTGACGGCATGCTCCACCGCCCCGACGACACCGTCCTCCGCGGCCCCCACGCTGCGGCCTTCGGTCCGGTCGTCATCGCCGCCCCGGCACCGGCGCTCGCGCCCTACCGCGACGCCGTCGTCGTCCCCGTCCTGCGCGACGGGACCATCGCCCAGTGGCGCGCCGACCTCGATCACGACCGCGACGTGCGCGCGGCCTTCGCCCTCTCGACGCTCGGCCATGCGTCGAAGCTCGTACTCTTCGGCGCGCCGCTGGTCGTCGCGGCGTACCTGCGCCTGCTCTGGTAGGCACCGGGGACTGGAGACGTGGACGGGTGCTCCCCTCGGAGGGCGAGGCCGGTGGTCGCAGGCGTGAGTGGATGCTCCGCTCAAGCCTTCAAGTCCATTGTTGAATGGAGTCACGATGTGCCAGCCGCCGTCACCGACGTAAGGGCGCGAGGCCACATCGCGGGGCCCACCCGTGAACAGCACCAGCCCGGTCGCGGTGGGAAGCTCGATGCTCGGGCCGCGCCGGTGCCTCCCGGCGACCTCAGCCGATCGCGCGCTCGCGCGGGACCTCCGGCGTGAGCGTCACGCCGCGAAACACGCGATCGACGTCGAGTGAAGCCTCGAGCGCAGAGAGCACCTCGACCAGCACCACCGGGTTGGTCACCGCGTTGGGGTCGTCAGCGTGGGTCTGTGCCTCGCCGCACACCACCGCCACGTCGGGGTACGTCGCGAAGCGCAGGCCCTCGGGTCGCACCTTGAGGTCCGACGTGTGGATCGCGCAGGGGCGCTCCTCCAGGAGCCGCGCGAGCTCGACGATCATCTGCGCGCTCAAGCGGCTGTGCGTCGGCGTGCCGCCCGCCGTCGCATACGCGACGCCGTCGATCCACTCGTGCTTCCAGTTGGTGGAACGCTCCAACGCCAGGTACGCGTCGTAGGTCACCTCTACATTGGTCGCCGCGTCACCCATCATGGATTGAGAGGTTGCCACGAGCCTCCCACGAGAGACCAGTCGAGCCCGGGCGTCGGCGCGCTGCCCGCGATCGCAGAACCCGTCGTGCTCGTCCGCGAGGCTCAGGCCTCACCTGCGCATCACGCTCGGTAGCTCCGCGATCGACCCGACGAGCGCCGCCGCGGACACCAGCGCCACCGCCAACACCGCACGTCCGCGTCGCATCGTCGTGGTCATCGCTCGTCTCTCCGGCTCATCGCCCGTCGGAGCCCGCGGCCCGCCGCGGCGCCGAGAACTCCATCGCCCCGTCTTCGATCGGCGCGTGGCGCAGCAGCATCATGTCGAGGGCGTAGTTCTGGTGCAGCTTCCACGGCGCCACCGAGCCCTGCCTCGGGAACATGTCGATCGAGCGCTGCACGTAGCCCGACGTGAAGTCGAGCAGGGGCTCCTCCTTCACGGAGGGGTCGCGGCGGCGCGGGACGCACTGCGTATAGCCGTGCGCGTCCATGTGATGGAGAAGCCGGCAGACGTACTCGCAGGTGAGGTCGACCTTGAGCGTCCACGAGGCGTTGGTGTAGCCGATGGCGAGCGCCAGGTTGGGCACGTCGCTGGCCATCATCCCCTTGTAGGCCATGGTCTTCGAGGGCTCCACCCGCTCGCCGTCGACCACCACCTCCATCCCCCCGAGGAACTTCAGCTTCAGCCCCGTGGCCGTCACGATCAGGTCCGCCGCGAGCTCTTCCCCCGAGCGCAGCTTGATGCCCGTCTCCGTGAAGGTCTCGATGTGGTCGGTGACCACGGACACCTTCCCGCCGCGGATGGCGTCGAAGAAGTCGCCGTCGGGCACGAGGCACACCCGCTGGTCCCACGGGTTGTACCGGGGCGTGAAGTGCTTCTCCACGTCGAGCGCGCCGCGCAGCTGCTTCTTCACCCCGCGCACGATCAGCCGCGCCGACTGGCGGGGGAAGTGCCGACAGTACTGGTAGAACGCCATGCCCAGCAGCACGTTCTTGCCGCGGGTGATGGAGTAGGCCGAGCGCAGCGGGATGCGCGCGCGCAGCCAGTTGGCGATGCGGTCGCGCTCCGGCACCGACACCACGTAGCTGGGCGAGCGCTGGAGCATCGTGACGTGCGCCGCGCGCTTCGCGAGCTCGGGCACCAGGGTGACCGCCGTCGCGCCGCTGCCGATGACCACCACCCGCTTGCCCGCGTACTCCACGTCGGAGGTCCACTGCTGCGGGTGCACCACGCGGCCGGCGAAGCGCTCGCGCCCGGGAAACTCCGGCGAGTAACCCCGGTCGTAGTCGTAGTAGCCCGCGCACATGAAGAGGAAGTTGCAGGTGAGCCGCCGCAGCTCGCCCGCGGCGCCCTCGCGCACGTCGACGGTCCAGCGGGAGGTCTCGCTCGACCAGCTCGCGCGCTCGACCTTGTGGCTGTAGCGGATGTGCCGGTCGATGCCGTAGGCCTCGGCCGTGTCCCGGAGGTACGCGAGAATCGACGGCCCATCGGCGATGGCCTTCGGGTTCGTCCACGGACGGAACGAATACCCTAGGGTGTACATGTCCGAGTCCGAGCGGATGCCCGGGTACTGGAAGAGGTCCCACGTGCCGCCGAGGCGCTCGCGACCCTCCAGGATGGCGTAGGTCTTCCCAGGGCACTGGGCCTGGAGGTGGTACGCCGCGCCGATGCCCGAGATGCCGGCGCCGACGATCAGCACGTCGAAGTGTTCCTGGGTCATGTCGGGCGTGAGCGTAGTCGATCTCCGCTCGGCCGCGACAGCGCACCGACGGGTCCGTGCGCGAGGTCCATGTTGGCGCGCGATGTCGCCGCGGGCGCGGCCGCCACTGGCGCCTCGGAGGTGCGGAAGCCCCGGCGGCTCACGCGCACCCGGTACTGCCCCCGGTCGACGTTGCTGAAGCGGTACGCCCCGGACTCCGTGCTCTGCGTGCGCTGCACCACCCGGCCCGCGCCGTCGACCAGCTCGACCTCCGCGTTGGCCGCGCCGCCCGCGCCCTCGGCGTTGAGCTGGCCCTGCACCTGCGCGTAGTTGGCCTGCTGCGCCTCGATCGTGTCGTGAACGAAGGGCAGCTCGATGTCCTGCACCGCCCGCCCCGACGCGTCGAGGTACGAGAGCGGCGCCACGTAGCGCCCCGCCGGGCCTGCTGGCCGCGCTCGTTGGTGGCCACCACGTCGAGGGTGTGCACCCCGGCGGGCAGGTCGCCGAGCTCGACGGACTGCGCGAGCGCGGCGCCAACCAGTGGGGACCACGGCGCGGTAGAGCCTCGGACGCACTTCCGCCCGCTCTCCAAGCTGGTGCGCGAGCTCAACGGCGGAGGCCCGGTCGGGCTCAGCGCTTCATCGGTCGGGTGGGCGCCTCGAACGGCGCCCGGCGGATCGTCCCCTCGTCGATCCCGGTGGCCCGCCGCGGGTGCTCGGCGGGGGAGAGGTCGATCGCGGCGAGCGCGGCGTCGAGCTCGTCCATCGAGGCGTAGCGGGCCGACAGGTCGCGGGCGAGCGCCCGGAGGATCACCGCGTCGAGCCCGGCGGGCAGCGCCGTTCGGGCGCGGAGCGAGGGGGCCTCGACGGGCTCGGACGACACCGCGGAGTAGAGCGCGGCGCCCGAGCGGCCCTCGAAGGGAGCCTCCGCCGTCAGGAGGAAGTACAGCGTCGCCCCGAGGCCGTAGACGTCCGCCGCGGGGGCCGGCTCGGCGCCCTGGAAGGCCTCCGGGGCCATGAAGTGCGGCGTGCCCACGGCCTCGCCGGCGTGGGTGAGCCGGGGCTCGTCGGCCGTGATCCGCCGCGCGATGCCGAAGTCGAGCACCTTGAGCAGGTCGGCCCCGGTCGGGCGGCGGGTGAGGAAGAGGTTCGAGGGCTTCACGTCGCGGTGGATGATCCCCCGCGCGTGGGCCTGCCGCAGCGACGAGCACGCCTGCCGGATGAGCGGCACCGCCCGCGCCGGGGGGAGCGGACCGGCGGTGGCGACGAGGCGCCCGAGGTCCTGTCCCTGGAGGTTCTCCATCGCGATGAACATCACCCCATCGTCGCTCGCGCCCACCTCGAAGACCCGCACCGTGTGCTCGCTGTCGAGGGACTGCAGCGCCTCGGCCTCGCGCTGGAAGCGCCGCGCCTCGTCCGGCGACGGGTCGCGGTGCAGGATCTTGAGCGCCACGTCGCGCTTCGCGTGCTCGTCGCGCGCGAGCCAGACCTCGTTCATCCCGCCGGCCCCGATGCGCGCCTGGAGCCGGTAGCCCGAGAGCCGGCGCGCGACCCGGAGCTCGCGCTGGAGCGTCGCGATCTGCCGCCCGAAGTGCACCGAGCCCGCCGCGACGGCGGCGATGATCGCCCACGATCCAAGGTGATAGATCGGTGACCGCACGGTCGACCACTGCGCCGCGACCGACGGGTCCCAGCGGGCCGCGAGCGCGAGCGTCGCCACCCACGCGCCGAACCACGCCCCGACGGTCATCGCGACGCGCGAGGCGCGCACCTCGGCGACGAGCGAGCCCGCGAAGGTGAAGCCCAGGAGCCCCAGCACCCACGGGCTCTCCAGGGCCCCGAAGGCGAGGGACTGCAGCGCGAGGATCGCCGCCACCGCCACGGTGTAGAGCCACGCCGCGAGGGCCACCCGGCGCTCCCGGCCGTGGGCGCGGCGCGCCAGGAGGATCACCATCGGCTGCAGCGGCGCCCCGAGCGCCCGGAGCCCGAGCACCCAGCGCCACGACCCGTCGGGCCAGATGAAGACCAGCGCGAGGAGGTCGAAGCCGGCGCCGAGGATCCATGCGAGGGGCTGCCAGGTGAGGCCCCGCATGTGCTGCACGATGGCCTTGCGCTCGGCCGGGAGCCAGACCGCGTCGAAGGCTGCGACCCACCACGGCTCACGCCGCTCGGGGAGCGCCACGGCCTCGGTGGGGTCGGCGTCCCGGAGGGTTTGCACGCCCGCAGGGTAAACCCTACTTCGACTGCGGCGGAAGCGCTCCCCATCCCTGAGGGGCCGACGCGCGATGTACCCTCGCGCCATGCGGCTCTGGACCTCTCTCCTGGTGGCGATCCTCGTGGCCGCGTGCACCGACGGGACCGGGATGATCTCCCTGGACGCCGGCGCCCCGATCGATCGCGGCGCCGTCCTCGACACCGGGCCCGCGGACGTCGGCGTCGATGCAGGCGCGGACGTGCCGGAGGTGGGCACAGACATCCCCGTGGCGACGGACGCGCCTGCGTGCGGCGTGACGGGCGGTCCGTGCTGCGCCGCGGGCGAGGCCTGCGCGGACGGGGCGGCCTGCCGCGACGGCCGTTGTGTGGCGTGTGGCGAGCGCGGCGCGACCTGCTGCAACCGGGCGGTGCGGTGCCTCGGGTTGTTCCTGTGCGTGGAGGGGAGCTGCGTGGCGTGCGGCGGCCGCGGCGCGCCGTGCTGCGCGGGCGATCGCTGCACCGGCGCCGGGGACGTGTGCGTCGCCGGGCGCTGCGAGGCCTGCGGCCGCGCGGGCGAGCGCTGCTGCAGCGGGTCGGCGTGCTTCGACGGCGCGACCTGCACCGCCGCGGGCTTCTGCCGCGGATGCGGCGGCGCGGGGCAGGCGTGCTGCCCGGGCGGGATGTGCAGCGCCCCGGGCTCGGCCTGCGACGCCACGGGCACCTGCTCGCCCTGCGGCGCCACGGGCCAGCGGTGCTGCGACGGCACCACCTGCGCCGCGAGCCACGTGTGCCGCGCCGCGGGCTGCGCGGCCTGCGGCGGCCCCGGGCAGCCGTGCTGCGCGGGGACGATGTGCACCGGCGGGACGACCTGCCTCGCGGGCACCTGCGGCACCTGCGGCGCCGTCGGGCAGGCGTGCTGCGAGGGCGAGCGCTGCGCCGCCGGGGGCGCCTGCTCGCTGGGGCGCTGCGTGGCGTGCGGCGCCGCCGGGGGCGCGTGCTGCGCGGGGAGCGCCTGCGACGAGGGCGCGGTGTGCGAGGGCGCGGCGTGCGTCGGGTGCGGCACCCAGGGGGCGCGCTGCTGCGCGGGCGAGCGCTGCGGCGCGGGCCTCGGGTGCGCGGCGGGCCGCTGCGCGCCGTGCGGCGGCGCCGGGCAGGCGTGCTGCGGGGGCGGGGGCTGCGACCCGGGCGCGGCCTGCGTCGGGGGCTCGTGCCAGCGCTGCGGCGCGGTGGACCAGGCGTGCTGCGGCGGGTCGACCTGCGCCGCCGGGGCGGTGTGCGCGGGCGCCACCTGCCGCGCGTGCGGGGCGCCAGGGCAGGCCTGCTGCGCGGCGGACAGCTGCCTCGCGGGCAGCACCTGCGCGGGCGGCACCTGCGCCGCGTGCGGGGGGCGCGACGGCATCTGCTGCACCGACCCGCGGCAGTTTCCGTACCCCTGCGAGAACCCCAACAGCTGCGTGGCCGGGCGCTGCGTGGCCTGCGGCTACGCCAACGAGCGCTGCTGCGCCGGGTCGTCGTGCGGCACCGGGTACGTGTGCGACGCGCGCACCAGCACCTGCGTGCGGCGGCTGATGCCGTAGTACCCCTCCACCGGGGACTCGAAGGCTCCGCGGGGCCTACGGGTGGGCGTGGCGCACCTTCACAGCGAGCCGCAGGCGCCGCTTCCCGTGGTGTACGTGTTGAGGGGGGTGATGGTGCAGGTCGTCGCCGAGGTCATGGTCACCCGCGCCACCCGCCAGAAGTCGTTGTTGGCGCAGTTGCCCGAGCCCCCGAGGGTGAACGCCCGGCTCATGTACGTCCCCGTCGGCGTGGTGCTCGTCGTGCTGCCGCAGAAGATCTGCACCGTCGCGACGCGCCCCTGCGCGCGGGCGTAGTTGTGCACGCCGACGACGTAGCTCGATCCCACCGCGGGCGCGTCGAGGCGGGTGTTCTCCGGGCCCACCGTGGAGGTGTTGTCGAAGTCGAGCACCGCGCCCCAGGCCGGGCGGAGGTTGCCGTAGTAGCAGTCGTCGCCGTTGAACCACGCCGTGTTGTTGGCGTTGTGCACGTGGAGGTCGACGTCGCCCGCGCCGTTCCACGAGAGCTGCACGCGCAGCCCGTGGGGCAGCGCGGTGACGGTGAACATGCACGTGATCACGCGCCCCGCGACGTCGGTGCCGCTCACCCGCAGCACGTAGTCCCCGACGATGAAGGGCGTGAAGCGCTCCGTGAGGGCGGTGGGCGGCGCCGGCGCCCACACCACCGAGCCCGCGCCGCCCGCGGGCGACGAGACGAGCGTCCAGGACACGTCGCGCAGCCCGACCCCCATGGCCGTCAGCGAGATCGCCGACCCCGCCGGGACCGACTGGTTGCCCGGGCACGTCAGCGTGCCGCCGCAGCCCTCGTCGACCGCGCCGTTGCAGTTGTCGTCGACCCCGTTGCCGCACACCTCCGCCGCCGCGGGCAGCGCCTCGCCCGCGCAGGCCGCGGCCCACATCGACCGGCCCCCCGCGACCGCGCACGCCTGCGCGCCGTCGCGGCAGGCGCCCACCCCGCGGGTGCCCGCCGCGCCCGAGTAGCACGGCCGCGTGGCGCCCGCGGTGCACTCGCAGCCCTCCGCGGGCATCGCCGTGCAGGCGCGGTCGATGCCGTCGCAGAGGTTCATCGCGGGCAGCACCTCGCCCGTACAGGGACCCCACTCCGCCCCCATGGCCCCGGCGCCCGCGACGCAGCGCGACGCGCCCTCGCGGCAGGTGCCCACGCCCGCCGTCCCCATCGGGCCCGCGTAGCACCCGCGGCTCGTGCCGACGGTGCACCCGCAGCCCGTCAGCACGTCGCCGTCGCAGTCGCGGTCGACGCCGTCGCACTGGTCGGGCGCGGGCGTCACCTCGCCCTCGCAGGCCGACCACGCCGCCACGCCCTTGCTCACCGAGCACGACTGCGTGCCCCCGCGGCAGGTGCCCACCCCGCTGGTGCCCGCCGGGCCGCCGTAGCAGGGCCGCGTCGCCCCCGCGGCGCACGCGCAGCCTTCGTCGATCACGCCGGTGCAGGCGAAGTCGCGCCCCTCGCCGCAGCGCACCGGCTGCGGCTGCCCGGAGCCCGCGCACGCGCCCCAGCGGCCGAACTCGCCGTCGCCCTCGCAGCGCTGCGTGCCCAGGTTGCACACCCCGACGCCCGCCCGCGACGGCGGGCCCTCGTAGCAGGTGCTCGTCGTCCCGGGGATGCAGACGCACTCCTCGTCGATGCGCCCGTCGCAGTTGTTGTCGAGGCCGTCGTTGCAGACCTCCCGCGGGCCGCAGGGCGTCGCGACCGATCCGTCGGCCGCGCTCCCCCCGTCGCCCTCGGCTCCGCCGTCACCCCCGACGGCGCCGTCGTCTCCCGTCGTCGCGTCGCCGCCCGTCTCCCCGGCGTCACCGGTCGCCGGTCGGTCGAGGACCACCAGCGGGCCGCGCTCGCCCGTCGGGCCGCGGTCGCTCGGGGCGCCGTCCGCGGAGCGGCCGCGGTCGACCCCGGTCGAGGCGTCGACCCCGTAGATGAGCCCGTCGGTGGCGGAGCAGCCCGCGGCGACGGTGAGAGCGGCGACGAGCACACCACGCGAGAGACCGACCATCGGGATGAACCCTCTCCGGTCGGCCGACGGGGCCGACGACGCCATCGGGTGTAACACGGCGCCCGGCGGCGAAGCTCACTCCACGGCGTCGATGGCCTCCAGGTACTCGGTCAGCAGGAAGGCGCACTCCAGCCAGCCGTCGGAGCCCTCCATCAGCCGCACCAGCACCTGACCCTCGTCGAGCGAGGCCTCCGCGCGGTCTTCCTCCCCCAGGAACACCGCCGTGGCCGCGCCGTTCTTCCCCTTGAGGACGAAGGGGAGCTCCCTCTTGATGGCGTTGAAGAGGTCGTCGTCGCCCGGGGCGCACGAGAAGAGGTCGCCGATCTCCACGCGGCTGCGGGCGTCGGGCGCGTCGCCGAGGCCCTCCGCCACGAAGGCCGTGAGCAGCTCCAGGGCGGCGAAGTAGCTGGTGTCCGACGACTCGATCCAGTCGGGGTCGACCTTGAGCACCACGCCGACCATCCCCCGGGTGGGCTCGATGAGCAGCTCGAGCCTGGCCGTGCGGGCGATGCGCGCGAAGCCGAAGTACCGGCGCGCGATGCGCCCCACGGGCTTGCCCGAGCGGTCGAGCTCCAGCGAGAAGCGCCGCCCGAAGGGGGTCGTCTCGATCTCCGGGGTCTTCCAGCCGGCCACGCCCGCGCGGTCGCCCTTGGCGAAGCCCACCGGCGGGCTGAAGAGCAGCTGCCCCAGGTCGAACACCGCGCGCTGCGTCGCCACGCCGACGTGCAGCCGCCGGCCGCCCTCCTCGTTGCGCACCACCAGCGTCGCGGTCTTCTTGGCGAAGCTCGCCGACGCCTCCATGCGCTTGCCCAGGAACACCTCCGTCGCCCCGCCCGCCCCGTCCCGCGGGACCCACGCCAGGGCCTCCAGCACCGCCGCGAAGGTGCGCGTCTGGTCGTAGGACACCGCCAGCACGTTGCCGAGGGACCGCTGGTCCTCCGGGGACGCGTCGCCCGCCGCGTCGGCGAGGAAGCGCGCGTAGGCCTGCATCGCCCCCGTCGCCAGCGTGCGGTCTTGCAGGGCGCGGCGGTCGATCCAGAGGCTCACCACCTCGGCGTGGCCGTCGTCCCCGAGGAGGGCCTCGAGCTCCGCCGCGTCGCCCAGCAGCTGCGCCCGCCACGCCACCCGCTTCATCCCCCGCAGCCGCGAATCGGCCGCGTCGTCGCCGCCGCCCACCCGGGCCAGGGCGTAGGTCTTCGCAAACGCAGAGCCCTCGATCTCCGAGGGCGTCCGATCCAACAGCGATCCGCGGGGGTTGGGGCGCATAGAGCGGCGCGGAGGGTCATCCACAGCGCCGCCCACCGTCAACGGGCTTTGGCGCGCCCTGGAGTTCGGAGCAGGCACGGCGGGCCGTCGGGATGATCCACCGCCCCTCGACGGTCGTAACACCGCCCCCCCGCCGCCAGCCTTCTCACGGCGCTGAGAAGCCTACAAACGCAGTGGAATCGTGACGGCATACGCGTCGCTTCAGAAGGTCAGCACAAACCGTCGCGAGCACCCCGAGACGAGGGAGGCCGCGCGAGACATACGCGGGGTATTTCGAGCGCGGCCGACCGCTGGATCGGGGGGCGCAGCAGGTTTGTGCTGACCTTCTCAGATGACAGCGAAAGCGGCGTGGGTGGGGCGTTGGAATCGGTCAAGGCGGCGTCCCGGAGGCTCATGCCAACTCTCGGCGCTGCGCCATCGGTTCACCGATCCCCCGAAACGGCGGCGACGCCAGTCCGAGCTCCGCCAGCAGCCCGACACCCGCAGCACGGCAATGGAGGTGCCGTTGAGCCGCCCCGCGCTGCCCTCCGCGCAGCGCCGAGAGGTCCCATGCAGGCCGACTCGGCAGTCGCCGTGCCGGGGTCGCGGGCGGGGCCATCGGCCACCAGAGGGGCGCTGGAGATCGGCGCGCGGTTGGGCTATCAGTCGCGTCCAAATGGCAGAGCCCGTGAGCCCGTCGACCTTCCCCGCGATCACCGATCCCCAGGAGGCGCCGACGTACGCCGACTCGGCGCTGTCGCGGGCCATCACGTCGCGCCTGCACGAGGCCCGCGACGAGGTCTTCGCGCGGCTGACCCTGCGGATGTACGTCGTGATGCCCGTCGCGATGGGGGCGCTCTACGCGGCGCTGCACCTCCCGCGGCTGCCCGCCTGGGTGCCGATGCTCGCGTACTTCGCGCTGTGGGGGGCGCTCGTGCCGTCGGTGATCCTGACGCTGCACAACACGATGCACCGGCCGTTCTTCCGGTCGGCGGCGTGGAACCGCTGGCACCCCTACACGATGTCGTTCTTCTTCGGCATCCCGTCGGGCTACCGCGAGCACCACATGGGCATGCACCACATGGAGGACAACATGCCCGAAGACCTGTCCTCGACGATGCGCTATCGCCGCGACAGCTTCCTGCACTTCCTCGTGTACTTCGGGCGCTTCTTCGCGCTCGTGATCTTCGAGCTGCCCGCCTACCTCCTGCGCAAGGGCCGCAAGGCGATGGCCCGGCGCATGATCACCTTCGAGCTCGCGCACGAGCTCGTGCTCGTGGGCGCGCTGCTGCTCGACTGGCGCTTCGGCGTCGCGGCGTTTCTCCTCCCCTTCATCACCTGCCGCTTCATGATGATGGCGGGCAACTGGGGCCAGCACGCGTTCATCAACGTCGCGCACAAGAACAACGGCATCGCCAACTCGGTGAGCTGCATCAACACGCCGTACAACCGCCGCTGCTTCAACGACGGCTACCACATCGGCCACCACCTCAAGGCCAACCGCCACTGGACCGAGCTGCCCGCGGACCTCATCGCCAACCGCGAGCTGTACGCGCGCGAGGGCGCCATCGTGTTCGCGGGCATCGACTTCTTCCTCGTCTCGGTGCTGCTCTGGACGAAGCAGTGGAAGATCCTCGCCCGCTGCTACGTGCGCCTCGACGGCGTCGAGCGCTCCGACGACGAGGTCATCGCGATGCTCCAGTCGCGCGTGCTGCCGGTGCGCACGTGGGAGTTCGAATCGATCAACCTCCCGGCCTGACCGCCGAGGCCTTCGCGTCGGGCAAGGCGTTCTCCGCGATCACGCTCCGGTGATGGTCGAGCCGACTCGGACGCGCGCCCTCGGTCCCGTTGCGGGAGCTCGTACCGCGACCGGCCGCGGCGCCCTCTTCGTCTTCATCGGACGGCGGGGCACGGCCGCGAAAGTCTTGTTCTTCGACGGCACGGGGCTCTGCCTGTTCCACAAGCGACTCGATCGTGCACGACCGCTTCGCGGGAGCGCTGGCGCCCGACGCGTTCTACCCGATCAACGGGCTCTTTCGCGTGTGCGCGAGCAAGGCGCACACGTACGCCCACTACAAAGCGTACCTCGCGGACAACCCCAGCGCGCTGCTCTGGAAGCCCGTCACCCACTGGGTCGTCGACACGCTCGACGCGTTGGGGGTGAGCGTCTCGGAGCTCGCCGAACTCTGCGCGCACGCGACGCGATTCGTGGCTCATGTGATCACCCACGACACGATCCCCGCCGCCGCGCGGCGGTGAAGGTCTCCCTGCGGGCGGCGGTCGAGCGCGCGGGCCGCACGCCCCGCGCTCGCCACCCACCTGCTCGAGATCGGCACCGACCTGCGCACCGTGCAGACCCTGTTGGGGCATCGCTCGCTCCAGCGCACGGCCCGCGACACGCACCTCTCCGAGGCGCGGCGCGCGACGCTCCGCAGCCCGCTCGATCTCTTGAATACCGCGGAGGGTAAGCGCCTCGGGTAGCGGCCCGTGGAGGCCGCCGTCGACGGCCCCGAGCGTCCGCGTGACGAGACTGCCACGCGGGTGCCGATGGGCGACACCGTGCGCGCCTTGACGAAGCGCCCGAGGCCTCGCTCGCAGTGGCGAGTGGGTCGTCGAGAGATCCTGGCGTGGCCGCGGGAGAGCTGGTCCCCTGCCCGTGCCCGACGCTGGCCGGAGGCGCTCCTACCGCCCGCGGCAGACCCGCTGCTGCCCGCCCGACGAGCCCTCGAGGCTCTCCGCGTTGCATTCGTACTGCGTTCCGAGGCTCGCGCAGTCGACGTTCGTGGCGCAGTTGCGCATGCAGACGCCGCTGCTGTACGCGCGGGTGCAGAGCCCGCCCGGGAAGTTGCCGCCCGTCAGGCACCGACCGCTCGCGCGCCCGGTCTGGCGCACCGCCCGCGCCCCGTGGCTGGCGCGCGCCTCCGCGATCTGAGGGGCGACCGCGGCGGCGCCTACTCCCGACCCGAGCGCGCGATGTATTCGTCCAGCGGAAACAGGTCGACCTCCGCTGCGCCGCGGGCCCCGGTCGCGGAGTACTCGAAGGGGTCATCGACGTCGCGGATGAGCCCGAGCATGTACGTGTAGATCAGCGACAAGAAGCTCACGAGAATGAGCTCGGCCACGAGGCTCTTGAACTTCGCGATCATGAGCAGCAGCACGATGGCGCCGGTGAGCGTCTCCAGCAGCGCGTAGCCCGACGCGAGGAAGCCCGTGCGCGAGATGACCGCCACGCGCGTGATCACCTTGCGCAGGTTGTGCAGCTCCGCGAGCGCCCGCCCGGCGTAGCTCCCGGCCCCGGCCCGCTCGAGCTCGTGGATCGTCGTCGCCAGCGCCGTGAGGCGCGCGAAGATCTGCTCGTCGGTGAGCTTCTTGTAGAGCCAGTCGCGCACCGCGACGGCCGTCGCGCGCACCGCCCGCTGCCCGGCGAGCGCGTCGAGCTGCGGCCGCCCGACGCCCGCCTGCGCGAAGGTCTCGTCGATCGTCTCGAGGATGCACGCGAGCTCCGCCGGGAGCTTCTCGCTCTCTTTGTAGTCCGCCATCGTCCCCGCCAGCATGAAGCCAATGAGGAAGACGCCGCCGGTGAGCACCAGCCCCACCTCGCCGAAATCGATGTAGCCCTCGAATCCGAGGCCCTTCACCAGCACCAGCTTGCAGGCCAGCGCTGCGACCACGTACGGCAGCGTCGCCAGCATCAGCTTCCACTTGATCATCATCGGGGATGCGGACCTCCGCGCCGATTACCGTCGAAGCCCGCGCGGGCGGCAATCGAATTCACGGTGCGCGCCGCCACCCCCGCCGCCACCCCAAAGAGCCCGCCGAGGTGAAGGCCCTCCGCTCGACCCGCCCGCGACGGTTCGTGGCAACATGCGCGCACGTGTTCGCCGTCACTTTCCTCGGTCATCAGGGTTGGCTCTTTCGCTCCGATCGCGCGTGCGTCGCGGTCGACCCGCTGCTGTTCGAGCACTTTGGCGCGCAGCATGGGCTCGAGTACCAGGTGTTCCCGCCGCGGCGCCTCGACCTCGCACGCTTCCCCGCGCTCGATGCGGTGGTGCTCACGCACGAACACGACGACCATTTCGACATTCCGTCCCTCGCCAGGCTGAGCCGCAAGATTCCCATCCATCTGTCCGCCCGCTCGTCGAGCGCCGCGCACCGGATCCTTCGCGAGATGGGGTTCCAGGTGGTGCCGCTCGAGCCTGGGGTGCCCGTCACCTTCGACGATCTGGAGGTCATCCCGCTGGCCGGAGATCACGTGAACGTCGACTGCGGCGACGAATGGGACACGCTGCCCCTGCTCGTGCGTGACACCGGCGGCGCGGGGAGCTTCTTCTCCATGGTCGACATCACACCGACGGAGCACCACCTCCACCTCGTCAAGGGCGTGCTCGCGAAGCCGGGGCTGGTCACCTGGACAAACAACGCCCTCGACTGGAGTCACATGACCGACTTCGTGGACGAGATGAGCGGCAGCACGGAGGCGTGCGCGGCGCGGATGGGGGTCGGTCGCGAGCTCGTTCGCGCGGCGTGGGGGCGGCCCGCCGCGACGCTGCTGTGCGCGGGCGGGTTCTCGTTCTACGGCGAGCGGGCGTGGCTCAACCGGCGCGTGTTTCCCATCGACTGCGATCGCGCCTGCGCATTGCTCGAGCGCGCCCATCCGCGCGAAAAGTTCGTCTCTACCCTTCCTGGGCAGACGTTCTGGATGGAGGGCAATCGGCTCGTGCGCGTCGACGCGTCGACCGACTTTCTCGCGACCGAGCCGCGCGACGCATGGCCTTCGCGCGAGCCAGCCCAGCTCGCCACGCTCCCGGATTTTGCACCCGCGAGCGGAGCACGCGCGCTCGGCCGCGGTGATCTCCCGCGCATCGAAGAAGGACTCCATGAGCTCGCCTGCGCGCTGGTGGGCGGTCCGCTTTTTCGATGCCTCTATTCAATGATGGCGGGCGAGTCCGAGGGGCGCCGGCCGACCTTTGCGTTTGCGCTCCGCGACGGGGCGCGACGGCACGTGTTCGAGTACGTGCCGTCCGCGTGCGTCTTCCGCCGCGTCGACGTCGACGATCCCGAGAGCGCCTATCTCCTGGGCCTGGAATGCTGGGCCTCGGACCTGCTCCTGGTGCTTCGGGGCGACATGGGTCCCATGGCGCTGACCTTCGGCCGCGCTCGCCTCTGGAACGCCGTTCCCGCTCTCGTCGCCGACGTGATCTTCGATGAGCTCTACCGTGTGAGCCATCCGCTCCGTCGACCGGCAGAGACCTTCCGCGCCTACGAGCGCCTCTGGAAGAACGCCCCCACCGCGCGCGTGCGTGTCGCAGCGAAGAAGCGCACCCGCCGCACCTCGTAGGTCGAGTCGCCCGAGGTCCGGTCGTTGTTCACGAGCACCGAGGCCGCGAGAATCAGCGGGTGTTGGGGAGGGCCTTCGACGGGGCCGCGCTCACGTTGACCGGGCGCTGGCGTCGACGGTGCGACCAGGTGGCACGGCGACCACCGCGCCGCGCGGCGGCCTTGACAGCGGCCCCTCCCGCAGCGCCTATCGCAAGTCCGATGCGCCCTCTTTGTCCTTCCCAGCGATCATGGTTTGTAGCGCTCCCGGTATGGCTCGCTCTCGGAGCGTGCGCGTGCAGCCCGGGTCCGAAGGTCACCCCCGACACAACCGCCGACGCTGCGACCGACGCTGCGACCGACGCTGCGACCGACGCTGCGACCGACGCCGCGGAGACGGTGGCAGTCACCTTCCGCGTGATCGATGCCGTCACGCGCCGCGGCGTTGCGGGAACGCTCGACCCGGGCAACGGTGAGCCTGCGCAGTCCCTCGCCGAGGGAGCGGTCACCGTGCCCCTGCCCGCGCAGCAGCCCTTCGAGGTGGTGGTGCAGGCCGCGGGCTATGCGCCGTTGCACCTCCACGGGCGCACGGCGCGCGGAGACTTCACCCTTGTGTCCTTCGCGGCGTCGCGCGCCGTGGCCCGCGCGGTTTTCGGCGCCCTGGGGATCACCGACGATGGCACCACTGGCCTCGTGGTGGCGGGCCTCGACACCCCGTCGTTGCGCGCGGCGGTGGGGGCCGGTGCGTCGGTCGACGGCGCCCGCGGTCCGTCGTTCGTCTTCGACGCCGCGGGCATGCCGCGCATCGGGGACAGCCTCGTCGCGGGCGGGGCCAGCTTCGTGAGCGTTCCCGGCGTGGCGCCCGGCGAGGCGACGGTGCGGGCCACGGCGACCACGGGCCAGCGCTGCGCCTTGCGCGAGGGCGGCGACTCGACGGCCACGGTCACCGTGCAGGCGGGTGCCGTGCATGTGGTGAGCTTCATCTGCGCCGCGATGCCGTGACGCCCGTCGGACCGAGGCAGATCGGGAACCGGTCGTGCCATCGAACGATCCGATGAGCGTGCCCATCGGGGCCGACGGCAGGAGTGCCGTCGCGTCGGAGCGCGGCGTCGCGTGCGATCCCTCGGCGCCGAACATGCCGTACGGGCCGGCCACGCTCTAACCCCCCATAGGCGTTAGAGCGGTGGCCCGATGGGTCTGATGCGAGACCTCACCCCCCAGGGCGGCGTCCTCAAATACGCTGGTTTTCCAGGCCTGCTCGTCGCCGCGGGCTGAAGCCCACGGCACCGCCCGTGAAGCCCGCAAGCGGGCTGACCACTGGCGAT
>Ga0247843_1000948_pt1 | contig 64012 bp, 56 predicted proteins | sample LaCruzMarch2017__FD_192420 | JGI IMG/M metagenome (GOLD analysis project Ga0247843, IMG submission 192420) | Freshwater microbial communities from meromictic Lake La Cruz, Castile-La Mancha, Spain - LaCruzMarch2017_8m | ecosystem: Environmental > Aquatic > Freshwater > Lake | place: Spain...
TGTCTAGCAAGGGTTGCAGCAGGGCAGGGATCATCGGCTCACTGATCGACACCAACAGAATGCAAGTCAGCGCAACCACCCAAGCACTCATCGGTTCAAGAAAGTATTTACCAGAGCGCTTGACGCGAGCGATTAACGAGAGTTGGGCGTACATGGCTGATCGTGTGAAAACATCTGTCAATTATGTCCTGTTCGATCAGGCTGAATGGGTAGAATCAAATGATGACTTTGAGTGTGATCATCATTACCCACAATGAAAGTGGCAACATTCATGATTGCCTTCAAAGTGTGTCTTTTGCCGATGAATGCATTGTTCTGGATGGTGGCAGCACAGATCAAACCGCTGAAATCGCCTGTTCCTTGCATGCCACAGTGATCACATCACCCCACTGGCAAGGCTTTGGCCATCAAAAAAACCTGGCACTCACGCATGCACAGCATGACTGGGTTTTGTCCATCGATGCGGACGAGCGAATCACCCCGGAGCTGGCGACGGAAATTCAAGAAGCCATGCGACAAGACCGTTTTGATGTTTTCGATCTGCCCAGAAGAACCAATTTTTGTGGCGCTTGGATCAACCACAGTGGTTGGACGCCCGACAAGGTTGCCCGGCTATTTCGGCGAGGCCAGGCGCAGTTTTCACCTGACATGGTCCACGAGCGTTTGGTTGGACCTGGTCTCAAGCGACTCGGCCATTTGAAACATGCCATGCTGCATTTCAGTTATCCAACTCCGGCGCACTACTGGAAGAAAATGCAGGCCTACAGCCAAGCATGGGCTGAACAACAACACCTGAATGGGCGGCAGGCCAGCATGTGGCGTGCTTTTGGGGCTGGGTCATTTGCCTTTTTCAAGAGTTATATTTTCAGACTGGGCTTTCTGGACGGTGCCATGGGCCTTGTGGTTTGCACCATGCAAGCACAAGCCGCCTTTGGCAAGTACTTCACGCTGTACCATTTGAACCAAAGCAAAAAATGATCGAAACCTCCCGCAACCTCCTCACTTTCTTTTGTGTATTTGTTCTCGCCCTGATCCCTGCGCGAGCAGAGGTCAGAGTCGATGTGTCTGGTGTTGGCATCACCCAAATCCCGATTGCGATAGCGCCTTTCAAGGGGCAAGCTGTTGCCAACCAAAAACCCGCGCTCATTGTGGCAGCGGATTTGGAGCGCAGTGGTCAATTCAGAAGTTCAGACCCTGGCGTGCCACTTGATGAAACCTCAAGGCCAGACTTTGCAAGCATTCGTCAACAAAATGCCGATGCCTTGCTGACGGGCAGTGTGACCAAATTGCCAGATGGTCGCTTTGATGTTCGCTACCGCTTGTGGGACGCGATCAAAGGACAAGACCTCGGCGGTCAGAGTTTTGTGGTTGTTGCCTCCGACTTGCGCTTGGTTGCACACAAAATTGCCGATCAAGTCTATGAAAAACTCACTGGTGATAAGGGTATTTTTTCCACCCGAATTGCTTACGTGACCAAGCAAGGCAATCGGCACACCCTGTGGGTTGCTGATGCAGACGGCGAAAATGCGCAGGCTGCCTTGACCAGTCCTGAGCCCATCATTTCCCCCAGTTGGTCTCCCGCGGGTGATGAACTGGCTTACGTGTCTTTTGAGTCTCGCAAACCGGTGGTTTACGTGCATGAGGTTCTGTCAGGCAAGCGCCGCGTGGTGGCCAATTTCAAGGGCTCCAACAGCGCACCATCTTGGTCACCCACTGGCAAATCGCTGGTGGTTACCCTCAGCCGTGATGGGGGTTCTCAGGTATTCACCATCGATGCCAAAGGCGGTGACCCCAAAAGAATCACGCAGTCTGGTGGAATTGATACAGAAGCAGTCTTTTCGTCGGATGGTTCTGCTATCTACTTTGTCAGTGACCGTGGCGGCTCGCCGCAAATTTACCGCACTCCAATTGCAGGTGGACCCGTTCAGCGTGTGACTTTTTCCGGTAATTACAACATCTCACCCGCTTTGAGTCCTGACGGAAAGTGGCTTGCCCATATCAGCAGAGTCAATGGTCGATTCAAGCTGCATTTGATGGAATTGGCCACTGACAAGGTCTACCCCTTGACCGATACGCAGATGGATGAACGCCCCAGCTTTGCACCCAACAGTAAACTTATTTTGTACTCCACGCGAATTCTAGGGCGTGAAGCGCTGATGACGACCACACTTGATGGCAAAATAACCGCCAGATTGGCTGGTCAAGCTTCCAATATCCGCGAGCCTCACTGGGGGCCGTTTCCAAAACCCTGATTGATGGAGTGTCCTTTGTCTAAATTCATTTACGCCTTTTTCTTGACAACTTTACTGAGTGCGTGTGCTTCTGGGGTCAAACTCAACGACGTGCCTGTTGAAGATAAATCTGGCTCAGCTGTCAGCAGTGCACCTGTACCTGCCCCCGAGGTCCAACCCGCCCCTGAAGCCAAGTCTGCCGTGGCGCCGGTGAGCACCGTGACTTCTGACAACTTGGCAGCAGGTCCAAGCGGTGTGACCAAAGTCATCTATTTCGATTACGACAGTTTCTTGGTCAAAGCTGAATTCCAAAGCGCCATCGAAGGCCATGCGCAATTCCTCAAAGCCAACCCACGTGCCAAGGTTTCTCTGGAAGGTCACACCGACGAGCGCGGCGGCCGTGAATACAACTTGGCCTTGGGTCAAAAACGTGCCGATGCGGTTCGCCAGAGTCTGAGCTTGTTGGGCGTGTCAGCGGCCCAAGTTGAATCGGTCAGCTTTGGTGAAGAAAAACCTGCAGCACAAGGTTCCGACGAATCCGCTTTTTCTCAAAACCGACGCGCTGAGTTCTTCTACCGATGACATTGGTGGGTAAGTTCGCAGGGGTGTGCTTGGCCTTGGCCAGCACATCTTTGCACGCCGCCTTGTTTGAGGATGGAGAGGCCAGGCGCGCCATATTGGAATTGCGCCAAAGGGTCGAAACCAACCGGCAAAACAGCCAATCTGCTGACCAAGCGCAGCAAAAATCTACCGAACAAGTCCTGCAGTCCCAGCGGACAGCAGAGGAAGAGCTGGCCCAACTCAAACAGTCTTTGATACTTTTGCAGTCGCAAATCGACAGCTTGAAACAAGCCCTGAACCAGGTTCGTGGTGAGCGAGAGGAACTGGCCAGAGAAATCACTTTGTTGCAGCGAAGCCAAAAAGAAATACTTTCTGGCGTTGATGACCGTTTGAAAAATGCTGACGAGAAGCTGAAATCGATCGACCAGCGTTTTGACAAACTAGAGCCTGTGTTGGTTCAAATCGATGGCCTTGAGTTTGAGGCAGATCCGAAAGAAAAGCGTGAATTTGAAGCTGCGCTCAACATTTTCCGAAAAGGTGAGTTTGCAGCAGCGGCATCTTCTTTGGCTGCTTTCCTGAGCAGCTACCCTACAAGCGGATACCGCCCCAGCGCATTTTTTTGGTTGGGCAGCGCCAAATATGTTTTGCGTGATTACGCAGATGCAGCCAATCAAATCAAAGTCTTTGTCTCCATGGCGCCCAGCCACGCGCGTGTGCCTGAGGGTATGCTGACCTTGGCCAACGCCCAAGCAGAGCTCAAACAGACCAAAGACGCCAAAAAAACCCTGGAAGTTTTGATTAAGCTGCATCCCAACACAGAAGCTGCTACTGCAGCTAAAGAACGCCTCTCCAAATTCAAATAAGTTGACTACGCCATTGCCTTCAGCGCACGATGCAGACCGCCGTTTTGGCGGTCTTTCTCGTTTGTATGGCATAAACGGTGCGCAGCAAATCCGCCAAGCGCATGTGGTGGTCGTGGGTGTCGGTGGCGTGGGCTCATGGGCGGTGGAATGCTTGGCACGAAGCGGTGTTGACGCATTGACCCTGATTGACATGGACCATGTTGCTGAATCGAATGTCAACCGCCAATTGCACGCCTTGACGACCACCTTGGGTCAATCCAAAGGGCAGGCGATGAAAGAGCGTATCGCGCTGATCCATCCAGGTTGCCTGGTGACCGTGGTGGACGATTTCATCAGTCCTAAAAACATCAACCAGTTGCTAGCCCTGCACTGTGATGCACTGATCGATGCGTGTGACCAAGTCAGTGCCAAAGTCGCCATGGCAGCCTGGGCCATGCAGTATCAAAAGTGTTTTGTCACCGTTGGTGCTGCTGGCGGTAAACAACTGGCTCATTTGGTTGACATGGCAGACTTGGCGCACACCACCCATGACCCCTTGCTGGCGCAACTCAGACAGCAATTACGCAAGCACCATGCCGCACCTCAAAGCGGTACTGCATTCGGTATTCAAGCGGTGTTCAGCAAAGAGCCGGTGCAGCGTCCCAGCGGCGACACAGCCTTGTCAACAGACCACAATTTGAACTGCCATGGCTATGGATCGGTGGTTTCGGTCACTGCCACTTTTGGCAACTGTGCAGCCGGTTGGGTGTTGAACCAACTTGCAGCATGAATTGATTTCTGGTGCTATAAAAAACCTAAAAAACAGTTATAATTTGCGGCTTTGCAGAGCAATACAAGTTGTTGTGCGGCACGATGGGACGTTAGCTCAGTTGGTAGAGCAGCGGACTTTTAATCCGTTGGTCACAAGTTCGAATCTTGTACGTCCTACCACCCCAAACAAAAAGCCGGCTTCACAAAAGCTGGTTTTTTTTTGCATGCTCAAGCAACTGCTTCGAGTTGTGCTGTCAATGCCAGCCAACGTGCTTCGAGGGTTTCCTTGAGCGCCTCAATTTCTTTCAAGCGTTTGCCTTGGATAGCCAGTTCACTGGCTTTTGTTGTTTCTCCCATGGCCAGCTGTAAGAGGTTTTGTTCTTCAGTCAATGCATCCATTTCAGATTCGAGTTGGGCAAGACTTTTTTGCCATTGGCGCACTTGGGTGTTATTGGCTTTGACAGGTGTTTTGGTCGCTGCAGGCACTGCAGCCGCTTTTGCTTGAGCGGGCGCTTGGGCGGCCACAGCCTCTGCGCGCAAGCGCTTGGCTTCATCCAGCAAGTAGCGCTGGTAATCGTCCAAATCGCCGTCAAAGGGCTCTACGCCGCCGCGCGAGACCATCCAAAACTCGTCGCACACGGCTCGCAACAAAGCGCGGTCATGGCTGACCAGCATCACCGTGCCCTCAAATTCATTCAAGGCCATGCTCAGTGCCTCACGGGTGGCCAAATCCAGATGATTGGTTGGCTCATCCATCAGCAGGAGGTTGGGGCGTTGCCACACCAGCATGCAGAGCACCAGCCTGGCCTTTTCGCCACCACTCATGCTGCCCACGGTTTGCTTGACCATGTCGCCGCTGAAATTGAATTGGCCTAAAAAACTGCGCAGGTCTTGTTCGCGCGTGGCTTGGCCTGACAGTTTGGCTTGGGTGGTTAACCGCTTGCACAGATCAATCATGTGCTGCAAGGGGTTGTCTGCAGGGCGCAGTACATCGAGTTCTTGCTGCGCAAAGTAGCCAATATTGAGACCTTTGCCTTCGGTCATTTCTCCCCCCAAGGCCTGCAAGTCGCGGGCGATGGTTTTGACCAAAGTGGATTTGCCCTGACCGTTCGCTCCCAAAATGCCAATGCGTTGTCCGGCCAGCACTGACGTGTTCACCCGTTGGACGATCACGGTGGCAGGCGAACCGGAGGGCGCATCCGATGCAGCTGGATAACCCACGCTGACATCTTGCATGGACAGCATCGGGTTGGGCAAATGCGCCGGTTCCTTGAATTCAAAATGAAAGTCAGCATCGGCCAACAAGGGCGCGATTTTCTCCATCCGGTCAAGGGCCTTGACACGGCTTTGCGCTTGCTTGGCTTTGCTGGCTTTGGCCTTGAAGCGGGCGATGAATTTTTGCAAGTGAGCAATCTTGTCTTGCTGCTTGGCAAAGGCATTTTGCTGCAGTTCCATTTGCTCTGCACGCATGTCCTCGAACTTGCTGTAGTTGCCGCCGTAACGCGTCAACTTACCGCCATCGATATGCAAGGTGACATTCGTCACCGCATCTAAAAACTCACGGTCATGGCTGATCACCAACATCGTGCCTTCGTAGCGCTTGAGCCAGGCTTCTAGCCAAACCAGTGCGTCCAAGTCCAAGTGGTTGGTTGGCTCGTCCAGCAATAACAAATCTGAGGGGCACATCAACGCCCTGGCGAGTTGCAAGCGCATGCGCCACCCACCAGAAAAACTGTTGACTGGGTTATCGAGTTCGGTGGTTTTGAAGCCCAGGCCCAAAATCAATGCCTGGGCGCGTGATGACGCGTCATGCTCGCCTGCGTCATAAAGCGCCATGTAGGCATTGCCCAAACGCTCACCATCTTCGGTGGCTTCCGCGGCTTTGACTTCTGATCGGGCATCGTTGAGAACAGTGTCGCCTTCAATCACAAAATCGGTTGCGCTGAGATCTGTCTCGGGCATGTCTTGCGCTACTTGACCCATGCGCCATTGCATGGGGATATAGAACTCGCCCGAGTCTTCTTGCAAGTTGCCATTGAGCAGTGCAAACAGCGACGATTTGCCCGCGCCATTGCGTCCCACCAAACCTACTTTTTCACCCGGGTTGAGCGTAACCGTGGCGCCTTCGAGCAACACCTTGGCGCTGCGGCGCAGGGTGACATTTTTGATGGTGATCATAGGAGAGGTTGGCCAGCAACAAGTGCTTGGCGAGTGACAAGCAAGACCTGATCGTCGCCAGCACTGGTGGAGAGCCAGACGACTTCAAGCTGAGGGAAAGCGGCTTCAAAATGGGCTCGCTCGTGGCCAATTTCAAGGACCAAAACGGCATGTGCAGACAGGTGTTTGACAGCCACTTTCAACAAGCGGCGAATGAAATCCATGCCGTCAACACCGCCGGCCAAAGCCAAGGCTGGCTCGGCCTTGAACTCGGCAGGCAGCTCAGACATGCTGTGTGCGTTGACATAAGGTGGGTTACACACTATCAGATCAAACCTGCCTTGGGCTTGTTGTAAGCCGTCCGACTGAAACAAGGATATGCGGTGTTGCAGGCCGTGGCGGTCGATGTTGATCTGGGCCACAGACAAGGCGTCCGTAGAAATATCCAAGCCATGCACAGTCACATCTGGGTAAGCCAATGCAGCCAGGATACCCAAGCTGCCGTTGCCGGTGCACAAATCAAGAACGCGATGGGTATCAGCACTCAGCCAGGGGTCAAAGCCACCTTCGGCCAAGACTTCAGCGATCAATGACCGCGGCACGATGACCCTTTCATCTACATAAAAAGAAACGCCTTGCAACCAGGCCTCCTGGGTCAGGTAGGCCGCTGGTTTACGGCTGCTGATACGCAGTTTGATCAGGTCTTGAACAGGTTGGGACTCCTGGTCTGAGAGTTCTCTGTTGATTGAAGGGTCTGTGAAATCGCTGTCCAAGGGCAGGCCCAATTGCCAAAGCACCAACCATGCTGCCTCGTCCGCTGCATTGGTGGTGCCATGGCCAAAAGACACATGCGCCTGCGTCAGTGCCAGAGCGCACTGCTCAATCAAAACAGCCAATGTCATGGGGTGACCAATACCGATTGCTCGTGGTGTAGGCGACCCAAGATACCAACGTAAATATTTTTCAAAAGGTCGATGTCAGCCAGGCGCACAAACTCATTGATTTTGTGGATGCTGTCGTTGGGCGGGCCGACCTCGATCACTTGCGGGCATATTTGAGCAATGAACCTGGCGTCACTGGTACCCCCGGTGGTGGAAAGCGCAGTCTCGATACCGGTTTCGGCGCGAATGGCTTCTTGAACCACCTGAAGCAACATGCCCGGCGTGGTGATGAAAGGCAAACCACCCACTGTCCAGCCAAGTGTGTAGTCGAGTTGGTGCTTTTGAAGCACGGCTTCGAGGCGCTGCTGCAAAGCCTCGGCCGTGGATTCGGTGCTGAAGCGGAAATTGAAATCCACCACCACTTCACCAGGTATCACGTTGTTGACACCGGTGCCTGCATGGATGTTGCTTATCTGCCAACTGGTGGGTTGAAAATAGGCATTGCCTTGGTCCCATGGCATGGTGGTCAATTCAGCTAAAGCCGGTGCCAGCGTATGAATCGGGTTTTTAGCCAACTGCGGGTAGGCGATATGGCCTTGAATGCCCTTGACCGTGAGCTTGCCGCTCATGCTGCCACGGCGGCCATTTTTCACCATGTCCCCGGTGCAGTGCACCGCCGTGGGCTCGCCCACGATGCACCAGGCAAGAGGCTCGCCACGTGCCTTGAGCGCTTCGACCACCTTGACCGTGCCATCGACCGATGGACCCTCTTCATCACTGGTCAGTAAAAATGCCAGATTGAAATGCGGTGCTGTGTGAAGCGCGAGGAATTCTTCGCAGGCCACCACCATCGCTGCCAAAGAGGTTTTCATGTCACTCGCGCCGCGTCCATACAACTTGCCATCGCGATGACTGGGTGTGAACGGGTCGGTGGTCCATTGCCCCAATGGCCCGGTCGGCACCACATCGGTATGGCCCGCAAACACCAAGGTTTGTGCTTGGGGATGCGGGCTGCGCTTGATCGCCCAGAGGTTGCTGACCCGACAGTCGTCAGGGCCGAAGTCCATGCGTTCGCAGGCAAAACCCAATGGCATCAAACGCGCCGAGAGAATGTCCAGACATTGACCACCTTCGGGCGTAACCGATGGGCAAGCAATCAGCTGTTCAACCAGATCAAGCGTGTCGGACATGTCAGTCACGCAGCAAGTCGTTCAAGCTGGTTTTGGCGCGGGTTTGGGCGTCCACACGTTTGACGATGACCGCGCAGTACAAGCTGTATTTGCCGTCTGCGCTGGGCAGGTTGCCTGACACCACGACAGAGCCCGAAGGAATCCGTCCATAGCTGACCTCGCCAGTTGCACGGTCGTAAATTTTGGTGCTTTGGCCGATGTACACGCCCATGGAGATCACCGAGTTTTCTTCAACGATCACGCCTTCGACCACCTCAGAGCGTGCGCCAATGAAGCAGTTGTCCTCGATGATGGTGGGGTTGGCCTGCACTGGCTCGAGCACGCCGCCGATGCCAACACCGCCCGACAAATGCACGTTCTTACCGATTTGTGCGCAAGAGCCCACCGTGGCCCAGGTATCGACCATGGTGTTCTCATCCACATAAGCGCCGATGTTGACATAAGAGGGCATCAGGATTGCGCCTTTGGCAATGAAGCTGCCACGACGAGCGACTGCAGGGGGCACAACGCGCACACCGCTGGCTTTCATCTGGGTCTCGTCCATGTTGGAGAACTTGGTTTGCACCTTGTCGTAAAAACCCAGATCACCGGCTTTGACAACCTTGTTGTCTTTCAGGCGAAAGGACAACAACACCGCTTTTTTAATCCACTGGTGTGTGGTCCATTGACCGACACCTTCACGGGTGGCCACGCGCAGCCGACCGGCGTTGAGTTCGATGATCACCCGGTCAACGGCTTCGCGCAATTCATTGGATGCGTTACCGATATTGATATCGGCGCGGTTGTCCCAAGCGTTGTCAATGATGTGTTGGAGTTGTTGCTCAGCCATGGCTTTTTCTTTTCAGTGTTGGGATGGATAGGATGTTTGGATGAATGACACAATGCGTTTGGCGGCCTCTAGGCATTCATCGGGCTGTGCGACCAAGGCCATGCGTATGCGACCTTGACCAGGGTTGATGCCATTGGCCTCCCGAGCAAGATAGCGACCGGGCAACACAGTCACATTGTATTGAGCCAGCAGTGCTCGCGCGAAAGCCTCGTCATCACCCCCTGGAACACCTGCCCAAAGGTAAAAACCAGCATCTGGCATGGTGACATCCATGACTTGCGCCAATAAGGGTGTGACTTGCTGGAATTTTTCGCGGTACAGCGCCCGGTTGGCCTGTACATGGGCTTCGTCATTCCAAGCCGCCATGCTGGCCTCTTGCACCATGCCACTCATGGCGCTGCCGTGGTAGGTGCGGTATCGCAGAAACGGTTCAATCAGTGCAGCGTCACCGGCGACAAAACCGCTACGCAAGCCAGGCACGTTGCTGCGTTTGGACAAACTGGTGAAGCTCACCAAGCGTTTGAAATCGCGGTGACCACACAGCATGGCCGCTTCCAAGCCACCCAAAGGCGGCGTGTCGCCATGGTAGATCTCGCTGTAACACTCATCCGAGGCGAGCACAAATCCGTATTGCTCACTCAAACTGAATAACTTTTGCCATTCACTCAAGGGCATGACCGCGCCCGTCGGGTTGCCAGGGGAACACACAAACACCAAGCGGGTGCGATGCCACACATCGGCGGGCACGCTGTCCCAGTCGACCGCAAAATTGGCATTGGCCAAACTCGGTACGTAATGGATTTGCGCACCGCCCAACAGCGCTGCGCCTTCATAGATTTGATAGAAGGGATTGGGTGAGACCACCACGGATTGCGGGTTGCCATCCAGCACGGTTTGGGCGAAGGCAAACAAAGCCTCACGTGAGCCATTGACAGGCAATACCTGGGTTTCGGGGTTCAGCGCGACCTGGTATCGACGCTTGACCCAAGCTGCGCAGGCTTGTCTGAAGGCCAAGGAACCGGCTGTGGAAGGGTAGTTGGCCAGGGCCGCCGAGTGTTGATGCAAGGCATCCGTGATCAAGGCGGGCGTGGCATGGCGTGGTTCGCCAATACCCAGGCTGATGGGGGGCCAATGGGGACTGGGTGTCACGTCTGAAAACAAATGACGTAAACGCTCGAAAGGGTAGGCATGCAGACGTGAAAGCAGAGGGTTCATGGCTGATATTATCGAGCCATGTACAGTTACCTCGATCCCAGTCGCGCGCAGGATTTCGCCATGGACAAGGCGCAGATGCTCAATCTGGCAGAAACCTTTGAATCCAGCCTGAACAACGACCTGCTTGCCTTGCAAGAAGCACTGGCCCAGCAAGACCCAGACCCTGTCGTCCGATTGTTGCACTCTCTCAAAGGATATGTGACCTTTCTAAGTAAGGATGAGCTGACCAGCCAAATCATCGAGCTGGAATCGGTCAGCCGCCAACATGGACTCGATTTGGTTCGCGCCAAAGTCATGCAGGTGATGCCATCGCTGGAACAATTGTTGTCTGAAGTCTCGCTTTGGAAATCTGTTGACTTGAGCTGACATTCTCGGCTTCTCAGTGCCTGCGCGGATCATGTTTTTTTATTCAGAAGTTCATTAAAGGTATCTCGGTGCGTCTTAACTCGATCAAATTGTCTGGCTTCAAATCTTTCGCAGACGCCACCAATTTCATGTTGCCTGGGCAATTGGTCGGCGTGGTTGGGCCCAATGGCTGTGGCAAATCCAACATCATCGATGCGGTACGTTGGGTGTTGGGTGAGAGCCGTGCCAGCGAATTGCGTGGCGAGTCGATGCAAGACGTGATTTTCAATGGCACCAACACCCGCAAGGCGGCCAGCCGCTCCAGCGTGGAACTGGTGTTTGACAACGCCAGCCACCGCGCCGGTGGTCAGTGGAACCAGTTCACCGAAATCGCGGTCAAGCGCGTGCTGACCCGCGATGGCACCAGCAGTTATTACATCAACAACCAGCCGGTGCGCCGCCGTGATGTGCAGGATGTGTTCTTGGGTACGGGTCTGGGTCCACGCGCTTACGCCATCATTGGTCAAGGCACGATCAGCCGCATCATCGAATCCAAGCCCGAAGAGTTGCGTTTGTTTTTGGAAGAGGCCGCTGGCGTGTCCAAATACAAAGAGCGCCGCCGCGAAACCGAAAACCGGCTGAGCGACACCCGCGAAAACCTGGTGCGTGTGGAGGATATTTTGCGCGAGCTCGATGCCAATTTAGACAAGTTGGAACGACAAGCTGAAGTCGCCAAGCGTTTTCATGACCTGCAAAACCAAGCCAATTTGCGTCAACAGCAATGGTGGTTTTTGAAACGCGCTGAAGCCCAGGCCGAGCAGGCTCAGGTGCATCAGCAAGCTGAGCAAGCTGCCACCGCCTTGGAAGCCAAAACCGCGGATTTGCGGCAAGTCGAAGCCAGTGTGGAAACCATCCGCCAAGCCCATTACGAGGCGGGTGAGCATGTCAACCAGGCGCAAGGCCAGTTGTACCAAGCCAGTGCTGAAGTCGGCCGCTTGGAGGCTGAAATCCGTTTTGTGGTCGAAGGCCGTCAGCGTGCCCAAGAACGCTTGGTGCAACTTCAAGCTCAAATCGAACAATGGAGCACCCAGTCGGATCAGGCCAAAGATGAGGCTCAAGTTTTGCTTAATGACCAAGCAGCAGCGCATGCCGATTTGGACAGTTTGCGACAAGCTTTCGCGACGCAAGGCGAACAACTGCCAGCACTGGAACAAACATGGCGTGATGCTCAACAACACCTGGCGTCACAGCTCAACTTGGTCAACGAGGTACAGCAGCAGATCCAAGTTTTGGCCGCCGAGCAACGCGGCTTGCAAGAGCAAGCGCAACAACTCGAGCAACGCCAAGCCCGTCTGCAATCGGACCAACAAGCCCTGGCGCAGCCGCAAGACGGGCAACTGGAGCAACTCCAAGCCAAACTCAGCCTGGCTGAAGAGGCGTCCGCCACCACCCAAGCCCAACTGCAAACCCTGGAAGACATGGCCGAGTCGTTGGAGCACGCCAGACGCGATGCACAAGAAACCAGCAACCTCGAATCAGCCAAGTGGGTGGAACTGCAAGCACGCCAAGAAGCGCTCAAAGCCCTGCAAGAAAAACTGCGCACCGATGCGCGGCTGACCCCCTGGTTGAACAAACACGGCTTGCAGGCTTTGCAACCCCTTTGGAGCAAGGTGCACATCACCCCAGGCTGGGAACAAGCCTTGGAGGCTGCACTGCGCGAGCGTTTGGCCGCCCTGGAAGTCACCCGCATCGACAGCGTCAAAGCGTTTGCCAGTGACGTGCCAGATGCCAAACTGAGTTTTTATTCCCCTGGCGTGGCGACCAAGCCGCCAGCCAAATCCAGCTTGCCAGGCTTGTTTGACCAATTGACATTGAACGACGCGGGTTTGAGTGGCATGTTCGCCGATTGGCTGACGGGTTGCTATACCGCCAACAGCTTGGAGGAGGCGATGGCGGCCCGGTCCAAGTTGCAGCCGGGCGAGCAAATCTTCATTCCCCAAGGCCATTCGGTGGGTTTGCACAACGTCAATTTCTATGCCCAAGACTCCGAGCAAGCAGGCATGTTGGCCCGTGCCCAAGAAATGGAAAACCTGGACAAACAAATCCGCGCCCAAGGCTTGATCAGCCAAGAAGCGCGGCTCAACCTGGCACGTACTGAAAGCACTGTGGCCCAGTCCACCCAAGAGCGCACCCTAAAACGCATCGAAGCCACCCAAGCGCAAGCCCAGGCCCATACCCTGCAAGTCGAGTTCTTGCGCTTGCAACAACAAGCCGAACAAACGCTCGCCCGCCAAGGTCAATTGCAAACCGAGTTGCAAGACTTGCAAGCCCTGTTGCAGCAATTGCGCACCCGCTCTGAGGAAGCCGAGTTGCGCTTTGAGTCGCTCGACTTGCAATTGGCCAACACCCAAGAGCGCCATGCTGGCCTGCAAGAAATGGCCATGACGGCTGAGCAGGCACTCAACCAGGCGCGTGAGGCTTTGCGTCAACTGGATCGGCAAGTGCAGGAGTCCGATTTCAACCTGCGCACCCTGTCGGCTAAATTGGCAGAACTGCAACGTATCCAAGAAACCGCCAGCCAGCAAATCGCCAACCTTTTCGCGGAGCAAACCCGACAGCAAGCTGAGCTGGGCTTGCTCAGTGACAGCGCAGCGCAGTCTGGTCTGCAAGACGCCCTGGCGCTCAAGCTTGAGCGTGAATCGCTGCTTGCGTCCAAGCGCTCGGCATATGACGATTTGACCAACCGCTTGCGGACCAGCAATGAAGAACGCTTGAAAATAGAGCGTGAACTCGATCCCTTGCGCCAGCGGATTGTCGAGCAGCAACTCAAGGAGCAAGCTGCGCGGCTTGGCTTTGAGCAGTACGACCGATTTTTGGCCGATGCCCAGGCAGACCTCGCCCAGATCGAGTCGTCGATCAACGCAGACAAAGTTCGCTTGACGGGTCTGCAGTCGGACATCGACCGCTTGCTGCGCGAGATCCAATCCTTGGGCGCGGTTAATTTGGCAGCGCTGGAAGAACTCGGCACCGCGCGTGAACGCAAAACATTCTTGGACGCACAGTCGACCGACTTGAACGACGCGATCAAAACTTTGGAAGACGCGATCAAAAAAATCGACGGCGAGACCCGCGAGTTGCTGGCAGGCACCTTTGAAACCGTGAACCAACATTTCGGCCGCATGTTCCCCGAATTGTTTGGCGGCGGCAATGCCCGCTTGGTGATGACCGGCGAAGAGATTTTAGATTCGGGTGTGCAGGTGATGGCGCAGCCGCCTGGCAAGAAAAACCAAACCATTTACCTTTTGTCAGGCGGTGAGAAGGCCCTGACTGCCATCGCTTTGGTGTTTGCCATCTTCCAGCTTAACCCCGCGCCATTTTGCTTGTTGGACGAGGTGGATGCACCCTTGGATGACGCCAACACCGAGCGTTACGCCAAGTTGGTCACCAAGATGTCGGCTGAGACACAGTTCCTGTTCATCTCCCACAACAAGATCGCCATGGAAATGGCCGAGCAATTGATTGGTGTGACCATGCAAGAGCAAGGGGTGTCAAGGATTGTGGCCGTTGACATGGAAGCCGCGGTCAGCATGGTCGAGGCGGCATGAGCAATTTGCAATTGTGGTTGGCCATCCTCGGTGGCCTGGTGCTGGTGGTGGTGGTTGCCCACAGCACCTGGACATCGCGTCAAAGCCAACCTAAGCAAGCCGAGCCCCTGATCAGTCAAGAGGAGCTAGACGCTTTGTCGGCTTCTTCCATGGCGGATGCCCACTCGTACGCCGGTCATGCAGACCAGGGGTTTGCCCACATGCCCTCTGAATTGCTGGTGGCCGATACCCGCTCTCAACTCGACGCTTTGATCGATGTGATTGCCACCCTGGAATTGGACAGCCCGGTCTCCGGCGAGGCAGCGATGGCTGCCATGCCACCGATTCGCAGGGTAGGCAACAAATTGTTTGTCGTGGAAGGTCTCAATGCAGACAGTGGCGAGTGGGAAGCACTGCAAGCACAACGCTACTTCAGCGCGTTCCAGGCGGGTGTGCAAGTGGCCAATCGCCAAGGCCCCTTGAATGACATTGAGTACTCTGAGTTTGTGGTCAAGACCCAGGCCTTTGCTGATGTATTTGCCAGTACCCCTGAATTTCCTGACATGCACGAGGTCATTGCACAAGCCCGTGAGCTTGATCAATTCGCCAGTGCCCATGATGCCCAACTCAGTTTCACCTTGCAGTCGCGCAAAGCCGCATGGAGTCCAGGCTATGTCCAGCAGCAAGCTGCCCGCATGGGCTTTGTGCCTGGCGTGATCCCCGGTCGCATGGTGGTCCCAGCAGCCACCCCCGGCATGCCACCCGTCTTGGTGCTGACCTTTGACGCACGCGCTGCCATGGCAGAAGACCCTAACCAAGCGGCTTTGCGCAGCATCAGCATGAGCTTGGATGTGCCCCAAGTGGCACAAGCCGAGCAGGCGTTTGCTCGGCTGTGCGAGGCGGCACAAGGTCTGGCGCAAGCGATGGACGGCTTGGTCACGGATGACAATGGCCAGCCTTTGTCCGAGGCAGCCATTCTCATGATTGACCACGATCTGCGCAGTTTGTACGACGCTTTGGCCGCACGGGACTTGCCTGCCGGCTCTTTGCAAGCGCGTCGCTTGTTCAGCTGACGCCACGCGTTGGCCATGCCCAGCCCCCTTGACCTTGCCAACGAACTGCGCGTGCAGTTGCACCACCACGCATACCTCTACTACGTGCTGGACGCACCCATCTTGCCCGACGCCGAGTACGACCGCTTGTTTCAAGCGTTGCAGGCGCTGGAGTCAGCGCATCCTGAGCTGATCACGCCTGATTCACCCACTCAACGCACAGCTGGCCAGGCTTTAGACAGCTTTGCCATCGTCAAACATGCGGTGCCTATGCTGAGCATTCGCACTGAAACCGATACCGAGGCCAGTGGCGCACTCGCCTTTGACAACCGCATCCGCAAGGAACTGTCTCTGAGCGATGGCGAGCCTGCGTTGGACTACCTGGCCGAGTTGAAATTCGATGGCTTGGCCATGAGCCTGCGCTACGAGCAGGGTGTGCTGGTACAAGCGGCCACGCGCGGCGACGGTGAATTGGGTGAGGACGTGACCCAAAACATCCGAACCATTGGGCAAATTCCCTTGAAGCTGCAAAACCCAGCCGACCAACGCCTGGCCGCCGCATCAAATGCTGACGAGATGTTTCAGCCCTTGCCCGTACCCGCCGTGCTCGAGGTGCGCGGCGAGGTCTACATGGCCCGTGCCGACTTTGAAGCCTTGAACGAGCGACAACGTGCCCGGATTGCCGCTGGTGAAAAAGGCGAAAAAACATTTGTCAACCCGCGCAACGCTGCCGCCGGCTCGGTGCGTCAACTTGACCCGGCGATCGCGGCCCAACGCCCTTTGAGTTTCTTTGCCTATGGCATGGGTGAGCTCACCCCTGCTGCGCAGGGAGGACCCGATTTCAGCACTCACCATGCACTTTTGATGGCGCTCAAGGCCTGGGGCTTTCCTGTGGCCTTGCAAACCTCGGTGGTGCAGGGCGCAGCCGGCTTGGTGGACTTTCACAAACGCATGGGCCAAGCACGTGATGCGTTGCCATTTGACATCGACGGTGTGGTCTACAAGGTCAACAGCTTGGCTGCGCAACGTCAACTCGGCTTTGTGACCCGCGAGCCACGTTGGGCGGTGGCGCACAAATACCCGGCCCAAGAACAGCTCACCACGGTGCAAGCCATCGAGGTGCAGGTTGGGCGCACCGGCAAACTCACGCCTGTGGCCAAGCTCGCGCCGGTGTTTGTCGGTGGCGTGACCGTCACCAATGCCACCTTGCACAACGAGGACGAGGCGCGTCGCAAAGACGTGCGGGTGGGCGACACTGTGGTTGTTCGCCGTGCGGGCGACGTGATTCCTGAAGTCGTGTCCGTGGTTTTAGACAAACGCTTGCAAGATGCGCAAATTTTCACCATGCAACACCACTGCCCGGTCTGCCATAGCCCCGCGGTGCGCGAAGAAGGCGAGGCGGATTACCGCTGCACCGGGGGCTTGTTTTGCAGTGCCCAGCGTAAGCAGGCCATCTTGCATTTTGCGCATCGGCGCGCGGTGGAAATCGACGACCTGGGTGACAAACTGGTGGAGCAATTGGTGGATGCGGGTGTGGTCAACACCTTGCCCGATATTTACCGTCTGGGCTTCACCGCCTTGGCCTCGCTGGATCGCATGGCGGAGAAATCGGCCAGCAAGGTTTTGGCCAGCATTGACAAATCCAAACAGACGACCCTGCCACGCTTTGTGTTTGGCCTGGGCATTCGCCATGTGGGTGAGGCCACTGCCAAAGCGCTTGTGCGTCACTTTGGCAAGCTCGACGCGATCATGGACGCCACCCTGGACCAACTGTTGCAGGTGGCGGATGTCGGCCCGATCGTGGCGCAAAGCATACGCACCTTTTTTGACCAAGCACACAACCGCGAGGTGGTCGAGCAACTGCGCGCCTGTGGCCTGACCTGGGCCGAGGGCGAAGCCACCGCGGGGGCGAGTTTGCCGCTGACCGGACAAACCTTTGTGCTGACTGGCACCCTGCCAAACCTCAGCCGCGACCAAGCCAAAGACATGCTCGAAGCCTTGGGTGCGAAAGTCGCAGGCAGCGTGAGTAAGAAAACCCACGGCCTGGTCGCCGGGGCCGAGGCGGGCAGCAAGCTCGAGAAGGCGCAGGCGCTGGGCATTCCTGTGTTTGATGAAGCAGGCTTGCTGGCTATGGTGGCCAAAGCAAAGCCATGAAATCGGCCAGCCCCTGAGCCTGCAGTTGTCGGGGTTTCAGGGCTGCAAGGCCGCCAACAACTCGGTTTCAATCTCCAACTGCGCCTTGTTGTGTTGCAAAACCGCGCCATCGATCAAAAACGTGTCTTCCACGCGTTCGCCCAAGGTGCTGATCTTGGCCAACAGGACGTTGATGTGGTGATGCGCGAGCACCTGTGCCACGCCATAGAGCAGACCGACGCGGTCACTGGCGGAGATGGACAACAACCAACGTTGTGCTTTTTCATCCGGCTGCAGGCGTACACGCGCTGTCACCGGAAAGCTCTTGACCCGACGCGATACCCGGCCCCGGCCAGCCTTGGGCAAAGGGCCGCCTTGCTCGATCGCGAGTCTCAAATCGTTTTCCACCATCGACGTGAGTTCACGGTAATGCACATTCAGCATCGGCGAGATGACCTGAAAGGTGTCCAAGGCGAAACCATTGCGTGCGGTGTGGATCTTGGCGTCCAAAATGTTGAAGCCGGCATGATCAAAATACCCGCAAATCCGAGCGAACAAATCGGTTTGATCTGGCGTGTAGACCATGACTTGCAGACCCTCGCCCAATGGAGACAAACGGGCTTTCACGGTCACACCTGCCGGCACACCATTGGCCTTGGCAACCGCCAGTGGTCGCGACAACTGCCGGGTATGCCAGGCGATGTCTGCAGCTTCATGGCGCATGAAATAGCCGACATCCAAGGTGTTCCACAGGTCTTTGTGCGACTCGAACGGCATCGCGTAGAGGTTGAGGGTTTCCAAGGCTTCTCGTCGGCGCGACTCAACCATGGCGTCCGGGTCATGCGCTTGTCCGCCCAAGACCGCGGCGCTGGCTCGGTAGAGATCTTCGAGCAGTTTGCCCTTCCAGGCGTTCCAGACTTTCGGGCTGGTGCCTCGGATGTCTGCCACGGTCAGAAGGTAAAGACCGCGTAAATACCGCTCGTTGCCCATCCGCTTGGCGAAGGCTTGGATCACATCCGGATCACTCAAGTCTTGTTTCTGAGCCACACGGCTCATGGTCAGGTGCTCTCGCACCAAAAACTCAATCAGGTTTTGATCAGCTTTGCCAATACCGTGCTGGCGGCAAAACATCCGGACCTCCTGCGCTCCCAAATCCGAATGGTCACCGCCTCTGCCTTTGGCGATGTCGTGGAACAGGGCAGCGACATACAAGATCCAGGGCTGGTCCCAACCTGCAGCCAGTTGCGAGCAAAAAGGGTATTCATGGGAATGCTCGACGATGAAAAACCGCCGAACATTGCGCAACACCATCAAGATGTGTTGGTCCACGGTGTAGACATGGAACAAGTCGTGCTGCATTTGCCCGACGATCCGCCGAAACACCCACAGGTAGCGGCCCAGCACCGAGGTTTGGTTCATCAATCGCATGGCATGGGTGATGCCTTGCGGTGACTGCAAGATGCGCATGAAGGTGGCGCGGTTGACCGGGTTGCGTCTGAAAGCCGCGTCCATCAAGCCGCGGGCGTTATAAAGCGCCCGCAGGGTTCGGGCCGATAAGCCTTTGATGCCAACCGTTTCTTGGTAGACCAAAAAGGTCTCCAAGATCGCCTCGGGCTGGCGTTGGTAAAGCCCGTCATCCACCACCTCGAGCATGCCCGACTTGTCTGAAAACCGCTCATTCAGAGCCTGCAGCGGATGCGCCTGGGTTTGCTGGAACAACCAGTCTTCGATGTTGAGGTGGATGATCAGGTTCAACTGGCTCACCGCTTTGGCCGCCCAGTAATACTGCTTCATCAAAGCTTCGCTGGCTGCGCGGGCATGGCGGGTATGACCAATCAGATGGGCGTCTAGCCCCAGGTCTTGCGAGACCGCGGTTTGCAAATCGAAGACCAGGCGGTCTTCACGCCGTTTGGCAATCCAGTGCAGGCGCCAGCGGATGAGTGACAACACGTCCTCGTTGCGCTGCAACCGACGCAACTCCAGCGCGGTGATCATGCCGTTGGCAAACAGGTCTTTCCAGCCCGAGCCCAAGCCGCTGGCTTTGGTCAACCACAGCAGCATCTGCAGGTCGCGCAGGCCGCCTTGCGACTCTTTGCAGTTGGGCTCCAGGGCATAAGGGGTGTTTTCAAACTTGCTGTGGCGTTGTTGCATCTCCAGGGTCTTGCCCGTGAAAAACGCTTTTGAATCCATTTGCGCTTTGAAGCTGTTTGTAAATTGCGCGAACAAGGTCTTGTCACCCCAAATGCACCTCGCCTCAAGCAGCGCAGTTTGTACTGTGATGTCCTTGGTGGACTCGTTCAAGCACTCGGGCAGGTTACGCACACTCGACCCGATCTCCAAACCTGCATCCCAGCAGCCACCGATGAATTGTTCAATCGGGCGTGTCAGGCCGTGTTCATTGTCAAGGCTGACATGGGCAGGCAAGAGGACCAAGACATCCACATCCGAGTAAGGAAACAAAGCGCCCCGACCATAACCGCCAACCGCTACCAGACAGGCATCGGCTGGCATGCCGGCTTGTTGCCAAATGGCTGCCAGAGTTTCATCACACAAGGCGCTCAGCTGCGCCAGGTGTTGATGCACACGACGCGCCCGAGGCAGGGATTGTTCTTTGGCGCACTTGGCCAGTAAATCACTTTTGCGTTGCTTGAACTGGGTAGCTAAGGTGGGCACAGGCGTCAACACACTGTGGTGGTGACGAAAGTAGGCAGGGCAGGGCTGCCAGCAGACAAAGTCAGCACTTCGTAACCGGTTGGGGTGACCAAGACCGTGTGTTCCCACTGAGCTGACAAAGAATGGTCGCGGGTGGTGATGGTCCAGCCGTCATTCATTTCTTTGATGTCCCGCTTGCCTGCATTGACCATGGGTTCGATCGTGAACACCATGCCAGGCTTGAGTTCCTCAAAAGTGCCCGGTCTGCCATAGTGCAATACCTGTGGTTCTTCATGGAACACCTGACCAATGCCGTGCCCGCAAAACTCCCGAACGATGGAGAAGCCCAGGCCTTCGGCAAAGATTTGAATCGCATGGCCAATGTCTCCCAGATGCGCACCTGGCTTGACCTTCAAGATGCCGTGCCACATGGCTTCATAGCTCAGTTGACACAAACGCTTGGCAGCAATCGAGCCTTCGCCCACCACGAACATGCGGCTGGTGTCGCCATGCCAACCGTTTTTGATGACGGTGATGTCGATATTGACGATATCGCCTTTTTTCAGCGCCTTGTCACTGGGTATGCCATGGCATACCTGGTGGTTGACCGAGGTGCAAATCGATTTTGGGTAGGGGTTATGCCCGCTGGGGTTGTAGTTCAGGGGGGCTGGGATGGCCTGCTGAACTTGCGTGATGAAGTCGTAAGCCAATTTGTCCAAGGCGTTGGTGGTCACGCCCGCTTGTACATGGGGCGTGAGGTAATCCAGCACCTCCGAGGCCAAGCGACCTGACAGGCGCATGCCAGCGATGCCCTGTTCGTCTTTGTAAGTGATCATGAGTGAGATTATCTCAGGCTGATCATGGCCTCGGGCGTGCCAAGGCTTATCGTTAAAATTCAGGCTTCTTTGGTTGCTGGAAGCATTTTTGGCAACCGCACCCTACAAGGCCACCCATTGACTCTCCACATCAGTACTTTCGCCGGCGGCCTCGCCCTCAATCCCTTCAAAGCCCAGCGCATCTTGACCGCCCTGCAGTTGGTCAACCCTGAAGTGCTTGGTTTGACTGCCCAGTATGTCTATTTGGTGGCCACTGAAAAGCCACTGCCAGCCAAGGATCGCCAGCGCATGGCCGAATTGCTCGACGCCCAAGCCGCAGCAAACCATGACACGGCAGGCCCTGGCCTTGTCTGGGTGGTGTCGCCGCGCGTCGGCACGGTCTCACCCTGGGCCTCAAAAGCCACGGACATCGCGCGCAACTGTGGTTTTGCCCTGCGCCGTGTCGAGCGGATCACTGAAGTTCAACTGCAGATGCGCCAGGCGCATGCCCTGTCTGTCGACAGCCAACACAGCCTGCAAGCCTTGCTGCACGACCGCATGACCGAATCCATTTGGGGCAGTCGGCAGGCAGCCCACGCTTTGTTTGCCAATGTGGCGGCTTCCGGTTTGGCTTTTGTCGATCTGACCCATGGTGGCCGAGAGGCCTTGGTGAAAGCCAATACCGCTTGGGGCTTGGCCTTGGCAGACGATGAAATCGACTACCTGGTCAAGGCTTTTGTGCAACTCAAACGCAATCCAAGTGACGCGGAATTGATGATGTTCGCCCAAGCCAACAGCGAGCATTGCCGCCACAAAATTTTCAATGCCGATTTCATCATCGACGCTCAACCCCAATCCCACAGCCTGTTTGGCATGATTCGGCATACCCACGCGCAAAACCCCGAGCACACCGTGGTGGCGTATGCAGACAATGCGGCCATCATGCTCGGCCAAGAGGTGGAAATGTTCGCCGCACCGCTGACCGGCTTCATGCCGCGCTACGACAAAACGTCAGGTACCCAACATATCTTGATGAAGGTGGAAACCCACAACCACCCGACCGCGATATCGCCATTCCCAGGCGCGGCGACTGGCGCAGGCGGTGAGATCCGAGACGAAGGCGCCACAGGCCGAGGTGCCAAACCCAAGGCAGGTTTGACAGGTTTCAGCGTGTCCAAACTCTGGGGTAGCAATCTGGGTAAGCCTGCCCATATGGCCAGTGCTTTGGACATCATGACCGAAGGCCCCTTGGGCGGCGCAGCCTTCAACAACGAGTTCGGCCGCCCGAATTTGTTGGGCTATTTTCGCGAATACGAACAACTGGTTGATGGCGTGCAACGCGGCTACCACAAGCCCATCATGTTGGCCGGTGGTTTGGGTGTGGTCCGTTCCGAGTTGACCCACAAAATCGAATTTCCACCTGGCACTTTGTTGGTTCAATTGGGCGGCCCCGGTATGCGCATCGGCATGGGTGGCGGCGCGGCCAGCTCCTTGGCCAGTGGCTGCAACAGCGTCGACTTGGATTTCGATTCGGTACAACGTGGCAACCCAGAAATCCAGCGACGCGCCCAAGAGGTGATCAACCATTGCAACGCCTTGGGTAAGAAAACCCCGATCTTGGCTATCCATGACGTCGGCGCCGGCGGTCTCTCAAATGCTTTCCCTGAGTTGGTCAATGACGCCGGGCGGGGTGCCAGGTTCGACCTGCGCCAAGTACCGCTGGAAGAAAGCGGTTTGTCGCCCAAAGAAATTTGGAGCAACGAAAGCCAAGAGCGCTATGTCTTGGCGATTGCCCCTGAGTCGCTTGCTGATTTCGAGTTCATGTGCGAACGCGAACGTTGTCCGTTCGCGGTGGTCGGTGTGGCCTCTGGCGAGCGCCAATTGGTGGTGAGCCAAGAGCCGCAGCCCACCCCGGTGGACATGCCTTTGGCAGTGTTGCTGGGCAAACCCCCAAGGATGCTGCGCGATGTGCAGCGTGTCCCGCGGCAATCGCCTCCCTTGAACCTTGAAGGCCTGGGTTTGCAAGCAGCGGCGATACAGGTGTTGAGCCACCCGACCGTGGCCAGCAAGCGGTTTTTGATCACCATCGGCGACCGCAGCGTGGGCGGCTTGAGCCACCGTGACCAGATGGTTGGGCCTTGGCAGGTGCCGGTGGCCGATTGCGCGGTCACCTTGGCCGACTTCAATGGCGTCGCCGGTGAGGCCATGGCCATCGGTGAGCGTACCCCCCTGGCCGCGCTCAATGCCCCCGCCTCTGGACGCATGGCAGTCGCAGAGGCGATCACCAATTTGCTGGCTGCGCCGATCGAACTCAAGCGGGTCAAGCTCTCGGCCAATTGGATGGCTGCTTGCGGCGAGACGGGCGAAGATGCAGCGCTTTACGACACGGTGCATGCGGTCGGCATGGAACTCTGCCCAGCGTTGGGCATCTCGATACCGGTGGGCAAAGACAGCTTGTCCATGCGCACCCGCTGGCTAGCCGATGGTCAATCCATACAAGTCACCTCGCCGGTGAGCCTGATCGTCACCGCATTTGTCGCACTCGATGATGTGCGCGGCAGCTTGACGCCGCAGCTCAATGCGGCTGTCGCTGACAGCAGTTTGATCCTGATTGATCTGGGCAGAGGCCAGCAACGCATGGGCGGCAGCATCTTGTCGCAATGCCTGAATCAGTTCGGCGCAGAGGTACCCGACCTGGACGACCCCAAACAAATCGTGAACCTGGTCCATGCGATCAATGCCTTGCGCGCACAAGGCCTGATCCTGGCCTACCACGACCGTAGCGATGGTGGCCTGTGGGCCACGGTGTGTGAAATGGCCTTTGCCGGTCATGTCGGCGTGGCCTTGAATGTAGACCTGTTGGTCACTGAGGGTGACGGCATCCATGACAGCCGTGCCGACCACGGCGACAGCAAAAACTGGGCACAACAAGTCAGCGCTCGCCGTGACGAGCGCAGCTTGCAAGCCTTGTTCAATGAAGAACTCGGCGTGGTGATCCAGGTGGCTACCGCCGAACGCGACCGGGTGATGGTGTTTCTGCGCGAATACGGCCTGTCCAAACACAGCCATGTGATTGGCAAAACCCGCCCGCCTGGCACCGAGATGACCCGAGGCGTGGGTGAGGTGAGCGTTTGGCGTGATGCCAAAGAGATGTTCAGCGCGCCCTTGCGTGATTTGCACCAGGTTTGGGACAGTGTGAGTTGGCGCATTTGCCGCGAGCGTGACAACCCGGTGACGGCTGATCAAGAGCATGACGCAGTCGGCGACATGCAAGACCCTGGCTTGCATATCAACTTGGTCGCTGGTGCTTTGGACAATGTCGCCGCACCCTATGTCCACAAAGCCAAGCCACGGGTAGCCATCTTACGGGAGCAGGGGGTGAATTCGCATGTGGAAATGGCCTATGCCTTCAGCGAAGCCGGGTTCGAGGCCTATGACATGCACATGACCGATTTGCAACAAGGGCGTGCACACCTGAAGGACTACCAAGGCGTGGTGGCCTGTGGCGGATTCAGCTATGGCGACACTTTGGGTGCTGGCATGGGTTGGGCCCGAAGCATCACCTTCAACCCCGCACTGTCAGACCAGTTTCAGGCCTTTTTCCAGCGTGGGGACACCTTTGGTTTGGGCGTTTGCAACGGCTGCCAGATGTTTGCCGAGCTCGCTACCTTGATTCCAGGCGCGCAGGATTGGCCCCGTTTCACCACCAACCAAAGTGAACGCTTCGAGGCCCGGCTGGCCATGGTCGAGGTGTTGGATTCGCCCAGCGTTTTCCTGCAAGGCATGGCGGGATCGCGTTTGCCGATCGCGGTTGCGCATGGCGAGGGTTTTGCCAACTTCGCGGCGCGGGGTAACCCAGAACAGGTCTTGAGAGCCATGCGTTTTGTGGACAACCATGGTGCGCCCACCCAAGCCTATCCTGCTAACCCCAATGGCAGCCCAGACGGCCTGACCGCGGTCACCACTGCAGACGGCCGTTTCACCGCCATGATGCCTCACCCTGAACGGGTGTTTCGGCACTTGCAGTTCAGCTGGTCGCCCCACAATCCCTTCCAAAAACGCGAAGACTTCAGCCCGTGGATGCGCATCTGGCGCAATGCCCGGCGTTGGGTAGACTGAACACCTCGCACAAGTTCAACGATCAAAGGCAACCATGAGCACCACACGAGACCGTGAATTGGCAAATTTGCTCTACACGAGTTACAACCACTTGAGCCAACTCAAACAAGACCTGGATCATCTGCACACCCAAGCAGATGCCACCCATGCGCATGCCTTGGTCCCTGTGGACACCCATCATGCCCCGCTACAACAAGCACCCGGGCCTGACCACACGGCGCAAGACAAGGCCATGGCTGACGCCATGAAAAAAATCACGCTGCTGCAGCGCAACTTGGAAACCGTGATTGGCTTGATCACCAAAAGCCACACCGATGCCTCGAGCATCATCACCGAGTTTGAAAAAATACGCACGGCCAATTTGTTGAACAGTGAAGTCTTTTCCTTGGCGCACCTGATCAACCCACCGCCAAAATAAAAAAGCCCTCGACAGAGGGCTTTTTTGCAGCGCAGCGGACTGGCTTTATTCGATCTTGGCTTGTTGGCGCAAAGTTTGTTGGAATTCCAGCAGTTTTTCCTGTTGCAGCTGCTGAACAATTTGCGGTTTGACTTCCTCAAACTTGGGCAACTGCATGTCGCGTACATCGTCCAAGCGGATCACATGGAAACCAAACTGGGATTTCACGGGGGCATCGGTGAATTGGCCCTTTTTCAGAGCCACCATGGCGTCGGAGAACTCTTTGACAAAGCTACTGGGATTGGCCCACTCCAAATCGCCACCGTTGGCACCTGAGCCAGGGTCCTTGGATTGCTTCTTGGCGATGTCTTCAAACTTGCCGCCTTTTTTCAGGCTGGCAATGATCGCCTTGGCCTGTTCTTCTTTTTCCACCAGAATGTGGCGCGAACGGTACTCTTTGCCGCCACCCATGGTTGCCATGTACTTGTCAAAGGTGGTTTTGGCCAGTTCATCGGTCACGGGGTTGTTCTTTTGGAAATCGCTGAAGAGCTCGCGTATCAACAGACTTTGGCGGGCCAATTCCATTTGCATCTTGAACTCGTCATTGGCTTCCATGCCGCGTTTTTGCGCTTCTTGCATAAAGATTTCACGGGCAATCACTTCCTCGCGCAGCTGTTGCTCTGTTTCTGGCCCGACTGGCTTGCCAGAACGTTCGAGTTGCGACGCCAAGGCGGTCAAGCGGGCCTTGGGAACCGCTTTGCCGTTGACGATCGCGATATTCTGAGCCGCAGCGCCGATGGTAAATATTGCCAAAGCGGTAAACGTGGCCGCCGAGGTAAGAAAAGATCTGGTCATGAAATGCTTTCAAAGGGGTCGATTGGGCCAGCAGGCGCCGCACTTTAAGGACAGAGGCTGAATCAGCTTGGGGTATCCACAATCTCAATCGCCAAGGCATGCATGCCCTGATCGGTGAATTGTTGCAACGCATCATACACAAGCCGGTGTTTGGCAACGCGGCTTAAACCTTGAAAACCCCCAGCACCGATGCGCACACGGAAATGCGTGCCTTGTCCAGAACCGTCAGAGCCAGCGTGCCCCGCATGGGCGGCGCTTTCATCCAAGACCTGTAATTCAAAGGGATGCAATTGCTCGGTGAGTTGAGCATGAAGCTTGTCAGCGGTGATGTTCATGGTTCGGGGGGACTTTGGGTGGGTTCTTCGGTTTGCACATGGCGGCTCAAGAAAATGGCTTGGGCGATCACAAACAACACCATCAGCCCCATGCCACCAAACAGCTTGAAGTTGACCCAGGTATCGGTGTCAAACTCATATGCTACCCACAGGTTGAGCAAGCCCATGGCCGCGAAAAATGCACTCCAACTCAACATCAAGGTGCGCCATACCCCGTCCGGCAGGCTCAGTTGCGAGCCCATCAGTTGACGCAAAAAATTGCGCTTGAGCACGAAGTGGCCCAGCAACAACGCGCCGCCCATCAGCCAGTAAAGAATCGTGGGCTTCCATTTGATGAAGGTCTCGTCTTGGGTCAGCAAGGTGGCGCCGCCAAACACCGCAATCACAAACAAGCTGACCCAGTGCATCGGTTCGACCTGCCCGTTTTTGCGGTAGAGCCAGCCAATTTGCAGCAAAGTAGCCAACATGGCGACCGCGGTTGCGACATAAATACCCGAGAGCTTGAAGGCTGCAAAAAACAAAATGATGGGGAAAAAGTCCAGCAGCAGTTTCATGTCAGCCCTTGTCTTCAGGTTCAAACTGCAGCGCAGCCGAGTTCATGCAATAGCGCAGGCCGGTGGGCGCAGGACCATCAGGAAACACATGGCCTAAATGGGCTTTGCACTGGGCGCAGACGGTTTCGGTGCGCAACATGCCGTGGGCGCGGTCTACACGTTCTTCAATCGCCTCGGGCAAGGCTGCTTGGGAGAAGCTGGGCCATCCACAGCCGGCGTCAAATTTCGTGTCCGAGTCAAACAGCTTGGCATCGCAACAAATGCAGTGATAGCTGCCACTCGCCCAGTGGGCGTCGTAGCGTCCGGTGAAGGGCCGTTCGGTCGCGGCCATGCGGGTGACCTCGAAGGCCACGGGTTCGGCGTTTTTGGCGGCCAAGTGGGCACGCCAATCGGCGTGGTTGTCAGGCAAGGTCATGAGGAGCAACTGATGGAAATCGAAGATGCCCAATCGGGCGGGAAGGCTGCGTAGCTGTCAAACCCAGGATGTTCGTCGTAGGGCGCTGACAGCAATCGAAGCAACACATGGATCTCATCCAATTGGCCTATTTTCGCTTGTTGGATGGCTTGCTCGCCCAGGTGGTTACGCAGCACAAATTTCGGGTTGGTGCGCAACATGGCTTGGCTGGTGCTCTGGGGGTCTTGCTCGGCCAAGCGAGCCAGATACCGCGCTTGCCAGGAATCCCATGCCTGGTGTTGAACAAAGAGGTCACGCACGGCTTGAAATGCGTGCTTGGTGTCTGGTGTCGACATCAGGCCCACGGCGTGGCTCAGGCGTCGCCAAAAGATGGTGAAGTCGGTTTGCTCGGTGGCCAGCAAAACCAGCAGGTCGTCGATCAAGGCTGGGTCAGTGGTTTGCAAGACCGGTAAACCCAACTTGGCGGCAAAGCGCTGGTTCAACAGTTGGGAATAGTCGATCTTGAAGGGTTCAAGGGCTGCCACGGTGGCGTCTTGGTCTTCGATCAGCGGCAGCAGTGCTTGGCCCAAACAAAACAGATTCCAATAAGCGACCTGCGGTTGACGTGCATACGCGTAGCGGCCTTGGTGGTCGGAATGGTTGCAAATGTGTCCAGGGTTGAAGCCGTCCAGGAACTGAAACGGCCCGTAATCGATGGTCAGACCCAGGATGCTCATGTTGTCGGTGTTCATCACGCCGTGGCAAAACCCGACCGATTGCCAGTGCGCCAACAATGCCGCTGTGCGCTGGGTGACCTCGGCCAAGAAAGCCCGATAACGCTGAGGGCCTGCCAATGGCAGCAGGTCTGAAAAATGGTGCTCGATCACAAAGTCTGCCAAACGGCGCAATGAATCGACCTGTCCCTTGGCGGCGAAATGCTCGAAATGCCCAAACCGCACAAAGCTGGGCGCCACTCGGGTGACCACCGCAGCGGTTTCCAGCTCTTCGCGCAGCACTTTGTCGGGCGACCCGACCAACGCCAAAGCCCGGGTGGTGGGAATGCCCAAACCGTGCATGGCTTCGCTGCACAGGTATTCACGGATGCTCGATCGCAGCACCGCGCGGCCATCGGCCATGCGCGAATAAGGGGTCATGCCCGCGCCCTTGAGTTGCAGGGTTTGGTTGCCCATGGGTGTTGCGATCTCGCCCAAAGACAAGGCCCGCCCGTCACCCAACTGACCTGCCCACACCCCAAATTGGTGGCCACTGTAGACACTGGCCAGGCATTGGCTGCCGGGCAATTCGGTGCCGCCACCCAGTGCTTGCAACCAGATTGCCTGTTCCCACAAAGCCGATGGCAAGCCCAGGTCGTGGGCCAAGCTGTCGTTGCGAGCGATCCAATGCAAATGCTGCAACGGGGTGGGCGAGACACGGGTGTAGAAGGCCTCTCCCAAGTCGGTAAAACAGTGTTGCCAGGGCAGGGCGTTGACAGGGTTGTCCAATGTTTGCATGACCTGATTGTGCACAATATGGCCAAAACAACATACCAACAGGTGCCATTCAAGGAGACTTCCCCATGCTGGGATTGATGCAAAGTCAGAACCTGTCGATCGCTTCCCTGATCGACTTTGCCGAAAAACACCACGGCGACACCGAAATCATTTCCCGCCGCGTGGAGGGTGATATCCACCGCAGCGACTGGGCCACGATCGCCAAACGCTCGCGCCAAGTGGCCAATGCCCTGGATGCCGGCCAAGTCGCACAGGGGGCCCGGGTGGCCACCTTGGCATGGAATGGCTATCGCCATTTGGAAATCTACTTTGGTGTCAGTGGCAGTGGCCGTGTGCTGCACACCTTGAACCCCCGTTTGCACCCTGAGCAAATCAGCTGGATCGTCAACCATGCCGAAGACCATGTCCTGTGTTTTGATATGACGTTTTTGCCGATCATTCAAAACATCCACGCCCAATGCAAGACGGTGAAACATTGGGTGGCTTTGTGTGACAAAGACAAGCTGCCCGCAGACAGCGGCATCCCTGGCCTGGTCAGCTACGAGGCTTGGCTGGGTCCTCAAGCCAACACCTACACCTGGCCCGACTTGGACGAAAACACAGCCTCTTGCATGTGCTACACCAGCGGCACCACGGGTAACCCCAAAGCCGCGCTTTACAGTCACCGATCAACCATCTTGCATGCCTATGCCTGTGCCTTGCCGGATGTGATGTGTTTGTCGGCGCGCGACAGCGTCTTGCCGGTGGTCCCGATGTTCCATGTCAACGCCTGGGGCATTCCCTACAGTGCGGCCATGGTGGGTTGCAAATTGGTGTTTCCTGGCGCGGCGCTTGATGGCAAGTCGGTTTATGAGTTGCTGGAAGCCGAGCAAGTCACCTTGGCAGCAGGCGTGCCAACGGTGTGGCAAATGCTCTTGGGCCATTTGAAAGCCGGCGGCTTGCGCTTCTCCCATTTAAAGCGCACCGTGATTGGTGGATCGGCTTGCCCGCCCGCCATGATCCATGCGTTCAACGATGACTACGGGGTGGAAGTGCTGCACGCCTGGGGCATGACCGAGCTCAGCCCCTTGGGCACCTTGTGCACCTTGAAAAACAAACACCTGGCTTTGCCTGCGGATGAGCAAATGAAAATCCGTCTCAAACAGGGTCGGGCCATCTATGGCATTGACTTCAAGATCGTCGATGACCAAGGCAAAGAACAACCGCATGACGGCAAAGCCTATGGCGATTTGCTGGTCAAAGGCCCTTGGGTGGTGCGCGAGTATTTCAAGCAAGAGGGTGGCTCACCCTTGATCGATGGTTGGTTCCCCACCGGCGATGTGGCCACGGTCGACCCCGAAGGCTTCATGCAAATCACCGACCGCAGCAAGGACGTGATCAAGTCCGGCGGCGAGTGGATCAGCTCGATCGATGTTGAGAACATCGCCATGGCCCACCCCGAGGTGGCGATGGCCGCCTGCATCGGCATGGCCCACCCGAAATGGGACGAGCGTCCGATCGTGGTGGTGGTCAGGCGCCATGGCACGGCTTTGGCGCGCGAGGACTTGCTGAAGTTCTACGAAGGCAAGATTGCCAAATGGCAAATCCCGGATGACGTGGTGTTTGTCGACGCCATTCCCTTGGGCGCGACCGGCAAGATGCTGAAAACCCGTTTGCGCGAGCAACTCGCGTCTTACCAACTTCCAGCCTGATCCACCGCTGAACGCTGCATGGAGCGGCTAGGGGATTCCCTAGCCGTCCAAGACATGTTTTGCAGGTAGGCTAGTGCGATCTTGAATGAGGAGAAAAGCATGCGGTTTCGCACATGGTCATCTGCAGTGGTGTTGGGTTGTGTGTTGGCGACCCATGCATGGGCACAAAAAGGCGAAACCGTCAAAATTGCTTGGATCGATCCTTTGTCGGGTTTGATGGCCCCGGTCGGTGCCAACCAACTCAAGTCCCTGCAATACTTGGCAGATGTTTACAGCCAAAACAACCCTGCGGGCGTGAAGTTTGAAATCCTGGGCTTGGACAACAAGCTGAGTCCCGCCGAGAGCCTCAACCAGCTCAAGTCTGCCATGGACCAAGGGGTTCGCTACATCACCCAAGGCAATGGATCCTCGGTCGCGGGCGCTTTGCTGGATGCGGTCAACAAGCACAATGAACGCAATCCCGGCAAGGAAATCATTTTCCTGAACCACTCAGCGGTTGACCCCGATTTCACCAACAGCAAATGCAGTTACTGGCACTTTCGCTTTGACGCAGACACGTCCATGAAGATGGAAGCCCTGACCACCTTCATCAAGGACCAGCCCTCGGTGAAAAAGGTCTACCTGCTCAATCAAAACTATTCCCACGGCCAACAGGTCGTGAAGTACGCCAAAGAAAACCTGGCCCGCAAACGCCCCAACATAGAGATCGTGGGCGAAGACCTGCACCCCTTGGCGCAGGTCCGCGACTTTGCCCCCTATATCGCCAAAATCAAGGCTTCGGGCGCTGACTCGGTCATCACAGGCAATTGGGGCTCTGACCTGTCTTTGTTGGTGAAAGCCGCCAACGAAGGTGGTTTCAATGGCAAGTTCTTCACTTACTACACCGGTGTGACCGGCACCCCAACCGCTTTGGGCCAAAACGCCGAAGGACGGGTTTTCCAAGTCGCTTATGCCCACTACAACATGCCAGGCGTGATGGCCAAACACATGGCCGGTTTCAAGGCCAAGTACAACGACGACCTTTACACCGGGTCCATGGTCAGTATTTTTGATGCGCTGACCTTGGCCATGGCCCAAGCCAAGTCCACCGACCCAGTCAAAGTGGCCGCAGCCATGCACGGGCTGAAGTTCAAGGGCTTCAATGGCGACATGGAAATGCGCAAGCTCGACCACCAGTTGCAGCAAACCCTCTACATCACGGTGTGGCAAAAAGCCGACAAAAAATTCCCCTACAGCGCGGAAAACACCGGGATGACCTTGGCGCTGGTGAAAACCTTTGAGCCGTATGTGTCCAGCACGCCGACCAGTTGTCAAATGAAGAAACCTTGACACCGCCAGCGGCTTTGGGCATGCCCATGGTTTGAATGGTGTTACACACGGACTGGGACTGATGGAATTCTTTCTGATCTCCATGCTCAACGGTTTGAGCTATGGCTTGCTGCTGTTCATGCTCAGCTCGGGCTTGACCCTGATCTTCAGCATGATGGGCGTGCTCAATTTCGCCCACGCGAGTTTTTACATGCTGGGTGCTTACCTTGGCTACACCTTGTCCGGTGTGATCGGGTTTTGGCCTGCCTTGGTCGCCGCCCCCTTGCTGACCGGTGCGATGGGTGCCTTGTTCGAGCGCCAGGTGCTGCGCCGGGTCCATCACTTGGGCCATGTCTCCGAATTGCTGGTCACCTTTGGCCTGTCCTATATCGTGCTGGAGTTGGTTCAGTTGGTCTGGGGACGCGTGGCTGTGGAGTTCAATCCCCCGGTTTTTTTGCAAGGCCCGGTGTTCACCCTGATCAACCATGCAGAGCAGGGCCTGTCCTTGGTTGCTGGCCATGGCGGTGAAGTTTGCGCCGCCGCTGAGGCCACGGTACGGGTGGCCTGTACACCCTTTCCTGCGACCCGCGCTTTCATCATGGTCACCGCCCTCGCCATGGTGGTCAGCCTCTGGTGGGTGCTGACCCGCACCCGCGTGGGCTTGATCATCCAAGCCGCGCTGACACATCCAGAGACCGTGGAAACCTTGGGCCACAACGTGCCGCGTATCTTCATGTTGGTGTTTGCCATGGGCACCGGTTTGGCCGGATTGGCCGGGGTGATCGGTGGCTTTACCTTCATCACCGAGCCCGCCATGGCGGCCACGGTGGGCTCGGTGGTGTTCGTGGTGGTGGTGGTTGGCGGCATGGGGTCTTTGAGTGGCGCGTTTTTGGCATCCATTTTGATCGGTGTCATCCAGACTTTCGCTGTGGCCGTGGATTACTCCTTTTTGCAATTGCTCAAGGACTTTGGGGTGTCTGCCTCGGTCGCTTTGCAAAACAATTCTTTTGCCAAGTTGTCGGTATCGCAAATCGCGCCTATCCTGCCCTACCTGTTCTTGGTGCTGATTCTGATTTTCAGACCACGTGGCCTCTTGGGCACAAGGGACACCTGAGCCATGACCGTAAACCGACATGCTTCTCAACCAACAGCCGGCGCATGGGTCTGGCTGGGCTTTGCTTTGGTTTTGCTGGCCGCGCCCTGGGTGTTCACCAGCAATTTGTCCCTGACCATGCTGTCCCAAATGGGCATCGCCATCATTGCCTGTTTGTCCTACAACATGTTGCTCGGGCAGGGTGGCATGCTCAGCTTTGGCCACGCGGTCTACACCGGCTTGGGCAGTTACCTCACGATCCATGCCTTGAACGCCGTCGGGCTGGGCCAGTTGTCACTGCCGGTGTCTGTGTTGCCCATCATTGGCGGGCTGGCAGGCATGGGTTTCGCCGTTCTGCTGGGTTTTGTGACGACCCGCAAATCCGGCACCGCGTTTTCCATGATCACCTTGGGATTGGCCGAATTGGTGTTTGCGATGTCGCTCATGTTTTCCGAGTTTTTCGGTGGCGAGGCGGGTATTTCTGGCAATAGGGTTGTAGGTCAAGCGGTCTGGGGCATCACTTTCGGCCCGCAGCGCCAGGTCTACTACCTGATTGCGATCTACACCTTCATTTGCGTGGGCTTGCTTTACGCCATCACCCAAACGCCCTTGGGTCGCATGCTCAATGCGGTGCGAGACAACCCCGAACGGGTGGAGTTCGTGGGCTACAACACGCAGCAAGTGCGCTACCGCGCTTTCATCATCGCTGGCTTTTTTGCAGGCATCGCTGGCGGTTTGGGCGCTTTGAATTTCGAGATCGTCACCGCCGAGGTGGTTGGCCCAGCGCGTTCAGGCGCGTATTTGTTGTTCACTTTTTTGGGTGGTGCGACCTTCTTCTTTGGTCCGATCTTGGGCGGTATCTTGATGGTGCTGGCCTTTGTCTTGTTATCTGAAATCACCAAGGCTTGGCTGCTTTACCTGGGTCTGGTGTTTTTGTTCATGGTGGTCTATGCCCCCGGTGGTTTGGCCAGTTTGATCATGGTCAATCTGCGGGTGATCAAACACGGCAAGTTGCGCGGCTTGCTGCCCAGCTACCTGGGTTTTGCCCTGGCCAGCTTGTTGATGCTGGCGGGCGCGGGCGTGCTGGTTGAGATGATCTACCACCAACAACTCGATGCCGCATTGGGGCCCGACTTGCCTTTTGCTGGCATGGTGTTGAACACCGCCGAGCCCATGACCTGGCTGGTTGCCGGGGGCTTGTTTTTTCTGGGCTTGTGGTTTTTTGAGCAGGTACGCAGGCGCTTTGCTGTGCGCTGGACAAGCGTACACACCGACATCACCCGTTCACAGGCGGTGTCATCATGAGTCGAGCAACGGCTTTGTCTTTGCGCAATCTGTCCAAACGCTTTGGCAACACCGAGATCATCCGTGGCCTGAACTTAGAGGTCAGCAGTGGTGAGCGGGTGGCGATCATCGGACCCAATGGCGCGGGTAAATCGACCATGTTCAACCTGATCAGTGGCCGGTTTGCACCGACCAGCGGCGAGATCCTTTTGAACGGTCAACGCATCGATGGCCGCAAGCCTTTTGAAATCAACCGCATGGGTTTGTCTCGCAGTTTCCAAATCACCAATATTTTCCCCAAGCTGAGCGTGTTTGAAAACCTGCGCTGCGCGGTGTTGTGGAGCCTGGGTCACCGCTACAGTTTTTGGACATTCTTGGGTAACCTCAAGGACGCCAACGACTTGGCCCAAGCCTGGATGCAGCGCATCCACCTTGACAGCAAAAGCGATGTGCTGGCCATGAACCTCACCTATGCAGAGCAACGCGCCTTGGAGATTGGTATCACCATGGCCGGTGGTGCGAATGTGGTCTTGCTCGATGAGCCCACAGCGGGCATGAGCAACAGCGAAACCGAGCGATTCATTGAACTCATCAAATCCGTGACCGAGGGCAAAACCCTGCTGACCGTAGAGCACGACATGGGTGTGGTGTTTGGCTTGGCCGACAAAATCGCGGTGCTGGTGTATGGCGAGATCATCGCTTTTGACACACCCGAGAAAATCCGCGCCAACCCCAGGGTGCAAGAGGCCTATCTGGGCACTTTGGCAGAGCAGGGCGACTGACGCATGTTGAAAATCCACCAACTCAACGCCTACTACGGCAAAAGCCATGTCTTGCAAGGTGTGAATTTCCAGGTTGGCCAGGGCGAAATCGTTGCCTTGCTGGGACGCAACGGTTCGGGCCGATCCACCACCGCCAAGGCGATCATGGGTTTGATCGATTGCCATGGCGAGATCAGCTTCCAAGGCCACAGCTTGCTCAAGCGCAAACCTTTTGACATTGCCCACCTGGGCCTGGGCTATGTGCCGGAAAACCGCGACATCTTTCCCAAACTGACGGTACATCAAAATTTGCTTTTGGGCTTGAAAGGCGACAAACCCACAGGTCGCTGGGATTTTGAGGACATGTACAACTTGTTCCCCCGGCTGCGGGAACGCCAGCATGTGGAAGCGGGCGTGTTGTCTGGTGGCGAGCAGCAAATGCTGACCCTGTGCCGCTCGCTCATGGGTGACCCGACTTTGGTCATCATCGACGAACCCACCGAGGGCTTGGCCCCGAAAATCGTGGCTTTGGTGGGTGATTTTTTGCAAGAGTTGCGCCGCCGCGGCGTGTCTGTGTTGTTGATCGAGCAAAAACTCACCATCGCCATGAATATTTCTGACCGTGCTTTGGTGATGGGTCATGGTCAGATTGTGTTTGACGGCACCCCCGCTCAACTGCGCGAAAAAGCCGCCGTCCGCCGGGAATGGCTTGAGGTATAAAATAGAACGGTCGTTCGTTTTTCCACCCCCCCCTCTTTTTTCCGAATCTGACAAGGAACACCCATGAGTGCAGACTATGCAGTCCACGGCGATGTCGCTGTGATCACCCTCAACAACCCGCCGGTCAACGGTTTGGGTTTGGCCACCCGCCAGGCTTTCATGCATGGCCTGGACCAAGCGATTGCCGACCCAGCCGTCCAAGCCATCGTCGTCACCGGTGCTGGCAAGGCCTTTTCGGGCGGCGCAGACATCAAGGAATTTGGCTCGCCCAAGGCCTTGCAAGAGCCCAACTTGCTCAACCTGATCGTCGCCCTGGAAAATTGCCCCAAACCCACGGTGGCCGCGATCCACAGCGTGGCCATGGGCGGTGGCTTGGAATTGGCCCTGGGCTGCCATTACCGCGTCGCGGCACCCGGCACCGATGTGGCTTTGCCAGAGGTCAAACTGGGCCTGGTGCCTGGTGCTGGCGGCACGCAACGCCTACCTCGTGTGATTGGCGTTGAAGCCGCGCTCAACATGATCGTGAGCGGTGAAGCCATCAAGAGCGAGATGCTCGCCATGCTGCCAGGTCAACAACTCTTTAACGAGATGGCCACCTCGAAAGACAGCCTGTTAGATGAAGCGATTGCGTTTGCCAAAGGTGTGGTCGGCACCTCGCCACTGCCCCGGGTGCGCGATCTGCCTTGCAAACACGCCAACGCAGATGCGTTCTTCAAATTCAGCACCAACATGGTCAACGGCATGACCAAGGGCAAATACCCCGCGCCATTGAAATGCATCGAAGCCGTGCAAAACGCCACCAAAATGAAGTTCGACCAAGGCTTGTTGGCTGAGCGTGAAATATTCATCAACCTGATGTGGACCCCAGAGTCCCGCGCTTTGCGCCATTTGTTCATGGCGCAACGCGCCGCGTCCAAGATCGACGATGTGCCAGCCGATACGCCCAAGCGCGAGATCAAGCGGGTGGCAGTGATTGGCGCGGGCACCATGGGTGGCGGCATCAGCATGAACTTCATGAACGCCGGCATCCCGGTCACAATGTTGGAGATGAAGCAAGAAGCTTTGGACAAAGGCTTGGCCACCATCGAGAAAAACTACCAGTCCCAGGTCAACAAAGGCAAGCTCAAAGAAGACAAATTTCAACAACGCATGGCCCTGTTGTCCACCACCTTGAATTACGAAGACTTGGCCGATGCCGACTTGGTGATTGAAGCGGTGTTTGAGGAGCTCAGCGTCAAAGAACAGGTGTTCAAAAAGCTCGACGAGGTGATGAAGCCGGGTGCAATTTTGGCCTCCAACACCTCGACCTTGGATGTCAACGCGATCGCTCATTTCACCCAACGTCCACAAGACGTGGTGGGCTTGCATTTCTTCAGCCCGGCCAACGTCATGAAACTCCTCGAGGTGGTGCGCGGCGCGGCCACTGGCAAAGACATCATGGCCACCGTGATGGATGTGGCCAAGAAAATCAAGAAAACCGCCGTGGTCTCTGGCGTGTGTGACGGCTTCATCGGTAACCGCATGATCGAGCAATACAGCCGCCAAGCTGGTTTCTTGATCGAGGAGGGCTGCACCCCCCAACAAGTGGACAAAGCGGTGGAGACATTCGGCTTTGCCATGGGGCCGTTTCGCATGGGCGACTTGGCGGGCAACGACATCGGTTGGGCGATCCGCAAACGCCGCTACCAAGAAAAACCCGACATGAAATACAGCAAAACCGCCGACTTGCTGTGTGAACAGGGTCGCTTTGGCCAAAAAGTCGGCAAAGGCTGGTACGACTATGTGGCGGGCAAGCGTGATGCGATTCCCAACAAAGACGTGGAGGACATGATCGCCAAGCACCGCACCAGCCTGGGTATCACTGCCCGCAAGATCAGTGACGATGAGATCGTGCAGCGCTTGGTGTTCTCCTTGGTCAATGAAGCCGCCTTTATTTTGGAAGAGGGCATTGCTGCTCGGGCCAGCGACATCGACATGGTCTACATCACCGGCTATGGCTTCCCCATCTACCGTGGCGGCCCGATGCTGTATGCCGATCAATTCGGTTTGTTCAACGTCATCCAAGCCATGAAACGCTTTGCCCAAAACCCGCATGATGACGCCCAATTCTGGCAACCCGCGCCCTTGCTTGCCCGCTTGGTCGCCGATGGCAAAACATTCAATTAAGGAACCGATATGAGCAACGCTGTCATTGTTTCAACCGCCCGCACGCCCCTGGCCAAGAGCTGGCGTGGTGCCTTCAACATGACCCATGGCGCCACCTTGGGTGGTCATGCGGTCAAACACGCGATCGCCCGCGCAGGCATCGAAGCCAACGAAGTCGAGGACGTGATCATGGGTTGCGCCAACCCAGAGGGCGCCACTGGCGCCAACATCGCTCGCCAAATCGCCTTGATGGCCGAATGCCCGGTCACCGTCAGTGGCTTGACCATCAACCGTTTTTGTTCTTCCGGTTTGCAAACCATCGCGCTGGCTTCACAACGCATCATTGCGGGTGAAGGCGAGGTGTATGTGGCCGGTGGTGTGGAAAGCATTTCCTGTGTGCAACAAGAAATGAACCAGCACATGCTGATGGACCCGGCGCTGAACAAGAAAAAACCAGAGATTTACTGGAACATGTTGCAAACCGCCGAGCAAGTGGCCAAGCGCTACAACATCGGCCGTGACGCCATGGACGAGTACGGTGCCGCCAGCCAGCAAAAGGCTTGTGCAGCCCAAGCCGCTGGCAAATTCACCGATGAAATCGCACCGATCACGGTGCAGGCCGGGGTGGTCGACAAAGTGATGGGCATGATGACCAAGCAGGTCACGGTCAGCGTGGACGAAGGTCTGCGTGACGGCACCACCAAAGAAGGCATTGCAGGCATCAAACCCGCCATGCCCGGTGGCGTGGTGTCGGCAGGCAACGCGTCCCAGTTTTCCGATGGTGCCGGTGCTTGCGTGATCATGAGCGAAGACTTGGCCGCTAAGCGCAATTTGAAACCGCTGGGCCGTTTCTTGGGCTTTGCGGTGGCCGGATGTGAGCCCGATGAAATGGGCATCGGACCGGTTTATGCGATTCCCAAAGTCTTGAAGCGTTTGGGCCTGACGGTGCAAGACATCGATTTGTGGGAACTCAACGAAGCCTTTGCGGTGCAAGTGCTGTTTTGTCGGGACAAGCTCGGCATCCCTGCTGAATTGCTCAATGTCAACGGTGGCGCGATCGCTGTGGGTCACCCCTACGGTGTCAGCGGTCAGCGTTTGACCGGCCACGCCCTGATTGAAGGCAAGCGCCGTGGCGCAAAACGGGTGTGTGTGACCATGTGCATCGGCGGCGGTATGGGCGCGGCCGGCGTGTTCGAGGTGTTGTAAGTCACCCACCTGACACCCACAGTCAACCCGTCCTGCGTGACGGGTTTTTATCTTTTACAGTCTGCCCATGAGCCTGCGAACCACTGTCGATTTTTTGTTGTATGACTGGCTGCACACCGCAGACCTGTGCGAGCGTGTGCGTTTTGCAGAGCATTCACGTGAGACTTTTGATGCGGTGTTGGACACCTGCGAACGCATCGCCCGCGACAAATACGCACCTTTCAACCGCACGGTGGATCTGCAAGAGCCTGCGTTTGACGGCGAAAAAGTCATCTTGCCCGCCTGTACCCAGGCAGCGCATGATGCCTATGTCCAAAGCGGCATGCTCAGTGCCGCGCAAGACCATGAGATCGGCGGTATGCAATTGCCCTACAGTGTGGAGGCGTCGGCCAATGCCTTTTTCGCCTGCGCCTCGGTGAGCATCGGTGGCGGTATGCTGACCGTGGGCAACGCCAATTTGCTGATGGCCCATGGCACCCCTTTGCAAAAACAGGTGTTCGCGCTCAACGAATTCAATGGCCGCTTCAGCGGCACCATGTGCTTGAGCGAACCGCAAGCAGGATCCTCCTTGTCGGATCTGGCCACCCGCGCCACACCCGATGGCGCAGACCATGCGCAAGACCCGCTGGGGCCTCGTTTTCGCCTCAAAGGCAACAAGATGTGGATTTCCACCGGCGACCACGAGTTGAGTGAAAACATCATCCATTTGGTGCTGGCCAAAATACCTGGCGCAGACGGGCAAACCATCGCGGGCACCAAAGGCATTTCCTTGTTCATCGTGCCGAAAAAACTGGTCGATAGCCAAGGTGTATTGACAGGCGAACGCAATGACGTGGCGTTGGCCGGTTTGAACCACAAACTGGGCTGGCGTGGCACGGTCAACACCTTGCTTAATTTTGGGGAAGGCAAATACCCGGTGCGCGCCAGTGCAGGGGCGATCGGTTATCTGGTGGGCGAGCCAGGCAAGGGCTTGCAATGCATGTTCCACATGATGAACGAAGCCCGTATCGGCGTCGGTTTGGCAGCCACCATGCTGGGGCTGGCAGGCTACTACGCATCGCTTGACTATGCCCAAACCCGCACCCAAGGCCGCCCGGTCGGGCCGTCTGGCAAAGACCCAGCGCAGCCTCCGGTGCGATTGATCGAACACGCGGACATCAAGCGCATGTTGCTGGCGCAAAAAGCCTATGGCGAGGGCGCTTTGGCGCTGGGTTTGTACTGCGCCCGTTTGGTGGATGAGTTGCACACCGGTGACGATGCAGCCCGACACAACGCCCAGTGGCTGCTCGAGGTGTTGACGCCGATTGTCAAAAGCTGGCCCAGCGAATGGTGCTTGGAGGCCAACAGCTTGGCCATTCAAATCCACGGCGGCTATGGCTATACCCGCGACTTCCCGGTCGAGCAGTATTGGCGTGACCAGCGCCTGAACATGATCCACGAAGGCACCCATGGCATCCAAGCCATGGACTTGCTGGGCCGCAAAGTCTTGCTCGACAAAGGCCTGGGCTTGCGCTTGCTGGGCGAGCGCATGCAGGCCACGATGGACCGTGCGCAAGACCCCGTCACCCAAGCCTATGCCCATGCCCTGAAACAGGCCTGGGCCGAGGTGCTGCAAGCCACCCAAGCTGCTTGGCAAGGTGATGACCCGGCCTTGAGCCTGGCCAATGCCGTGCCCTACATGCAGGCCTTTGGCCACACCGTGTTGGCTTGGATATGGCTGGACCTGTGTTTGGCCAGCACGGGCAGCGAAGCCGCGTCGGTCGGCCGACGCCATGCCTGTCGTTTCTTTTTCCATTACGAATTGCCCAAGATCGGTGCTTGGCTGGGCGTGGTGGCTGCGCGTGACCCCACCTGCGCCCAGATGCCCGAAGACGCTTTTTAATGTGATTGGTTTTGACCTTGAAGGACTTTGAGATGACCCGTAGCGTGAAACAACTGTTTGATTTGACTGGCAAAACAGCTTTGGTGACAGGCGGCTCGCGTGGCCTTGGCCTGCAAATGGCGTATGCCCTGGGCGAGGCGGGTGCGCGGGTGATGATCAGTTCGCGCAAAGCCCCCGAGCTCGAGCAAGCCGTGGCCGAGTTGAAAGCCGCTGGCATCGATGCGGATTGGATGGCGGCCAACTGCGCCGATCAACACGACTTATACAAGCTGGGTGAGCACACCCTGAAAAAATTTGGCCATGTTGACATCTTGCTCAACAACGCCGGTGCTGCTTGGGGCGCGCCCGCGGAGGACCATCCGCTCGACGCTTGGGACAAGGTGATGAACTTGAATGTGCGCGGCTATTTCATCTTGAGCCAATACATTGGCAAGCACAGCATGATCCCTCGCCGCAGTGGCAGCATCATCAACATTGCCTCGATCACTGGCTTGGGTGGCAACCCCACTGGCATCAACACCCTTGCCTACAACACCTCCAAAGCCGCCGTCATCAACTTCTCTTGTGCCTTGGCTGGCGAATGGGGTGTTCACAACATCCGTGTCAACTCGATTTGCCCCGGCTTTTTCCCCAGCAAAATGACTGCAGGCACCTTCGAGACCTATGGCGAAGATCAATTGAAGTCCAGCGCACCCTTGCGGCGTTTGGGCGACAGCGAAGACTTGAAAGGCATCACCTTGCTTTACGCATCGGATGCTGGCAAGCACATCACCGGCCAATGGCTGGCCATCGACGGTGGTGTGTCTTGCATCACCGGCGGATAAATACAAGGAGACAACCATGCCCCAGAACCCCCAAATCCATTTGGTCAGCCGCCCCACTGGCGAGCCGACGGCCGACAACTTCAAGTTGGTGAACTTGGACACACCGGCCTTGCAAGACAAGCAGGTCTTGGTCAAGCACGCTTTCATCAGCCTGGACCCTTACATGCGTGGCCGTATGAATGACACCAAGAGCTACACCTTGCCCCAGCCGCTCAACAGCGTGATGATTGGCGGCACCGTGGGCGAGGTGGTCGAGAGCCGCCACCCGAACTTTGCCGCTGGCGACAAAGTGGTCGGGATGGGCGGTTGGCAAACCTACAGCGTGGTCGATGCCGACACGCCGGGTATGTTGCGCAAGGTCGACACCACCCATGTGCCGATCAGCCATTACCTCGGTGCCGTGGGCATGCCCGGCGTGACCGCCTGGCATGGCTTGGTGCGCATCATCAACCCAAAAGCAGGTCAAACCTTAACCGTGAGCGCAGCCAGTGGCGCGGTCGGCAGTGCTTTTGGTGCCTTGGCCAAAGCGCGTGGTTGTCGGGTGGTGGGTATCGCCGGCGGCCAAGACAAGTGTGATTACGTGGTGAACGATCTCGGCTTTGATGCCTGTATCGACTACAAGCAACATACAGACTACCTGTCCTTGTCCAAGGCCGTGAAAGCAGCCTGTCCTGATGGCATTGACGGCCATTTTGAAAACGTGGGTGGCATGGTGTTGGACGCGGTGATGCTTCGCATGAACCAGTTCAGCAGCATCGCGGTCTGCGGCATGATCGCTGGCTACAACGGCCAACCGATCCCCATGGTCAACCCTTCGCTGATCTTGGTCAACCGCATGAAAGTGCAAGGCTTTATCGTGAGCGAACACCCTGCCGATTGGCCAGAGGCCTTGAGAGAACTCGGCGCCTTGGTAGGCGGCGGCAAATTCAAGCCCCGCGAAACCGTGGCCCAAGGTTTGACGAATGCGCCTGAAGCGTTTTTCGGCTTGCTCAAGGGCAAGAATTTCGGCAAGCAAGTCGTTCAACTCTAGGCCGCCATGATTCTTCACCACTACCCGGCCTCGCCGTTTGCGGAAAAAATCCGCGCCATCCTGGGCTTCAAGCAGCTCAACTGGCAAAGCGTGATGATTCCCTCGGTCATGCCCAAACCGGACCTGATGCCGCTCACCGGCGGTTACCGCAAAACCCCGGTGCTGCAAATTGGCGCCGATGTGTATTGCGACACGGCCTTGATATGCGATGTGCTCGAGCACTTGGCCCCCTCGCCATCGCTCTACAAGCACCAAGCCATGCGCGGCGGTGGCGCCCGCATGCATTTTGCAGATGGAACAGCGATGTACAAAAGCCATGTACGCCGCATCGCCAGCATGCTCGAAGGACAGGCTTTTTTGCTGGGCGACCAGCCTTGTTTGGCAGATTTCTCGGTTTACCACTCGCTGTGGTTCACCCGGGTGCAAGTCCCGGTCTTGGCGAGCATCTTCGACACCACGCCAGTGGTTCAGGCCTGGCTGGATCGCATGGCGGCTTTCGGCCACGGCCAGATGACACCCATCACCGCCGAGGCCGCTTTACAAACCGCCAAAGGCTCGACGCCTCAGCCTTTGGCGGATCAGCATTTTCAAGACGAACACGGTATCGCTTTGGGCAGCCAAGTGACCGTTGCCGCCGAGAGTTTTGGCACCGAACCGACCGCTGGTGAACTGTTGGCTGCAACCCGCACCCGCTACACCTTACGCCGCCAAGACGATCGAGTAGGCACGGTGCATGTGCATTTCCCCCGTATGGGCTTTGTGATGAAAAAGGTGGACGCATGATTGCCGACTTCAAGAACAAAACCGCGGTGCTGACCGGCGGCGCTTCTGGCTTTGGCTTGGAATGCGCCCGTATTGGCGCGTCCTTGGGCATGAACCTGGTGTTGGTGGATGTGCAAAAAGACGCCCTCAAAGCCGCCCATGACGAAATGAAGGCCATGGGCGTGCGTGTCATGGCCAAGCGCATAGATGTGTCCAACGCCCAAGAGATGGAAGTACTGGCCCAAGCCGTGCACGCCGAGTTTGGCGCGCCGCACTTTGTCTTCAACAACGCAGGGGTGGGTGCTGGCGGTTTGGTCTGGGAAAACACGGTGCAAGACTGGGAATGGCTCTTGGGTGTCAATCTCTGGGGTGTGATCCACGGGGTGCGTTTGTTCACCCCGATGATGCTCGAGGCGGCCAAGCAAGACCCGCATTACCAAGGCCACATCGTCAACACCGCCAGCATGGCGGGCTTGCTCACGCCGCCCAACATGGGTGTCTACAACGTCACCAAACACGCGGTGGTCTCGTTGACCGAAACCCTCTACCAAGACTTGAAGCTGGTGAGCGAACAAGTCAGTGCCAGCGTGTTGTGTCCTTACTTTGTACCCACCGGCATCAACCAAAGCGAGCGCAACCGCCCCGGTCATTTGGCAGCTGCCCAACCCACACAAAGCCAGTTGATCGGACAGGCCATGAGCGACAAGGCGGTCGGCAGCGGCAAGGTGAGTGCCGCGCAAGTCGCGCAGATGGTGTTTGACGCGATCCACGCAGACCAGTTCTATATATACAGCCACCCGAAAGCCCTGGGCAATGCACAAACCCGTTTCGATGCCATCGTGCACGGGCACAATCCCCCCGATCCGTTTGCTGAACGCCCCGACATCGGGGTGCAGTTGAGACAAGCCTTGCGCAGTTAGCTGCTGGCAGCTGCATGACTGGCAAGCCATGAAAGCCCTGCAGATTCACGCGGGACCGACCGCGCGTCAACACATGGCGCAACACGGTTTGCTGCCCCAGCACATCAGCGTGGTGCCGGCGGCGGCGGGTGGTCCCAAGGGATTGATCTTGGGGCCTATGGACCGATACCTGTTTGGCCAATGGTTGTCCCGCAGCAACCAACCGATAGACCTGGTGGGGGCATCAATCGGCGCATGGCGCATGGCCACCGCTTGCTTGGCCAACCCGGTGTCTGAACTGCAGGCCTTGGAAGATGCTTACATTCACCAACATTACGAGCTCGAGCCAGGCCAATCTCGACCCACCGCCAGACAGGTAAGCGAGGACTTCCGACAAAACCTTACCGGTTTTTATAGTGGGCGAATCCATCAGGTGTTGCAGCACCCGCGCTACCGCTTGCACCTGGTCACCTCGCATGGCCGTGGCATCTTGTCGCGCGACAACGCCTGGCGCACGCCCTTGGGTTACACCGGGGCTTACCTGACGAATGCTGTGCATCGCCGTGCCATGGGCCTGTGGCTCGAGCGGTTGGTGTTTTCTTCACCCTTCATGGGCTCACCCCAGCCGATGCCGTTTGCCACGATCGACTACCGCACCCGCCACTGTGCCTTGAGTGAAGCCAATTTTTTGGACGCGGTGCAAGCCAGTTGCTCGATCCCGTTTGTGTTGCAAGCGGTGCACGATATCGCCGGTGCCCCCGAGGGCGCATATTGGGATGGGGGCATCACCGACTACCACCTGCACCTGGATTACCGAGCTGCCAAAGGCCTCACGCTCTATCCGCATTTCCAAAAAGCCGTCGTGCCGGGTTGGTTTGACAAAGCACTGACTTGGCGGCATGGCAGCACCCCGTTTTTGGACAGCACCATCGTGTTGGCACCCAACCCGGACTGGGTGAAAACCTTGCCCAACGGCAAGTTGCCCGACCGCAGTGACTTTGTCACCTATGGCCAAGACTTGGCGGCGAGGGTGGCGGTGTGGCACAGGGCGGTGAACGAGGCCGGGCGCTTGGCTGATGAGCTCGCGCAGTGGTTGCTGCGGCCTGACTTCAGCTTGGTGAAGTCGCTTTAAATCGGCTTATGCATCTCGATGTGAGGGATGCCGGCTTCCTCAAACACCTCTCCGTGTCGCACAAAGCCTTGGCGCAGGTAGAACGCCTCAGCGCTGCACTGTGCATGCAACCGCACGCTGGTGTCGCCGCGGGCGCGGGCAGCGTCGATCAAACCCTTGAGCACCTGTTCACCAAAACGCATGCCGCGCATTTGACGCAGCACCGCCATACGCCCGATCTTGGCCACGCCGTCCACAGCCGACAGCAAGCGGCCGGTGGCAATGGTTCGGCCCAAGCGGTTGCGCAGCACCGCATGGATGCAGTGGTTGTCAAATTCATCCCACTCCATGGCTGGGGGCACGCCTTGCTCTTGCACAAATACCCGGGTTCGCAAGGGCGAGGCATCGGCTTGCAAACTCGCCCAATCGCCCATGGCCAGCGCGGTCACTGACTCGCCCTGCTCAAAGCCGAGCATGGTGTCGCGCAATGCCTGCGGGACCGGCAACGAGGTTTTGGTGTCCGGGTTGGCATAGACATACACCAGCTCGCCTTTGACCAACAGCTGTTGGCCGCGAAAAATACCCGCCTCGAATTGAATAGACGAGGTGCCGATGCGGGCGCAGCGCAAGCCCAGGTGCAACAAGTCGTCGTATTCGGCCGAGGCTTTGTATTCCAAGACCGACTTGACCACATAGAGGTCGCCACCCAGGTCGTGCATCGTGTCTTGGTAGGGCAGGGCAATGGCACGCCAATAGTCGCCCATGGCGGTGTCCAAATACATCAGGTAGTGGCCGTTGAAAACGATTTTTTGCAAATCCACTTCCACCCAGCGCACACGCAAGGGGTGGAGGAAACGAAATTCTTGTCGGTTCATGGTGATGAGCTGGGGCGTTAAAGTCGAGGCATCCTACAACGCTTACACCAGCCCCACATCATGTCCAGTTTCATTTACCTCACCCAAATCCACATTGAATTTGGCGCCTTGAAATTCTTGGCCGATGAATGCCAGAAACACGGCATCACCAAGCCTTTGATCGTGACCGACGCAGGCATCAAGGCTGCGGGTTTGTTGCAAAAAGCCTTGGACGCCTTGCCCGGTTTGCATTGCGCGGTGTTTGACGCCACGCCCTCCAACCCCACTGAAGCTGCGGTGCGTGCCGCCACGTCGCTGTGCCAGTCTGCCGCTTGCAATGGCCTGATTGCTTTTGGCGGTGGCTCGTCCATCGATTGCGCCAAAGGCGTGGCGATTGCAGCCACCCACCCTGGCCCGCTGACCACTTACGCCACCATCGAAGGCGGTTCGGGGCGCATCACCGACAAGGTACTGCCGCTGATTGCCGTGCCCACCACCGCAGGCACCGGCAGCGAGGTGGCACGCGGCGCCATCGTCATCGTCGACGATGGTCGCAAGCTGGGTTTTCATTCTTGGCATTTGATGCCCAAAGCCGCCATCCTCGACCCTGAAATGACGCTGGGCTTGCCCCCGCTCATGACCGCGGCCACTGGCATGGACGCCTTGGCCCATTGCATGGAAACCTTCATGTCCTCGGCCTTCAACCCACCGGCTGACGGCATGGCCTTGGACGGTTTGACACGCGGCTGGGCGCAGATCGAGGCCGCGACGCAAAACGGCCAAGACCGTGATGCGCGTTTGCAGATGATGAGCGCATCGATGCAAGGCGCGTTGGCGTTTCAAAAAGGTCTGGGCTGCGTGCATTCGCTCAGCCACAGCTTGGGCGGCATCAACCCGCGTTTGCACCACGGCACCTTGAACGCGGTGTTTCTGCCCGCCGTCATCGCGTTCAACGCCGAAGTACCCGCTTTGAAGGCCGCGCAGCGCCTCGAGCGCATGGCCCAAGCCATGGGGCTGCCCGTCAGCAGCAATCCAGCAAAAGCCTTAGGGGAGGCGATCCGCGCCATGAACCAGCGCCTGGGCCTGCCCAGTGGCCTGGCCGCCTTGGGCGTGGTCGAGGCGCAGTTTGACGAGATCATCAAAGGCGCCTTGGCCGACCATTCGCACAAAACCAATCCGCGCGAAGCATCGGTGCAGGATTACCGGGACATGCTGACCGCCTCGATGTAGGAAATCGGGTCAGCTGTGACCGGCTTAAATGTCATCGCGCAAAGCGTAGGGCAGGGCATGCAAGGACAACACCGCGCCGCCTTCTGTGCCCACGGACAACACCCCATCAGCGCCCGCTTGCTGCGCCGCGTCAGCCGCACTGGTTTGCAAACAGACCAAGGCCCAATGGCCGTGTTGGCTGTGCTGCACCGCTTGCGCCACCACTCCGGCAGGCTGGGCGCTGTCGGCGGCGCTGAACACCTCTTGGCCGGCTTGCAAGGGCGCTGATGCATGGGCCAGGTAGGCGCGGCGTTTCAAGGTGCCGCGAAACTGGCTGCGTGCCACCACTTCTTGGCCGGGGTAGCAGCCCTTTTTGAAATTCACCCCGTCTACCGATTCGTAGTTCAACATCTGCGGCACAAAGGCTTCGAAGCTGGCGGCTTGCACATCGGCAATGCCGCTGAGCACCTCGCCCAACAACCAATCCTCCAAGGCCAAAGCAGGCAGGCCTGGGGCACTGCCCATGGACAACAGTTGCAGGCTGCGCGACATCCCCGCAGCGGGGTAGAGCGTGACCGACCAGGCTTGTGCTGGGGCTGCCGAGATGTTTACAGCTGCGCCCATCGCAGCTGAAGCGTCCATGGCCCGGCAAGTCCAAGGCTGGTCCGTCGCTGTCTCAAACACCCCCCACACACCCAAATCTTTTGAGGCATCGCTGAGTTTGACCTTGGATCGCAACACAAACATGGAGAGGCGCTTCAAGGTCTGCGCCAGCAGGTCTTGGCGCATCACCAGCAACACCTCTTCAGAACCGGGTTTAAAGCCCACCATGCTGGCTTGCATGCGACCTTTGGCGTTGCAAAACGCGGCCAAACGGGCGTGGTTGGCGTCGAGCAACAAGAAATCTTGCGTGAGTTGGTTGTGCAAAAAAGAAGCGGCGTCGGGGCCCGTAGCGCGAATCACGCCAAGGTGTGGCAGGGCGCAAGCGCCGTTCTTGGCTAAGCGGGGTAAAGCGGGGGTATGGGTCATACGTCCATTATCATGGCCGCTTTCAAATTCAAGCGGGACAGGCTTGTGAAACCCAGTTTTTGGCGTAGCATCAAAAGGGCCCTTAGCCTGCTGCTGTTGTTTGTTCTGCTGACAACCGGCGCGGCGGCTTGGTGGTTGACGCAGCCCCTGCCTTTGCACCAAGCCAGCGTCGATTTGTCCGTCGAGCCCGGCCACTCAGTGCGCACCATCGCGCAAAGCGCGGTCGCGGCCGGTGTCGATGTCCCCGCCAGCGTTCTCTATTACCTGTTCAAACTGAGTGGCCAGTCGCGCCAAATCCGCGCCGGCAGCTATGAAATCACCGCCAACACCTCGGCCTGGGACTTGTTGCAAAAACTGGTGCGTGGCGACGAGCGGCTGCATGCGATCACCTTGGTGGAAGGCTGGACCTGGCAGCAAGTTCGCCAAGCCTTGAACAAATCGGACCACCTGAAACACGACTCGGCCTCCTTGAGCGACGAGGAAGTCATGAGCCATCTGGGCCTGGCTGGCGTGGCCCCCGAGGGCCGGTTTTTCCCCGACACCTACATGGTCGGCAAGGGCACATCCGACCTGAAGCTGCTGCAACGTGCGGCCCAAGCCATGCAACGTCAACTTCGCAAAGCTTGGGAAACCCGCGACATGGGCCTGCCTTTGAAGTCGGCCGATGAAGCGCTGATTCTGGCGAGCATCATCGAGAAGGAAACCGGCTTGGTGAGTGACCGACCGATGATCTCCAGTGTGTTCATCAACCGCCTGCGCATCAACATGCCGCTGCAAACCGACCCGACCGTCATCTACGGCATGTTCGAGCGGTTTGACGGCAATTTGCGCCGCGTCGATTTGCAAACCGATCACCCCTGGAACACTTACACACGCAGGGGCTTGCCACCCACACCGATCGCCATGCCGGGCAAAGGCGCCTTGCATGCCGCCTTGCACCCCGCTACCAGCCAAGCCTTGTATTTCGTGGCGCGAGGCGATGGCAGCAGCCAGTTCAGTACCAACTTGGACGACCACAACAACGCGGTCAACCGTTACCAACGCGGCCAAAGCGCCAAGGCACAATAAGCCGCATGCAACCTGGTTTGTTCATCAGTTTCGAAGGCATCGACGGCGCCGGTAAGTCCAGCCATATTGAGGCCTTGGCACAGGCGTTCAAAGCCGCAGGCCGGGCTGTGCTTCAAACCCGCGAACCCGGAGGCACCCCACTGGCCGAGAAACTGCGCGACATGGTGTTGCACGATTCGATGGACCCGTTGTGCGAAGCCTTGCTGGTGTTCGCCGCCCGTCGCGACCACCTGAGCCAAGTGATTGAACCGGCCTTGGCGCGAGGCGACGTGGTGCTGTGCGACCGCTTCACCGACGCCACCTTTGCTTACCAAGGGGCAGGGCGCGGTTTCAGTTTGGACGTGTTGACGCAGCTTGAGCATTGGGTGCAGGCCTTGCCCTCGGGCGAATTACGTCAACCCGACATCACGCTCTGGTTTGCTTTGGACCCGGCCATCGCCGCTGAGCGTTTGAGCGCGGCAAGGTTGCCCGACCGCTTCGAGTCCCAGCCGTTGGCGTTTTTCCAAAGCGTGCACAACGGCTATGCCGCCCGTGCCGCGTCAGACCCAAAGCGCTTTGCCCAGTTGGACGCCAGCGCCAGCATCGAGCAAGTGCGCCAAGACCTGCTGGCCCAATTGCGCCAGCGCCAGGTGCTGCCATGAGCGCCTTAGCCCCTTGGTTGCAACACCAACTCACCGGCCTGATCCAACGTCCCGGCCACGCTTTGCTGCTGCAAGGTCCATCGGGTTTGGGCCAGTACGAGCTGGGCCTGGCCTTGGCAGCCGCTTGGTTGTGCCACGCACCTACGTCAGCGGGCGCTTGCGGCGTATGCCCCAGCTGTCATGGCATCGAGGTCCGTGCCCATGCGGATCTGAGCGTGCTCATGCCCGAAACCGAGATGCTGGCCTTGAACTGGCCGCTGTCTGAAAAAGCGCAAAAAGACATCGACGAGAAAAAACGCAAACCCAGTAAGGAAATCCGGGTCGACGCGATGCGCGACCTGCTGGGCTTCACCCAAACCACAGGCTCAGGTGCCAACGGCAAGCTGGTGCTGATTTACCCGGCCGAGCGGATGAACACCATCACCGCCAACACCTTGCTCAAAACCTTGGAAGAACCGGCGGGACGCACCCGGTTTATTTTGGCCAGCGCCGCCGCCCACGAACTGCTGCCCACGGTGCGCAGCCGCTGCCAGGTCCATGCCATGGCCTGGCCAAGCACCGAGAGCGGCTTGGCCTGGTTGAGGCAACAAGGCCTGCCCGAGGCTCAAACCGCGGTGCTTTTGCGAGCTGCTGGCGGTCGCCCAGACGATGCGCTGCAGTTGCACCAACTCGGCGTTCAAGCCCAAGCCTGGCGGGCCCTGCCCAGAAACCTGTTTCGCGGTGAGCCTGGCCTGTTGGCAGACAACAGCCCTGCGATGGTGTTGTCGTCCTTGCAAAAAGTCTGTCACGACCTGCTGCAACTGGCCTGTGGAGCCGCTCCACGGTTTTTTGAAGCCGACGACCTGCCTGCGCCCAGCCCCTTGTCGGTACTGAGTCAATGGTCCCGCGATTTGATGCAAAGCGCCAAAACCGTGGACCATCCTTACCAAGCCGGATTGCTGCTCGAAGCCTGGGTCAGCCGCGCCCAACGCGCCCTGACCGCTCGATCTACCCCATGAAGCGTTTTCAGATACACCTGAGACTCAACCGATGTTCACCGATTCCCATTGCCACCTGAATTTTCCCGAACTTCAAACCAAGCTGGCGCAGATTCGCCAAGACATGGCAGATGCGCAAGTCACCCGCGCTTTGCTGATCAGCACCCGGCTTGAAACCTTCCCCGATGTGCATCGTTTGGCGATGGCGCATGACAATTTTTGGTGCACTGCGGGCGTTCACCCGGACGAAGAGGGGGTGCAAGAACCGAGCGTGGATGACTTGCTGCAGATCGGGCAAAGCGCCAAGGTGGTCGGTATCGGCGAGACCGGCCTGGACTATTACCGTTTGGGCGACAGAAGCTTGGCCGACATGGCGTGGCAGCGCCAGCGTTTTCGGCACCATATTCATGCCGCCCAACAACTGCGCCTGCCCTTGGTGATCCACACCCGAAGCGCCAGCGCTGATACCTTGGCCATCCTGAGAGAAGAGGGCGAAGACGGCTCTGCCGGGTCGGTCGGCGGCGTGTTCCATTGCTTCACCGAAACCGCCGAGGTGGCACGTGCCGCGTTGGACTTGGGTTTTTACATCTCTTTTTCAGGCATACTGACTTTCAAAAACGCCCAAGAACTGCGCGACATCGCCGCCTGGATGCCCCTAGACCGGATGCTGATCGAGACCGACAGCCCCTACCTGGCACCCGTACCCCACCGTGGCAAGACCAACAACCCTTCCTATGTGCCCTGGGTAGCCAAGCAAGTCGCTGACCTGCGCGGCTTGAGCGTGCAAGCTGTGGGCGAGCAAACCTCGGGCAATTTTGACCGCCTGTTTGAGCGGATATTTACATGACAAATAACTTTAAATTTCTCTTATTTCTATATGTTTTTATTGGTTTTTTTCCAGTTCATGCTGGCTCGTATGAGGATTTTTTCAAGGCCATCGAGCTTGACCAAGCCGAGAAGATCACCCAATTGCTCGAGCGCGGTTTTGACCCCAACAGCCCCAGCCCCAAAGGTCAGCCTGCGCTGATTGTGGCATTGCAAAAGGGCTCTGAGAAATCGGTAGATGTCCTGGTCAACTGGCCCAAAACCCATCTGAGCATCCAAAACCTGCAAGGCGAAACCCCTTTGATGTTGGCTGCGATCAACAACAAACTGGCCTTGGCCGAGAGGCTGATCAACCGGGGCGCAGATGTGAACAAAGCGGGCTGGTCACCCCTGCACTACGCGGCCAGCAAAGGACATATCGCCATGATGCGTTTGCTGATAGAAAACCATGCCTATTTGGATGCCGAGTCACCCAATGGCACCACGCCGCTCATGATGGCAGCCCATTACGGCAGCCCGATGGCGACAAAATTGTTGCTGGAAGAGGGCGCAGACCCGCGCTTGAAAAACAAACTCGGCCTGACCGCGCTGGACTTTGCTGCCAAGGCCAAGCAGTCAGATGCCGAGCTTTACATCCAAGCGTTTTCAGCGGTTTGGCGTGACAAATACCCAGACCACAGGCCTTAATTGTTGCTGAATCCGATGAATCGGCTCACGGTGACAGCACCACGCAGTTCACCCGGCTTGAACCCCACGGCCTTGTCATTGGGGTAAAGCTGATCAAGCTTGGTCTTGATCTCGGGGCTGATATGTTCTGGATCTCCATGACAAGCGGTGCATTGGGCTTGCATCACGATCGGTTTGGCGTAGCGCAACTCCATGCGTGAACCGGCACCAGCCTTCACAGCTTCAACAAACTCAATTTCTGCAGGTGCCTGGCCACTTGCCAAGGCTTGTTCAAGGTGTTTCAAGGCCCTGATTTGCCAGTCGACTGGCGAACCCATGCCGGAATTTCGGGGCTTGTGGCTGATGCGGCGAATGGTGATTTTCTCCTCGTTACTGATGCGCTGCGCAATCGCCGGTGCTTCGACTTGACACACACCCAAAGCATTCACCGGGCCGCCATCCATCATGGCTGTTTGCAATTTACCGCCAAGTTCTTTCAACATGGCAGAAGCTGCTTCACGGCTTTCCTTCATGGGGTTGGATCCTTTGTAGTCTGCAAAGGCGGCTGGGGCTTGCAACAAGACAGCAGCCAAGCACAGGGCTTGGAGCATGGTCTGAACTTTGGATGAGGATGGGTTGTTTTTATTAGTTAACATAATATGCATCGTATTAATTTTGAAAGGGGTTCACTTGGGTTCAAGCAGCAGCATGCTGCTGACTTGTGCAGGTTTCATTTGCAAGGGTCTGTAATCGCCTTGTGACCAAAACTCAGCCATGTCACTGTAACGCTTGGAGCCCAAAACGCCGCTTTGACCGGTTTGGTAGATAAACACGGATTGTTCGAGGTCGCTCAAGTCATAGACCACCCGCAAAGATGGCGCATGCCGGTTGGCAAACGGATCGGTTTTTTCATTCAGCCAATAGCTGCCCACATTCACCGTGAATGGGTCACCTGCGCTGGGCACAGTCACGTCAAACACCTTGGCCAACACAGGTGACTTGCCCAAAGGCCTGTGGCTGCTGACCGCGACATGGGCTTTGCCCCAGCGCCAAGCGCTGGGGTCTGCGCCTTGGTCTTTGCTCAACCTGTCCAAGGCACGGGTCAAGGCCTGTGACGATTGTTCGGCACAGCTGGCTGGCCCACACCACCATGGGTCTTGGCGTTGCATCACATCCTCGAGAAAACTGCGAAACAGTTTCTTGCCGTATTGCGCCTCAAACAGGGCTTGACCGAGCTTGGGTGCGACCAAGCCACGGGTCAACTCGTCGGCCCAGTAAGCAAAGATCACTGGCGCGGCCGCTTCAGCCAACATTTCGCCCTGGAAGTCTTTGAGCTGTTGCATGGCTTGCGGGGCCAAAACATGGCTGGTGTTCGCTGCCAACAGGTGCGGTAACAGGCGCTGGGTGGACAAGGACAAGACATCGTTTTGCAGGTTTTGCATGTCTTTCATGCTGTGCTTGGTCTTGGCCTCGAGCAGCTGGGTGATGCGCTGCATGCGGTGTGGCGCGACCCAGTCTTGCCCCAGAAAATGGGGATAGTCCGCAGGCGTGATGCGTTGGTTGGCCGTGGCCACCCAGCCCTTGAGGGCATCGTCCTGCGGCGTTTGGTCCATCGGCAACCAGCCAACCCAGTCGTACTTGGCATCCCAGCCTGGCGCGGGTGCCATACCCATCAGATCATTGTCGCTGTGCCGCACAGGCACCTTACCCAAAGCTTTGTAGGCCACCGCGCCTTGGTCATCGGCCACCACCACGTTTTGCATTGGCGAGTGGTAGTCATTGAAGGCGCTCAAAAAATCTTTCACGTTGGCCGATTGGCTTCCTCGGATGCCTGCCACCAAACTGTGGTTGTCAGGCTCGAGCGCTGCCCATCGCAGCGATAACACGAAGCGCTGGGTGTCGATGATGTCAGCATGAGCAGCCTGGGCATCGCTCAACACAGGGCCATGTCGGGTGCGCCGTACCGTGTGAACCAGGTCTGGCATGCCTTTGACCTGGATGGTTTCTTGGCGAAGCTCAAAGTCTTGCCAACCCTGGGGAGTTTGGTATTGCTTGGGGTTGTCTGGGTTGATTTTTTCCAAATACAGGTCTTGGACATCAGGTCCGGTGTTGGTGAACCCCCAAGCCACATGGCCGTTGTGGCCCAAGACCACCAAAGGCATGCCTGGCATGGTCGCACCGATCACGTTTTGTCCGGGTGAAGACAGGTGCGCATAAAACCAAATCGCAGGTGTGCCAAGCCCCAGGTGCGGGTCGTTGGCTAACAAAGGTTTGCCTGACTCGGTACGGCTGCCAGTCAATGCCCAGTTGTTGCTGCCCTTGCCCTCGCTCAAGCCTGGCTCACCTAAAAAAGGCACCGACAAACTGGCCACTGCGGCGGGTTCAGAGGCAGATGTGCTTTTCGCTTTGACCGCATACACGTTCAGTTCTTTGTAGAACTTGGCCAGATCGACTTGGGTGGCTGGCGCTTCTCCCGGATAGGCTGGCATGAGTTGCCACAAGCGTTCGGTGTCCAAGGTGTTGGCAACGCTCAAACGCGACATTTCCAGGCCCCAGTTGCCACCCAAATCCAGTGCCATCATCAATCCCCAACCGACGCTGTCAGCGGCTTCCCAGGCCTGCGCAGTATTGCCGCCAGGCCGGGTACCCAGCAACCAAAACTCGGGTGACAAGGACTGGCTTTGGCTGTCGTGGAAGGCTCGAATGCCTTGGCTGTATGCCTCCAACACCGCTTTGGCATCGTCTGGGTAGGTGGCCAATTGGGTTCGCGCCATGTCAATGATCCCCAGGGTGCGTATCAGCTTGTCCACGGGCAATGCGGCCTCGCCCAATATCTCTGCCAATTGGCCATGCATGATGCGGCGGTTGAACTCGAGTTGCCAGCCGCGTTCTTGGGCATGCACCATGCCCAGCGCAAACGCGGTGTCCCGTTGAGAGGCCCCTTCGATATGCACCACACCCGCCGCATCGCGGCTGATCTTCACAGGTGCAGCCAAGCCTGGTAGGCTCAGCTTGCCATCCAGCTGGGGCTGTGCCCGCAGAAAATAAACGCCAGCAACACCAAGTGTCAGCAGCACCAACGCGAGCAGTCCCCCTGCCCCCCAGATCAAGATTTTTTTCATGTTCAGGCCCTTGTGGGTAGTTGAATGGCTTTGTGTTCCAAAAACTCCTCGAAACCGTACTTGCCGTTTTCACGGCCATTGCCCGATTGCTTATAGCCGCCAAAAGGCGCGTTGCCGTTGAAAGCAGCGCCATTGATGTCGACCTGACCGGTACGCATTAGGCGGGCCACCCGCATCGCATGCGCTTCGTCTTTGCTCCACACACCCCCGCCCAAGCCGTAGATGGTGTCGTTGGCGATGCGCACGGCTTGGGCTTCGTCCTGGTAGGTCAAGACCACCAAAACCGGACCAAAAATCTCCTCATGCGCCAATGTGTCGTTGGCTTGCACACGCAAGACCGTGGGCTGAACGAAATAACCGGTTGCAAAATCGGGCTTGTCCGGACCGCCGGCAATCAACTCCGCTCCCTCTTTCAAACCCAGTTCGATGAACCCAATCACCCGGTCACGCTGGGTCGCGCTGACCAAGGGGCCTAGGCGGGTGGTTTCGTCCAAGCTGGGCCCCAAGGCGAATTTGCCAATGGCGGTTTGCAAAATGGCCTTGACCTCAGCATAACGGTCGGCCGGCACCAGCATCCGGGTGTGGGCCGAGCAGGTTTGACCGCTGTTGAGCAAACAGGCGTTGAGCGTGCCTTTGACCGCGGCCTCCAGGTCGGCATCGGGCAAGATCAGGCTGGCTGACTTGCCGCCCAACTCGAGTGCCACCCGTTTGACAGAATCGGCTGCCAACTCGGCCACCCGCTTGCCAGCACGGGTTGACCCGGTGAAGCTCACCATGTCCACCTCGGGGTGACTGGCCAAGACTTCGCCGACCACGGGGCCCAGGCCATTGACCAGGTTGAAAACGCCCGGCGGCACACCGGCAGCATGGATGATCTCGGTCAAGAGCATCGCGTTGACAGGCGCGATTTCGCTCGGCTTCAAAACGACCGTGCAGCCAGCGGCCAAAGCAGGCGCGACCTTGAGGGTGATTTGATTGAGTGGGAAGTTCCAGGGTGTGATGCATGAGACCACGCCAATCGGTTCGCGCACCACCAGCGAGTTGCCGACTTTTTCCTCGTAGACATAAGCACGGGCCACCTTGGCGGCGTTGCCCCAGTTGAACACCGGTCCACCGACCTGGATCATCTTGGCCATCTTGATCGGCATGCCAACCTCACGCGCGATCGCGGTGCCGACCTCTTCGGTGCGTGCTTTCAGGCCAGCGACGATCCTGTCGATGAAGCCGCAGCGTTCTTCCACGCTCAAAGCAGACCAAGCGGGAAAGGCGGCGCGAGCGGCCAGCACGGCTTGTGTGGCCTCTTCAGCCGTGCCTTGGGGCACCGTGGCCATCACCGCTTCGGTGGTGGCATCGTGCACCTCAAATACAGCATGGGAAGCGGCTTTTTGCCAAGTGCCGTTGATATAGTGGCTGTCATAGGTGGTCATGGTATTCATTCAAAAAAAACAACAAGAAAAAGCGCTAATGCGCATGGTGCGCCCATAGCAAAAATGCGTCACGGCCTTCGCGCAGCAAAGTCACTTGCTGGCCCACTGGCAAACAGAGTTTTATGGCCACATGGCCAAAAGGCAAACCAGTCAACACCGGGGTTTTGGTTTGGCTACGCAACCAAGCAACCACGGTCTGCAGCTTAAAACCCTTGTCATGGCTGCTGAGCTTGTAGTCAGTGAAGCTGCCCAGCAATATCGCTTTTTGGGCAGACAAAATACCGGCGTAGAGCAGCTGTGTCAGCATGCGCTCGACCCGGTATGGATGCTCGGCCACATCTTCCAAAAAAAGCACGCCGCCGGTGATCGAGGGCAAATAAGGCGTGCCGATCAGGCTGCATAAAACGCTCAGGTTGCCGCCCCACAAAGTGGATTTGTCGGCCAGCAAGGCTTTTTTGGGCAGGTGTTCTAGGTCCGCCGCAGGCAGTCGCCAGCCCGCGCCCTCCCCCCGGCCCTGCGCCATGTCGTCAAAACACGCCAGCGTGATGTCGTCTAGATCCTTGGCGCCAAAGTCTGCGCAGGCATGCGGACCTGCCCAGGTGACTGCTTTGGTTTTGGCGAGCACCGCCATCTGCAGTGCCGTGAAGTCGCTGTGCCCGACCCAGCGGGTGCCGCCCTTGATCGATTGGGCAATCGCTCTGGCTGGCAGGTGTTTGAGCAAACGTGTCAGCCCATAGCCGCCACGCGTTGGCATGACGATGTCCGCGCCGCTGGTGGCCGCACGTTGAATGGCGAGCAGGCGCTCGACATCCTCGCCAGCGAACCGCTTGGAACTGCTGAGCGCAGCGGGGTCCAACTCGACTTCAAAGCCGTGCTGAGATAGGCGCTTGACCGCGACACGCAAAGCCGCTTTGTCGCGCACCGCGCCGGAGGGTGAGTACAGGTAAATATGCATTTTGTGGATCTTAAAACCGCATTGTCGATCAAGCCAACATGTGCCCCCAGCCAAGGGTGGGTTCAAGCCAAGCCTTGCAAGGCAAGTGCCGCCACTGGTTCGCCGTGCTCTTGCACAAAATGCCCGGCTTGGGGCAGCAGCACCGGTTCTGGGCAGCCGCGGACCAACTGTTGAAGTTGCCGCATGACTGCCTCACCCAGCACAGGGTCTTGTTGCCCCACCACCATCAGGCTCTTGCCTTGCCATTGATCGCGCCAAAAAACCTGAGCCCGGCGCGAAACCTCAGCACCTTCGCTGTCGGCATGCTCGGGCACCATCGGCGGGAAAGCGCGCAATGCCGCGCGGTGTCCCGCGTCAGGAAATGGCGCGTTGTAGGCCTCGCATTCGGCTGTGGACAGGTGTGGGTTGCCCCTGGCGAACAACTTACCCAGGTCAAACTGGGGTTTATCCGCGCACATTTGCCGCCAAGCCAAAAAGCCTGCGCTCAAGGGATGCTCGCCAGTGGCCAAAGTGGTGTTCATCACCAGCAAGCCTTGGTAACGCAGCGGTGCAGCCATCGGCAAGGTCAGTCCGAGGATGCCGCCCCAGTCTTGCACCACCAGGTTAACGCGCTGCAGGTCCATGGCTTCGATGAATTCGAGCAAGACCTGTCGGTGCCAGTCAAACCTGTGGGCACTGTCTTTTTTGGGTTTGTCACTTTTGCCAAAGCCTGGCATGTCGGGCGCAACCACCCGGTGCCCTGCCTGCAAAAAAGCGGGAATCATCAAGCGATACAGGTAACTCCATGCGGGGTTGCCGTGCAAGCAGAGCCAAGTGACCGGGGCGTCTTGGGGTCCCTCGTCCAAAAAATGCATACGCAGGCCATCCAAGGCTGGCAAGTCGTTGCGAAATTGAGGCTGCCAAGGGTAGCCAGGGAGATCTGCAAAGCGCTCATCGGGGGTGCGCAAAGCGTCTTCACGCAATCGGTGTGGCATGGTTGCCATTTTTTGGTGTTCGCGTTGGTCTTTGAAAAATCCTTGCAGCAAGGCACTGGCCTCGTCTGCCCTCACGCCGCCTTCATGGGCCGTGTGGTGGTTCAATGCAGTTTGATCGAACAAATTCAACACCGACCCGGCCGCGCCTGTTTTGGGCTCAGTCGTACCCCACACCACCCGCTTCAATCGGGCGTGAAGTGCCGCCCCCACGCACATGGCACAGGGTTCCAGAGTCACAAAGAGCGTGCAGTCGTCTAAGCGGTAATTTCCCAGGGCTTTGGCGGCGGCCCTCAAGGCCAAGACCTCGGCATGGGCGCTGGGGTCGTGCAAACCGATCGGGGCGTTGTGCGCCTGGGCAATTACTTCGCCATGCCTGACCACGATGGCACCCACAGGCACCTCGCCTGCGGCCTGCGCCAGTTGCGCTTGCTGCAAAGCCAAGCCCATGAAGTGGAGTTCGGATGGCGTGGACATAGAGAGGATCTGAACATCGACAAAGTGGCATGTTAACCATCCTCACTGAGACAACTGCGCTGATCAGTCTTTTTGGTAATTAAGCAATAGCCCGCGGTAGGCCGTCAAGTCATGCAACTGCGTCAAGATGTCGGTTTGTGTCAAACCAAAACTTTGTTTGACGAGATAGCCCAGCGCGATGTCGGCTGGGCTGAGGTTCAAAATCGCCGCTTCCGGGGGCCGCTGGGACCCTTGCCCTCGATGTGGCGAAAGGTGATGCGGCCTTTGGTCATGTCGTAAGGAGAGAGCTCCAAAGTGACCTTGTCGCCAGCCAAGATGCGAATGTGGTGCATACGCATCTTGCCTGCGGTGTAGGCCACGAGTTCGTGGCCGTTGTCCAAAGTGACTCGGTAACGTGAGTCGGGAAGCACCTCACGCACCAAGCCGGACATTTCCAGCATTTCTTCTTTGGACATCTGACTGCCTGAAGCGTTGAGCGCTTAGTCGGCGGTTTTGATGTTGGACGCTTGCAGGCCTTTGGGGCCGGTGGTCACTTCAAAGCTAACGCGTTGACCTTCTGCCAAGGTTTTGAAACCTTGGTTCTGGATCGCGGAAAAATGAGCGAACAAATCTTTGCCGCCGTCTTCGGGAGTAATGAAACCAAAACCTTTGGACTCGTTAAACCATTTCACTGTACCTGTTGCCATGTATTGCATTTCTTTAAAAAAAAGGGAAGCCCCCCTCGGGGTCGAAGGTCAAGGATGAAGCGTGTAACGAAGGGGGAAAACCTATGAGGGCAGAACCAGAAACGAAAAACAACGACATAACTTGATAATCGAGCCATAGACTATGCCTGTATTTCTGACATAAAGCAATGTTTTATTGCACGAATGGGCTAATATCTTCGTCCATGAGTGATATTCGTCTATTGAAACAGGTCTTGCGGCAACACCGCACGATCGCGGTGGTGGGTTTGTCCGCCGATTGGTTCAGACCGTCCTACTTTGCAGCCAAGTACATGCAAGCCCACGGCTACCGCATCCTGCCGGTCAACCCCAAGTACACCGAAATACTGGGTGAGACTTGCTACCCCAGTTTGTCAGCCATCCCTCATCCTGTTGGCATTGTCGATGTGTTTCGCAAACCTGCCGACACCCCCGCCATCGCCCAAGAGGCCGTGGCCATCCATGCCAAGGTCTTGTGGCTGCAATTGGGTGTGGTCAATGACGAAGCCCAGACCATCGCTGCGCAAGCAGGCTTGGATGTGGTGATGGACCGCTGCGTGAAGATAGAACATGCCAGGTTGTTTGGCGGCCTGGGCTGGTTCGGGGTCAACACTGGCGTGATCTCAGCCCACCGACAAACCCCACCGGGCTTTGACCACCATGGTTGACCGTATCTATGGGTTTGACACCCTGAGCCTGCATGCAGGCCAAATCCCCGACGCTGCCACTGGCAGCCGCGCGGTACCGATCTATCAAACCAGCGCCTATGTGTTTGACAGCCCAGAGCATGCTGCCAGCCTGTTCAACCTGCAAACCTTTGGCAATGTTTACTCACGCTTGTCCAACCCCACTGTGGCAGTGCTCGAGGAGCGCGTGGCGGCCTTGGAGGGTGGTCGTGCAGCGGTGGCCACCGGTTCGGGTATGGCAGCGCAAATGATCGCCTTGCTCAATGTCTGCGGGGCGGGTGACGAGATCGTCGCTGCTCGCTCGCTCTACGGCGGGACCCACACGCAGTTGATGGTGAATTTCCAAAAACTCGGTATCCACACCACACTGGTCGATTCGTCTGACCCTGAAAACTTCGCCCGCGCCATCACCCCAAAAACCAAGGCCTTGTATGCTGAAACCTTGGGCAACCCGTCTTTGAACGTTTTAGACATCGAAGCCGTGGCGCGCATTGGCAACCAAGCTGGCGTGCCTTTGTTTGTCGACAACACCTTTGCCAGCCCTTACCTGTGCCGCCCGTTTGAGTGGGGTGCGGCCATCACCTTGCATTCGGCCACCAAGTTTTTGGGTGGACACGGCACCACCATGGGGGGTGTCATCGTTGAGTCGGGCACATTCCCCTGGGACAACGGCCGCTTTCCTGGCATGACCGAGCCCTCACCGGGCTACCACGGTGTGCGGTTTTTTGAGACCTTTGGCAACTTTGGCTTCACCATGAAATGCCGGATGGAGGGCATGCGTACCTTTGGCCCTGCCCTGTCACCGTTCAATGCGTTTTTGTTGTTGCAAGGGGTGGAAACCTTGTCGCTGCGCATGGATCGCCATTGCAGCAATGCCTTGGCAGTGGCCCAGCATTTGCAGCAACACCCGAAAGTGGCTTGGGTCAACTACCCTTCACTGTCCAACCACCCAGACCATGCCTTGGCAAGCAAATACATGCCCAGGGGTGCTGGCGCGGTGCTGAGCTTTGGTGTCAAGGGTGGTGCTGCTGCTGGGCAAACTTTCATTGAAAACATCGAGTTTTTGTCGCACCTGGCCAATATCGGTGACGCGAAATCCTTGGTGATTCACCCCGCCTCCACCACCCACCGTCAACTCAGCGAAGAGCAGCAAATTGCGGCGGGCGTGCCACCCGACTTGATTCGACTGAGCGTGGGCCTGGAGACTTTAGACGATATTGTGTGGGACATCGATCAGGCGCTGTCTAAAACCTGATCACCCCCAAACGAACCAAACCACGATCAAGCTGATCAAGCTGTACTTGGTCAGTTTGTAAACCGTGCGGTTCCACTGCTTGAATTGACGCCGCTTGGCCTCGAGCATGTCGTGGTAGCGCGTGAGTTTGTTGATCGCGCCAGTTTGGTCACCCGCGTCATTTGGTGAACTTGCGGCCGACATCACCACGCGGCTGAACCAGGTGTTTAATGCAGCCACCCAAGCCGCCTTGACCGGACGCTCCACGTCGCAAAATAAAATGATGCGGTTGTGTGAGGTCTTGTTGTAGGCCTCGTGAAGATAGGTTTCATCAAACATCACGGCTTGACCGTCGCGCCAACTGTGGCGCTGTCCATCCACATCGATATAACAGGCGTCATCGTTGGGTGTGATCAACCCCATGTGAAAACGGACCGAGCCAGCATAGGGGTCGCGGTGACGGTTGAGTTGGCCACCTGGTGGCAGCTCGGCAAACATGGCGGCCTTGATGCTGGGGATGGATTTCAAAATAGCCACGCTTCGGGGACAGTGTTCGAGGGCAGACGGATGGCTCTCGCCATACCACTTCAGGTAAAAGCGCTTCCAGCCGTATTTGAAAAAAGAGTTAAAGCCCAGGTCATCATGGTTGTCAGCAGCTTTGATTCGCTGCATCTCTGACAACTGCATGGCTTCGTCGCGAAAAACTTGCCAGTTGTCTTCCAGCACCTTGAGTTCAGGAAATTCACCCAGCGGGATGTAAGGCGTGGTGGGCACCTTGGAGAACAAGACCATCAGCGCATTGATCGGTGCGAGCAACACCGAATAGTCCAGAAACAAGCGTCTGAGCGGCAGGCGCACTTGTCCGCGAAAGTGTCCGAACAAGATGGCTGACAACCATGCAGAGACGATGATCCATTTCATGGCAGCTGGCCCCTATCAGGTATCAAAGTCTTCATTCTTTCATGTTAAGCGGTCGACTGACTGTGATTTTCAAGCTTAATGCGAATCATTCTTATTTGATGATAGGA